>MDTD01003937.1_pt1 | contig 19967 bp, 16 predicted proteins | sample 811221 | NCBI WGS metagenome assembly MDTD01 (sample SAMN05326646, study PRJNA326480) | marine metagenome | isolation source: seawater | place: Pacific Ocean: South West | collected 2011
AACTTCAGCCTTTTCCTGTTTTAGAAATGATGTCCCGCCAAGCGAGTTGACGCTGCAGGCGAACAACGCAGGCAGGAGCAATGCAGTGCAAGCGGTAAATGGATTGCGCCTGTTTCTCTTCCGGCATGTTGTTTTTCCCATATACATGATCTCCTGTTTTTTTATGAAATGTTCAAATATATTATTTAAGCAGTATAAGCTTTTGATATATTCAAGCGTGTTGCAGGTTTATCCGCGTTGGTTCGTTCAGGCAACTGTATGGTTTCTTCAGGCTTGAATTCGATAATCTTAACGTCACCATCAATACTGAGTTTTAATTCTCCGCCGAAACGACTCTCTATCTCTACGAATGAGAGCTTGCCTCCTTTGCGTGCGGCGCTGATAATAAAGCCTCCGGGGAGCCGAACCCGATTAAATGAGACATCGCTCCAGGCCTCGGGAACGCCTTTGAACAGATATACGGTATCGCCCTGCTGATGTACCAGCATTTCGATGACTGCGGTGGCTGCCGCCATCGTCCCCTCCAACTGCATAATCTCGTTTTCCTCTCTTGGCACCGGTATATCCTCTTTGCGGTGAGCGGTTATACCGCGAAACTTCGGCAGATAAACGGTTGAAAGAGTTTCATTGACGAAAAGCTTTTCCCAGATTTTGAGCAGCAGTTCCGGAGCTTCTGAAAACCCCATTCTGGTCTGGATGATCGCGGCCCATGGCATGCACCATTCGCTCCATGACCCCATGCCCATCTCGATCCAGTGATCAATTGAGTTGTTTACGGTTGCTTCCTTTTCAGTCGTCATATTTTTCAGTGTATCGAAAGGATATATACAGGCCAGGTGGGAATGGTGGCGATGACAAATGGTCAGGTCCTGCCCTGCCCAAAGCGCGATATGCGGTTCGCCGCAGTCGTCATAAACGCAAAACTCCGGCAGTCGTTCTTTAATATCATGCCATATCGGACGCGCCGGTTTGTCCAACACTTCCGACGCTTCAAGCAGCGCGTCTGTCAACAGATGGATCGCGGCAAGCTGGAACGACGGATCACGACCTTCCTGGATCGCGCGCTGTCCGCGGCCAAAGGTTGATGCGGTAACTCCGTATTCAGGAGACGGCCCGAACGGCAGCGACAGCTGCCCTTCGTATTCCTCAAGCATTTCCTCATAGACCCGCAATACCCTGTAGAGATATGGATAAGCTCTGTCTTTCAGGAATTTCTTGTCGCCGGTATATTTGTAATAGAACCAGTAAAGCTGACCAAGCCAGGCGGTGACGCCGTGATCCAGCGCACTATGAGTGGAAAATCCGTTCTGACAGTGCCTGCCGCGGTCGTTAATCGAATGGGTCAGCATATAGCCGTCGTCAATACCGAACATAGTCCGGGCATTTTCGGTCATAACAGTCTTGAAATCTTCCGATTCCAGCATCTTGAAAAGCGGTTCAAGAAAATCAAACTTGCCGACATGGAACGCTAACGTATAAATCTGTTCGATATTGACATTGATAGTATAGTTTGCGCCCCATGGCGGAAATTTAAAATCCTCGATCCACGGCCCCTGCAGCGGAGCCGGTTTTCCGGCATTCGGGTTGGTTGCACAGGCAAATTTGTAGAATGCGAACGGGGTAAAATCGTTCAGGAATTTTTCCGGAACGGACACCTCTGGAAGGTCCTGCCAGAAATCGCGCCAGAAAGACTGGTTCTCAGTTTCCAGACGTTTCAGTCCAGAATCATATCCGATTAATGCGTCGGCTGACGCTTCTTTTGCCTTCTCTTCATTTTCAGCCAAAGCGGTATTTATCAGAAAACGACCTGCTTCTAGACTGCATATTGCCGCCATACAGCCATTTTCCGGGCACGACTGGAGCCAACCGCAGCGACCTTCTTCATCAATACGAACCGGAGGATCGATCAACCTTTCCTGCATTTCAACTCTCGCGGCTTCGAAATCCCACGCCGGACGCGCAGTTATATTTTCAACCACGGTATCTGGATCGCTGATGTCCAGAATATCGACCAGCATATTAAGGGACAAAGTCAGCTTGCGTCCCGACGCAAAAATTATTTCCAATCTACCGAGCCGGATATCCAAAGCGGCCCGATCAAGTTTTTCACCGTTTTTCAGCTTAAATTCAAAACGACCGCAAGGCAGTAATGAACTCGACCTGTGATAATCCTTAATTATGCTGCATGAGGTATAGAGCTCTTTTACCTTGTCAAACTCGCCTGCGTTATAGGCATCCACAACTTTTTTATAGTTGATGCCGTTATTTCTCAGGTACTGTTCGTTCCGGTGATCCCAGAAATCATTGCGTGATACTGTTATGTTAAGGGTTGATCCGTCTCCCCATACCAACGCACCGAAAGTTCCGTTGCCCAACGGGACTCCGGCATGCGGCCGCTTCAGCGGGAAGGCGAATTCATAAATATTGGCTTGAGTTCTTAAATACATTTATTATCCTGTTGTTTCTTGTTAAGATATCTAAGCTGTTTTTGACTTGCGGCAAGCGCCCGTGAATGGCGACACTGCGCCACATCCGGGATTGCCGGGAGTTTTTTAGGTAATAGTGGATTAGTGTTGAACGGTCCAGAGAGTTTCTATTGTATTACCGATCGGAGTGCCAGCCCGGAGAGAGGCCACATGCATATCCTTGAACAGGAAGTTAGCATAGGCATTGTGATGTTCATAGGCTGCGGCCTTATATCTGTCCGAATCCGGCAGCGTCAGGTATATCTTGGTGTAATAAGCGAATTTAGCGTTTCCCGCGCTGGCGTATTTCGATCCGTCAAATAACTGAAACAGCCCTTCAGTGAGAATTACCGAGCTGTCCATTACGTCGTTAAGCTTTCTGCCGACGTCATCCCCTGATGCGGTATCGCGATAGAAGCATCCGCCTTGTTTTTTTCCCGGAGTATCATTGGTACCTTTAGTCAGGCTATATGAGGTACGGTAAAACGGAGCGCCCGCATATACCTTTGCAGACGGGCAGAGGTAGGCACCTCTGATCGAATACTGGTCATATCCCTGGTGAAAAGCAGCCGTCAAATCCTTGCCGTCAAGTATTATTGGCAGCATACGGTAATTGTAAAGTCCGGCGAAAGGCAAAAAACCATTATAGTCATCGGTATACATGGCAATTTTTGTTCCGAACTGCTTCATATTATTCACGCAGGAGATTCGTTTCGCCATAATTCGCGCCCGGTTGAGCGCCGGCAGCAGCATCGAAGCAAGGATTGCAATGATCGCGATCACCACCAGCAGTTCGATTAATGTAAACTTAATAGCGGTAATTTTACTTATGTCATGTTTCTTCATGTCAGACCTTCTGTTTGATGCACTTTTTGAAAAAAACTTTATCCTTATTTGCTATCTATTTATACATAGTGTAATACATGTATATAGTTTTGTGAATGAATTTTTTGTATAAAAACATACACTTTTTGCTTATAATTTAACAGAATGCCAACTTTTGCCCATTTACCTTTCTATTGTCCAAAGCGTTGCGTCGGTGTTACCGATGGAAGTTCCCGCACGGTAACTGGCGACATGCATATCTTTGAATAAGAAATTTGCATAGCCATTGTGATGTTCATATGCCGCGGCCTTATATCTGTCCGTATCCGGCAGCGTCAGGTATATCTTGGTGTAATAGGCGAATTTCGCATTTCCAGCTGATGCACAGGTACCGCTATATAACTTCTCAAACAACCCTTCCGTGAGAATGATCGAGCCGTCCATGATATCGTTGAGTTTTCTTCCGACATTATCTCCGGTCGCTGAATCGCGAAAAAAGCATCCCCCCTGTTTTTTCCCGGGAGTATCCTTGGTGCCGACTGTCAAGCTGTATGATGTGCGGTAGAACGCCGCACCGGGATAAGGTTTTGCACTCGGGCAGAGGTATGGTCCTTTGAGCGAGCGTTGGTCATAACCCTCAATAAAAGTTCCGGGATATTCCTGCCCGTCCAGTATCGACGGCAGCATGCGGTAGGCATATTTCTGATCGAGTGGCATAAAGCCTTGATTGTCGTCGCTGTACATCACAAGTTTTGTCCCGAACTGCTTTTCGTTATTAACGCAGGAGATGCGTTTTGCCATGATCCGGGCATTATTAAGCGCCGGCAGCAGCATCGAAGCCAGGATGGCGATGATCGCGATCACCACCAGCAATTCGATCAAGGTGAAATTAAATACGATCGTTTTGTTGATGTCGCGCTTTCTCATGTCCGGCCTCCTCTGTATGTTAGTATTATATGCACTTTTTGATGGATATTGTTTCCATCTATTTTTATATTATATAGTGAACATCTTGTTTTGTGAATTAACTTTTTGTAAAAAGATATGCACTTTTTGGTTTGAAGCTAACAGAGGAATGTCTTTAACCGTTGGTTATTTTATCTTCCAGAGGTTCTCAATAGCGCCGCTGAACGGGGTTCCCGCCCGGCAACTGGCAACATGCATATCTTTGAACAGGAAGTTCGCATAGGCGTTGTGGTGCTCGTAAGCCGCCGACTTGCTTCTGTCAGTATCTGACAGCGTCAGGTATATCTGGGTGTAATAGGCGTATTTGTTGGACCCTGCGGTCGTATAAGCGTCACCATCGTATAATTTATCAAACTGTCCTTCAACAACGATTACCGAACTGTCGAGTATGTCGTTAAGCTTTCTGCCGACATTTTCACCGAGAGTTGTATCGCGATAAAAGGTTCCGCCCTGTTTCTTTCCGGGTGTATCATTGGTTCCGGTCGTCAGACTATATGAGGAACGGTAAAACGGCGCGCCCGGATACGGCTTGGCGCCGGGACAGAGGTATGCGCCTTTGATCGAATATTGATACACATTTTTTTGATATACAAAGAACTTTGATATATATTATATAGCTAATTGAAGCTATTGTGAATAGATTTTTTGCTAATAAACATACACTTTTTGTCGAAAACGGAGTTCTACATGGCTATAAATATTTCGAAGAAATTCGATTCCCCCTGGAACCATTTTTGCAGTAATCTCGATTTGGAGATTATTAACGTGGGAATTGCCAGAGACTTTTTCAACTGGAGGAGATTCGGGCTTACAGCCGAACCGTTCTTCAGGTTGTATCTTCCGGTAAAAGGGGCGTTCACAATGGAGTACTCCTTCGGCAGCTTTGAGGTGTCCCCCGGCAGCCTGTATCTCTTTCCGCCATGGATTCCCTGCCGCTTCGTTTCAATCAAGCCATGTTCCCACTATTGGATACACTTTGTCTCCGAGCAGTTAAGACTGCTCCCTTCCGCGTCACGTCCGCAGGAAATAAAACTGGACAATACCGCATGTTTACGCTTCCGTAATGACTTTCGCAAATTACTGAAGCTGTCCATGGAAGATTTGGACATAAGCCGGTGTATTGAAGTACGTATGCAGATGGAAGCCATGATCAAGCCTTTTATGGCGTTGATACAACAGGACGCTTCAAGCGAAGCGGTACACGCAATGGAGTTGAAACCGGTGCTTGATTATATCGAAAATAACTTTACACGGCAGATCAGGATTGAGGAACTCTCTGACCTGGCCGGACTTTCTCGGGTTGAATTTTCCAAAAGGTTCCATGCCGCATTCGGTCTGCCGCCAAAGCAATATATCTCTGCCAGAAGAATCAGTCACGCTAAAAATCTGCTGTTGGAAACCAACCTGACAGTAAAGGAAATAGCGTTTCAGTGCGGCTACGATAACGAATACTTCTTCTCGCGCATTTTCAAAGAATACGCCATGTCCTCACCCAGGAAATTCCGCAATCTCTACAATACCTGAAGCAAAGGCGCAATGCGATTTTTTTATCTCATTTTCCTGCTGCGCCGCCGGGGTGCATTAGGATTGTAATTCTTATTGGGTGTCGGCAAGGAAGCATTGACTTGCTTCAAGTAGGAATGAAGCTCGTTTTCCATCCTGTTTGCGGTATTCCGGGCGCGAGTCGAAATATTGTATCTTTCACCGATATCCCGGGATAGGTCAAACAGTTTTGTTCTGCCGGATTCCAGGTCCTCAAGCAGCTTATAGCGACCCTGAATAAGCGCCGCCTGCGGTTTCTGCCGCGGTCCCATGCCGTAATGCGGGAAATAAAATATTAAGGGTCGGTTGCTGAATTTATTATTCGTTTCGTTGCGGAGCAGAGGTAGTATACTCGTCCCGTCAATATCATCAGGTACTTTTTTCAGTCCGGCCAAACCGCAGATGGTTGGGAACAGATCGCAGCCAACAACATTTTCCCTTATATAGGTTCCCGACTTTATCCCGGGACCGCGGATTATCAGCGGCCCCCTTATGCCGCCTTCATAGAGTGTTCCCTTGCTGCCGTATAAAGGATAGTTCTCATTACGGCTGCCATGTCTTCCGGCTCCGTTATCTGACGTTACGATGATATAAGTGTTTTTTTCTACTCCCATCTGCTTGATCTTCTTTAATACCAAACCGATGCTGGTATCTACATCTTGAGTCATTGCCGCATATTTCGCATCGCTATGATGTTTGCCGGAAGGACGTTTTGAACACTCTTTTAAAGTGGAACTTAACGCCTCTATCGGTTCATGAAGCGCATAATGTGAAAGCTGAACATAAAATGGCTTTCCGTTTTTTACGCTTTGGTCTATAAAAGCATTGGCGCGTTTTGTGATTCCGAATATATCCTTGGGATTTGAGGCCTTGTTATATCCAAAGCTGTCGTTTCCGGTACTGCCGTCATGCTGATCAAAACCATGTTTACCGGGACCGCCTCCGCTTAAATGCCACTTGCCGAAATGAGCAGTGGCATATTTTTTCCGCTTCAACATTTCCGCGATTGTAATCTCTTTTTCCGGGAGGGAGTTGGTATGTGGCGGCGCAACCACTTTCTGCCACGAAAAAGCGGGACGTCCCGGCGGTCCCGGAGACGTCATGTGCAGCCGGGCCGGAGTTTTTCCGGTGAGAATACTGGCTCTGCTTGGAGTACAAAGCGGGGATGCTGAATAGGCATTGCAGAACGTCACGCCATTTTTTGCCAGCATGGCAATGTTGGGAGTAAAGTAATAATCGCTCCTGGAGCTGCTTATACGGTTATCCATCAGAGCAGAAGTTCCGGTCCAACCCATATCATCGACCAGTATAAGCACGAAATTTGGTTGTTTCGCGGACGTTCCGGCAACAGTGGAAGTCGCCAGCATACCGATTCCCGCGGCATTGATAAGTTTCTTTTTTATCGTCATGACGTTCAGAACTTTCTTCGCTAAGATTAGGCGCAACTTTACATACTTCTGGTAATACTACATCCGGAAATGCGTCTTTCTTACAAATAATCAAAACCTATCGCATGGATATCCATGATATTCAAGTAAAAGTTAAATTCTACATCTATATCATAGAACGCAGTCTACAGTCTGATTTCAGCTTTGAAATAACAGAGTAAGGTTTTGTGAAAAAAAACTTACGTCAATATAAGTTTTTTGGAGGTTGAGAGCTCGAGAGAAGGACCCTTTTTGCAAAAAAGGTTCATTCTCTCGAAATTTTAACTTTGTCAACAAACTGACTGTTTCTATTTTTTATATTTCGCGCGCCATTGGCGGGGGCTCATCCCGAAATGGGCCTGGAACTGACGATTGAAGTTTGACAGGGTGGAATAGCCCGATTTCATGGCAATACTGATGATCTCATCATTCGTATGACGCAGCATTGCCGTCACCGCTTCAAGCCGCAGACGTTTGATATATTCCTGTGGAGAATAGCCGGTTGCCGCTTGAAAAACTTTGCGAAAATTAGAGACACTGCAGCCGCATTTACGAGCCAGTGTTTCAACTGGAATATCTTCATGGTAATGGCCGGTTATATGTTTAATGGCCGGAGTGACCTGCTCAAGTTTTTTCCTGACCACCGGCCCCGGTGCGAACTTGTTTTTCTGCTGCTTGGGCAATATCCGGTGGAGCCGCACCATCATCTCCCAGACCTGGGCCCGGACGACGGAGCGGTATCCGTCCTTTTGCTCCCGGATTTCATCGATGATCGCTGCGATCAGGCGGCAGATTCCCGGATGGGTTTCGGAAGCCAGGATATTGTTGAAATCCGGTCCGCTCAGGTTTTCCGTTTCAAGCACTTCTTCCTCCTCCCTGACAACTCCGGCCAGTAATGCCGCCGGTGACAGGTTTAGAAAATACCAGTCGGTAACCTTGCCGGGGGATCCTTTCATGGTGTGCAGTTCGCGGTGGTTTATAACTGCCGCGTCACCCGCCTGGAAACGCAAAATCTTGTTTTCGACGATAAAAATCCCCGAACCGCTAAAACAGTAACCGATCTCCAGGCAGTCGTGGACATGGGCTTCAATTGGCACTTCGGCACGCATGGTATGATCCAGCTCAGAAACCGGAAAGTCGGAATCAAGTTGAATCGGCGCATACACCGCGTCAAACAGCTCTTTTGATTGATTAAGCACAATAAATTTCCTGAATAGTGGAAGAATGTTCTTTTCTTATCGAATATAATTATAGCAGTTTTAAATTCGTCTGCAATATTAAAAAGGAAAAAATATGAAAACTGCTGTATTGACCACCAATGGCTTTGTCATCAAGGAAGAGGAGATTCCGTCATACGGAGCAAATGAAGTCCTGGTAAAATCCGCCGGTTGCGGCGTTTGCGAAGGTGATGTGTTCCGTTACGTGACCCGTAACGACGGAGAAAAGGATGATAAAGGGATTCGCCTGGGACATGAGGGTTCCGGTATAGTAACTGAAGTCGGAAGCAACGTTACGGAATTCAAGGTTGGCGACAAAGTGACCGCTCTGGGCGGAGATTACGCAGAATATTTTGTGACCACGCCGGACAAACTGGCACTGGTACCTGAAGGAATCGAGGTAGAAATGGCATTGGGAGAACCGATTGCCTGCTGTATGTCCGGCGCGCGCCGTTTCGGGGTGAAAATGGGCGACCGGGTCGCGATTATCGGAGCCGGCTACATGGGCTTGAACTGCATGCAGTTGGTAAAACTCGAGGGCGCGGCCGAGATTGTGGTCATGGACTTGCTGGACTGGCGTTTGGATACCGCTAAGGAGCTTGGAGCAGATCAGATAGTAAATACCACCGGTAAAAATCCGATCGAATTATTGGAAGAGTTGGGCGAATTCGATGTTGTACTGGAAGCTACCGGTGTTCAAGCCGCGATTGACCTTGGAACCGTATTGCTGCGGCATCACGGCACCCTTAACCTGATCGGGTACCACCAATCCGGCGGCGGCATGCGGCAAATCGATATGAAGGACTGGAATTTCAAGGCTCTGACCGTGGTTAACAGTCATGTGCGCGACGAAGTGGAAAAACTCGACGCCATGAAAGCTTCGCTCAACCTGATGGCTCACAATAAGATCGACACCAATGTGCTGATCTCAAACTACAAGTTCGAGGATATCAACCAGGCATTCATCGACCTCAAAAGCCGCAAACCCGGACTGTATAAAGCCAACCTGATATTCTAATTTGCGGATAAAATAATCAGAACAGATCCAATCTATATCAACCGCTACAGCTATAGTGCCTGAAACTCACAATGATAATAATGTATAAAAAATTGTTAATATTATGCATTTATCAGCGCATATCAACGGGTTATTGTATAAAAACAAAAGCACAACAATGCAAAATTTAATACAAGGAACCCGATATGAGCACAACATCAAACGTGAGTATCAGGCGCGAAAGCGTCAACATCCCGACCTATGAACCTCAGGCCCCGAACAAAAATCCAATGTTCCTGGAACGCCGGGTCTACCAGGGCAGCAGCGGCAGGGTTTATCCCCTGCCATGCGTGGAGCGGTTTGCCGAGGGAAAAAGCGATCATTTCTGGGATGCCATTTACATCGAAAACGACTTCATCGAAGTCATGATCCTGCCGGAACTCGGCGGTCGTATTCATGCGGCAAAAGATAAGACCAATGGTTATGATTTCATCTACCGCAACAATGTCATCAAACCGGCATTGATCGGAATCGCCGGAGCCTGGATCAGCGGAGGCATTGAATTCAACTGGCCGCAGCACCACCGCCCGTCGACCTTTATGCCCACCAACGTTGAAATTGAAGAACATGCGGACGGCTCGAAGACCATCTGGATGAGCGAACACGATCCCTTGTTCAGGATGAAGGGCATGCACGGCATCTGCCTGCATCCGGAAAAATCGGTGATCGAACTCAAAGTCCGCGCCTACAACCGTACGCCTTATGTTCAGACCTTTCTCTGGTGGGCCAACGTCGCGACCGAAGTTCATGAAGGCTATCAGTCATTCCTGCCGCCTGATGTCACCCACGTTGCCGACCACGCGAAAGGCTCCACCAGTACTTTTCCGTTGTGTGACGATGTATACTACGGGGTTAAATACGGCGAGCGCGGCGCTGACGGAGTACCGAAACATGAACATCCCCCGAAATATCTGCCGCCGTACTGCTATGAGGACAAAGTACCGGAAAAGCTTGCCGATCTTGACTACGCTCCCAACGACCTGACCTGGTACGCTAATATTCCGGTTCCGACCTCGTATATGTGCCTTGGATCGAAAGAGGACTTTTTCGGCGGTTACGACCATTTCCTGAAAGCCGGTATCGTCCATGTCGCCAGCCACCACATATCCCCCGGGAAAAAACAGTGGACCTGGGGCAATCACAATTTCGGTTACGCCTGGGACCGCAACCTGACCGACCCGGATGAAAACGGCGAATGCCGACCGTATATCGAACTTATGTCCGGAGTATATACCGACAACCAGCCGGACTTCGCATTCCTGCAGCCGGGTGAAACCAAAACCTGGAGCCAGTTCTGGTATCCGATCCAGGGTATCGGCACCGCCCAGAAGGCCAGTGTTGACGCGGCGTTGAGCCTGACCGAAAAGAACGGACAGATTCGCCTCGGAGCAACTACCACTTCGCCTCAGGATGTGCAGATCCGCCTGAGTAAATATGGGGAAGTGATTCTGGAAGAAAACTGTAAAACCGGACCGGACAAACCTTTTATCACCACTATTGACCTGCCGGACGGCGTTGAAATGAACCAACTGCGACTGACTCTTATCGGTCAAAACGGACGGGAAATATTGACTTACCAGCCATGCACTCCGGAACCGAATGAACCGGAAGTCGCGACCGAACCGCCGCATCCTTCGGAAATTGAAACCGTTGAAGAACTGTTCATCACCGGACTGCACCTGTACCAGTATCGCCATCCGACCCGGATGCCTGAACCATACTGGGAAGAAGCGCTCCGTCGCGACCCCAATGATTCACGCAGCAACAACGCCGTAGGCTTCATTGACATGATCAACGGCGATTTCGACCGGGCGGAAAAACATTTCCGGACCGCGATCGGCCGACTCACCAGGCGCAATCCAAACCCGTACGACGGCGAAGCATACTATAACCTTGGGCTGACTCTGCGTTTCAAGGCTGATGCGGCCGCGCTTCGCGACAAATCCGCCTCAAATAAACTCTTGGAAGACGCCTATGCGGCGTTTTACAAATCAACCTGGAATCAGGCGTGGCAAGCCGCCGCTTACCATGCCATTGCCGAAATCGACTGCCGTCGTCACGACTGGACCACCGCTCTCGATCATCTGACTCGCGCCCTGCGGGTAAATACCGACAACCTCAAGGCCCGTGATCTTATGGTGATCGTACTCAAACAGCTGGGTCGCGATGCCGAAGCGGATAAATTGCTGGACGAAACTCAGGCTCTCGATCCGCTGGACTGGTGGGCGCGCCTCCTTGCCGGAGGCAAAATATCCAGTGACTCGCATACAATTATGGATATCGTTCACGATCTGGCCCGGTCCGGATTTTATGCGGATGCCCTGGACCTGCTGCAGGAAGCAAAACCGGAACCGACCTCCGGCCTTGCCCCGACAATCCGTTACACCAGGGCATGGCTGCTGCAAATGACCGGAGATTCCCCGGCTGCCGCAAATGAACTGGCCGCGGCAACCGAAGAACCAAAAGATTACTGTTTCCCGGCCAGAGTTGAGGATGTGATCATCCTCGAATGGGCCATCGAAAATAACCCTGAGGACAGCGGAGCGCTCTACTTTCTGGGCAACTTGTTCTACGACCGCAAACGTCATTACGACGCCATTGAGTTATGGGAAAAATCAGCCGAACTCGATCCCGGCAACTCGATTGTCTGGCGCAATCTCGGCATCGCCTACTGGAACGTCCTGGAGGATTCGGAAAAATCCTATCAGGCCTACAACCGGGCCTGGGAGCTTGCCCCCAACGACGCCAGACTGTTGTTCGAGCGCGACCTGTTCTGGAAGCGTATGAGCATTCCTGCTGAAAAACGCCTTGAGACTTTGGAAGGGAAGTTGGAACTGGTCCGGGACCGCGACGACCTGTCGGTCGAATATTCAGACCTGCTCAACCAGGTCGGACGCCATGAGGATGCGCTTGAGTATCTCAAATCCCGCCGCTTCCAGCCATGGGAAGGCGGCGAAGGCCTGGCACGCAGTCAGCACGAGCGCACCCACCTCGCCCTGGGCCGGAAAAAACTTGAGGCCGGAGACGCGGCCGGGGCGCTGGAACTGTTTGAAGCGGCCCTGATCTGTCCGCCTAATCTTGGAGAAACTAAACATCTGCTGGCCAACCGCAGTGATATTGACTACTGGCTGGGTTGCGCCGCGTCCGCAATGGGAGACGTTGACCGGGCCAATGCCAGCTGGTCAGCCGCCGCGGACTTCCGCAGCGACTTCCAGGAACGCGCGGTCAAAGAATACTCCGAAATGACTTACTTCTCAGGCTTGTCGTTACGCAAACTAGGCCGTGACGCTGAAGCGGACGAGTTGTTCTCCGGACTAAAGAATTACGCGAAGAAGTTGTTTAAGGAAGAAGCCAAGGTATACTACTTCGCCACTTCCCTGCCGGCCAGACTGCTATTCTTCAACCTGCAGCGGGCACAGGAGACGACCGCGCTGCTTATCGAGGCACAGGCAGAACTGGGACTCGGCAACAAGGAGGCCGCGGAAAGCCTGCTGAACACTGTGCTGGAACGTGACCCGGCCCGGGCTTTGGCAAGTGACCTTTTGGCGGCAATAAACTAAACCTGTAGAGAAATTACTTTTCCTCACTATCCCAACTATGAGCGTTTCGCCGGTAAGTCCCCGGCGGAACGCCTTTTTTCTGCTTAAAAATACGGGAAAAATAGTATTCATTGGAAAATCCGAGCAGTTCGGCTATCTCTTTAATGGAACTTTCGGCGTTGGCCAGCATCTCAGCCGCCAGGTCAATTTTCTCGTTCAGCAAATAAGCATAAGGAGTGGAGCCGAACTCCTGCCGGAAAACCCGGATCGTCTGCACCGGAGAGAGTCCGATCTTTCTGCTCATCTCCTGCAGTCCGGGCGGAGATTCGGTTATTCTGCCGCGAAGGAAATCGCGAAGCTTCATCGCCGCGTCATTGTGAGACTGGGTGCGACTCTGCTTACGACGGGCAAACCGTGCCAGCACCATAACTATCTCCAGCACTTTAATTGAAATATAATCATTCATCTCCTTTGGATCCACATCAGGAATTTCTTCTACGGCCTGCGCGACAATATCTCCGGCTTCATGGCAGCCGGGAAAATAATAATGCTCCGAAATACCATAGACCCGGAGCAGTTCCTCAGCCAGATTTCCGGCGACATTGATCCAGACCTTTCCCCACGGCTCTTTGGGATCGGGATAATACAGGTGGGCCTTGTGCGAAGGTGCGACAAAAAAATCTCCCGCCTCCGGATAGAATTTCTTATTACCCGTCTGACAAACCCCGCGTCCGGTCGTAATATACTGGAACACCATTATTTCCGAATTTCCCGGACGTTTAATCGTATATGAACTATCAGGATCGGTTATCCCGGCCAGAGAAAGACACAAAGCCGCGTCCGGATCAATCGTCCCTGCATATACAATATTATTAGCCATGATAATAATCTATAAAAAAAATTGAGTATTCTAGCGAAATCAACAAAAATCTATTTACTATAATATAAATTAATAAATAAAGAAAACAACACTACACTTTTTGCACTCTCCATATATTTATACAAAAACGCCAATCCAGCAAGCATAAATCGCAGTTTAGAAAAACATAATAATTCACTGACAGACACCTATATCAAACACTGACCATGTCAGATTTACTTATACAAAGAATACAAATACAAATATTACTTTTTTATATTCAAGTATTGACAATGTCAGATTTATATATTATACTATATATGAGTTTAACAAACGCATAAAGCGGGAAGCGTGCAATGTCAAAAAAATTAAACATGGTCAGAAAACATATTATCAACGAGCTGGAAGCCGGTAGGCTTGTCGCAGGCGACAAACTGCCCGGCGCCAGGGAATTGTCGGAACGGCTCGGAATCTCCCATACCATCACTCAAGTCGCCTTTATTTCACTGGTAAAGGACGGCCTGTTGGACAGCTTTCCCCGCAGCGGAACTTTCGTACGTGAAGACTGGTGTGAAAGAATCCTGCCGGACAGCCTGTCCTCATTTCGCCCTATCTGGACCGAATTACTCAGGAAGCCGTTGCCCGATGTCAGTGTTCACGATGTTTTCCGCCGTGGAGTCTTTGAGATCAGAACCACCCTGGAAGTGCAGCAGGACCGGGACGAATATATGGATTTATCATCAATCCTGCATGAAGAATATCCGGACCTGAACGATTTTTTCGTCCAGCCATTCCGTAACTTCCGGACCGATCAGGGTCAGCTATTCGGCATTCCGCTGGTATTTTCACCCAGAGTTTTGTGTTACAATCCGGCCATACTCGAAAAAGCAGGCTGCCCTGAACCCCGTTCCGGTTGGACGTGGGAGGAATTTATTGAAGACTTGAAAAAGCTCCGTCGCTACTATCCGGCTGAACGCATTTTCAACTGGGGTTTTGACTTCTCCGCCATGAGTTTTATTTTCAGAGCGGGAGGCGGCATTATCAGCGCCGCAAACGGTGGAACTGTAATGATCGACGCTCCGCAAAGCCGCGAAGGAATAGCCAAAGTAAAAGAGATCTATCAGGTCCTTGGTATTGATCAAAAATGGCCGGATCCCGACAAATATGAAGACGCTTTTCATCGTGGAAAGTGCGCGTTCTTCATGTCTCCGCGCCAGAATACTGATTTCAAATCTAAAACAGTATGGCGGAACGCTCCGCTGCCTCTGATTCCTGGCGGCAGTGACCTCTCCGCCCAGGCGACCGATCTGTTATGCGTACGTAAACAGGGAGCCGACCCGGCCCTGACCCGCAAGCTTATCCGTTTGATATTGTCTCGCGAGATCCAGGATGAAATCGGGGCTCGTCGATACGGTATTCCAATCCGCAAATCATCCGCCATGAAAAGTTTTGATATGGAAGACCCGAGGGACACGCTGTTCTTATCGGAAATGACCAAGATTTCCGCCGAATACAATTTCGATTCACGGGAGTTGACTAATCTCATATTACACGGTTTACATGAAATCTGGCTGAACGACGCAGACATTGACCAGACCATCGAAGAACTTGCCGCGGCATTGCGGACGGTGCTGAAGTATCGCCGTTTCGCAGTTCAGGCCGGAGAAAACCAAAAGACAGCATAATCCAATTCAAAAATAAAGATAAAGAAAGGACGAAAAATGAAACATCGGAATCGTAATTCTCACGCCTTCACACTAATCGAACTGTTAGTCGTAATCGCAATCATTGCCATCCTGGCTGCCATGCTTCTGCCTGCGTTGAATAAAGCCAGAGAGAAGGCCCGCAGCATCACCTGTGTCAACAACCTTAAGCAGTTGGGAACTTATTTCCAGATGTATTCCATGGACTATAATGACTGGATCGTCCGCGGGCGGGAGCTGGTCGGCACCACCACCGGCAACCTCTGGCCGCAAACCCTGTGCAATTTGAACTATCTGCCAGCCAATACCTATAAGAAGAAAAAAGGCACTCCGTTTATCTGTCCGGCTGACCGCAACCCTGAATATAAACCGGGATCAGCCGGAACGGTGTGCAATTCCTATGGGATCAACGCCTGCATTGCACAGGGCCTCTACGGGGTTGTAACGGATGCCCCGGCCGGCATCTCATGTCGTGACCGCTGGCGGAAACTCGGATCGTTGCAGGGAACAAAGAAAAAGGCCAGCCGAACCCCGTTGCTGTGCGACAGCTGGAGCCGTGAAAGCAGTGGTACATTGACCGCGAAAAAATATATGGTCCTGCGTTCCGGGGGCGCCAGCTCCACGGATCTCAGCAGTTGGTTAAATCCGTTCTACTCGCCGGGATTCATCGGCCTTGTACATGACAACCGGGCGACCAACACCATGTTTTGCGACGGTCATGCCAGGACCGTACGCGGCCCGATGTATAATACTGAGACCGTCAGCAGTTATGTGCAGTGGCTCAATCCTGACGCCCCGGACGGAATATCCTATTAAAAGTATCCGGACCATCCGGCGAGACTTCAACCCTGCGATTATATAGGAACATTTAACATGACTTCCAGACATCCATTATTATATTTTTCAGTTCTGCTGCTGGCTTTGCCGGCGGCAGCCAAAACTCTATATGTATCACCAGCCGGAAAAGCCGATGGGGACGGGAGCAAAGTTCAACCGTTCAACCGTGTTCAAAGCGCGCTTGATCTGGCCGGACCCGGCGATACCGTACAGTTAGCTCCCGGCGTCTACCGTGAACGCGTCCGTTTTGTCCGCAGCGGCACATACGGTAAGCCGATCCGCCTGAATGGTCCTCGTGATGCCATTATCGACGCATCGGAAAACATGAATTGGCAATGGGAACCAGCCCCGGAAGTCGGACCGTTCGTCTACCGGACCGCCGTACCATTCCAGATGTACACCGTGGTTTGCCGGGAGGGTCTGGTTATTCCCCTGAATGAACCCCGGGTGACTCCGGGTTCCCCCAAAGTATCCGCCACGGTAAAAGACCGCAAGGGTTTTATGTGGGTCTGGGACTGGCGCCATAATTTACGCGAAGGAGTAGGCCAATTCGGCTGGAAGAGGGTCAAAGCCTTGACCATGTACCATAAGAAACGGGGTGAAATGCTGATCGCGTTCGGAGACAAACGCGACCCGCGCGAAGAAGATATCAGAATGGCCCCGAAGGCTGGCGCGGTAACCATTGAGAATGTTGATCGATGCGTAGTTTCCGGAATTACGATTCGACACGGATGGTACGGGGTATTACTGAACAACTCCCGCGGCAGCGTGGTGGAAAATTGCCGCATCGAACGCTCTGACTTCGGCGTCAGGATGGAAGGCAAATCACAACATTGCACCGTCCGTTTCTGCGATATATCGATGGATTCATTCAGCGACTTCGATCCATGGATAAGAGGTTCGTGGGACACCTGGCAGGCGCATAAGATCGGCGGCTTCTGGGACCGGATCGGCGTCGATATTCGAAACTCCATCGGAGGGCACCGGGTCCACGACAATTATATTCACCATCACTGGGGCGGAGTACAAGATATCGGAAATATAGGGGAAAACCGTGATCTCGAGGTACATCATAACCGCATCGACGTCATCGCGGACGATGGACTGGAGCCTAACGGAGCCGAGGAAAATTGCCGCTGGCACGATAATGTCGTCAGCAATTCACGCTGCGGATTCCGCATAAAAAGCATCCACAAAGGCCCCCTCTATGCCTTTAACAACATCTTTATGCACAACCGCGAGGACTACCGCAACTTCCGTGCATCAGATAAGACAAAGGCCCTGGTCTATGTCTATTTCAACACCAGCACCTCCCCGGTCGGAATCAATATCAACAAGGTCCCAAGAAAGATTGGAACTCCAAATTATCACTATCTAAACAATATCTTTTACTGCGAATGCTGCTTTAAATACAGCACAAAACCAGAGGTGGCTGACCCGGACTGGCAGGAGGCAGGCAACCTTTTTGTACGCCGCGGCAATTCATCCCGCTGGGATTCCCAACTGCGTCAGGCCAAAGCCCATGGCTTCGGCGGCAAAAGCCGGTATTTGAGCAATGCGAAACCAGGTTTCCAAGATTATGAAAAGGGCAATCTTGCCTTAACCGCAGATTCCCCGGCCCGCAAAGCCGGTGTTTCGCTAACCAAGTACAAATTGCCGGGGCTCAGCGCGGCCCAAAAGCTCAAATCGCCTGATGTCGGCGCGCTGCCTTTCGGAACTCCTATGCCGCAGCTGCCGCGCAAACAGGAGGCGGTTAAAGCACCGCCCGCCGGCTTCTGGCCGTAAGCCAGCTCCCGATAAATACATATATCATTATTGCGGTATTATCCAATAGTCAAACAATGCTATGGCGTTTCCGTTTGCAAAAATTTCTTCACGGCAAATAATCGTTTAACGCCCTAATCCTCTTTGCGGAGCGCTGCCTTTTTAAAGGTCATTGGTTGCTTTTTTAGGCCATCCGCTCTTCAAAATGCCAATATCAAAAATGATGAGCAGAATTCAATGACTTTATCCTGTTTAATCTCAGCTTCGGTATTATATTAATACCATAATTAATGATTTTTTTTAATAAACTATTGACAATCTCCATTTAATCATGTATAATGCGATATATTAGGACACATAAAGATACCATAAATGGAATAGTATGATAACAGAACTACATGACAGAACCTCCGGATTTGTCTCAAACATCATCGAAAACATAAGATGCGGTTTAATGGAGCCGGGGGACAGGTTGCTCCCGGAGCGTCAACTAGGTGAAAAGATGAACCTTAGCCGGACAACAGTCCGCCGTGGAATGAAAATCCTTCTTGATTCGAAAATATTATTCAAGCAGGGACGTAAAACAATAGTGCATCCGGACGCTATATGTATTATTGAGTCGGCAAATAAAAAAACCGTTGGAAACCTCTATATCGTCATTCCTGAGCAGCAGTATGGCAATACTATTCTGCAAAACATCTTCACAATCATATCCAACGGGGTTAGTCCTCATTGTAAAACCGAGGTATTTTCGAGTAAACGATTGACTTCGCAGTTTATTGACAGTCTTAGCAGTGATGATATGCTGATCCTGATGGGCGTTGAGATGTCCGGTCCGGTTTTATATGATATAGAAAAGCGGGTCCGCTTGCTGCTTTCTTTGAATTTGAAAAATGAAGACGGCAATTTCATAGCACCGGATAATTATGCCGGGGGCAGACTTATGGCTGAAGCATTATACCAAAGTGGACATCGTCGGATAGGAGCTCTTTTTGCGGATTGCAGATTGAACCATGAATTCGGCGAACGCTACCTGGGAGCACGGGATTATTTGGCAGAACGGGATATTGAACTTATTTTATGTGATCCGGTCAACCGTGAACCCGGAGAAAACGATGTGGAGAAACACCGGTCCCTCATTGCCCGGATGCGCAAAGAGCATGACCTTACGGCGATCATATGCCCATACGACGAAATAGCATATATCGTAATAGATATTATCTCCGATGAAGGCGGCAGCGTGCCGGAAGACCTTAGTGTAGTCGGCTTCGATGACAAGATTTTTTCCAGCTTCATCAAGCCTGGGTTAACGACGGTCCGCTATCCGTCCGAAGCAATTGCGAGCAAAGCTCTGGAAGTAATCAATGAAGCCTTGGCGCATTCAAGGAATATCTGTGTAAAAGAGATGGTTAAGCCAGTTTTGATAAAGCGTAACTCGATTAAAAATATTGAATAGATGGATAACATTACTTAATGGAGGCAAAAATGAAAAAAGGACCATTCACGCTAATTGAATTGTTAGTAGTAATCGCAATCATAGCAATTCTGGCCAGCATATTGCTGCCAGCTCTTAACAATGCCAGAGAGATCGCAAAAAGAATGTATTGTGCGAATAACCTCAAAACAATTGGTACTGGCTGTACAATGTACAGTCTTGACAATAAAGACTGGACTGTTCCAAACGGCGGCAGTACCTGGACCGCAAGAGGTGTCGCTTCAAGTTGGAACTCCAGTTATATGATGCCCTGTGGTGTATACTGGCGGGT
>MDTD01063391.1_pt1 | contig 19965 bp, 17 predicted proteins | sample 811221 | NCBI WGS metagenome assembly MDTD01 (sample SAMN05326646, study PRJNA326480) | marine metagenome | isolation source: seawater | place: Pacific Ocean: South West | collected 2011
CCAGTCGAGCTGACTTTGTAAAATTATAGAGCCGCCAGAGGCGGCTCTTGCGATTGCTTAAAAATCTCGTTTACTTATCGAATTAACTTCCTGGCTTTAAGTCGGATCCGCATGTGTGGCCGACGTATTGCTAAATCTGTCTCAAATTCAGGTTGTCTCTCCTCTAAGTTTCGCGAGAACCAGGGCTTAAGCAATTAGGGTCGCGAATTCACTTGCACTACCAATATAGGTGTCAACCGTGAAGTGTAAGTGAATTTATCGTGAAATTTGCGTGAAGTGAACAAGTTTCTCTCAGCTCTCTGAAGATAGTTCACTTTCGCCTTCCGCTCGCGCAAGAGACCGCTTTCTTCTGAAATAGAGACAAGGGTGGTAACCTGTAGGTCACCACCGGTAGTGCGTTGATTTGAGTTCCTGTTGGCAGGTAGGTAGATAGATAGGTCGGTCTGACTGCCTAGCTGTTATTTAAAACGAGGCTGAATGTGACAATGGGGAAAGTATATCTCTTTTGGAATTTGAATCTGTCCGAAACCCAGCTCATTCCATCATGACCGAAGCTGGAGCCGCAGAAGTTTAAAGGCACAGGGGTGTGGCATTCGATCTCAGTGGTCACTGTCACGGTCGGATTGCCCAGGCTAGGATCTCCTCCGAAGTCGTTGTAGACGAATTGACTGGCTCCGGTTTTTAAGATCGGTTGACCTAAGAAGAAGCCGTCTGTTTTATGACTTTTCAAAATCGCTTCTGCTGCTGTTCTCGCTTCGTCAGCACTTGCCTGCTGGGCTGCCGCTCGGCAGGCGTCTCGGCAGGCTCTGTCGTTCACCTCAAAACCTAGCATGAGGATGGTGATATCCAGGGCAAGCAGAGTTAACACCACAAGGAAGAGCGAGCCGCAGGCAAGCTCGATGGTGGCAGTTCCGGAGGAGTTTCTTCTTCTATGAAAGTGGGCTCGGGCTTTTGCTTTTTTGGTGTTCATTTCATTGTGCTCCTTGTTTTCGCCAGGTGTCATCAGTCGATGCTTACGAGCTGTACTAGTTGACGGGCGATATTTTCGAAGGTGAGTCTCAGGTTGGCGGTGGAGATTACCAGGAAGAATTTGCCTCCGTTTCCGGCTATGTGCGATACCCCGGGATTGGATGCCCCTGGCGTGTAGCTCTGGGGAATGCCGTTCTGGTCGGTGTAGGTGATTGTTTTGTTCGGGTCATCGTTCAAGATGTTAACCTCGCCGGGAATCACCTGGCTGTTCTGGGCCAGACCGATGGTGTAGATGGGGATACCTTCGTCCTTAATCTGTTGAGCAACGTTTCTGGCGTGGGACCAGGGATTGCCGCCATTGCCCGGCGCGGTAGGCTGACCATCGGTAAATAGAACGATTGCTCTTTTGGCTCCCGGACGATGTTCTTGAATGAGCTGCTCTTTAGCCTTCAAAAGAGCGTCTCCAATATTGGTGGATCCGTATGCAACTGTGGTCGGTATCGCCGCCAGTATCTCCGTGTACTTGGTGTTGGTTTTGTTCAACTTGACGGAAGGCCTGGGGAAGTCGCCCACTCCTCCTGCCGGATAGTTGTCGGAGATATTGTTGGCCGGGACGGTTTCAGTGGGGCTTGTACCCGCGTTGGTGGAGAAGCTGACGAAGCCGAAATTGGCTTCCGTATTGGTGTTCATGATCGTGAAAAACTGCTTGGCTGCCTCCTGGGCATCATAGAGGGGACGGATTTTTTTACGGGCGTTGGCCACATAATCCGCCTGGTACCCGGCCTGGGGTGCCACAGTGACCAGCTCCGGAACCGAACTCAACTGGGCTGAGTTGAAAGCGGCAACACTTTCAAGGTTTCCTCTGGCTGCTTCCACAATGGTCTCCTTGTTCGGATAATAGAACCCAGCCGGACTTGTCCAGGGAAGGCTGAGACTGCCATCCGGATTCTCAGAGATGTTCACTATCAAGTCGGTATAGGTGTATTGATCTCCGGTGGAGCCGCCACCGGGATAGTTCCCCGGGGGAGATCCGGTATTGGGAGTGCCTCTCAAACTGGGGCTGAAATAGAGCTTTCTGCTTGTTCCAGAAGTGGAAGAAGCGGTTAGTGTTTGTGGCAGGTGGGCATTGAGTCCGGTGCCTGTCGCCGGCGGTCCGATGATATCAAATATAGGACCATGTGCTTTACCTCCGGGTGTGGGCGCGCCAGGTTTGGCGTTTATAAGTTGATATTCCACCCTTGAGGTCCCGGAGTTCCAATAGCGTTTGATAAAGGAGACGGGAGTCTGGTCATCTATGGAGCCTGATACATCGAAACAGAGGACGATGTCGAGCTGGGGCACGCGTCCATTGCCGTCGGCCCTGACGGTGAAGGGACCGTTGATGCCGAGAAAGGTACCGAAGACCGGTTTTAGACCGAACAAACCTACCACGTGTACGATTCTTCCGTTGGTATCACCCACGGGGCCCGGCTGATTGGGAGGACTGCTATTGGGATCCAGCAACTCAATATAAATGCCAGCCTGGTCCGCAGGAGGTGTGTAGTCGGCACTGCTTGCCTGGGCGGCGGCCGTGAGCGTAAACTCGCTTATGGCGTTGGCGCGAAAAGCTTCTAGAGCTGCTTGAATAGCTTCGTTATGGGTGGTTGTCGGGTCGACGTTGTCGGAGCTGGCTAGCTTGGCTGCTCCTGCCAGCGCTGCAGCCTGGCTAGCCGAGCGAAGCTGCTCTCTAATCGTGGTGGCACGCACCACTTCAAAAGTGAACATTCCTATCATCGGAAGAGCGATGATACCAATCAGGAAGCAAGTAAAAATTATCATCGCTCCTTTTCTGTTTCTTATCATCCTTCCTTTCATATCCATGTCCTCATTTATTTTTGTCTTGTAGTTACTGATTGAGACCCTGAGAGTTCTCCGCATACTCCCTGGCTCTTACGGTGGTGGTCCAGGGACCTGTAAGACCGGGGACACTATCCATGAACGGCATATCCAATGCGACAAGTGGAGACAATTGCGCTGTGACAATGGACTCAAGGGAGTAAATATTTCCTTGGATATTGGCCGGTTGGGCTAACTTGTTGTCGTGACGGGTAACGGCCTGGCTATTTATGTCCGTAACCAGAATATCTACATCTATGGCCGTGATATTGATTCCGGTGAATTTGCCGGCCATGGCATAGACCGCCTGGGGACTTTTGTTCAAAGCGGAGGGCTTGCCCGGGCTACTTGCTTCAAAGGTATAGGCTGTGGCTGCGGCGTGTGCACCATCCCTGGCGGCACTGGCAAGAAGCCCGTATCTTAGAGCGATTGTTCCTATGTTTATTAGAGGAAATACAAAGAGAAAGAAGAGAATGAAGAGGGCGGGGGCAAGCTCAGCCAGGGAGCTTCCTTCTGTACTTCTTCGTAAGGCTGGCATTATCATTTTCTAGAACCGTTGGTTGGGATTTTATTGCACGTTAAAACCGGACCAGCAATGGCTGCTGTTCAGTTGCGTGAATAGCGGTCTTTCATCCGATGATTCTAAATATAGGCGCTTAGCGTGAAACCTGGGTGAATTGAGCGTGAAATCAAGGTGAATCGAAAGTGAACTTAGTGTGAAATCAACGTGATGCTTACGTGAAGCGGATCTTTGTCTATCTCTGGAAAGCTATTAGTGGCATTGCTTTTCTAACTTAGACTGGCCATAAGAGCGGCTCTATATTCTCTTACCGCATTCTTTGAAAGGTTGGCAATCTCCTTGAGCATTCGCTCGTCTTCCTGGCTGAATGCTCTCTTCTTGTCACTATCTATGTCAAATTGTCCGAGGACTTCATCCCCATCCTTAATCAGGACGACGATCTCCGAACTGGTTCCCACCGAGCAGGCTATATAGTTCTCAAGAGTGTTTACGTCATCCACAATCTGATTCTTCTCTTCTTTGACAGCGGTGCCACAGACGCCTTTGCCCACCTCTATTACCGTGTGTTCCGTGGCCGGCCCCCGGTAGGGTCCCAGGTAGAGTTTGTCCTCTATAAGAATATAGATTCCTGTCCAGTGCCAGTCCTGCATCTGTTCGTGGAGGTATTCAATTACCTTATCCAGTATCTGGCCGGCATCTTCTCCGGCAGTCATCTCTTTTACTGTTTCAAAAATATTGGATTTATTTTGCTGGTCGAACAATTTAATTCTCCACTTCTACAACCGGTATATGCAGGGTATGTGCACTGGATAGAAAAATCTGATCCTGTCGGGATCCGGTCCTTTGCTCTTGGTGCTTATGGGGTTGTTTATTCTATATTTAATTGGTATGTGATCTCTATTATTTGTATGTTCGGATCAGATTTTATTTAAGAGGTTTTCGGAGCCGAGGCCTATCCTGCTCTGGCTTTTGTGCCCTGTATATAGATCCTCTATGCACTTTGTGGTATTGCATTAAATGTTAGAGGGCGTTTATGATCGGAGCATAGAAATCACAGGCAGTGCCGCCTGAAGACTGACCGGTCTTTACTTCCTAATCCCAAAAAGTTATCGGTGGGAAGAATGAGCACGAAGCCCGAAATGCATCTCTAAAGATGTGTGGATAAGTGATTGATCCAACAATAAAACAACGATTGCTAGGACAAGACTTTGCTGGTATTACATGCGGTGCATTCGCGCTGTGTGTGGGACCGGGCAACTTCTGTCCACACGAGGAGGCAAAAATGACTACTGCTAAAAATTACCTTTCTTTAGGAGAAACTTTTGAAGAGAAGGGCAAATATTTCAAGGCAGAGCGTCTTTACCGCAAGGCTCTCAAAGCTATGGAGAGTGATGGTGGTGTTGACCAGAGAAGCCTCCTTCCCTACCTCTACAATCTCGGAATGATTCAAGCTGCTCTGGACAAAACCAGTCAGTCCATCAAGAATCTTGGCCGGACCCTTTCCATACTTATCGAGTTGGAAGGCGAGGACAATGAGGATGTGAGAGAACTTAGAAGAGTTCTCGATGAGTTGCATCCCCAGCCCCATGCCAAGGTTGTGAACTCCTGATCTCTCTGTTTACCTATCTCGACCAATAGACCAATCACCTGTGAAAACAGGTCCTACAACAAAGCGATACCGGCTCTCCCGCCGGTATTTCTTTTTTTGAACTTCAAAAACTTCCTGATTTAGATTCAGCCGTTGATAGTGGTGAGAAAAATGGCCAGGTTTGAGGCGACAAATTCTCTAACCGAATGCTCCAGCTCGGAGCCATCCTGAAAACCGTAATGGTCTGTTCTATAAAGTTCTTCCTGCAACTCATTTCTGTCACTTCTCGCTTCGGCAGATACAACCAATTCGGCGCCGACGATCTCTATTCGAAAACGCAGGGTCAGTCCGGCGCTCTCATCGAGTCGGTAATTCATTTTCAGGTAGGCGCTGTATACCGGTCGTGATAATTCTTTTTTGTATCCGGCGGACATTTCTCGAAAGTCTTCTTCCAGGGCAGTGGCCACTTCTCCGCAAATCTTGCGCACGGCGTTGAAGGCTGTCTGAAGGCGCATCTCTATGGGCGTGAGGGTTTGGGACTGGGTATCGGAGCGAATGGTGCTCACTATCTCTTCCAGATTTTTGAGAGGCAGGGCGCTCGGTTTGTAACTTTTGAGCCTGTTTAGATCAACTATGAATTCCCTGGCGCTCTGATAGCGTTCACTCTGTTGCCACTGGAAGGCTTTGTCGAAAATTTGATTGATCAGGAAGCTTCGATAGCCGGCCACATGATCGATTTTGCTTCTTACATCCGTTCTCTGGTGGGGCATTCGTCCATCTTCGTCTTTCAATAGACCGGGTACGTGTCCGGTGAGGGAAAAGAGAAGCAGTCCGGCAACGGCTGTGGTGTCGGAGACCGTATGATTGCGATTGCCCAGGTTAAGGTTTACTTGTGCTTCCGGCAATTCCAGGAAGTTCTTGATCCGGGAGCCGTTCTCTTTGTGTCCGTTTATCGGAAAGCTAAAATCTATAAGGGCAGGCTGACCGTTGTCCACGATGACCTTGGAAGGACTGAGATTATTATGGGTCATATTCTTGCTGTGACAGTATTCAAGAATAGTCAATAGCCTGGTAGCCATAGCGATGGCATCGTTCAGGGTTATTTGACCCTTTTCGTTCAAATAGGTCTCTAAGGTCTCTAAAGTTGTATGTGCCGATTCCATGATTCTCTGCCCTGTCTGTGTCTTGTCAATAGACATTCGCCCTAAATGATCTATCCACGGAATATATGATCGTAAACACAGAAGGTCCGAACCGGGCCAAGGTTTTGATTAAATTGCGTTTCTTTTCGCTTATTTGAATTTGCCGGCGCGGTCTTTAACCCGTTGGAAAAAGTTCCGGGTTTCGGACAGAGCTGACTGGAAGCTCAATCCTTCCAATCCATGACGAACCAGACCTTGCACCTGCTTGTCCGTATCTTCTCCTAAAAGGGCGAAGGTCTCTTTGATTTTTTTGATTCTTTTCACTCGATAGACCGGAAGTTGACCATGGTAGTCCTTTTCCAGTTCAAAATGCACCGGAACATCAATCTCTGTTATGGGGCAGAAAAAGTGAACTATGCAGAGACACTTTTCACCCTGGTTGATGATCTCAACCCGGGAGATATTGTCTTTCCTGAAACCGTAGTGACGAAGAATCTTTCTGAAAGCATTGCGTTTTTTGCCCTGGGGCGCGATGAAAATTCTGTTTACCAGGGTGTCGGGGCTCTTCTCCGCGTATTCCACCATGCGCTCGTTGACCTTATTCTTGAGCTTGTTTATCTCGAATTTTATTTCGGTCTTCAAGACTGTTTTCAAAGTAGCTTCATTCTCGGGTTTTAGAATCGGCGGCTCTTCGACTTCATTTTCCTCAATCTCTTCTATTACCTCTTCGGGACCATCTTCTGTCGAGGCTTTTCTTCTGGGGACAGGGCGCTTCTGGATCCATTTTTGAATTTGAAAGATGAGCGTGTTGTCTATGGGGATTTTCGACATGCCAAGGGCGCCGAGACCGACCACTTTCTGAAAACGGCTCAAACCCTCTGTTCTTGTTGCCGGTTCATAAATCAAGTCGTCGGTGAATTCCGAAACCACATGGGCCACGTCCACGAACTTGTTAAATGCCACCTGGTCATGCATCTTAATGGCACGACGAATCTCCCTGAGGGCGTGGTAGGGTGTCGTTGTCCACCACAAATAGCCCACATAGCCCAGGATAAGGACCAGACAAAAGGATATTTTTCTGCCGTGTTTGAGGAAAAATTCTGGCACTACAAATAGAATTAAAAGCTCTGGAAGAGAAGTGAATGCCAAGATTATACAGATTCACTTCGGTGCGTGAAAGCCGGGGCCGGCAGATATTAAGTGTACGGCTCAGTCTGATTCGCGTTTCACTGCCGGTGGTGACTTCAGAGCATTGCCAGCGGCATATCCCTATCGGGCGCAGGAAAGTGCTTGTCCAGGATTTCAATTTCCTCTTTACTGAGTTCCAGATTGCCTGCCTCGGCGTTCTCTTTGACATGATCAAGATTGGAAGCTTTGGGAATGGTGAAGGTTCCGTCATTGCGGGTTAGAAATGCCAGGGCAATCTGTCTGGCTGTGACATCTCTTTTGGAGGCTATGTTTTTCAGGGCTTTGTCGGCTTTGCTTCCGGAGCGCGGAAGGCTGCCAAAAGGGGTGTAGCCCACCAGGGCGATCTGGTTTTTCTGGCAGTAAGGCAATAAATTTCTCTCTATTCCGCGAACTCCCAGATTATATAAAACCTGGTTGCAAGCAATCTTACCTGTGGTGAGACAGTCTTGAGCTTCTTCCAGGTCTTCCACGTCAAAATTGCTTACTCCGAAACAGCGGATTTTTCCATCTTGCTGTAGTTTTTCAAAAGCAGCTAGCGTCTCCGAAAGGGGCAAGTGTCCTCTCCAGTGAAGCAGATAGCAATCCAGGTAATCCAGCTTCAGGCGCTTGAGGGACCTTTCCAGGGCATCTATCACTCCCGGATAACTGGCGTTTGAAGGTAGAACTTTGTCTACTACAAATAGTTTTTCCCTGTTAAGCTCCAGCAACTCCAGCATCTCCGAGATCACTTCTTCGGCATCGCCGTACATTTCTGCCGTGTCGATGTGGAGCATCCCCAATTCGGTTCCCTTAATCAGGGACTCCACCGCGAGGCGACGCGCTTTACCGTGCTCAGGAATTTGCCAGGTGCCCTGACCTATGATGGGGACATTTATATCGGTGTAACCGAATTTTCTAAACTCCATCTTCTTTCCAATGCATTGGTATTACTTATGGTGCTCAGTGCAGGTGATACTCAATTTCACTTTCGAGCATTTTGACCTTTTCTTCGAGAGAATCATCCCTGTCTTCCGCTTTTTTCCAGCGTTCGATGAAATTCTTCAAGGAGTTGAGCATATCCCTGTCACCGGCATGGAGACCGAATCCTCTCTTGGCGGTAAGCACTCGCTCGGCTACCTTAGAAAGTTCCCCCAGAACAAGGTTGAGATCGCCTGTGAGCTGCATCAAGGTGCCCGAGACTTGAGCCGCGTCGGCAGCGTCGATATCGTCTGAGGTCAGATGTTTTTTCAGGTCGTCCACCGCAGGCTTGGCGCCATCACCCAGCCGCGCCAGAGCCCGGGCGCATTCCCCTCTACCTGTTAAACCGGTGGAGGAATTCTCGAGCTTGTAGGCGATCCAGTCCGTATCCATCCCTTCGATCAGGACATCGCAAATTCCGTCGGTTTGCGGGCTGTGTTTGCTGAGATGAATGGCTGCCCAGAAACGGGTTCTTGGATCATCATTTTTGAGAAGCGGTTCTAGAATCGCTTTTACCTCTTTGGGGTTACTGTTGACTTCAGTGAACCATTTAACCGCCCGATAATTGTTGTCATCGATGGCACCTTTGAGAATCTCTGCGGCATCTTTAACCGGGGGAAGAATAGAGTTCATGACATTCATCTGAGCCTGTTCCCAGGCATTGCCTTTGCTGTAATCCCTGGCGTCATAGGCCTTAGCCACCGCTACCCCAAGACCTTTTTCCTCTATCAGTTTCAAGAAATCGTCGACGCTTGATTTTTGAAACTGACGAATGGGGTTCTTGACAATGGAGTCAAGGTAGTCGTGGTATTGCTTGTCAACCTTTTTGTAGAGTTCAGGAAATTCTGTTTCGATGCTGCTTTCGCTGACTGAGTTTGGATCTTGGTTATCGGGCATTTTCTTCCGTCCGCTTCAATGTCGTAGCCAAATTCTAGCAAATTGAAGAGTTCACTTTTGCCTTTTCTCTTCCATGGATATAGATAAGGATAAGCTGGAAAATTGAAGCAGCGCTAGGTAAACTTATGTTTTCCCACAAATCATAACTAGAGGAACTCCGGATACATGTCTGAAGAGTCAGCGAAATCCGATAAATTCAGCATTCATAACTTGCTCCCTTACCTGATCTTCGGGGGGGTAGTGCTCGGTATCGTTATCGGTGGAGCAGCGCCGGGCATCGGCAAAGAGTTGGCTTTCATCGGTGATGTTTTCATGCGCGCCCTGTTGATGCTGGTTGTGCCGCTGGTTATGACCTCCATCATAGTTGGTATCAGTCAGCTAGGCGACGTGCGTAAGCTAGGCGGTCTGGCCAGAAAGACCATCCTTTACTTTTTGAGCACCACTTTTATGGCGGCCTCTCTGGGTCTGGTTCTGGTCAATGTGATCCAACCTGGAGTTTCGACCAAGGGTATGGCTGACAAAACAGTTCAAGCGATAAAGAAAGAGAAGAGCGTAGAAAAAGATATCCCCAGTAGCGAGATAGCTAAAGAGAACGCCGAGCGCATGGAACAAGAGATGCTCGACGAAGCTGCCGAGACTGATAAAGGCAAAGCTATTGAAAAGGACATGGACAAAAAGTCACCTGATATCGCCCAGGTATTCAAGGACATCATAGTCGGTCTCGTGCCCAAAAATTTGTTTAAGGCCATGGTCAATACCGACCTTCTCCCCATCATAGTTTTCTCCCTGGTGTTCGGTGGTGTTGTAACCACTATTGGTGAGAGAGGAAGCACCGTTATTCAATTCTTCCAGGGGGCCAACGACGCGATCATGAAGATTGTCGATCTCTTGATGATGTTCGCCCCCATCGGTATCTGTGCTTTGATCGCCGGCCGTCTTGGAGAAGCTGGCGGATTGATGGAATTCATGGAAGAGCTTGCCAGCCTGGGCAAATATGCCGGCACGGTGATGGCCGGTCTCGGCATCTTTTCCATTATTATTTTGCCTTTGATCCTCTACTTTCTGGGCAAACCTAAAGTGGGGGTATGGAAATATTTCACTGGAATGTGGGCTGCCATTTTGACTGCTTTCTCCACTGCCTCCAGTGCGGCAGCCTTGCCGATAACCATGGAATCCGCCATTGCAAGCGGGGTTGCTCGGCGGAACGCGAACTTTGTTTTGCCCCTGGGCACCACATTGAATATGAACGGCACTGCTTTGTACGAAGCGGTGGCGGCGGTTTTTATCGCTCAGATTTCAGGGGTCGAACTGACCAATGTTCATATGATTTTGATAGCCACCACTGCCTCTCTTGCTGCTATCGGTGCGGCCAGCATTCCGGAAGCGGGATTGGTGACTATGTTGATCGTTTTGAAAGCAGCCGGTTTGCCCACTGAAAATGTATCCTTGATTTTGATCATCGATTGGTTCCTGGACCGCTGTAGAACTGCCGTGAATGTCTGGGGCGATGCCGTGGGAGCTTGTGTTGTCAATCGATTCGAGCCGGTGGAAGAAGGGGAAGAGGACGAGGTAGGCACAAAGCCGGTGGAAGAACAGCCCAAGGATAGCGGTTCCGGCAATGAAGACTAGTTTGTCTTTTTTCTCTTTCTGGGGCTCTATCGGTATTGCCCTGCTTTTGACCTTCACCTCATTGCTTCAAATAGATTTGCCGGTCTTGGGCGCAGATTCTTCCGAGAGCCGAACAGCTGAAATTCAGGCTTTAAAGGAAAAAGCCAGCCAGGATTTTTTTAAGCGTCGCTTCAAAGAAGCCCAGGAAAACCTTTCTAAGCTTGAAAAGATCTCTCGTCATAAGGATGATCCACTTAACGCCCGGGTTCTTATCAACCAGGGGTTGGTCTGTCTGGAGCTAGGAAAACCTCAGAAAGCGCTTGCTCTTTTTGAGGACGCTCGTAAGCTTTTGAAGGAAGACAAGGATTCCAGAGAAATGATTTTGGCCGACCTTTATTTCGGCCTGGGGGAAAGTCGCTATAGAATCGGTCATATTGAGCAAGCTCTTCCTTTCTATGAAGATGCTCTAGCGATTTACGATAAGCATTTCAGCCGCTACAGCAAAGATTTGCTTCCTGTGTTGGAGGGGATAGGCGGTAGTTATCTGAGCCAGGAGATGTTTAAAGAGGCTCTGCCATATTATCGGAGAATGGCTCAAATAGACCTTCTTCGTTATGGTGCCACGCACCCGCGGGTGGGTAAATCGTTCAATAGTTTATCCGATGTGTTTTACCGGATGGAAGAATGTGGAGGTGCCAGGCCCTTTTTCTCCCAGGCGGTTTGGATCTTCCGCAAGAACAACATGGATAGCATTCTCAAAAGTTTGAATCGGGACGCGGAGAGCGGTAAATATTCGAAGGAACAGTTGGCGGAATTTCAGGATCGGGTTAAAAAGGTTGTTCTCGGGGTTCAAGATCCTCCTGAATTCAGGAAAATGAGCTATGACCTGTTGAAAGATGAACAGTTCAATGAGAGTTGTTCTCTGTGTGAAAATCGTCGACCCCGGGATTTTGATAACTGGCAGCTACACCGCGGTGTGCACTATGATGCCGGATTCATCAAAGTTGATCCCACCGTCAAAACCCGCGGACTGATAGTCTGTTTGCATGGGCTTGGCCTTAATCATGGCTCTTACAAAGAGTTCGCGTCGAAAGTCAATAAATTTGGCTACGCGGTAGTGGCAATTGACGTGCGTGGATTCGGCTCCCTTTCCCATGAAAAGGGTTTCGATAAGCTGGATCTCAATGCCGGACTTGATGATCTAAAAGCCTTGCTCAGCATGTTTCGCTATAGCAACAAGGATATACCTGTATTTCTCCTGGGAGAATCTATGGGGGGAGCACTTGCTCTACAACTCACTGCTCAGCAACCGGACCTGGTTGATGGATTGATCAGCTCGGTGCCGTCAGGCAGGCGTTTCAATAGCAAGCGCACCAAGCTTTTGGTCGGCATCAAACTTTTAGGTGACCCTAAATTGCCTTTCTCAATCGGCAAGAAGGTTATAGACCAGGCCACCAATAACGATACCATCAAAGAGAAGTGGTTGAGTGATCCGGCCAATCGTCTCAAGCTATCTCCCGAGGAGCTTTTGCATTTTGAAAGCTTCATGCGGCACAATGAAAAGTATGCCCAGGAGATTGATAAGACCCCGGTTATCGTGTTCCAGGGCTTCATGGATCATCTGGTGCGTCCCACCGGTACCTATGCCTTGTATCAAGCCCTTGCCACCAGAGAGAAAGATCTGCTTTTTGTGGGCAATCGTGAACACCTGGTCTTTGAGGAGGGGGCTGCCAGCGATGAGATAATCGACATGTTGGTAGCCTGGCTCAATTCTCATCTGCCGGACAGGGCCAAATAGTTCCTTTTGGAAAACTGAAAATGTTGTGCCATCCCATTGATTTCTTGAGAGCCTGTCTGCACCGGATCTCTTACTGCTTTGAAATTTTTTAATACCCAATTTTGCCGGGCTGGTGTATAGTTTTGGGGTTATCAAGAGGCTGCCGCCGATGCAAAAGAAGATACTGGTTATGTGTCCGACGGGCAGGGAAAGACGCGCATTACCCCCGGTAGCGGCAAGACTTGGCTATGATCTTGATTTCGACGAAGTTACAGGAGGCGCTTACAGTCGGGACTTTGAGTACGGCAAGCGCATTAATGTCGAAGAGATCATCGATGCAAAGGTAGAAGAATACCGAAATAAATCTCTTTCCGGAGTGGTGGCTTCGGTCGGTTTCCCCGGTATGACCGCGATCTCCGCTGAAATCGCTCGTCGTCTGGGTCTTCCCGGACCATCACCGGAGGTGATTTTAAGGTGCGAACACAAGTATTATTCGAGATTGGCTCAGAAAGAGTTTGTCCCCGATGCCACGCCTGACTTTGCCCTTTTCGACCCGGAGAGCAAGGATGATAGAGATCCTGCTTTGCTCGGATTCAAATATCCTTTTTTTCTAAAACCGGTCAAATCTATTTTGTCCTACGGTGCTGCCCGGGTAGATTCCCATGGGGACTTTCTCAATGCCATCAAAGCTGCTGCTCTGCCCGAGGGATTTCTCGGGCCCTTTCATCAGCTTTTAGAAGACTATACGGACTTTGAAGAGGATGCTCATCAGCTTATAGTCGAGGATCTCCTTCAAGGCATTCAGGTATCCATGGAAGGATTCGTCTTCCGGAAAGAGGTGAAAGTCATGGCTGTGGTGGAAGCTGTGATGGTTCCCAATACCCTCTCCTTTGCTCGCTGGTATTACCCGGGCCGCTTGCCCGATGACGTCAGAGCAAGGATGGAGGATGTGGCGGTTCGGTTTTTCTGCGGAGTAGGCTACGACAATGCTCCATTTAACATGGAGCTTATGTACAACCCCGATTCCGACTCGATTCATATCATCGAGGTAAACGCGAAGCTTGCCAATCAATTCTGCGACATGGTGGAGAAGGTTGATGGCTATAATCCGTTTGAGGTCATGCTTAAAATCGCAGTGGGAGAAGAGCCGCAGATGAAGAGCGGCCAGGGTCCGTACAAAGTTGCCTCCAGCTGTGTTTTTCGCGAATTTGAGGACCGGACTGTCCTATCCGTTCCGGGGCAGCCGGACATAGATAAGGTAGTCCACAAGTATCCGGCTTCAATCATCGAGATATTGGCCGAGCCGGGCAAACGCCTCTCCGAGCAGTTTCAGGATTCAGATAGCTATCGTTATGCTCTGGCCAACATTGGAGCAGATTCTTTCGAAGAGATAGAAGAGAAATTTGCCGATATCAAAGGAATGTTGCCCTTTGATATGCGGTCGCCACAGTTAGCTGCCTCGACTCCTCAACCGATTCTAGTATCGGAGACCACCGGATAGGTATCGGACAACGACCACTGCATAAAGCCGCCGTCGAAGATCTTGACTCTCTCCTGGGTGTAGGCTTCATGAAGAATGGCTATGGTGGAAGCTCTCAAGCCTAATTCACAGTAAGCGATTATTACTTCCCGGCGGGGAGGCAGATCTTTCAGGCGCTTTAAATATGTTTGCCTATCGATAAAGCAAGGAGAATCTGCCTGAAATATTGATGGAAAAGAGAATAGAACCGCCCCGGGAATATGACCCCTGCGAGGTAGATAGACATGTTCTTCACCATCGAATTCCGGCTCGGTTCGACCATCCCATATGGTGGCGTCGCCGCGGTTAACATGGTCTTGAAGATCTTCAATCCGGCAACGTCTATCTAGAACCGGGTTGATCTCAATTCTTGAGGGCGAAAGTTCGGGAATTTTATCGAGGTTGGTAATCTTCCAGTGCTGGCAGATATGGGAAAAGCCACCGGAGAAAAGGCTTACCCTGGGGGCTCCCAGGTAGAGAAGCATCCAGGCTAGTCTGCCTTCCCGACCTTTGCTTTTGGGACCATCTCCATAGACCAATAGCTCCTTTCCAAAATCTATGCCTTTCTTTTCCAGGACCTGGGTGAAGTTGCCTCGTCCCGGATCCTCAAGCAGTCCCCACCATCCCCGCTCTTGAAACTGTGTTGCCGACGGCGGAGGAGGCGAGACAAAATCCTCCCACTCCAGAAGCAGAGAGCCTGGTAGGCGCCCTTTATTAAAGTGGAGTTCTGTGCGAGCGTCGATGAGCATGGTTTCGTCGCCCTTGCCGCTAAGAATCTCGGCAACCTCCTTTTCCGTTCTTATGGCAACCGTCAAAATCGTCTCCCGCGATCTGAAAAACGCCCGATTCCCTGGTTATTACTTGCTGTTGGGTGGGTATTAATTAAGTTGAGGGGCATTTTTTTTGCAGGCGTTCCGGATTTGTCGCAAGAATTTGAAAAGCAGACCATCAATAATTCTCAGGTTGAGCTGGATCTAGTAGGGGCTAAGCTTGATGATAATGTGGAGCTGCCCACTCTAGCCATTATTTTTCTGGTCTATGTCTCCTGGATAACACTAACTTATTTCTTTCACGAAATCAGCCTCTTTCCTGCTCTTTTTCTCTCAGCGCTACTTATTTGCTGGCATGGCTCAATACAGCACGAGATAATTCATCGACATCCGACTAGAAGCCAATTTCTAAATGATGTGCTCGCCTTCCCACCCCTGGGACTAGTCTATCCATATGTGATCTACAAAGAGTCTCATCTGGAGCACCACAGGGTCTCCGACCTGACTGATCCTATCAACGACCCTGAGTCTTACTACATTTCATCGGAACGCTGGCAGGGCATGAATCCCTGTTTACAAGCCCTGTTCCGGATGAACAACACATTATTGGGGCGCTTACTTTTCGGTCCCCTTATCTGTGTCGTGGGATTTTATGGAGGTGAGTTCCGGCGGCTTTTGAAAGGTGACTATCAGAATTTAAAAGTCTGGGTTTTTCATTTGATTTCGGTTGCCCTGGTTCTTTCCTGGGTGGTGGGCGTCTGCGGCATCTCGCCTCTCACTTATCTGCTCTGCTTTGTTTATCCCGGCCTGTCGCTCACCCTATTGCGATCATTTGCCGAGCATCGTCCTGGGTTAGATTACAGCGAGAAGAGTGTTGTCGTGGAAGCAGGACTTCTGTTTCAGATTCTGTTTTTGAACAACAACTACCACTGGGTACATCATCGCTATCCGGGACTGCCCTGGTACCGGATAAAAGATGTCTACTTCGCCAACAAAGAGATCGTTTTGCAGGCGAATAATGATTTCTTTTTCTATGGTTATGGAGAGGTGGCTAGAAAGTTTTTACTGGTGGAAAAAGATCTGCTTGTTCTGGCTGATGAGATATTGACAGAAGAGAGGCTGGCTTGAGTCTCTTTCTCGTTTTGAGATTGTGCCGGTGTTTCACCAGGCTCTCCCAGGAGACCTTTCTCCAGCAAAAATTCTTTTGCCACTGCTTTTGGTGAGCGCTTTTTGCCATCTACTTCAAAATTTAGCCGACACATCTCTTTGTCACTCAATATATCCTCCAGGCTTTCGAGAGCTGTAGCAATCTCTGGAAACTCCTTCAACGTATCGGCTCTTATGACCGGAGCCGCCTCATAAGGAGGGAAGAATTTTTTGTCGTCTTCTAAGATCTTCAGGTCGTAGGCAGGTATTCTGCCGTCGGTGGAGTTTGCTGCCACTATATCCACGTCGCCATTTTTGGCGGCGTTATAGAGCAGATTCAAATCCATATCCGAGACTGTTTCGAAGTTTAGATTATAGGCTTTGACAAGACCATTGAGCCCATCAGGTCTCTCTGCGAATTCCGAAGCAATGCCGAAGTTCAGGGTGGAAGCCACGTTTTTTAAGTCGGAGACTCTTTCCCAACCGTATTCATCGGCGTCTTTTATGCGACAGACTATGGCATAGGTATTGTTGAACCCGAAAGGAGCCAACCAGCGCAGTTTGAATTTCTCCCCATAGTCTTTTTGTACGGTGGAAAATACCTCTTCGGATCTCTGACCAGGTGAGGGCTTGCGCTGCAGTACCGCACTGTAGGCGGTGCCTGTGTATTCGGGATAGATATCGATCTCGCCTGAAGTAATGGCGTTGTGGCAAAAAATTGTCCCCGGGAAGTCGAATCGCCTCACTACCTTCAGATCAGTTTTTGCCTCTATTAGTTGAGCCATCATCTCGCCCATGATGATATGTTCCGAAAAATGTTTGGTTCCGATTGCTACCTTTCCGTGGGGGCTGACCAGGGGGTGTCCTTCCAGATAAATGTAGCTGCTTAGCATAAGGACGATGGCTGGAACGGCTATGGTCGCTCGTTTAAGGGTCTTGAGCAGGGGGCGGCTTCTAATAATCTCTCTGGAAGAGATCGGTTTCAGTCCCCATTCAACTCCAGCCAGGGAGAAATCGACGACTAGCGCTAGAAGCGCTGCCGGGACGGCGCCGAGCATTAGCAGTTTTGTATTAGAGAGAGCCAGTCCTCGGTTGATGAACTCTCCAAGACCGCCGGCTCCTATAAAAGCCGCCAGGGTCGCTACTCCCACTCCTACTACGGCGGCTGTTCTGATGCCGGCGATGATCACCGGGATTGACAGGGGAATTCTCACCATGAAAAGCCTCTGCATAGAGGTCATGCCTATTCCTTCTGCCGCTTCCATAGTCGGTCTGTCCACTCCTTCCAATCCGGTTATTGTATTTCTCACTATGGGAAGGAGGGCGTACAAAATCAAGGCGGTGAGCGCGGGCAAGACACCGATTTTATGATAGAGCGCCATAAGAAAGACAAGTAAGGCAAGGGACGGCACCGTCTGTAAAATTCCAACGACTCCTAACAATACCCCTTTTAACTTGTGGTATTTGAATCCGAGAATGCCCAGGGTGACACCGAATATTGTGGCGATGACAGTAGATACGCCGGCCAGCATCAGGTGTTCACCAGTTCTTAGCCAGAGCACATCCTGGCGTTCGGCCACAAACTCCAGCCAGCCTTGTATGTCCATCAAAATACCTCTTTGAATTGAGAGAGTTGGCGAGCCGGTCTAAGAAACAACTCTTTTACAAAATCGGTCTGCGGTTTGTTAATGAGCTCTTCCGGGGAGCCGCACTGTTGAAGAACTCCCTTGTCCATAACCGCTATCCTGTCTCCTAATAGAAGCGCTTCGAAGAGATCGTGGGTGACAAAAATAATGGTTTTGCCCAGTTCGGATTTAAGCTCAAGAACTTCTTTTTGCAGGGAATCTCTTGTCACCGCATCGAGTGCGCCAAAAGGTTCATCCATTAATAGATAATCCGGGTCTGCAGCCAATGCCCTTGCTACTCCCACACGCTGTTGCTGTCCTCCGGATAACTCCTGGGGAAGCCTGTTTCCATAGGTCTCCAGAGGCAACTCCACCAGATTCAACAAATCTCTAGCCCGGCTGAGCATCTTCTCTTTTGGCCAGTTCAACATTTTAGGAACTATGCACACATTCTCTTCGATGGTCATATGTGGAAAGAGCCCGATCTTTTGAAAAACATAACCGATCTTTCTGCGCAGGGCCACTTTGTCGAACTTGGTATTGTTCGTGCCGTCGATCTCTATCTCACCGGAGGTTGGCTCTATTAGACGATTGATCATCTTCATTGTCGTGCTCTTACCACAGCCGGAAGATCCCAGAAGAACCAGCAGCTCTCCTTTCTTGATCTCCAAATTGAGATCATTGACCGAATATGTATCGCCCCCATCGAAGCTCTTCTTGAGGTTTTTTATCTTAATCAATTGAATAAAACCGTTTTGTAGTCTCATCCAGGCTCTCAGTATTTAGGCGAATCTTCAAGACCCTTTCAGAACTAAGCTATCCCTCGAACTTTTTCATGCGCCTCTTCAAAGCCGCCTGGAAAGAGCTTTTGGGTTGGCATGGTGAATTGCTTTGATGATACAAGCTTTATGTTTTGCCTGCTATTCAAGGGCAGCAGTAGCCAAACAAGTTGATCTCATTTGCTTCTTCTTGTGGTATTGAATGTGATGCATCTCTTTGATTTGCATAATTCCAGGCGCTGTTACTTAGAGACTTGAGGGACTAAATGAGCCTGGTTCGAGGGGTGTTGTAAAGAGAGGCTCTTCTTTGCGAATTGTGCGAAATGTTTTATGATTCCGGCTCATCGATTCCATAGATGGCCTTATCTAGGTTAGAATCGAGATTTACCATTGGCAGGCAAAAGGTCGGTACAAATCAGTTCAACTGAGCTCTGATCTAGCCTGGGAAACACCGGAGTTTAACAAGCTGATGAGGTTGGCGTTTTATGTAAATGATGTCATGACCGAGCAGGAGGGCTATACCACTAATAGTCTTGCTATGGCAGCCATCGCCCGAGGACATGAGGCCTGGGTGATTGGGGCGGATGACTTCATTTATGAGAAGGACAACACTATAAGAGCAAGAGCCAGGCATGTTCCTCGGGCAAGCTACAAGAGCGGAGCCACGTATCTGGCTGATTTAAAGGGACCAAAGGCGAAAATCGAAGAGATATCGGTGGATGATCTCGATGTCCTCTTTCTGAGAAGCGACCCCAGTAAGGACACCGGACCCAGACACTGGGCCCAGGGGATTGGTCTGGATTTCGGTCGGGTTGCTATGAGCCACGGCGTAATCGTATTGAATGACCCGAACGCCCTGGCCGATGCCATGAATAAGATGTATTTTCAGACATTTCCCGAAGAGGTCAGACCGAGAACCATAATCACTCGCAACCGGGAGAAGATCAGGCGATTCGCCAAGGAAGAGGGCAACTGGGTGGTTCTCAAGCCTCTTCAGGGCTCCGGCGGCAAAGGGGTTTTTCTGGTCAAGCCTGAGGATATGACCAATCTCAATCAGATTGTCGATGCGCTTTCCAAAGACGGCTATATCATCGCCCAGGAGTATCTTCCTGAAGCCAAAAAGGGTGACGTCCGTCTGTTTATGATGAATGGCAGACCGATGCGCTACAAAGGCAAGTATGCCGCTTTTCGTAGAATCGGTCAGGAAGGGGATATAAGGAGCAACGTCCACGCCGGTGGTTCTGTAAAGCAGGCGGAGATCACCTCCGAAGCTCTCATGCTTGCCAACATGGTCAGACCGAAGCTCTGCAAGGACGGAATGTTCCTGGTTGGACTCGATATTGTCGGAAATAAGTTGATGGAGATAAACGTTTTCTCTCCCGGGGGATTGATCACCGCCCAGAAGTTTGAAGGCGTAAATTTCTCCCATGCGGTAATATTATCTCTTGAGAATAAGGTCGATTACATGAAGTACTATCGAAGAAATTTCGACAACGTGGAAATGGCCACCCTCTAGTACTTCGAGATTTCGGAATCCGTGGACGAAGACCAGACTAAAAAAGCCGTCAGGGTAAAAAGAAGGAAAGGCATTGGTACCAAAAACGG
>MDTD01115610.1_pt1 | contig 19965 bp, 11 predicted proteins | sample 811221 | NCBI WGS metagenome assembly MDTD01 (sample SAMN05326646, study PRJNA326480) | marine metagenome | isolation source: seawater | place: Pacific Ocean: South West | collected 2011
AATATCGAATGTTGAGAAATATCGTCCACTTGTCGCAGTTGCGAGCTGATGAATGGATGCGGCCGCGTAGACAATTCGTGACCTTTCAAGCACCAGTAACTATAGAAGATCTTAAAGAGAAGTTTCCGCCAAGTGGTTTCGTGTTAGTGACCCGGCGTGACTCTGACGAAATTCAGTACTCCATAGATGCCGAGGATCTGATCGATATCATTCCAGGACATTCACAAATGGGTAAGCGTTTGGTCACAGTTCCCTGGTGTGCCAGTGTTGCTGACGTCTACGACAACCTGAGAAACGCTGATCGACAGGTCGCCAACGTGGTCAATGAGCATGGAGAAACGATTGGCATTATCACAATCGATGACATTGCCGATGCCGTGTTTGTAGATACCCCCAGTCGTACTCGTCGTATAACCGATGAACAACCGATTCACCTGATTGAAACCAATGTCTGGCACGTCATGGGACTGGCAACCATCAAGCGACTTGAAAAACAACTTTCCGTGACCTTGCCCGAAACCAGAAGTGTGACTATCCAGGGAGTGCTACAGGAGGTTTTACAGGACCTTCCTCAATCAGGAGATGTATGCCAATGGGGGCCACTCAGATTACATGTTCTGGAAGCAGCGGAACGCGGGCGGTGTCGAGTCGAAGTACAAGTAACAAATGAGGAGATGTCATCGTGATCTGGGCAACGGTCATCTTCTTGATTCTGGGGTTAGTCCTCAGCGCATTCTTTAGTGGCAGCGAAACGGGGTTCTACCGGGTCACTCGTGTACGTCTCGTTTTGGACGGCCGCGATGGTGACTTTATTTCTCGCCGTTTACTGTGGCTTACGAACAATCCTTCTGTCTTTGTGGCCACAACCCTGGTTGGGAACAACCTCGCTAACTATCTCACTTCTTTCGCGATTGTGCTTGCCAGCCAAATGATGTACCCGGCACAAAATGCCGAAGTCGTTGTTTCTTTACTGTTTACGCCGATCGTGTTTGTCTTTGGCGAGTTATTACCCAAGAGTACGTTCAATGATTCCCCTAATCGGTTAGTGCGAAACATTGGCCCGTTGTTCCTAGTTTTCGTTGTGTTGTTTGCTCCTGTTGCATTGGTCCTCTGGTGCTTCGCTCGCTTACTACAGATTATGGTCGGGGAAACACCACTGCGCGTGCAGTTGACGATGGCACGGCAGTCGCTGCAGCGAGTCTTTCAGCAGGGAGAAATGGCGGGCTTGTTAACCAATGGACAACGAGACCTGACCCGACGATTGTTTGCCTGCAGCAATGCGACCTTAAACACAATTTTCCGTCCACTAAGCCAGGTGAGTATGATCCGTGTGGATAGTAACTTTGCGGAAATTGAACGAGCGGCAAAGTTGTCTCAAATGTCCACCATGATCGTCTACGAAAAGCACCGTAAGAACGCAATTGGCTATGTGTCGTTGATCGAAATGCGACTGCGCGATCAGCAGTCCATCGAACAGGTCTGTGCGCTTCCTAAGTTCGTTGCCACCTGTCAGTTAACCGAAGCTCTGGTGGAAATGCGGGAAAACAGATTGCCCGTAGCCGGTGTCACAAACACTCGCGGTCAGATCATCGGCGTAGTCTACTATGACGACCTTGTACAGTCGATCATGACTTAAGGAACGATTGTCCCAGTTGTTTTTCTAGCCATTGTTCTAGTCGTCAGCACTTTTGGTGCGTCCCATGGCAACGTCAAATTCACCAATGGCAGGCATCATCATTGCCAGAGTCGTGAATCCGTAAATGACGGAAATGACGAGTACGCTCGTGAGATGATGCTCAATGAAGAAACTCGTGATCGCATGAAACGTCGCAAATGGTAGCAGTAACGTCGACCAGAAAATGGCAGACGATGGATTGCGGAATCCTAATGCCACATAGAGACCTACGCTCCCGCCTAGAATGAAGGCCAGGAAGGGTGCCAGCTGTTGCTCGAATGATCCACTAAAGGAAATCATCACCATGATACAAGTGATGACTCCTAAGAACAGGAAGAAGACACTCCCCATGCTGACACTGATGGCTGATTTACTGCTGGCATAATTCAACCCACAATGGATCCCCAGCATCGTTACAAAAAACGTTAGGACGGTGAGTCCGGTGAGAAGAAACAGAAAGCCCTCAAGGTCCACCCCGCCACGCACCAGCAGATAGATTGTCATTAGCAATGGCAGGACGATCATCTCTTTGGTGACATAGAAGACCCCCCAGAGTTTTCCGAAGACGAATTCTGCAGGAGAGATGTCGGTGACTAGCAATAAGTCCAGAGCCTGTCCGTCACGTTCATTGGTAATCGAGTTTACTGCTAACGCGTTGATGATTACCAGGCTGACTAGGAATAGCGGAGCTAAGGAGGTTGCCGCTGCGGGAAAAATGGAACTGATGCCTGCTCGCGGAATCCCGTTGGCGACGTCACTCAGCGATTGATTTAAACCGACCAGTGCCAACGTAACCATCAGGAGATAAGCGAGTCGGACAATAACGATTTTCCGGCCGTAGGCCCAAGTGCAAATCTCTCGCCATAATACCGGGTTGTCCCACACCCGGCGGGAATCTATTTCCGATTCACGATGTGTTCCAGCTCTTCGTATCGCGTCAACATGCGTTGCCCGAGCCTGTTCAGCGATCTGCAAAACCTCTTCATCCGAAAGTCGTTTGTCCAGAATGGAGGCAACATCCTCTTCTTGTTGCTGCTGTTGTCGAACTTCTCGTGATGGATTCCAGACACGCACCTTGGCAATCGCAATGGCGTTGAGGATGAAGGTCATTCCCAGTGCAAATAAGGTGAAGCAAATTGCGGGGTCGGCAAGCGACCAAGCTCCCTGTTCACCGATCGTGGGAATAATGGCCGCCGAAATGCCTCGTACCGGACTAGCCCAGTTGGCGAGTGAATGAAGCAACGGGCTGGAGGATCCTAAAGCATAGAGTCCTTCCCATAAGCCCAGCCACAAGACGATTGTCAGAGTGGTTATCGAAAGCGTTTGAAACGTCTTTTCACGCCACAGTGCGTAAGTGCTACCCAGTGATCCGGCAACTAAGGTTGCTGAGTACGTAATGATGACGACTCGAGCGACTTGATGTCCGGAAACTCCTCCGAAGAGTTGTACGGACATCAATACCGGTATGGATGCAAAAACTAAGAGTAAGGGCGATAGCAGCGAGGCCAGTAGTTTTCCCAGAACGAGTTCTTGGTTGGTTAGTCGAGTTAACAAAAGTAGGATGATCGTCCGTTTGTCTTTTTCCTGACTGACCGAGCTGGCTGCTCCAAATGCGGCCAGGAAAATTAAGAGTGCCAATTGGAGAGGAGCCAGAATTTGGAAAAATGTGGAGCCGAAGCGAGCCAGGTCGCCAAGATTCTGTACAACCTGGGTACCAGCCAAAATCATCCAGGAGGTACTCATCAGGATCAGCAACGCAGTTACGTAGACTGCACGAATAATGTAATGCCGCGGTCGACGGGGCAGTGACAAGGCTTCGCGGTTAAAAACTGGGCCGATCAAACTGGATTCTCCTCAAACCGACAATTCGGTAGACACTAATGTTTTTCGGTTATTTTGACCCTTGGAAATCGCTCAGAACCAACGCTTTTAATCGGGAATAAGCAAATTTTACCTGTTTTGGCTCTGTAGAAGGATTCTCCGCCCGTTGAGCCGATTTGTGCGGTCAATTAGACTATTAAAGTAGGTTGAAACGTACTGTTTCGCCGAAAAACAATAGGTACACGTCTATTGTGATGAAGACGTATCAGGGTTTCAAATCAGCGAAAAGTTGCTGGTTTATGGGGAGTTTCCTCGACGATGAAAGACTCGTTCTTATTATTACTGTTTGTTTTGCTGTTTGGTTCGTTTGCCGAGCTGCAATCTGCTGAGCGTCAGGCTTCTCCATTGTCTTCGGTGGATCAGCGATTTAAGAGTGCTGCTGTTAGCGAGACTCCGGATTTCCAACGGCATGTCGTTCCCTTGATGAGCAGGTTAGGGTGTAACGGCCGAGCATGCCATGGCTCCTTTCAGGGACGCGGTGGATTTCAGTTATCTCTGTTTGGTTACGACTTTGCAGTGGATCACAAAGCACTGTTCGATGAAGAGAGTCCGCGAGTTAACGTTGAGACGCCTGATGAAAGTTTGATTATCTCGAAGCCCACAGATGATTACGCCCATGAAGGTGGAAAACGTTATGAAAAAGGTGGCTGGGAATACAACGTCATTCACAAATGGATTGTTGGTGGAGCAGAATTTGAAACCGAATCGATTTCGAAACTGCTGGACGTGGAGATCACTCCGAACGAACTCCAATTCTCCAAGCCAGGACAAACGGTGCAGTTAAAAGTCGTCGCTGTTTGGGAAGATGGCAGTCGTGAAGATGTCACTCCCCTAGTGCGGTATTACACAAACGATGATCTGATTGCGGATGTTGATGAAAACGGTTTGGTGACATCGGGTGAGTCGAAAGGGGATACACACGTTGTTATTTCTTATGACAAAGCTGTTGTACCGATTCCAGTACTGAGGCCACTTACCAATCTGGTTGGCAAGAAGTATCCCAAAGTAGAGACTCCGACTCGTGTTGATGAACTGGTCGTTGAAAAACTACGGAAGCTGGGAATTGTACCGTCGGAACTGGGGTCCGATGCAGAATTTCTCCGACGCGTGTCGCTGGATATTTCCGGCACGCTTCCCACAGCAACGGAAACGGCAGATTTTCTTAATGACAAATCTCCCAACAAGCGAGCACAAAAGGTGGAGGCCTTACTTAACAGTCCGGGATATGCGTCCTGGTGGGCGACCAAGCTTAGCGATTTCACAGGGAATAATGATCAACAACTGGTGAATACGTCCCCGATTCGTACGGGGCCCGGTGAAATCTGGTTTAAGTGGATTGAACAACGTGTTGCTCAGAATATTCCTTATGACGAACTTGCCGAGGGAATCATTTTGGGTACGTCGATGGAATCAGGACAGTCTTATGATGAATTCTGTAAAGAAATGACCTCGTTGCACAGCAATAATGAGCTTGATGTATCCGGAATGAAAACGATGCCATACTACTGGGCGCGTCGAGAATTCCGCTTACCACCTGAGCGGGCGATTAGTTTTGCTTACGCTTTTATGGGGATTCGTATTCAGTGTGCTCAATGTCATAAGCATCCCTTTGATGTATGGTCCAAACAGGACTTCGCTGAGTTTTCCAATTTCTTTACCGGAGTGCGTTTAGCGAATACGCCACCGGGCAGAGATGATCGAGATCAATACAATAAGATGATCAGTGATTTAGGGCTTGAGGGTTTGCGTGGCGGAGATTTACGCCGCAGACTGACCAACGAAATCCGCAAAGGCTCGGTCGTACCGTTTCCCGTTGTACACACCTATCCTGGCCGAAAAGTAGATGAAAATGGGCGGGCCAATGGAGAGATGGTTACCGAAGCGACGATTTTGGGGGACACCACCATCACTTTTGAACGTGGGGACGATTTGCGAGTTCCTCTGATGGAATGGTTGCGAGGTCCTGAGAATCCGTACTTTGCCAGGGCATTTGTTAATCGTGTTTGGGCTAACTATTTTGGGCGTGGCATCGTTGATCCGCCGGATGACCTCAGCCCGGCAAATGCACCCAGCAATAAAGCCTTGCTCGACTATCTCACAAAAGGTTTTATCGAAAATGACTTTGATATGAAGTGGGTTCATCGTGAGATCGTGATGAGTCGCACGTATCAAATAACCTGGGTCTCCAATGATACGAATGCTCAGGACAAAACGAACTTTAGTCATCAATTACCTCGACGATTGCCGGCTGAGGTCATGGTGGATGCCTTGCGATTGGCGACCTCCTCCGATACGGAAGCCACTCGAATGCATCATGAAATGGCTGGGCGAAGTATCGCCATTGCGACTTCGAGCGAGAGGTACTTGCAGGGCGGGACAGCGGAAGCGTTTCCCTTGATGGTTTTTGGACGATCGACGCGGGAAAGTAATTGCGAATGCGATCGCTCAGCAGACGCGACTCTCCTGCAAACCGTCTTTTTGCAAAACGATGAGGTGGTTTACGATTTAATGAATCGTCGAAACACCGGTTGGTTGGATCAGGTTGCTAAGAATTATGATGTGCCGTTTACCGCTCGGGCTACTGAGCCAAATCGCCGTCCGGAGAATTATGAAGAAGTGATGCAGACGCTTGATAAGCGAATTGAGAATTTGCAAAAAGCTGTAAAGACTAATCCATCGAGGAAAGAAGCTTTGGCAAATGCCCTGACAGCTCGCCGACGTAATATCAGTCAATTTGGATTGCCGGATTACCTGAAAGAACAGCAAGCTGCCGACGCGACGTTGAGTCAGGAGCAAAAAGAAGAGATTGTTCAGCAGGCCTACCTGCGGACACTTACACGGTATCCGAATGAAACCGAGTTAGCTCGAAGTATCGAGTTTATTGATAATTCCAATGACAAGATCAATGGTGTTCGAGGCTTGTTGTGGGCATTGGTGAATACCAAAGAATTTATTCTTAATCACTAAGTGTGATTTCAGTACTAATTAGAGTGCGATTAGAAAATAGAGAAAGAAGTAGATATGGCAATTCACAAGACTTGTGATGGAGTACAACGCCGCGATTTTTTGCGAGTGGGTGTTGCTGGCATGGCAGGCATGAATCTGGCGAGTTATCTCAGTATGGCTGAGGCCGGGGAGTTGGCTCAGAGTCAGGGTAAGAATGCCATCTTCGTGAATCTCAATGGTGGACCTTCGCATATGGACACCTTTGACTTGAAACCGGATGCTCCCACGGAATATCGCGGTATTTTTAATCCTATCAAGACGAATGTGAATGGAGTGGAATTTAGCGAGCATCTGCCGAATTTGGCTAAGTGTGCCGATAAATTTGCGATTTTCCGTGGCGTCTCACATACACTCGGAGCTCACCGGCTGGGTACCGAGTATGTCAATACGGGGAATCGTCCGTTAGCTTCATTGGAATATCCGGGATATGGTGCAGTGGTTACGAAAGAGCTTTCTGAGCCCACGGATATTCCTCAGTTCGTCGCGATTCCGCGAAGTTCTCAACGAGCGGGATTCTTAGGAGTACGATACGCGCCACTGAATACCGGCCGCACACCAACGATTGGCAGTCCGTTTTCGGTTCGAGGGGTTTCGCTGGGATCAGGTTTGACTGTCACCGAAGTAAAAAAACGCAAGTCGTTATTGAATGATCTGGATTCGACTTTCGCCGGAGCGGAACAGAATAGTCAGTTGCTCGAAGGTCTGGATGAGTTTAGCAAACAGGCTCACGCAATGATTACTTCTCCGCGCAGTCGTCAGGCCTTTGATATTAGTAAAGAATCGGATGCGTTTTCAGCCAAATTTGGTGAATCGTCGTTTGGTGCAAGCTGCCTGCTGGCGACTCGATTGGTGGAAGCGGGTGTGAAATTCGTTACGCTGACCTACGGTGGTTGGGATACGCACCGTGACAACTTTACGTCGCTGAAGGATCGACAGTTACCCAGTTTTGATCAGGGTTTGGCAGGACTGTTTGTTGGTTTGGACGAAAAGGGATTACTGGATTCGACGGTGGTCTATGTTACGGGCGAATTCGGTAGAACTCCGAAAATCAATTCTCGTACGGCCGAAGGAGGTCGCGATCACTATCCTCGTTGTATGTTCATGTTGATGGCCGGTGGCGGAGTCCGCGGTGGTCAGGTGATTGGTAAGAGTGACGAGAAAGCGACAGCGCCGGTGAATGAAGCGATCACGCCGGATGATGTGGCTGCGACCTTCTATCAGGCGATGGGGATCGATCACTTGAAGGAATATCATACTTCGACAGGTCGTCCGATCATGATCGTTCGCGATGGAACTCCAATCGCTCAGGCCTTTGCCTAAACGTACCTGTAGAATTCGAATGATTAGAAAACCTGTGGCAGATTTGTCACAGGTTTTTTTATTTTTTTCCGGCTACCATCCCTTCTCGCTCTCTACCTCTATACAAGCACACTGTAAGGAGAAGCATGATGGTGAAAAACGGTCAACAACAGAGACGTTGGAGTGGAGCAATTGCGACAAGCCTATTGATGATAGTGTTGGGTTGCGTCGGGGCAGTGAATATTGCTTTGAGTAGGAACGTGAGTCCGCCTAAAGTACTCAAAAACACGACGATGTCGCATTACAGGAGTCGAGCTCCGGATCAATCAGATAGAGAGCTGGCAGATAGACATCAGACTGGATTCGGCAGAGATGGGCAGCATGACGAACTAGACGAACGAGACCAACAAAATCAACGAGGCCAGCCAGTTCAGCCAGTTCAGCCAGTTCAGCGAAATCAGCATCTGCAGAATCTGCAGCCGTTACCCATCGAAAAGGCCAAGCAGTTAAACGGGTTCAAGCCCCGGCTACCGGCGTATTACAGCAGGCTAGTGACCCCTGTGCAGCGAGAGCGAATTTACTGGATTCAACAGCGTTATTTTCTGGAGATTCAAAAGTACCAGCAGCATATCGAGAAACTGGAAACTGAGAGGGATAAGGTTATTCACCGAGTACTAACACCCGACCAACAAGAAAGGCTGAGACAGTTGAGCGATTAGACAGTTAAACAGTTAAGCAGTTAGACAATTAAGCTCGGACTCAGCCAATTAAGCTACCGTGTTTAAACTGCGCCGCGACGAAGGGTCTCAGAAGAGTCTACGCATCGATCCTGTGAGTTTATCCGCCATAGCATGCGTCAGCATGCGAAGGCGGACCAAGATGTTGAAGTAAGCTTGCGAAGTCGGCCGAAGACTCGACGAAGCCTTTGTTTCGTTAAACCGATTACGATCGAATCCCAGCTGCCTAACTGCTTAATTGCCCAACTGCCCAACAGCCTAATTGTCTAACTGCCGAGCCGTCTCTCTGCCCAGTCGTTTGTCGATCCAGACGCGAGGTACGAATTTTCTCATCAAACTATAGAAATGATTGTGCAGTACTTTCTGAGTTTTTTCTGGAAGCTCGTCAGGTAATGCGGAACCATCAGCTGTGACGAAACCGTCCCAGGTCAGCCGCAGATCCCAGCGGTACATCGTTGCCGATGAGTTAATACGCTCTTTGATCCTCAATGCCCACATGCCACCAAACATGTCGCGATAATCCAGCCAAACTCGATCCTCCTCACGCAAATGAGCTCGATCAGGTTTGGGCAGAATGAACACGATGAGGAACGAGGCAATTGCAAAACCCAGTCCTAATTCCACTGTGTGGGAATAATCCAACCGAGCCCAGTGAGGGAGATTCGGATTGACCAATAGATATTGAGAAACACCGATGAAAATACCACTGATCCAGAATCGGCTGAGGATTACGTTCAAAGCGGAGACGGCAATCAGAATAAGCATAAACCATGCTCGCAGTCCCTGAGTATCTGCGAGTTGACCCGGATTCAGCAATACAGTTTCTAGAGCTGGTAGGATCAGAACAAGCCATAGTGAGAAAACGATGAACTCCCACATTTTGTTCTGAGGTCGACGGGCTCCTAACAAAGACATAAACGGGCAAAAGACCATGGCATGAGCACTAAACTGAAGGGCATCAATCCAATGCTGATCACCAGCAGCATCTGAAGCTGGCATCATTGTGTGTGATACAGCGATGCTCCAAATCGTTGCTAAAAGCCAGCACCAGGGAGCTAACAGCGTCGTCGTTTTGATCTTGCCAAATGCTACGCCAAGTAACATTGTCGCAATTCCGGCTAAAATGATGCCTAAATCCACTTACGTTCGTACTCTTTTGTTCCGAGTTTGAGTTCTAGTTGTTTCCTTATATATACCTCCGGCATCTCATCTTGTCATTGTGAAACTATGGGTTCTGGATTAATCTGAACTATTGGAAACTTATCTACATAGTGAAGCTATTGGCACTGTTTGTCGTGGCTCCAGAGACTGTTCGTAGGATACGAACTCATTACAAAGTAGACACTCCGTGCAGATTTCTGTTTCAAGGAATAAACTCTCAATGCATCTAACTCGATTTGCAACCCTGTTTTGTATTGGTCTGGCTGCAATCCTGTCCTCAGGCTGTTCGTCAGATGAGCAAAACAATGCCGAGACTGACCCGATTGCTGAAGCCGTTGTGCCCCAGGAAGATCCTGGAATTGAAGAGCCAGTTGTCGAGCCAAAGCAGGAAGATGACAAAGAAGCGATCACCAAAATTGAAGATATGTATGGTGAAGTTTATACCGACGATGAAGGTTTTGTGACCACCGTCGATTTTGGCGGAGCCTTTGGAGAAAAAGTGGACCTCACCGTTCTCAAAGGTGTACCGAATACCGAGAAACTCGTCCTGAATGGCGCTGATGTAAGTGATGAAGATTTGGTTCACCTAAAAGAACTGAATTCATTGAAAACGCTCGATTTGGGAGAGACGCGAGTGTCGGATGCCGGAATGGAAGCATTGTTGGATGTTCCCAGTATTCAGGAAATCAATCTGCAACGAACCGATGTAACCGATGCAGGATTGAAGACCTTGTTGGCGATAGAAAATCTCAAGCGATTCAAGCTAGTGCGTTGTAAAATCTCTGACGAAGGTCTGGCTCTATTAAAAGACCGCACAGACATCGTACTTCTGGATCTCAAAGAGTGTATCAATATCTCGGATGTAGGATTGGAGCATGTTGCAGGTATTAAATCGCTTAAGTTCCTGCGAGTTTGGGGATCACAAATCACCGACGCCGGAATGGCTCATATTACCGGGCTTTCCAATCTGGTGCATTTGGGATTGGATGACACTCGAGTCGGTGACGAAGGTCTGAAGAGTATTGGGCAACTGAAGAATCTGCAAAATCTGGAAATGTATCAAACCGCGATTACCAGTGAGGGGATGCAGTATCTTGCCGATTTAAAGAAGATGAAATATCTCAAAGTGCGAGGCACCTTGGTCGGTTCAGAAGGCATGGCTGCTCTGGCTGGTATGACTTCACTCTCTCGCCTCGACCTAAGTGAATCTCAGGTTGGAGATGCTGGATTGGCAAGTCTCAAGGAATTGTCATCTTTAACGGACCTTAATTTGTGGGCCACTCAGATCACCGATACAGGTTTGGCAGATCTTACTCAGTTAGCCGGCCTGACAAAACTGAACCTTGACCAAACCGGCGTTTCAGATGCGGGTTTAGAACATGTTGGAAAACTGACAGGACTCAAAGCATTGGTACTGCGATCAACTCAGATAACGGATGACGGAGTCAATCAACTATTTACGCTCAATGCTTTGGAAGATCTCAATGTGGAATTTTGCAGTAGTTTGGGAGAGACTGGAAAGCAGGCATTACGGGATAATCTTCCAAACGTAGTCATTACTGAATAGGTTTTCAAATTAGCAACACGTCCTTTTCTAGATTGCCACAGAGAAGCACACGACGTCAAAGGCGGAATTGTATATGGCATTTCATTCACTTGGTTTAATCTTTCGACCGGCCGTAAGGCTGATGACTGTCGTGGCAATGATGCTGGGTGTGAGTTTACCTTTGCTTGGTCAACCTGCTCAGGATTCCGGCACAGCAGCCGACTCGACGAATACCGCGGTTTCCGGAGAAATGCAGGATCCGGGACCTCAAAAGCAGAATCTCAATGAACCTGTTGTTCAGCGTATTGCCGTGCAGTCTGGATTTTCGGCCTATGTGCCTCGCCGCTGGGGAATCATCTCCTGTGAAGTGTGGAATCCGACAGCGAAGTCACATGACATGACGATTCGAGCAAACTGGGAAACAGAAGATCCGACGAAGAACGCCATCCAGTTCACTCGAAATTTCACGATCCCTCCAATGACGTTACGTGTCGTGTCTTACCCGATTAGGATCCCGGATCACAAACCCAATCAGGAGCGATTTAAGTACGGTGTGTTAATCCTTAATTCCAGGATTACGCGTATGGAAAACGGGCAGGAGATAGCAGTCCTTAGCCCTTTGAAAACGCCGCTCGATAAAGCTCAAATCAATACCGACTTTAATAAGCCAGCTCTGGGTTATATGGGTCCCGATGCTTCCGAATTACTCAAATTGCAATTACGTCTCACCAACGAAGGTGTTGATGTTGAGAACGTGGATAGTATCAAATTGCGGATGATCAAAGCCGTCAAGAAGGATCAAAATACAGGAATCTCGGTATTCGTTCCTCAGGGTGTTGGTCCTCCTGCTTCCCCAATCGCTCTTGATAGCCTCGATCAGTTAGTGGTCGCAGACCCTCGCGTCATGCATGATGTTGCAATGATGGCAACAATCCGCAACTGGGTTGCCAATGGTGGACGCCTGTGGGTAATGCTGGATTCGACCGGAGTGGAATTTGCACAGCGATTGTTTGGGGATTCCATTCAACTTACGGATTTAGGTACGGAAGAACTTACGACGATTGAACTCACGGCAGTGCATAACACGGAGCCTCCGGTTTCCTTTGACTATGACAAACCTGTTCGTAATGCACTTGTTTATGCCGAAGGTGTGGAAGTCTACTATGAACTCAATGGATTGCCCGCTGCTTTTTGGAAGAAGTTCGGTAATGGAGAAATACTGTTCACCACGCTGGAATCACGCGGCTTAACACATCCCAAACCGTTTTCGACGTCGTATGAACTGCTACCTTTGATTCCATTACAGGAACTGGGAATTCGCTTCTTCCAACAGACAGAAAAAGCTATGACAGATGTTTCTGTTACCGAATTGGAGTTAGCTGAAATGACTCCGGATCCTCAGGATGAATCAGAGAAAGCTCAGGCCATGCGACTCGCCATGGAAGTCCATCAGGGGACAAGCCGGGTTTCTGAGATGAGCGACTATTTGCGAGCTAAAGTCGGATTTGAAATTGTCACTCGCGAACATATCGCGATTGTATTCGGAATATTCTTTATATTGCTTTGTGGATTCGGCTACAAACTTCATCGTCACGGGCGTCTGGAATTGATGTTGATAGGTGGACCTGTATTGGTCGTGATTGTCTGTGCTTATCTGTATGTCGTAGGGACAACCAAGCGGAATACGCTCGAGAATCTGCTAGCCTCTATTCAGTTTGTCAATGTCGAGAATAATTCAAGGGAGTTGGCGGTACGTGGATTCGGAGCAGTGTACAGCGAAGAGACGGTTGATGACGTCATTCAGGTTTCCAATGGTACGATTTTTTGGCCTAACTTCGAAGAATTGACCGGCCAGAATATCCGTATGGTTTGGGATGACTTAGAGTCATGGCATTGGGAAGGACTACAAATTCCCGGTGGGACTGTACGGGATTTTCCATTTGAAAAAACCGTTACATCTAACGAGGCAGTTTTTGCAGCAGCTTCGTTTACTGAATCCGGCTTGCAGGGTAACTACCAGTTGGGGCCATTAACCAATCTGGAACACGGCCTGCTGGTGAATCCGTCAGGGGAACGTGTTGCCGTTCAGTTTATCGATGGCCGTCTCATTGTTGGTTCCGAGGAATTGGCAGATTCACAGTTTGATACGACGACTTCGATTGTCGATGAAGAAACGGGCAACCGCATCAACTTTATAAACGCGCTTTTGAAGCGAGAGAATGCTGAAGTCCTGAAATATCCTCAGGTTCCGTCAATATTTGTGTGGAGCGATCCGTTAGATCTGGGAATTGAGTTTCCTGGTGAACAGAAGGTAATTGGGTCCGCGTTAACAGTGCTACCTCTGCAAATTCAAAAGGCTGCTCCCGGGGAAAAATTCCTGGTGCCTTCCATTCTGACTTCGTTTCGTCCGAGCAATGACATTCGCGGTTTAGGGGCGTCGATTGCTTATGACTTCTTCAAAGAAAAGTGGAATGATGAGAAAATCAACTCCTCCCATCAAATGTGGCTAAAGGTGACTGTGCCCAATGCCGTCATGCCAGCGACGATTACCAAAGCGATAGTATCTGTAGACATTCAGGCAGGGCAACGTATCGTCAACTCAGTTGGGCGAATCACCAACGAACAGGGACTCTTTGAACCGGTCATCCTTGACACTCGTTCCAGTCCTAATGGTTTGGAAGTCTTTATATTTGACGACCCGGAACATCTGAAGGTGGATGAAAACGGCCATGTGTATCTGGGAATCAATATTGGTTTAGAGCTGTTGCCTGGTGAGACTTTGGAGCAACAGCGGGAACGAGAAGCGAATTACACATGGCAGATTAATGATGTCGATGTATCGCTTGAAGGTGTAGTAAATACCACTCCTTAATTGGAAACACAATAATTCATACAGTCATCAAGACTGGGAGTAACAAGAAACGATGAGTGATCCGGTTGTAGTAATTGATCATATGACCAAGCAGTTTGGCGAGTTTACTGCCGTCGACGAATTGTCGATGACGGTAGATCGTGGACGGATTCTTGGTTTTATCGGTCCAAATGGTGCCGGTAAAACGACCACAATCAAGATTTTGGTTGGACTGGCTCGCCCCACATTTGGTCGAGCGATGATCGCCGGGGCTGATTGTGTTACCGAAGCCCATAAGATCAAAAAACTTGTTGGGTACATGCCGGATAAATTCGGACCTTATCCGAATATGCGAGTGCGTGAGTATCTCGATTTCTTCGGAGCGGCCTTTAAGATTCCGAAGAAAGAACGGAAAGCACGTATTCAGGAAGTACTAGAAATTACTCGGGCTACCTATATGCAGGATCGTTACGTTGAAGCGCTCAGCCATGGTATGCAGCAGCGAGTTGGGATTGCCAGAACATTACTGCATGACCCGGAAGTCCTCATTTTTGACGAACCGGCAAATGGACTCGACCCCGAGGCTCGTATCGAAATGCGTGACTTGTTACTGAGATTAGCCGATCTTGGAAAGACACTGATTGTCACCAGTCACATTCTCCCGGAGCTATCTCGTATCTGTGATGAAGTTGCGATTATCAGCGGAGGTAAACTACGAGCGTCCGGCACGATGGCTGAGATAAACGAACAACTTGGTCAGATGCGGATGGTGGAAATTCACTTAGATGGTGCAGAGCAAATTGATCAGGCACAGGAAATCGTTCGTACGCATTCTGATATTGCAGAAATTGCCGGAAGTAAAACGGAAGAATTGATTCGATTTAGAGCCAACTTGACCGATCAGGCGATGGCCAACTTGTTGAATTCCCTGGTCTCAGCGAATATTCCGGTGGCTCAATTCCATGAAGTGCAGACAGACCTGGAAGATGCATTCCTCACAGTAACCCAGGAAGACCGAGCCAAGATGGTTTAGGAAAGGCATCACGAGCAATAAAGATGTTACAAAACCCAATCGTACAACGCGAACTCATCGGCATGATGCGAACTCGCAAGGCTATTGCCATTCAGGCAAGTCTGGTTGTGATCTTTGCATTGCTGTTGTTATTGCGTTGGCCTGTAGACCCGATCGCCGATGTTTCCGGCGTGAAATCCATGCAGGTGTTTAAGCTGTTTTCTTATGGTATTCTGACGGCGCTGATTTTTTTGGTCCCGGTATTCCCGGCAACCTCGGTCATTCGTGAACGTAACAGCGGAACACTCGCGTTGTTGCTGAATTCTCCGATGAAGCCGACTGAGATTTACTTCGGTAAACTCACCGGCGTCATGATGTTCGTAATGCAATTGCTTGTGCTCAGCGTGCCCTCGTTAGCGGCATGTTATGTGATGGGTGGGATTTCCATGAGCCAGCAGGTTTTACCGTTATACGGAGTCTTGTTACTTGCTGCTTTACAGTACTCAACCATGGGTTTGATGGTTAGTTGTCTGGCAGGCTCGATCGACAGTGCACTCAAAATCACATACGGGTTGGTGCTGTTTATGTCGGTAGTCGTCTTAGGCCCCCACTTATTCCTGCAAGGAGAAACCGGCCCGTTGGCGATGCTGGCAAGTTGGTTCCGTTGTATTTCACCGTTACCACCGGTCATGGATATTATTGGACACGGCGATGTTGGTGCTCAGGGAATGGATACCAATGTCAATGCCATCACCAACTATGTAGTGTTATCGCTTGTCCTAACAGTCACATTCATCATTGTGGCATTGGTTCAGTTGAATCGACGAATCCTTGACCGTGCCAAGAGTGCTGGTGTGATGACGCACCAAATGAGTAAATTCGCTCAGGGATTCAGGATGATCCTTTATATGGGTATGGATCCCAAATCACGTGCTCCGTTGATTCCAGGGTACGTGAACCCCGTGTTGATAAAAGAATTTCGTAGTCGCCGCTTTGGTCGGGTCCATTGGATAATCCGAACGATGGTTGCTTGCGTTGTGTTATCACTGTTTCTGGCCATTCAGTCGACCGTCTACACCGAACAGTGGGGCGTTGATATTATTGGCGGCATCATGGTCGTTCTGCAGGTTGGATTGGTGGTCATCATTACGCCCAGCCTTGCTTCCGGATTGATTAGTTCTGAACTTGAATCAGGTAGCTGGCGTCTCTTGTTACTCACACCAATCAACTCACGTCGTATTCTGGTTGGCAAGTTATTGAGTGTTGCTGTCACGATTTTCCTGATTGTATTAGCAACTTTGCCGGGATACATCGTATTGATGGTGATTGATTTTACTTTGGTGACTCAGATTTGGCAGGTCTGCGTTTGCCTGTTGATGACCTGTATTATGGTGTTGGCGATCAGTTCTCTGGTCAGTAGTCTGTTCAAGGCGACTGCGACTGCCACGGCTGTTTCGTTTTCCATCGTCATTATGATTTTTGCCGGGACATTCCTGTTTTGGCTTGGCAAAGGAGCTCCTTTTAACGTGGAGACGGTGGAACGAGCTCTGGTGGTCAATCCACTCGCAACGGCTTTAACCATCATGGGGACGCCAGGATTTGATGCAGCAGAGTTTACTCTGCTCGCGCCACAGGAAATGTGGAATGCTTCCACGGATGATTTGTGGACGCCATTTCGGTTGCCGCTGGAATCTATAGGCGTGCAACGTGTTTCGATTTGGATGTCATGGAATTGGGTGATTAACGCTGGCATTTCATTGGTTTGCTTCGTGTTGTTGTATATCCGCGTTAAATTGCTAACCAGACCTCAATAGGCTTCCGTGACCACTGTTTGAGAGATCAAGTTAAGAATTGAGAAGTAGTTAAATGTTTATTCGAGCAAGACAATGTGTTCTTCTGTTGGTCGTAGTGATTAGTTTGTGCACGTCACAACGATCATTACACGCTCAGGAGGATATCATCCAGCATGACTGGCCCATGTTCTCGGATCCAGTCATGGTGCATGAAGAGAAAGTTTTGGTTGTTGCTGAGAAACTGATCCCCACCTGGTTGGAGGCGTTGTCTTCAGAGCAGGATGAGATCCGATTTGATGCAGTCCAAACAATCCGTCTGGCTGCCATGAAAAAACTTCCGGGACTGGAAATCACGATCGATCCACTGATCAAACTGGTTGCTAATCAGGAAACAGGTAAGTCGATTCGTTATACTGCCGCCTCGGCCTTAGTCTTACTGGATGCGAAGCAAGCGGAAGACATCTTTGTAAATGCAGTTCAAAATGGGGAATTCGAATTCTCCTTGATTGTGGAATCATCTTTGATTCGTTGGAAATCAGAGCCAATGTTAGAGATTTGGCGGACTCGGATTGGTGACGCGAATTCACGGTCTCTGACTCGACTCGCTTTTCATGGGTTGGCGGCAAATGGTACTGACGAAGATCAACTCGCTCTAGTCAACTTCGCTACGGACCGTGCCAATAGCAATTCACTGCGAATTGAAGCGGCCAAAGTATTAGCGATTTATGCCGCGCAACCATATCTTCAGCAGGCCACAGAACTTGCGTCGGGTAATACAGCCGACAAGCTCGTTGCTGCTTATATGGCTTCTCCTCAATCGATGGAACCAAACCAGGGACAGACGGTACTACTAAGTCAACTATGTGAATCGACGAACTACGCCGCTGCTGGTATCGCAGCCGAAGCATTAATAAGTGGCAATAGTGCTGACGTACTAAAACTGGCAGAGGTACTCGCAAGGCATCGAAATCCAAAAGCACGTAAAGCTTATGTGACCGCTTTGTATCAGAATATTGACGTGAATTCTCTGGGAGCATTGGTAGTGTATCTTGATGATGCGGATCCTGAATTGAGAGTGCAGGTTCGTAACTGGCTCGGCGAGCTTGCCGAACAGGAGCAACTACTTCCGGGGATTATCCAGACTATTGAAGCGGCAGTTCGGTCAGAATCCTGGCGATTGCAGGAGCAGGGATTACATTTGGCCGTGATGCTCGATCAGAGGCAAGTGGCTGAAGATGCGTTAAAACTACTACCTTCACAAAAGGCTGAAGTTTTAGTGACGTCGGCCTGGGCCTTACGCCGGTTGCAGGTGCCGGAGACGTTAGCACCGATTCTCAGCTATTGCGATAGTTTGAAATTGGCGTTTTTAGGCGAGAAACTTCCGCGTGACCTTGAATTTGCTATGAATGAGCAGTTGGCTCATCTTTACCAAATGTTTGGACAAATGAAGTATAAGCCGGCTTCCGGTCTGATGCAGCGATTCACGCGAAAAGAACAGTCCCTGCGATTTCGCATTCGTGCTGCTGCGGCCTGGGCTTTAGGGAAAATCTGGGAAGGTGATCTGAATGGTGATGCTGGTGTGGCACCATTGCTTTATACGAGACTGACAGACGAAGCTCCCATTCCGCCAGAAGATGCTTTGGTGAAGCGAATGTGTGCAATCAGTCTGGCTCGGTTAGGGTCAGACACGGATCAGACGATTGCAGCCTTGCACAAATACCGGAAGCAAACATTACGAGGTGACGCACCAAGTTTTAATGCATTGCATACAGGAGCGACCTGGGCGTTGACGGAATTGACCGGTGAGAAATTTCCTGAGCCAGTGGCTGAAGATTACAACGAAGGCCCCTGGCTAATCGAACCGTTTGATCCTAAGCGACTTCAAAACGATGCTCCGACTCCCGGTTCGACGCAAAACGACTAACTGGTTGCTGTTTACTGTTCTATCGCTTCGTAATTGAAGTACCTATTTGGGTATCTTAGGATATAGATAGTTCTTCGTCCGTCTGTTTTTCTCTGTGAATGCTATGTCCCGTTTTGCCTTCGCCACCTGGGTACAACTGCTGTTTGTAACAGGCACCTTGACGAGCACAGCGGCTCCACCTGCGACGGTCGATTTCGCCAGAGATATTCGACCGCTGCTATCGGATACCTGTTATCACTGTCACGGCCCTGATCAGGAAAATCAACAGGCCGATTTGCGTCTCGACTTGAAACAGAGCCTTTATCGTGAACATGATGGCCAGGCATTGGTTGTTCCCGGCGATCCTGAAAATAGCCTGCTTTATTTGCGTATAACTGCTGAAGATCCAGCCGAAGCCATGCCACCGGAAGATGCTCAGGTAAAACTCACAGCATCTCAAAAACAACTAATCGAAACCTGGATTAAAGAAGGGGCTGTCTGGAAAGATCACTGGGCCTTCGAGCCACCGGTGAAAGCACCGTTACCAAGTGTGGCAAAGGATCCATGGGTTACCAATGAAATTGATGCCTTCGTGCTCGCACGACTCAAAGAGAAGGGGATAACTCCTTCTCAAATAGCATCTAAAGAAAAACTCATTCGCCGTGTTACTCTTGATCTCACCGGCTTGCCGCCAACGCAGGAGGAAGTCAGAGCATTTCTTGAAGACGAGTCACACCGGGCATATGAGCGGGTCGTGGATCGCTTGCTGAAAAGTGAGCGTTATGGTGAGCGTATGGCAATGCAATGGCTGGATGTAGCCAGATACGCAGACACCAATGGCTATCAGACCGACGGGGAACGACATATGTGGCGTTGGCGTGAATGGGTGATCGAGTCGTTTAATACCAATAAATCGTTTCAGGATTTCACGATCGAGCAACTTGCCGGAGACCTACTTCCGAATGCTTCGACCGATCAAATTCTAGCGACTGGTTTCAATCGTAACCATCGCTCAAACTCAGAAGGAGGTATCGTCTTTGAAGAATACCTCGTCGAGTATGCCGTGGATCGAGTGGATACGACAGCGACTGTTTGGTTGGG
>MDTD01015989.1_pt1 | contig 19964 bp, 19 predicted proteins | sample 811221 | NCBI WGS metagenome assembly MDTD01 (sample SAMN05326646, study PRJNA326480) | marine metagenome | isolation source: seawater | place: Pacific Ocean: South West | collected 2011
GTCAAAGGACGGTGTTGTGGAGCCAACTATCATTTTTCCATAATAAGTTTTTTCCATTCCTGAATAATTATTAATTGATTTAGTTAATTTACCTGTGCATAAAATTATCAATCCAGTTGCTAAGGGATCAAGTGTTCCAGCATGTCCAACCTTTAGTTTTTTTATTTTAAGCTTTCTTTTTATTGAGCTTCTTAACTTATTAACAACATCAAATGATGTCCATTCTAGTTCTTTATCAATTAAAATTAATTCTCCTTTTTGAAAGTTAAAACTCATATAATTAAATCAAAACACATATTAATCCCAATGCAAAACAATAAAAGGCAAAATATATTAGATTATTATCATTTACAATTTTAATCATTAATTTACATGCAATTAGACCAGTCAAAAGTGCAGAAATAAAACCAAAAATTAAAATAGAAATATCAATCTTTGACTCAGAAAAATTTCCGTTTAAAATATCGTTTAAAGCTGCTCCTATTATCAGCGGTATGACAATTAAGAAAGAAAACTTTGCAGCATTATTTTTATTGTGACCTAAAATAATCGATGTACTTATAGTTGCTCCTGATCTTGAAATACCTGGTATAATAGCAATGGCTTGCGCTAGACCAATAATTAAGGAGTCAAGGTTTGTGATTTTTCTTTCTTTCTTTTTTACAAACTTGGAAATAAATAAAAGAACTCCTGTTACAAACAGCATAAGTCCAACTAATTTTATATTTCCTGAAAAAAAATTTTTAATGTAATCATTTAAAAAAAATCCTATTAAACCGGCAGGTATGATTGAGATTAAAATTTTTAAAATATAGCTCAAACTATTATTATTGAAATTCAAAGCACCACTGATCAGGTCAATAATATCTTTCTTAAAAATTATGATAGTACTTAAAGCTGTTGCTAAATGTAAAAATATTGTTAAAAGTAGATTTTCAGCTGGTAAAAGATTGGAGTTTAAGAAGTATCTTGCTATTTCAATATGCCCGCTTGACGATATTGGCAAAAACTCTGTTAATCCTTGAATTATGCCAACTATAATAGCATCAAACTCACTCATTTATTTTTATGAGTTTTTAAAATGGCAGCTACTTGAAATATAAAACCAATCAATATTAAGGTTGGAGCAATACGAATCCTTCTAAAACTGAAAATTTCATCAGAGAAAATATTTGGATCATCACTGCCACCTCCCATCATTAGTATAAGTCCTGTAAAAATGAAAAGAATTCCAATAACTGAAATTATGTAGTTTTCTTTTTTAAAAAGAAGTTTTCTTTTTTTTTTATCCATTGTTAAACATCTAAACTTTCACTTTTTATTTTTAGGATATTCTGTGTGGCAAAATACGTGCTAAAAAAACTAATTGTGAATCCAAAAATAACTAAACTTATAAATAATATATATATTAAATTTAAATTAATATTTTCTATAATATCAATATTAAAATTCAAATAATAAATCACAAAAGAAATTAGTATAATTGAGATAATTGAACTTAATAAACTTAGTACTAAATTAGTTTTTATAAATGGTTTTCTTATAAATGATTTTTCTGCCCCAACCAATTGCATTGTTTTGATTAATTCCCTCTTTGAAAATATTGAGAGCCTTATTGAGCTATTAATTATTAGAAAAGTTATCAAAATCAAAAAACTAATTATTGGAATAAACCAAAAGGTTACTTTTGCAATATTTTCATTTATCATATTGATTAAATCTTTATCATATATAACTTCATCAACAAAATCTTTTTGTTCGATGATTTTAGAAATACTATCAATTTTATAACTTGTAACATACTGATTTCTTAGTGCTATGTCAGCAGAATTTACAAGAGGATTGTATCCCAAATCTTTAATGAAATCATCTCCATAATCTTCCTTCATAATCAGAACAGCATCCTCCTTTGAAATATATTTCAGATTAGAAATATAATCACTCATTAAAACTTCATTTTTAAACTGAGTAATATCAATTTCTTTTGCATTTTCGTTGAAGAACACCGAGATAGTAAGTTTTTCTTTAAAAGAATTAATAATTGAGTTCGAGGTAATAAAGAAAATCCCAAATAAGCCTAATAGAAATAAAACTATTGACATTATAATTACAACTGAGGTGTATGATGCAATTAGTCTTCTATTTTTATAGCTTTTCATGGTTTAATAAAACAAAATTAAAATTATGAAACAAATCAATAATTAAAAACATTTTCTTTTATTTTAATAAAATGTAAATTTGTTTGAGTTGGTTAATTATCAATTATGAATGATTATAATTTTAAAATTATTGAGGAAAAGTGGCAAAAATATTGGATTGACAATAAAACTTTTTCCTCTAAAAATTATTCCAAATTACCAAAATATTATGTTTTAGATATGTTTCCTTATCCCTCAGGGTCTGGGTTGCATGTTGGTCACCCACTTGGCTATATAGCATCAGATATAGTTTCAAGATACAAGAGGATTAAGGGATTTAATGTATTGCATCCGATGGGGTTTGATTCTTTTGGATTACCCGCTGAACAATATGCTATAAAAACAGGTCAACACCCAAAGATAATAACCGATTTAAATATTAGTAGATTCAAAGAACAATTGAATAAATTAGGTTTATCCTACGATTGGGATAGAGAGATTAAAACTAGTGATAGTAAGTACTATAAATGGACACAATGGATATTTTTAAAGTTATATAATTCATATTTTGACAAAGAAAAAAATAAAGCAAGAAAAATTTCTGATTTAAAAATTCCAGATAACTTAGATGCCATTCAAAAAAAACAATTTATTGATAATCAAAGATTAGCATATGTTGATACCATTAATGTCAATTGGTGTGAGGAGTTAGGAACTGTTCTCGCTAATGAGGAGGTTATAGGCGGGCTAAGTGAGAGAGGTGGCTTTCCTGTTATTAAAAAACCAATGAAGCAATGGGTCATGCGAATTACTAGCTATTCTGAAAGACTTTTACAAGATTTGGAAGATTTAGATTGGCCAGAATCTATTAAGCTTTCCCAAAAGAATTGGATAGGGAAATCCACTGGTGTTGAAATTTCTTTTGAAGTGAATAATAACAATAGTATAAGTGTATTTACTACTAGACCTGATACTATTTTTGGAGCTACTTATTTGGTTGTTGCACCTGAGCATCCCATATTAAATTCTATTGTTTCTAAAAAGCAAAAAAAAGCTGTTAAAGATTATATAGAAATATCATTAACAAAAAGTGATTTGGAGAGGCAGGAAAACCAAAAAAATAAAACTGGAGTTTTTACCGGTGCATTTGCAGTAAATCCAATGACAAATAGTAAAATTCCCATTTGGATTTCAGATTATGTGCTATATGGATATGGAACTGGTGCAATAATGGCAGTTCCTGCTCATGACGAGAGAGATTTTGAATTTGCAAAAAAATTTGATTTAAAGATTGTAAAGGTTATTAAAAGTTCAAATGAATTTTACACAGGCTCAGGTGAAATTATAAACTGTGGTAAATATAATGGTATTCATAGTGGGCAATTTAAAGAAATTGTCATTGATCTTTTAAATAAAAATGGAAAAGCTAATAAAAAAATAAATTATAAATTAAGAGATTGGATATTTACTAGACAGAGATATTGGGGTGAACCAATACCAATATTACATTACCATGGAGGTATGATATCTGTTGATGAAAATCAATTACCACTTATTTTACCAGAGGTAAAATCTTATTTACCAACAGATGATGGAAATTCACCTTTAGCAAGAAATTTTCAATGGAAGAATGTAAATATAAATGGAATAAATTACACCAGAGAAACTAATACTATGCCACAATGGGCAGGTTCTTGCTGGTATTTTTTGAGGTTTCTAGATCCTAAAAATGAAACCAATTTTGCCTCAGAAGAAAGTATAAATTATTGGATGCCAGTAGATTTATATATTGGAGGTGCTGAACATGCGGTATTACATTTACTGTATGCAAGATTTTGGCATAAAGTTTTGTTTGACCTAGGTTATGTTAATACAAAAGAACCATTTAAAAAACTGGTTAATCAAGGAATGATATTGGGTAATAGCGCATATATTTTTAGAAAAATCGATAAATCAGGGTTTGTCTCATCTGAATTAAGTGAAAAATATAATACCCAAAAAATTATAATAGATATTAAATTTGTGAATGAAAAGAACGAGCTTGATATTACTTCCTTTTTAAAAGAAAACGCTAATTATATTGAGAAAGATTTTGAATATGATAGAAAATTTTATGTACACAGAGAGGTTGAAAAGATGTCTAAATCTAAGTATAATGTTGTTAATCCAGATGATATATGTGAAAAATACGGCTCTGACACACTTAGAATGTATGAAATGTTTCTTGGTCCATTGGAACAGTCAAAACCATGGAATACGGCGGGTATAACAGGGATTCATAATTTTTTAAAAAAGTTTTGGAGGCTGTATTTTGATGATTCTGGTCTTAAGTTAGATTCATCGCAACCGAATATAGATAATCTCAAAACACTTCACAAATGCATAAAAAAGGTTTCAGCTGATATAGAAAATTTTTCTTTTAATACAGCTGTTTCAACATTGATGATTACTGTAAATGAATTAACTAAACAAGTTTGTACAAGTAAAGAAATATTAGAGCAACTTTTAATAGTTATTTCACCGTTTGCACCACATCTTTCCGAAGAAATTTGGGAGAGATTAGGAAATAGTTTGTCAATATCTTGCGCAAACTTTCCTGAATTTGATGAATCTTATATAAAAGATACCACAAAAATATATCCAGTCTCAATTAATGGTAAACTTAGGTACAAGATTGAACTATCCTCTGAATTATCAAAAGAGCAAATTCAAGATAAAATTCTATCCGATTCAGATTTTATAAAAAAATTGGATGGTAAAAAACCCAAACGAATAATAATTGTCCCAGGGAAAATAATAAATTTTGTAATTTAATTTGGTGTTATTATAAATTAATTACTTTTTTTAACAACAAATAATCCTCGATTTATATCACTGATAACAATACTACCCGATTCATAATATGGAAATAGGCTCCATGCTCCACTAAATCCAGAATCATCATTTTCAGGGTATGTATCAAAAAATCCGTTTTCAGACATTATTCCGGATGAAATAGAGCTAATATCAATATCCCTCATCCCAGCCTTATAATTCGATAAGAAATAGCTATTCTGAAAAGTATATCCGTTGTGATCTATCGCTGATGTAGGTCCAGAATACTCAAAGCTTACATTTGGATTATCTAAGTCCGTAAGGTCAAAAACAATACTACGAGTATTGATACCGCTATATGCCTCATCTAACTCATCGCCAACAATGAAATACTTTAAATCCTCAGTAAACCATCCCTGGTGGGTATATCTTACATTATCATAATCAATTGAAGATATTGTAATCGGATTAGATTTATCAGTGATATCAGCAATAACTAGAACATCTTCATTACAACCAACAAATATTTCTTTTCCGTAATAGTCGCTGTCTGGACCTGTATAAGTAACAACTTGGGCATCATGTGTATAGCCCTGGTCTTCAAATCCGCCTTCGATGTATGGGTTAAGGGGATTTTGAATATTAATAAATATTGGACCGCCTTCAAATAGCCCCCCATGATGATGGCCAGGGTCTCTAGAAAATGAACTCCTGTTGCTGTCTTGATTTCCTACTGGGTATGCGTATCCAGAGTCTTCGTTGATTACAAGATTATGGGCTCTTCCAAAATCATTAAAATGAAAATCTGGACTAAAAGTTTCGGGTATATTTTCTACACTTCTTAATCTCGTTAAATCAAAAATTTGCATCCCGTGATTTGGTGCTTCACTGACAATAAATGCAAAATTCTGATAAACTTTTATATCTCTCCAAGTACTATTAACTGTGGCTGTTGGAATAATTCCAAGTAAAATTAAGTTTTTTGGGTCTGTAATATCTACAAATGCTGTATGTGAAGTTAGACCCATTATCGCATATTCTCTATCCGTTAATTGATCAGTCCATCCCCAGCTATCATTACCTCTAATATTTTCTGAGTTTTCCAAATGCGGACTAAGTTCATCAATCGAAAGGTAACCCATTAGGTCGTAATTATTACATGGATAATCTCCAGCAAATCCATTTTCACATGGCAGTGATACAAAATCAATTGGGTCACATACATCTCCAATGCCATCACCATCACTATCAATTTGATTTACATTGGCTATATTGGGACAATTGTCATACATGTCTAATAAGCCATCAACATCAATATCTGAACATAAGTCTCCAATACCATCTGAGTTTATATCTGCTTGACCTGGGTTGGATATATATGCACAGTTATCGATTACATCATATATTCCATCATTATCAGAATCAGTAAATGCCCCGTCAAGAGTTTCATCCTTACAGTTTGAAAAACAGATCAAAGCCAGAAGAAGAATTAATCTGTTTTTGTTTTTTTTTGATTTTGTTATTTTAATTCTCATATTTTAATTTGTCTTTCAATTTGTTGGTCCAATGAGATATAGGTTTCTGTTCTTGAAATTCCTTTTATTGTTTGGATTTTAGAAGTTAAAATTTTCATCAAATCCTCATTGTCCTTACACAATAACTTCGCCAAAATACTCCAGTCACCAGTAGTAAAATGGCACTCCAAAATTTCAGGGATATTTTTTAATTGACTTACCACAGTTTTATTGTCTGTAGCTTTTTCTAAAAAAATACCAATGAACGCTAATGTATTGTAGCCTAAAACTTTGGTATTAACTTTAATGGTAGATGAGGTAATAAAATTTTTTTTCTCTAATTTTTTTAACCTTTGGTGAATTGCTGCTCCAGAGATTCCAATACATTTTCCAATTTCAATAATTGGTCTTCTAGAATTTTCAATTAGCATTCTAATTATTTTTTTATCTATCCCATCCAAAACCATATCAATTTAGTTCTTCAAATTTTATTCCATAGTTTTCCAATTTTTTTAGAATTGGAATATATAGTTCTTTGTGTATTGGTGTTTGAACGCCAGTTAGATTAGTTTTATTATTTAAAATTAACAAAACTGCAAAAGCAACTGGAAGGCCAACCGTTTTTGCCATAGCTGTGTAATCTCTATTTTCACCCAAACAGGCCATTTGGGAAATAATTTTTTTTTCACTCTTAGATTGATCACGAAAAATAAACTCATGATACATCAACACCATGTCCTTGTCTTCTCTTTTCAACTTCCATTTATCTTTTAAAATATATTCTAAGATTTCAGCTGGTGTTCCATTGTCAATTAATATTTTTTTTGTGGAACTAAATATTTCAATATCGTTTAATTTATCCCATTTATGATCATTTTCATTGATATTAAAAATTTTTTTTATTTTATCTTCAGTGTTTGATAATTTATCTTTTGGCAGAAAATAATTAAGAAAATCTCTGTAACTCATCCCATATGATTCAGAAATATTAAAATCATCACTTGTGAGGCCTAATTTCACAAACATATTCCAACCATTACAAAAATTAGGTTTTCTAATGGTTCCTCTCATCATTGTTTTTATATTACTAAAACCGTATTTTTCTTTATATTTTAATGAATCTCTGTTAGCGTAAACCTCAAATTTACCAAAACCTTTAAAATCAATATTCCAAGTATTTTCGAATAAGTTTTTATAAGCAATCGATTTGTTTCTGTTGTTTTCAATATATTTTGCAGGTTTTCCTTGCCCGGCTAATATAACATTTCTTGGATTCCATGTAAATTTATAATTCCAGGCATTACTATCACTTTCATTGGAAATTAACCCACCAGTATAGGATTTGAATGATGATATAACATTTCCTTTAGATTGAAGATTATCAATTATTTTTTTTGCACTCATATGGTCAATTCCTGGGTCAAGTCCAATTTCGTTTAAAAAAATTAATTTGTTTTTTTTAACTTCCTTATCAAGTTTTTTCATATCCTCACTTACATAAGAAGCAGTTACCAAATTTTTTTTTAATTTAAGACAAGATTTTGCAATTAAAATATGATATTTAACCGGCAACATTGAGACTACAATATCACTATTTTTAATAAATTCCTCTCTTTTTTTTTCATTAAAAATATCAATTTTATGTGTAGAAAATCTATCACTCGATTGATGTTTTTGCAGATTATCTTCATGATTATCAATGATTTGAATATTTAGATTTTCTGAAATTGATTTTTCAATAAAATATTTTATCAGGAATGAAGAAGATTTTCCGGCACCAACAATTAAAATATTTCTCATCACATAAAATTTCTTTATAATATTAATAAATTATTATTAGTATTAATTAAATATTTTAGTTTAATTTTAATTGTTAAATATGCCAATTATTTAGCATGAATGAATTTTTAAATCGTTCAAACTTTAGCCACGTCTCACTAGATCAGTATGGTATAATTAACGCAAAGATTAATTATAATCTTTCCAAAAAAGATTTGTACAACATATGTGTTGACAGAAACCTAGGAAGTCTCACAAATCAGAAAGTTCTTTCAATCAAAACAGGAAAGTTTACCGGCAGATCCCCTAAGGATAGATATATTGTATGTGATAATATTACAGAAAAACATGTTTGGTGGGGTGATATAAATAGACCCTTAAACCCTAAAGTTTTTGACAATTTATATAATAAAATGATGAAGCATTTTTCTGGCAAAGAACTTTTTGTTAGAGATTCGTATGCCTGTGCAAAGAAAAAAAACCAATTGAATATCAGAACGATATGTGAATATCCATGGAGTGATATTTTTTGTTCAAATATGTTTATTCAACACGAAGTTGAAGAAGAATCTAGTGTTGGCTGGGTTGTTTTTTGTGCACCAAATTTTGAGGCAGACATAAATTCAGATGGGGTTACAAGTAAAAACTTTTCAATTATAAATTTTTCCAAAAAAATGATAATTATTGGTGGTACTGGTTATACGGGTGAAATTAAAAAAGGTATCTTTTCTGTCCTCAATTTTATATTACCAATAAATTATAATATACTTCCAATGCACTGCAGTGCAAATATTGGAGAGAACAACGATACATCAATTTTTTTTGGTTTGTCTGGTACTGGAAAAACAACTTTATCTACTGAGAAGTCTAGGAAACTGATTGGAGATGACGAACACGGATGGGATAATGAAAATAACATATTTAATTTTGAGGGAGGCTGTTATGCCAAAGTATTGAATTTATCTCACAGTAGTGAACCAGAAATTTTTAATGCAATAAAGCCTGGTGCTCTTCTAGAAAATGTCATATTAAATGAAAAAAAAGAAGTAGATTTTAACGATTCCTCAATCACGCAAAATTCGAGAGTGAGTTATCCTATTAATTATATTAAGAACGTTAAATTGCCGTCAATTGGATCACACCCACGAAATATTTTCTTTCTAACAGCCGATGCTTTTGGTGTTTTACCTCCAATATCAAAATTAAGTTCCAGCCAATCTGCTTATCACTTTATCTCAGGATACACATCAAAGTTAGCCGGTACAGAAGATGGAATTAATGAACCAATTCCCTCATTTTCTGCTTGTTTTGGTGCCCCTTTTATGCCACTACATCCAACAAGATATGCAGATATGTTAATTCAAAAAATAAATAACTCAAATGCCACTGTATGGCTGGTAAATACAGGTTGGACAGGGGGTGCATATGGAATTGGAAAAAGAATGGAATTAAAATACACTCGCGCTATGATTGATGCAGCAATGTCGGGTGAGCTTGAACAATTAAATAAAAATAATTACCATATTCATTCTGTTTTTAATTTGATGCAGCCAAGGACGTGTCCAAATGTTCCCGATAATGTTTTAAGTCCCAGAAAAACTTGGAATAATGATGAAAAATATTATAAAATGGCCTATATGCTTTCATCAGCTTTTACAGAAAATTTTAAAAATTTTATAGATCAAGCAGATAGTGAAATTTTACTAGGAGCTCCTAATACAAAATAGTATTATCTTTTCTTATTAACCTTTGTTATGTAATTATCAAGAGCCATTGACATTGAAGGAAATTTAGCTGAAGGTGCATAAATATCCACATTTAATCCCTTTTCTTCTACAGTTTTTTTGGTAACTGAACCAAATACAGCAATTCTAGTATTATTCTGTTTGAAATCTGGGAAGTTGTGAAACAGTGATTCTATGCCAGATGGGCTAAAAAAAACCAAAATATCATAGGTGACATCAGCTAAATGAGATAAATCACTAATTACAGTTTTATAAAAAACTGATTGCTTCCATTTAATTTCAAGCTTGTCAAGTAAGATTGGAACTTCTGGTTTTAATTTGTCAGTTGTAGGAAGTAAAAAATTTTCGTTTTTGTGTTTTGATATTAATGGACATAAATCTTCAAAACTCCTTTTACCAACATATATCTTTCTTTTTCGGTAAACAACATGATTTTGCAGATATAAAGCAATAACCTCAGATTGACAGAAATACTTCATGGAATCTGGGACTTTATATCTCATTTTTTCACATATTCTGAAATAATGGTCAACAGCATATCTACTTGTAAGTATAATCGCAGAAAATTTGGTTAAATCTATTTTTTGAAGTCTTATTTCTTTTACAGAGGCACCTTTAACATGAATAAAAGGGATAAAGTCAATTTTTATTTTTCTTTTTTTTTGTAAATCAAAAAAAGGTGAATTTTCAAGCTTCGGACGTGGTTGTGATACAAGAACAGTTTTAACCTTCATATTGTATTATCTTTAAAATATATTCTTTATTAAATAGAAATAAGGAATAATTTCAAGGGTGCAAATATACAAAATAAAATAAAATAAGTTTTTAGATATAAGTTTTTTAAAACTAAAAAGTAAGTTGGTATAAAAATAAATTATATAGCTAATAATTATAAAGTAAGTTAAAATAAGTAATTCATTTTTAAATCCAGCAGTATACGTGATGAGAATTATAAATAAAAATATGATTATTCCTAATGTATTTAAATATAGTTGTTTGCCAATCAGAAAATTCTTTGAATTTATCTTAAAATCAAAGACAACAGCAGATAAATATTCGATAAGTGTTTTTGCAAAAAAGAATTTTAAAATAAATATTGATTTCTGAATAACAATACTTAGGCTATATTTTTCTGGGTTTTCCAAACAAATAAATATTGACAAGCAAAAAATAAAAAAAATAGAATACATGAAATCGATTAATTTGAAATTTAAATTATCATTTAATAATAATCTTTTATTAATTTCTTTTTTTAGGACATTAATATTAAAATAAAACCTTTCACTATTCAATTTTTTTAAAAAAAATACAAAGAGCAATAATAAAAGAATTGTAAAGGTCAATTCATCATTGGAAAAAAAATCTCTTCTCATAAAATCTTTTAATTTTTTTTAAGTTAAAAATTATACTTTTGCATAAATTATTTTAATGAATAATGTATTGGTTATTATTCCAACTTATAATGAAATTCAAAATATTTCATTAATAATCAATTCCATATTTTCTTTGTACAACAAAATAAATATTTTAGTTATTGATGATAATTCACCTGATGGAACATCTTACAAAGTTAAAGAACTTAAAAATATTTATAAAAGTAATCTTTATTTGATTACAAGAAAAAATAAATTTGGACTTGGAAGTGCTTACATTTTTGCTTTTAAATGGGCAATTGAGAAGGGTTATGAATATATCATTTCAATGGATGCTGACTTATCACATGACCCAAAAGAAATACCGAAATTATTAAATCCTATTAAAAAAGGATATGATTTTTCTGTTGGTTCTAGATATATTGATGGAATTAACGTTGTTAACTGGCCTTTAAAGAGGATTCTTTTATCGCGAATGGCTGCAATTTATGTAAGATTAATTACTTGGATGAATATTAAAGATCCAACATCTGGATTTGTTTGTTACAAATCTTGTGCTTTGAAAAAAATTAATATTGACAACATCAACTCAAATGGTTATGCATTTCAAATTGAAACAAAATTTAAACTGTTTAGTAAAAGATTTAGATATGTAGAAGTGCCTATTGTTTTTACGGATAGAAAGTTTGGTAAATCAAAATTAGATAGTTCAATTATTGGTGAGGCATTTATTAGAGTTATTCTAATTAAGCTTCAAAGTTTTTTTAAATTAAATTAATGAAAAGAATTTTAATTAAAAATTGTAGAATTGTAAATGAAGGGAAAATTTATGAATCTGATATTTTAGTTGAGGGAAAATTTATTTCAAAAATTGAATCATCAATTAAAATAAATAAATTGCCATGTAAAATTCTTGATGCAGAAGGCAATTATTTAATACCAGGAATAATTGATGACCAAGTTCATTTTAGAGAGCCAGGGTTAACCCATAAAGGTAATATACTTTCTGAGTCTAGAGCAGCTGTTGCCGGAGGTATAACATCGTACTTTGAAATGCCAAACACGGTCCCAAACACTACAACAATTCAAAGGCTAGATGAAAAGTTTGAAATAGCAAAAAATACATCACTTGCAAATTATTCATTTATGTTTGGTGGAACAAATTCTAATTTAAGCGAAATTCTAAAAAATGATATAAATGATATCCCGGCAGTAAAACTTTTTTTAGGCTCATCAACAGGAAATATGCTAGTTGATAATCTAAAATCAATCGAAAATATATTTCAAAATGTAAATATTCCAATTGCTGTTCATTGTGAGGATGAAAAAACAATCAAAAATAATTTAATCAATTATTATGAAAAATATGGAGAGGATATTCCAATTCAATTTCATCCTAAAATAAGGAGTGAAGAGGCATGTTACATTTCAAGCAGCATGGCAGTAAATCTTGCAAAAAAATACAACACAAGATTGCATGTTTTTCATTTGTCAACCGCAAAAGAATTAGAATTATTTGATAATAATTTACCTCTTAAAAACAAGATGATAACATCGGAGGTATGTATTCATCACCTTACTTTTACTGATGCAGATTATAAAATACATGGTTCCAAAATTAAGTGGAACCCAGCAATTAAAACTGGAACCGATACGGAAGCACTTTGGAAAGCCATAAACAATGATCTTGTTGACGTTATCGCTACTGACCATGCCCCTCATACTTTTTCTGAAAAACTTAACCCTTACACAAAATGTCCCTCTGGTGGCCCATTGGTTCAGCATTCTCTTGTATCAGTTCTTGAGGGTTTTCATGACAGAAAAATTTCTCTAGAGAAAATAGTTGAAAAAATGTGTCATAACCCTTCAATATTATTTGATATAGATAAAAGAGGCTTTATAAGAGAGGGATACTATGCAGATTTAGTTCTATTTAATTTAAACAACTCCTGGAAAGTTACTAAAGAAAACTTACTATATAAGTGTAAGTGGTCCCCCTTTGAAAATAAAATATTTAAATCAAAAATAATTTTTACAATTGTTAATGGTAATATTGTATATATAAATGAAAAAATAAATGACTCTGAAATGGGAATGAAAATAAGATTTAATAGATGAAAAATTATATAATGATTTCTCTAATTTTGTTATTATTTAACTGCCAAATGAATGACAAATACACTGATCAATCTGATATCATTTCTGAGAAAAAAATGATCGATATAATATATGATATGGCATTAATAAATGTTTCTAAGGGTATAAATAAAAGAATTTTAGAAAATAATGGCATGAAGCCTCAATCCTACATATTAAAAAAATATAAAATTGACAGTATGTTGTTTGTGAGAAGTAATAATTTTTATTCCAAAGATTTAGATAAATATCTCAACATATATGACCAGGTTTTAAAAAAATTAGAAAAAAATAGACAATTAATTAATGACAGTATTGAGAAAATCAATCTTGAGGTTCAACAAAAAAATAAACTTAACAACAAATTTAAATCTGAAATTAAGTTGACAAAGCCCAATAATTAAATTCTTTACTTTTAAAAAATTAGATTATCTTTCGGATACAATTTAAAGTTCATTATGGAGAGTTTTATAGATGAATTAAAATGGAGAGGTTTAATTCATGACTTTACGCCAGGAATTGAAGATTTTCTTTCAACAAAAAAAAGGTCAGCATACATTGGATTTGATCCAACGTCTGATTCTTTACATATTGGAAGTCTAGTTCCAATTTTGCTTCTAGCTCACTTTCAAAAACATGGGCACAAACCTATTGCATTAATTGGTGGTGCTACGGGAATGATTGGCGACCCTTCAGGAAAATCTTCAGAAAGAGTATTATTGGATGAAAGTACATTGAGAAATAATGAGCTTTCAATAAAAAAGCAGTTATCAAAATTTCTTTCATTTGATAGTAATAAATTAAATAAAGCTGAAATTTTAAACAACTATGATTGGATGAAAAACATAACATTTATTGATTTTATTCGAGATATTGGAAAACATATTACGGTAAATTATATGATGTCTAAGGAATCGGTAAAAAACAGAATTTCTTCAGAATCTGGTGCCGGGATGAGCTTTACTGAATTTACTTACCAAATGGTTCAAGGATATGATTTCTTATTTTTAAGTAGAGAGTATGATTGTAAATTTCAAATGGGAGGTAGTGACCAATGGGGTAATATTACAACTGGTATGGAGCTATTAAGAAGAATTGACGGTTCTAAAGGATTTTCATTAACATGCCCATTAATAACCAAATCTGATGGTAGTAAATTTGGTAAATCGGAGGGTATGAATATTTGGCTCGACAAAACAAAAACTTCTTCATTTAAGTTTTATCAATATTGGTTAAATACATCCGATGAGGATGCAAAAAATTATATTAAAATTTTTACTTTTTTAGAAAGAAAAAAAATTACAAGTATTATTAAAGAACATGAAAAAGAACCACACAGTAGAGTTTTACAAAAAACTTTGGCTGCACAGGTAACAGAGCTAGTCCATGGTACAAAAGAGCTTGAAAATGCAATAAAAGCATCACAAATATTATTCAGTAAAAATTTTGTAAAGGAAATAAATCAAATTGATGAAAATTTATTTCTGGAAATATTCGAAGGTGTCCCGGGATGTAAGATTTCAATTGATAAATTCAATATTAATATAATTGATTTTCTAGTTCAAAAATCTGGATTTTTAAATTCTAATTCGGAGGCAAGGAGAAGTCTTGATGAAAAATCAATTTATATAAATAAAGTAAAAGTTGGTAAAGACTATATAGTTTCGCAAAGTGACTTGCTAAAGAACAAATACATTGTTATAAATAAAGGTAAGAAAAAAACCTTCATGGTTGAGATTTTAAAAATTTAAATCATCAGATTACAACCTCTTATTTCACTTTCATCCATTCTACCTAAAACTTCAAATTCAAAGTTTTTGTGTATTTTACCTACATCATCAGTGGCGATAAAACTACAAGAATAATAATTTGCTAAATCAATTATATTTAAAGGACCTGTTCTTTTATTCGAATCAATATTTTTGAAGTCATACAGATCTCTAGTAAAAACTTTCATCCAAGGTGGTGGCTTAAAAATGCCATTTTTTTTAGAATATGCTTGAGATAATAATTCAGTCATCCCATACTCACTATGAATATAATTAACACCAAAACCATGTTTAAGAATTTCATGAAGCTCATCTTTTATAATTTCCTTTCTTTTTCCTTTCATACCACCCGTCTCCATTATAATTGTTTTTTTTAGCTTAAAATTTTCGTATTCAATCAAATCCAACAAAGCATAAGTAACCCCAATAAGAATGATTTTTTTATTTTTTTTCTCTAGCTTTTTAAGTTTATCTGAAAGTTTTTCATATTCTTCTAAATAAAATCCACTTTCATTAGATTTTGTTTTTTGAATCAACTTATTTACCATATACAAAAGTGATGAACTCTCGTTTTCATAGTAAGTTGGAAGTAATGCAAGAATTATACATTCATTTAAATCACCATAATTTATTTCAAAATTTTTTGTAAATGATTTTTCATAAATTTTTAAGTTGTGGATATAGTGTTTACTATAATTTTTTTTTGTTGTACCACTGCTGTAAAAAACTTTTTGGTATTTTTTTTTTGTACTAATTTTATATTTTTTGAAAAGGGAAATAGGTATGAAAGGAATATCTGTGATTTCGTTTACTTGATTTCTTTTAACTCCAATCAGATTACAATATTTATTATAAATGAAGTTATTGTCGAATTGATAATTAAAAATTTTCATACAAATATTTTTGAAATCAAATTCCTTACCAATACTGAAAATTTTATAGCTATCAAAACTCATTAATTTAATTTTAAAATAATTTTTTGTTAATATAATTATTATATTAATGTTATAAATTTTAATTACATAACAATTTTAAAAATTTTGTTTTGAAAACAGAAAGTTATAAAATCTTACTCGTTGATGATGAACCTGATATTTTAGAAATTATCAGTTATACACTTAAAAGCGAAAATTATGAGGTTTTGACAGCAAGAAACGGAATTCAGGCTATTGAGATAGCGAAATCTGAAAGACCACACCTTATTTTAATGGATGTGATGATGCCAAAAATGGATGGCATTGAGGCGTGTGAAATAATTAGAAGTGATTCAAAGATTGGTAAAACCTTAATTGCATTTTTATCTGCAAGAGGTGAGGATTATTCAAAAATTGCAGGCTTTAATGCCGGTGCAGACGATTTTATTACCAAACCAATAAAACCTAAAGTTTTAAAGGGCAAATTAAAATCTCTACTAAGAAGAATTGAAGTAAACGATAGTGAAGTTATTAACATAAAGAATCTGTCTATTGACAGAAACAGCTATAAAGTAACAATTGATAATAAGGAAATATCTTTGCCAAGAAAAGAATTTGAGCTTTTATTCTTGTTAGCTTCATCATGTGGTAAAGTGTACAAAAGAGAGCATATATTAGAATCTGTTTGGGGTAAAGATGTCATTGTAGGTGATAGAACAATAGATGTACACATTAGAAAGCTTAGAGAAAAAATTGGCAGCTCCTACTTAAAGACAGTTAAAGGAGTTGGTTATAAACTAAATATTTAATGACTACAAATAGGTCAAGCAATCCATACATATTTTCTTTTTTAACATCTTTGTATATTTCAATTGCAGGACATCTGGTTAAAAATCTTGACGAGTTACTTGAAATTAACTGCTATGGAAGCTGTTTTATTAAAAAATTATTTGATATTTTTTTCTCCTTTGACTCCCTACTAAACACTATAATTATTTTTATTATTTGTTTTATTGTTCTTCAAATAAGAATGGAGAAGATGTTTTTTAAAAGAATAAAACAAATCTACAATGATCTTGAATTCAAGACTCAATCAGTTATTTCAACATCATCTATTGTCTCTGACATGGATTCATTAATGGAAGATGTTGGAGAGTTTGTCAAGATAAAAAAAACAGAAATAGATTCATTGAAGAGTAGAGATGCTTACAGAAAGGAGTTTGTTGGTAATGTTGCTCACGAATTAAAAACACCATTATTTTCCATACAAGGCTATATTTCAAATTTATTAGATGGTGCACTTAGAGATGAGGTATTATTAAAAAAATATTTAAAAAGAGCTGACAAAAGTGTTGAGAGACTTACATACATAGTTCAAGATTTGGATTTAATTACCCAAATCGAGTCATCTAATTTGAAGTTAAATTTAAAATCTTTTGATATTGTAAAATTAATAAGAGAAATAATCGAAGATTTAGAGATAAATGCTCAAAAAAAGAAAATTAATTTAATCGTTGATGTACCTAAAAATAAAAAATTTATTGTTTTTGCAGATAGAATCAGAATTCAACAAGTTTTAATTAATTTAATTACAAATTCAATTAATTATGGAAGTGTTAAAGGCACTACAGAAATTGGTATTAAATCACAGTATGATAAATATTTAATTAGAATTACCGATAATGGTGAGGGAATTAGTGATGAAAATTTACCTAGACTATTCGAAAGATTTTTCAGGGCAGATGTCAGTAGAAGCAGAATGCATGGTGGCTCAGGTTTAGGATTAGCAATTGTAAAACATATTATAGATGCACATAATGAAAATATTTTTGTTCAATCAACAATAGGAATCGGAAGTGAGTTTTCTTTTACATTGAAAAAAAACACAAAAAAATAATTAAATAGGTTTAAAAAATAAATTGGGAAGTAAAAATAAATTAAAACGTTTCAAAGAAAATTTAACATTTGATAATGTAATCCAACCTGAAAGAAATACCCTAATTAAAAATGAATTTCATATTAAAGCGAATTGGAATAAATTAATTTTTAAAAATAATTTTCCAATTGTTTTAGAAATAGGCTGTGGAAAGGGAGAATATACAGTGAATTTAGCGGAAAAATATCCCCAAAAAAATTACATTGGAATTGATATTAAGGGTGCACGTTTTTGGAGAGGGGCTAAAGATTCAATAGAAAAAAAATTAAAAAATGTCATTTTTCTTAGAGCACAAGTAGAACTAATAGATAAATTATTCGATTGCAACGAGATTAGTGAGATCTGGATCACATTTCCAGATCCTCAAATTAAATTAAAAAGAGAAAAACATAGACTAATTAATTTACATTTTATAGAACTTTATAAAAAGATTTTAAAAAGTGGAGGGCTTGTCAATTTAAAAACTGATAGTGAGTTTTTACACGGGTATACCTTAGGATTAATAAAAAATTCAACTTTTTTGGAATTAATTTATTCAAATCACGACATATATAATTCAAGTGGCTCGCCTAAAGATTCTACTGAAATACAAACTTTTTATGAACTAAAATTTTTAAAAGTTATGAAAGCTATTACATTTATAATATTTAAAATACACAAATAAAATGAGTCTCGATAAATCATTTTTTAGTAAGGTTTATGATGTTGTTAGAGCTATTCCCCATGGTAGAATTACCACATATGGACTTATCGCAAATTATTTAGGGTCAAGTAATAGTGCAAGGGTGGTAGGTTATGCAATGAATTCTTCTCATAAACTTATTGATGTACCAGCCCATCGAGTAGTTAATCGAATTGGTCTTTTAAGTGGAAAACATCATTTTGCAGGAACAAACTTAATGAAAGAATTACTAGAAAGTGAGGGGGTTAGGATTAAAAATGATATTGTTATAGATTTTGATAAATTATTATGGAACCCTTCTAAAGAATTGAAATAAAACTCTTCATTTTTTTTAATTATTCGTAGTATATTTGTAAAAAAATCAGGTGGATTTATCGAAAAAAAATATTATAAATATTTTAAAGAAATCTCAAAATAAAAATTTTGAGATTCTTAACATTAATATTTTTGGAAATGAGATACTATTTGATTTGTCAACTAATAATCCAACACTACAATCAAAAAAAAATATTGAAAATTTCATTTCAAATATAATCAAGGAAAATTTTGAAAAGAAACTCGAATTCAAATTCAAATTTACCATTCTAAAACAAGAAATCAGTCCTAATCAAATAAAAGGAAACCCAATTGAAGGAATTAAAAATGTTATTGCAATTGCTTCAGGGAAAGGTGGTGTCGGAAAATCAACTGTAACATCAAATATTGCTATTTCACTCATTAAAATGGGTTTCAAGGTTGGTATATTAGATGCAGATATTTATGGCCCCTCAATCCCGATTATGTTTGATGTTGAAAATGCAAGACCATTAAGCGTAAAAGAACTTGATAAAAATAAAATGAAGCCTGTTGAAAGTTATGGAGTTAAGATTTTATCTATTGGATTTTTCACTAAACCTGATCAAGCGGTCATATGGAGAGGGCCTATGGCTTCCAAAGCACTAAATCAAATGATTTTTGATGCAAGTTGGGGTCAATTGGATTTTTTATTAGTTGACTTGCCCCCTGGAACAGGAGATATTCACTTGAGTATATTGCAGGCTCTTCCTGTAACAGGAAGTATTATAGTGAGCACACCTCAAAATATTGCTCTTGCAGATGCAAGAAAAGGTATTGCAATGTTTAATCAAAAGAGCATAAATGTCCCTGTATTAGGTCTGATTGAAA
>MDTD01059547.1_pt1 | contig 19962 bp, 18 predicted proteins | sample 811221 | NCBI WGS metagenome assembly MDTD01 (sample SAMN05326646, study PRJNA326480) | marine metagenome | isolation source: seawater | place: Pacific Ocean: South West | collected 2011
TAAATATTTAATTGGTTCTTAGATATACTTTAACTTATGAATAACTTTGATCAACAAGAATTAGATAAATTTTCTAAGTTAGCTGATGAATGGTGGAATCCTAATGGTAAATTTAAACCACTCCATTTAATTAATCCTCTTCGCGTCAGTTACATTGAAAATAAGGTACAGCTAAAAGGTTTAGATATTCTTGATATAGGTTGTGGGGGCGGTATTTTGTCTGAAGCTCTATCACAAAAAGGAGCTAATGTGACAGCAATAGACCTTGCAGATGGGCCTCTAGAGGTTGCTAAAATAAGACAGAAACAATCTAAACTTGATATTAAATATCAAAAAAATAGTACTGCGGAGCTCGTAAATAAAGGCCACAAATACGACGTAGTAACTTGTCTTGAAATGCTTGAACATGTACCTGATCCAGCTGAGATTGTAAAAGATTGCGCTAATCTGACTAAAAGTGGTGGGCATTTGTTTTTTTCGACAATAAACAGAAATTTAAAATCTTTTGTGTTTGCGATCCTAGGAGCAGAATATATTTTAAATATACTTCCTAAGGGTACACATGAATATGAAAAACTTATAAAACCCTCTGAATTGAAAAATTATGTCGATGCAGCAAAACTAGATTTTGAAGAGGTAAAGGGAATGTCTTATATACCTATTTTTGATATCGTGAGACTTACTGAAGATTCATCTGTTAATTACATAGTTCATGCAAGAAAAAAATAGTGCAATTTTATTTGATTTAGACGGGACCCTTCTGAATTCAGGAAAAACATTTCATAAGATTGTAAATCTTCTAAAAAAAGATAGAAAACAAGATGAAGTAACTTTTGAAAAAGTACGAAAATATTCTTCAAGAGGAGCAAGTTTAATATTAAAAAACTCATTTCCTGAAGTTGATGATGGCCAGCTTGCAGATTTAAAGGAATCTTTTCTCAATAAATACTTTGAACTAATGTTGGATGATATCTGCATCTATGATGGTGTTATTGAGTTAATTGATTTTTTTAATCATCAGAGTATTTCCTGGGGAATTGTTACTAATAAATCTGAAAAATATACTAAGCCAATAATAGAAAAATTAGGATGGGATAAGTTCACAAATGCAGTTATATGTCCTGAAAATATTTCAAAAACAAAGCCTGATCCTGAAGGGATTATTAAAGCATTAAATATTCTTAACGCTTCGAATTTAGAATCATATTATGTTGGCGATCATATAAGAGATATACAAACTGGAAAAAATGCTAATGTTAAAACTATTGCATGTACTTATGGCTTTCATGAAACTGATCCTAATTCATGGCAAGCAGACTATATAATTAATAAACCTATCGAAATAAAAAAAATAATCCAGTGAAAGTACCAAGCTTCCAGCCAACAATTAATCTTTTAAAAGATAAAAAAATATTAATTACTGGAGCTGGTTCAGGTATTGGTAGGCAAGTTTCACTTGATGCAGCAAAGATGGGAGCTGATTTAATCTTATTATCCAAAGATATAAGTAAACTTTATTCTCTTCAAGATGAAATATTGGAGAAAAACCTTTCTGAGCCGCTTATTGTTGAACTGGATTTTCACAAAGCAAAAGAAAAGGATTACAAAACATTGGCTGAAAATCTCTATGAAAATTATGGCGAACTAAATGGTCTAGTACATATTGCCGGAATACTTGGCTACTTATCTCCCTTAATGCATACATCTTTAATGCAGCTTAAAACAGTTATGCAAATTAATTTTGAAAGTAATTTTTTAATTACTCAGCTAGCTCTTCCGCTTTTGCTTAAGGCATCTAATCCATCTGTTATCTTTACTTCATCTGGGGTGGGTAGAAAAGCTAGAGCATTTTGGACAAGTTATTCAATCTCAAAATTTGCTATTGAAGGGTTAATGCAAAGTTTGGCTGATGAATATGAAAATGAAATTAGAGTAAATTCTTATAATCCTGGACCTACAAGAACAACAATGAGAGCTCAAGCATATCCAGCAGAAGATCCAATGCTATTAAAGACACCGGAAGATATTTCATCTGACTATTTATGGTTACTTTCTGAAGAATGCAAACAAACTGGTATTATGTTTGATTATCATGAATGAATTAATCGAAGCATTAAAAAAAGGTATAGTTGTAATTACATTTAAAAAAATTGATACAGGAGAAATAAGAGTAATGCCATCTACACTTAATCGTAATTTAATTCCTGAAAGTACCTCAATAATGAATATTTCAGCAGAAAGTGAAACTATAATGGTCTGGTCACTTGATAAAAATGCTTGGAGAGATATCAGATCAAATACAATTATTGAATGGAAGGTAGAGTATGAATAATTTAATAAAAACTTCTTTTTTATTCTTGATGTTATTAGTTTCACATAACCTTGTAGCTAAAAGTTTTTCGGTCATGGCATTCAATGTTGAGAATATGTTTGATAATTTAGATGACCCTAACAAAGAAGATGAAACTTATTTACCCGTTTCAATGAAAACATCACAAACACATATCAAAAACTGTAATAAATTGAGATATCAAAGATGGAGAGACGATTGTTTAGAGATGGACTGGAATGATGAGGTTATTGATTACAAGCTTAATGCAACTGCAGAAGTTATTCTCTCTTATGATATGCATGGTCCAGATATCATTGGTTTTCAAGAAATAGAGAACATTAAAATTCTTGAAAGACTTTTTAAGCTTTTAGAACCACATGGCTATAAATATTATGCTCTGGTTGAGGGGAATGATAAGCGAGGTATTGATAATGCTTTTATTTCTAAATATGAAATACTTAACACTAAATTACATCAAATTAAATTTACTGGCGGCACAAAAGATCAAATAGGCGATACAAGACCAATTCTGGAAGGTATATTTAAATTAGATGGCCATGATATCTCAATATTTAATGTCCATTTTCCTGCTCCTTACAACCCGAGGTTTATGAGGCAAGATGCATTCAATACTCTTAATGAACTTTCTAATAAAAATTCAAGAATAAATATCGCTCTCGGAGATTTTAATGTAACTTCAGCCGAAGATGCTGAAGCAAATCTATATGGGAAATTTAATTCGGATTGGTACATATCACATTTGGATCAATGTAAGCAATGTCTAGGAACTAATTATTATTTTCAAGAAGATAGATGGTCTTTTTTAGATGCAGTGATGCTTAAAAAAAATAGAAATTCCAAGTTTATTGAAAATAGTGTAGCAGTTATAAAAGCTGATATTCATACTGGAGACAACGGTAGTCCATTACGATTTAATGCTAAGGGGCTTTATGGTGTTTCAGATCACTTTCCAGTTGTCGCAGAAATTAAAATCTACTGAAACTTTAACAAATTTTCTAACTTTTTAACTTCGTTTTTTGAAAATTTTTTCCAACCACCTGGTTTAAGATTATCCGGCATAAAAATTGGACCATATCGCAATCTAATTAAACGATTTACTGTAAGTTTCTGTGAGCTCCAGATTTTTCTTACTTCTCTATTTTTTCCTGTAAATAAACATACATAAAACCAATGATTTTTTGATTTTGAGGTCTTTTTTACTGCTACCACGTCTGTAAATGAGGATTTTTCTCCATTAATGTTTACACCTTTTGTGACATTTTCGATTTTTTTATCAGTAATATCGCCATATACTCTACAAAGGTACTCTCTATCAATATTACTGCTCGGATGAGATAGAAAGTTTACAAAGTCACCATTATTAGAAAAAACCAATAATCCAGAAGTATTAACATCAAGCCTTCCAACCATGATCCATTTTCCTTTTTTTCTTGAAGGTAGATGACTAAAAACACTATCATTTTTTTCTGTTGGTATATTTGAACAAACTTGTCCAGTTGGTTTGTGATATATCAAGACTTCTGTTTCAGGATCAAGATCAACAATATAATCTTCGCCATCTATTGTAAGCACATCATTGTCTTGTACAAAATCAATATGCTTAGCCTTATTTCCATTGAGAAGTATTGTTTTTTCCTTAAATAAATTTTGAATGCTTCTTCTAGATGCAAATCCAATATTTGCTAAATATTTTGAAATTTTTTCTTTATGATTTTGGAGCTTCTTGCTCAATTGAATCGTCCTGTAATGTTAATTCTGGTGAAATATTTTCAATCTCAGGAAGATCTGGTAAGACAGGCAACTCAGATAAATTTTTCATTGAAAAATCATCTAAAAACTTTTGAGTTGTTATAAATAGAGCTGGTCTTCCAGGTACATCACGATAGCCCTTTATTCTTATCCAGCCTTGATCTATCAATAACTTAATAATATTGGTCGCTACATTAACACCCCTAATATCTTCAATGTCGCCACGAGTGACTGGTTGCAAATAAGCAATTATAGAAAGTGTTTCTAAAGTTGCTCTTGAAAGCTTTAGAGGTTTTACTTCCCAAAGTTTTGCAATATCTTCAGAAGATTCATGGTTAATTTGAACTCTATAACCACTCGAAACTTCGATTAAATCATAGGCTTTATCTTTATATTCATCCTGAAGTTGTTGGATTGAATTTATTACTTCAGATTCATCTTCTTTAGAATTTATATTTAATAATTCATGTATATCTTCTAACGACAGAGATCTATTGGATGCAAGAAAAAGCGCTTCGATTCTATCTTTTATCTTCATTAATGCACCACCTCCTCTGAATTCTTGAAGTATATTTCTCCGTATTGTTCAGCTTGAACAATTTCAACATAACCCTTCCTATTAAGCTCTAATGCTGCAGTAAGAATTACAGATACAGCAAGCTTTGATTCCCCTTTCAATATTAGCTCAGGAAGAGAAATAAAATCTTTTTCTTTCAAACTATCCAGCAAAAGTTTTGATTTTGATTCAACAGTAATATTTTCTAAAGTTATTTTATGACTCGTAAGCCTAATCATTTCGTCAAGAAGATTTTTTAAAGCAAAGGATAAGTCATTTTTATCGTAATCAATTTTTGCTTTTGGAAGTTGAAATTCTGGAAGTTTTGCAGATGCTGGAAAAATATCTCTATCGACTCTTGGTAAAAGATCAATTTTTAAAGAAACATCTTTGAATCTTCTATATTCCTGCAATCTTCTAATTAATTCTGCTTTTGGATCATTTCCCTCTTCCTCACTATTCTCTTCTCTAGGTAATAGAATTCTTGATTTTATTTCAGCTAGGTAGGCAGCCATTGCAAGATAATCACCAGCTAATTCATACTCAAAATCATCCATCAGTTCAATGTATGCTATGTATTGATCTGTTATTTCCACTAAATTAACTTCTAAGATATCAAGGTTCTTTCTTTGAATAAGATATAACAAAAAGTCCATTGGGCCAGAAAAAACATCCAAAAGTAAAAGCAGTGCTTTTGGCGGCACATATAAATTTTCTGGAAGCTGATCTACAGTAGATCCCTTTACCTTTGGTAATTTTATTTCATGCACTGTTTGCATACACTAGATATTGTATATAAAAATAAAAATAAATACTAAATATTGTGTTTTTTGCTGATATCATTTTTTCTCTTAATACTTGCAAAGTTTGAGAGAAAGTTGATGTCTAATAATGTAAAATTGTCCCCTCGACAATTTAAACATGAAGTACATTACAGACAATAGTAGAATTCTTTCCCGTGAGGAGTTGCCTACACCTGAAGAAGTTATAAATGAGGTTCTATTAGATAAAGAATCTTCAAAATTAGTCTTTGGTGCAAGACGTAACATAAGCAGAATTCTTCATGGTTTAGATGACAGGATAATTGCGGTTGTCGGTCCTTGTTCAATTCATGATCCTAATTCAGCTATTGAATATGCAAAACTTCTAAAAAATTTCTCATCCGAAGTTGAAGAAGAGGTGCTGCTTGTAATGAGAGTGTATTTTGAAAAACCAAGAACTACAATTGGATGGAAAGGTTTAATTAATGATCCAAGATTAGACAATTCTTTTAGAATCAATGAGGGGTTAAGAGTTGCAAGAAAATTGCTTAGAGATATTTCTAATATTGGATTACCAACAGGAACAGAGTTTTTAGATTTAATTTCACCTCAATATATTTCAGATTTAATAAGTTGGGGGGCAATTGGTGCAAGAACAGCTGAAAGTCAAGTTCATAGAGAACTTACATCTGGTCTATCTTGTCCAATAGGGATAAAAAATTCAACAAATGGCGATTTTAAGGTTGCTATCGATGCTATGAAATCCGCTAAGTATCAACATGTTTTCCTGGGAACGACAAAACAAGGGAAAGTTGCAATATTCAAAACCTCTGGGAATGATGATACTCATATTATTTTACGTGGAGGAGAAAAACCAAATTACGAACCTTCAGATGTTGAGGCTTGCGTTTCTAAACTCAGAGATGAAAAGACAAATATGAATTTAATGATTGATTTTAGTCATGGTAATAGTCGAAAAAATCATGAGAATCAGAAAATAGTTTGTAAATCAGTTGCAGAACAAATTGAAAAAGGAAATAAATATATTGTAGGTGTAATGATTGAAAGTCATCTGAAGGAAGGTAATCAAAAGATTTCAGATAATCTTGAATATGGTAAAAGCATCACAGATTCTTGTATTTGTTGGGAAGAGACAAAAGAACTAATTATGGAATTGGCAGAATCTGTTAAAAAAAGGAGAAACTTTGGGTAAAAGTTTTAAATTTGACAGAGAAGTAGCAGAATCTGTCGGTCTTGAGTCTGCAATAATACTCGATTGGATTAAAGGCAAAGAAGAAACGATTAAATTAATAGATGCTTTCAAAGCATTTTCATTTTGGAATGAAACAGATCTAATGTCGTATTTAGTAAGTCTTGAACAAAAAAATTTGATTGGGCTAAATCTTGATAAAAAAATAATATGCAAAACAGTCAGCACTAAAAAGAAAAATAGCGTCCAAATGAAAAAGATACACAATAAATCCCAAATTAGTAAATTGTGGAGACCTTCTGAAGATGTTACAGAAATATTGACTAGATCAGGTATGGACTCTGAATTCTTGGAGGGATTAATTCCTGAATTTATCATTTATTGGTCTGAAAGAGCGGATGTTTTAGTTTCATATAATTCAAAATTTATTGAACATGCTAGATTAAAATGGGCTCAACATTCTGCTGAGATTAAAACTAAAAAAAATCCATCTGTAATTTCTGAGGATTGGCATCCCTCTCAAGATTGTCTAGATATTTTAGAGATGGCAGGCATAAATAATAATTTTATAGAAGAATCACTACCTGAGTTCAAACTTTATTGGAAAGAAGATGGTAGAGCTTCTGTATCTTGGGATAGTAAATTTATAAATTTCATAAAAAAGAAGGTAAGTTTTCTTGATGATGCATCAACAAATCAGAACAAACCCTCGTTCAATTGGTATAATCCCTATGAAGAGCAAAATGATAAGAATAAATCAACGAATAAAACAGTAGAGAACTTAAGAAAAAAACATAAAATTTAGAAAATGAATAAAAAGAATTTAAGAGCATCAGCATTTATTTTAGGTATAGCCGTTGCCTGGATGATTTCTGGTTTTTTTGCTCCAGGCGATCCAAAAATATTTGAACCAGAAATTAAGAATCAAAAAGTTGTAACTATTAATTCAATTGCTCAAGACTTTAGTCTGCCCGTAACTATAAAAGGTGAATCTCAAGCTTTTTCAAAAGTTGATATAAAAGCTCAAACTTCTGAAAAAGTTATAAAAATAAATTTTTTAGATGGAGACTTAGTTAAAAAGGGAGAAGTTATTTGCCAGCTTGATTCAGGTCAAAGAAGAGCTAACTTCAAAAAGGCAGAAATTGACTATAATTCGATCAAAGAGCTAAATAAAAAAGGCTTAGCTTCGGAATCAGCATTAGTTACTACAGAAACAGTTTATGAATCTGCGAGAATTGAATTAGATAGAACAAATATTATTGCTCCATTTGATGGTGTAGTAGAAAAATTAGCAAAAGAAGGGCAATTAATACAAAACGGACAGATGTGTGCTTCAATCATTTCATTATCTCCATTGAAAATTGCTGGAAATGTTTCTGAAGTTTTAGTGTCAAAAATAAAAAAAGGTCAGAGAGCTGAAATTGAATTTGTTTCCGGAGAAAAGTTCGAATCTGTTGTTACATTTGTGAGTTCAACTGCTGACCTCCAAACAAGAACATTCAGAGTTGAAAGTGAATTGGAAAATAATGACTACGAAATTAAAGATGGGCTAACTGGAGATCTAATCATATATACGGATCCTGTGAAAGCGCATTTTATTCCAACTTCTGCATTCCTTTTAGCTGCTGAGGGTAATGTAGCACTTGCTGAAGTGGTTGATGGGAAAATAAATCTAGTTACAGTAGAGATTTTAACTGATACTACAGCGGGAGCATGGGTAACGGGATTACCTGATACATCAAGAGTAGTTGTCAGCGGTCAAGGCTTTGTAACAGAAGGTGAAGAAGTTGATTTTATTGAAAAATAGAAAATGGGAATAGTACAAACAGCAGTTTCAAAATTTAGAACTACGATTCTAATAATGATATTCCTTATAATCATGGGGATTATGGGTCGTTCAGCAATGCCTGTAGCTTCCAATCCAAATATTACTTTTCCTTGGGTTACTGTTTCTGTGTTTCTTGAAGGTGCTTCACCAGAAGATATGGCCAGATTGGTAGCAAAACCAATTGAAAATAGGTTTATGAAGCTTGAAGGAAAAGAAGAAATAAGATCTATAAATTCTGCAAGTTTCACTAATGTTCAAGTTCAATACGATGTTGACTATGATATTGATCAAGCGATTTTGGATGTTGAAAGAGCAATAAATGAAATCAGAAACCAGTTGCCACCGGAAGCTGAAGATCCAAGAGTTAGTGAGGCAAGAGCCGATCAAGACTATCCAATATTATCCTACAGTGTTTATGGTTTTTCTGATTTAAGATCAGGTTATTACGTAGCTAAAGATATACAAGAGAGGCTTGAAAAAATTCCTGGTGTTTTGACTGTCGAAATTGGTGGTGTGCCAGAGGAACTTTTAGAGGTTGAAGTTTCTAAATCAAAACTAGAAAGTTTAGGAGTCAGTCTATCTGAGATTGGGAATGCGGTTAGATTCAATAATGTTTTAATTCCTGCGGGATTCCAAGATACTGGTTCAGGAAAATTTGCTGTCGAAATTCCAAGTTTATTTGAAACAAGAGAAGACGTATACAATCTGCCAATAAAATCATCGGGGTCAAAAGTTGTTAAGCTGGGTGATGTAGCAGAAATTAAAAGAACGTTCAAAGATCCCACAAATTTTTCACGTGTAAATGGTTATGATGCTATTTCAATTTCTGTTAGCAAAAGAGTTGGCTTCAATGAGCTTGATATAGCTAATAAAGTAAAAGCCGAGGTTGAAGCAATTCGAGAAGATTATCCTCAAACTCTTCAAATTACCCCTAGTCTTGATACAACTAGATTTGCAGATGATATGGTTAACGAACTTCAAGGAAACATAATTACTGCTGTTATCCTCGTAATGATTTTGGTTGTAGCAACACTAGGCTTAAGAAATGGTCTTATCGTAGGAATAGCTATACCTTTCTCTTTTTTAGTCACATTTGGAGTCCTGCATTTCTTTTTGGGTTATGAATTCAATTTTCTTGTAATGTTTGGAATGTTATTAGGTCTGGGGATGTTAATTGATGGCGGAATAGTGATAGTTGAATATGCTGACAAATTAATCGATGCTGGACAAGACAGAAAAGAAGCTTACACAAATGCTGCCAAAAGAATGTTTACACCAGTTTTTGCTTCAGTACTAACAACACTTGCAGCCTTTTCTCCTTTAATGATCTGGCCTGGTATATCAGGGAAATTTATGAGATATCTTCCCATAACAGTATTTGTAGTATTAGCAGCATCACTTGCGTATGCATTGATTTTTGCTCCAGTAATTGGCTCACTTCTTGGAAGAAGAAAGGGAGACTCTGATAAAACGAACGATAGTGATGATACCTTTTTAAAGAGGAATTATAAAAAAGCTATTAATTTTGCTGTAAGAAATCCTCTTGAGACCATAGCTTATACATTTCTGAGTATGTTCTTGATTCTTGGAAGTATTGTTCCAAATTATGGTAAAGGATGGATTTATTTTCCAAACATTGAACCATGGTTAATAACAGCCAATATCCAAGCTAGAGGAAATCTATCGTCATTTGAATCTAAAGAAATAGCAACTGATGTAGAAAGTAAATTAATAAATGTGAAGGGAATTGATAGTTTGTTTATTGATGTAAGAAGTTCTAGTTTTGGTGGAGGTGATGGCATTGGAAGAGGATATATAGTTGTCGAAGATCCAAAAACACTTGATATTTCAGGTTGGGAAGTTTTGGCTCTTGCTAGAGAAGCAATGGATGATATTGGTGGATATAAGATGAATATAAGAGAAGTTCAAGAAGGTCCTGGTCAGTTCACTGCTCCAGTTGAAATTCAGCTTTATAGTGAAAACTTAAGCTTGATTGAAACAAAAACAAGAGAACTTAGAAAATGGGTTGAAGATAATATTGAAGGCTTTACTGGTATTGCTGATACACTGCCAAAATACAAAATTGAATGGAAAATTGATGTTGATAAGGAAAGAGCTTTTCAATCTGGAATAAGTTTGTTTGATATTGGATCTGCAGTTCAAATGGTGACATCTGGAATTAAACTGGGAGAATACAGACCTGATGACTCAAATGAAGAAATAGACATTAGAGCAAGATTTGCAAAAGATAAGAGAACTTTGTCTAGTTTAGATGAAATAACGGTTAATTCTAGAAATGGTGCAGTTCCAGCCTCAAGCTTTGTGAATGTAGAGGCAAGACCAAATGCTGCTAGCCTAACAAGAAGAGATGGAAAATTCTTCCATGAAATAAGTGCAATCAACAAGCCAGGCTATAACTTAAATGATGAAATGGCCAAAGTACAAACATGGATGGATGAAACTAATTTTATAGAACCAGGTATGGAGGTTAAATTTGGTGGCTTAGTCCAACGAGGTGACGAAGCAACAGACTTTTTAATTACTGCATTCTATGGTGCATTATTTTTGATGTTTATTATATTAGTAACTCAATTTAACAGTATTACACAACCAATAGTAATATTAATTTCTGTATTGTTTTCTACTGCAGGAGTATTTCTTGGATTGACTGTAACTAATTCGGAACCCTCAACGATAATGGTTGGTACTGCATTGGTTGGTCTCGCCGGAATTGTTGTAAACAATAACATTGTCTTGATTGATACCTTTAATAAAATGAAAAAAGATTTTCCAAACAAACCAACGCAAGTTCTAATTGCTGAAACATGTATAAGACGATTGAGGCCAGTTTTATTAACCACGGTCACAACCATATTTGGATTAATATTTTTAGCGTCAGGCTATAGTATTGATGTAATTAACCGAGAGATATTTGAAGGAACCTCAACTGTAAAATGGTATCAAGTATTTGGAATAGCAATTTGTTCAGGCTTAGGTTTTAGCACGATTATTACTTTGCTTGTTACTCCATCATTTTTAATGGTTCTTGAGAATATGAAGGGTATCAGAGATAAAACTAAGACATTTATATTATCAATACCGAAAAGAATTGGAGTCTCATAATGGCAAACTTTGAGAACTCCATTAAAGAATTAGAAAAAATTGTTAAAACTCTAGAAGAAGGCGAACCAACCCTAGATGAATCTTTAAAAAAATTTGAAAAAGGAATTTCATTAATAAAAGCCTGTCAAAAAGAATTAGAGTCTGCTGAAAATAAGATTAAAGAACTAACCGAAGATGGCGAAGTCAAAACTTTCACCGAAGATAAAACTAAATAAAGAGAATTTTGAATCTTTACTCTTAGAAAGGGTAAATAACCAAATCTCTAAATATATAATTAACACCAATGAAATCGATGAATCTATGCGTTATGCCTTATCTAATCCAGGAAAAAGAGTTAGACCTTTATTATCTTATTTGGTAGGCGATGTATTTAATGTAAATTTAAATAAATTAGATGGAACAGCATCAGCTATTGAGATAATTCATACATATTCTTTAGTACATGATGATTTGCCTTGCATGGATGATGATAATCTAAGAAGAGGAAAGCCTACCTTACATGTTAAATATTCTGAATCTACGGCAGTGCTTGCTGGTGATGCAATGGCTTCTTTAGCTATAGATATAATTTTGTGTGATTTAAATCTAAGCAGTGATCTAAAAGTTCAATTGTTACAGTTCTTGATGAAAACAATAGGTCCTGAAGGAATGATACTTGGTCAGATCCAAGACATTAGTTTCGAAGATAAATTAGTAACTGAAGAGGAAATTTTAAAAATGAATGAGCTAAAAACTGGAGCTCTTGTTGAATTTAGTATGCTTGCTCCAGTAATTATTGCTGGAGAAGACATAAAACAATGGAGCAAAATTGCTAAAAAAGTAGGGATAACATTTCAATTAATTGATGATTTATTAGATATACAAGAAACAGAAGAAAAACTTGGAAAAGCTGCAAAGAAAGATAAGAAAAAAAATAAAAAGAACTATCCAATATGTTTCGGAGTTAATAAAACAAGAGATAAGATTAAAGAGTATCAAAATGAAGTAGAAATGTTATTGAGTGAAATGAATTTAAGTGATCATCCTATTTCAATTTACATTAACAAGTTATTTGCTAGACAAAAATAATGAAAGTTTTTAAAGATTTTCCAACTGAAAGGCCTAAAAATAATTTTTTAGATAAAATTGAGTCGCCAGAAGATCTAAAGAAACTTACTATTGAAGAGCTCAAAGTTCTAGCCGACGAATTAAGAGAATTTTTACTTTATTCAGTAAGGCAAACAGGAGGACACTTTGGAGCCGGACTAGGAGCGATTGAGATAACTATTGCTTTGCATTATTTATTAAATATGCCATCTGACAAGATTGTCTGGGATACGGGTCACCAAGCTTATCCTCATAAAATACTAACTGGTAGAAGAGACAGAATGCACCTTATAAGAAAGATTGATGGTCTTGCTGCCTTTCCATCTATTAAAGAATCTAAATTTGATGCTATGAGCGTTGGGCATTCGAGCACTTCAATTAGCGCAGCTTTAGGTATGGATGAAGCTGTTAAACACCAAAAAAATAATAAAAATATATTTTCTGTTATTGGTGACGGCGCCATGACAGCTGGTATTGCATTTGAAGCAATGATGCATGCGGGACACTTAAATAATAATCTAAAGATTATTCTCAATGATAATGATATGTCTATTTCAAAGAATAAAGGTGGACTCTCAGATTATCTTACAAAAATATGGGCATCTAAATCTTATAAAAAACTCAAATCTAGCGGCAAAAAAGTACTTAAAAATTTACCTTATGGACTTCATCTTACAAGAAATATTAAGGAAGGCTTGAAATCTGCAGTGATGCCGGGGAACTTATTTGAAGATCTAGGTCTTCATTACATAGGACCAATTGATGGTCATGATATACCTCTTCTAATAAAAACAATTAACAGAATGATGGAAAAGACTGAACCATATTTACTGCATGTTATTACAAAAAAAGGTGCTGGTTTTGAACCTGCTGAGAATGAAAGAATTAAATTTCATGCAATTTCAAAAATAGAAAATACACCGGCTACTAAAAAAGCTAAATTCCAAGATATTTTTGGAGATTGGTTATGTCATAAGGCCGAAGGGGATAAAAAATTAGTTGGCATAACACCTGCTATGAAAGAGGGCTCTGGAATGGTAAATTTCGAAAGAGAATTTCCAGAACGATTCTATGACGTAGCAATTGCTGAACAGCATGCTGTTACATTTAGTGCAGGACTTGCTTTGGAAAATATGAAACCTGTAGTTGCTATATATTCAACTTTTCTTCAAAGAGCATACGATCAATTAATTCATGACGTTTGTCTTGAAAATCTCGATGTAACTTTTGCATTAGATCGCGCGGGTATAGTCGGAGAAGATGGACCAACACACTCAGGCAATTTTGACATTTCATTTATGAGAGCAATACCTAATATGGTGATAGCTACTCCATCCGATGAAAATGAAATGTGGCAAGCTTTAAATGCTTGTTATGAACATCAAGGACCTGCAGCCATAAGATATCCTCGAGGTTCTGGAAGAGGAGCAGAAATTACAGATAAAAATAACAAAGCTGATATAGGTAAAGCTAAAAAAATTATAGATGGTGAAAATTTATGTATTTTAAATTTTGGCGTACTTTTAGAAAGAGTAGAGACTTTAGCAAGAAAAAATAATTTTGGACTTTATGATATGAGGTTTGTAAAACCTATAGATATCCAAGCTTTAAAAGATATAGGAAATAAATATGACCAAATAGTTACTTTGGAGGATCATACAATTATGGGTGGTGCTGGCAGTTGTGTATCAGAACATTTCAATTTACTTGGTATAAGCAAAGAAATTATTCATCTTGGTATTGAAGATAAATTTCCCAAACATGGATCAAGAAATGAGATTCTTGAGTTAAATGAATTAAGCACAGAATCAATTTCAGATAAAATACTTAATTTTGCTAAATAGATTCAAATGGCTCCCAACCATCTTTTTTAAATTTAATTTCTTCATTATTTTTATTTAGTACTTTTATTTTTGTGCCCTCTTCAATCTGACCAATTTTTTTTATAGAAGAATCTAAAGCTGTTATTTTTTCTTTAAATTCCTCCCTTGCAGTAAAACAAAGCACATAATCATCGCCTGCAACAAGATCGTGCTCATCGGTAATATACATATCCTCATTTAAGTTAATTATTGCTCCTACATTTGATGAACTACAAATTCTTCTCAAATCAATTAATAAACCATCTGAAACATCAATACATGAAGTGACTAATTGTCTTAATTTAGGCATCAAAGTAATAGGAAGTTTCGGTTTTAGATAATGATTTGTATTGCTATCACGATTGTTTCTATAATCAATTAAGCCTTTTTTTCCTTTACCTAACGAATCTGAAATAAAGATTAGATCGCCGATATTAGCACCTGTTCTTGTTAGAAGATTATCTGGTGCTTGGCCGATAGCTGTAATACTTATATTGAGTTCTCCTCTCGTTAGATCGCCACCAATCAAGTTAACATCATAATTTTCATTAAAATCATTTAATCCCCTAGAAAAGCTCTCAAACCAACTATCGTCTGGCTTTGGATGTGTTATTCCCAATAAATATGCTATTGGCGTTCCTCCCATAGCAAAAATATCTGAAATTGCTATTGCTACAGATCTATAAGCAATAAAATAAGGTTCTAGATCATTTGGAAAATGAACGCCACTTACAGAGATATCTTTTGAAGTTATCAATCTGTCTCTGGAATCTATTACTGCGCAATCATCTCCAATACCTATTGGGAATATTTTTGATTTTATAGATAAGGGTTTTAAAAATTTATCAATAAAATGATGTTCTTTTTCCACTAAGAAGGGTATCTTTCAAGCAGACCAGCTGCTCCCATACCTCCACCAACACACATGGTAACGACACCAAATTGCTTATCACGATTTTGAAGTTCTCTTACTATGTGTCCCGTTAATCTGGATCCAGTCATTCCATAGGGATGGCCAATAGAAATAGAACCACCATCTACATTTAATTTATCCATTGATAAACCCAACTCATCTCTACAGTAAACGACTTGAACAGCAAATGCTTCATTAAGTTCCCATAAATCAATATCATCAATTTTTAATTTATAGTTTTCTAGAAGTTTTGGAATAGCAAAAACAGGCCCTATTCCCATCTCATCTGGTTTACAACCTACTGTAGTAAAGCCTCTAAAGTATGCTTTTGGTTTTAATCCAAGTTCCAGTGCTTTTTCTTCAGACATAACTAAGGTCACTGATGCACCATCTGATAATTGTGATGAATTTCCTGCTGTAACACTACCATTTTCTGGATCAAATACAGGATTAAGAGCTGCTAAACCATCTAATGTTGTTGTTGGTCTATTACATTCATCTTTAACACATTCAGCATCAACAACTTTTTGCTCTCCAGTCTCTTTGTTAGTCAATAGCATCTGGGTTTTCATTGGGATAATTTCATCGTCATATCTTCCGGCTTCTTGTGCCTCTGCTGTTCTAAGCTGGCTTTGAAGTGAATATTCATCTTGCGATTCTCTACTTACGTTATATCTTTTTGCTACAACTTCTGCAGTTTGTCCCATGGGAAAATAAATGCCAGGTTCATTTTCATTAATTTTATTGTTTACAAAACCATTCATATTCATAACTGGTTGTACTTGGGTAATCTGCTCAACTCCTCCAGCTAAGATTGTGTCATAACCACCCGCCATAATTTGACCTGCAGCCATTGATATTGTCTGTAATCCTGATGAACAGTACCTATTAACTGTTGTTCCACTTGTGGTAATTGGCAGCTTCGATAAAATCACCGCATTCCTTCCAATATTATGACCAGTAGGACCCTCAGGATTGCCACAACCCATGATAATATCTTCAACTGCATCTACAGGCAGATTTGAATTTCTTTCCAATAATGCATCAATGCAATGTGCGATCATATCATCGCCTCTTGTCATGTTTAATGTACCTCTAAATGATTTAGCTAGTCCTGTTCTTACACTATCTACTATTACAACATTTCTCATTACTTCCCTCCGAAAACCCCTATTTTAACTTGTTTTCTTCATTATTTAAATCAAGTTTTTTGTACCATGATGGAATAATATCTATTCCAAGTTTCTTAGCCCTTTTAAGTAAATATGGAATTGTTATTGGGGAAAAGGGCAATATCAAAAGTATACCGAATCCGGCACCTTTTAAAATCTCTCTTAATTGTTTATTTGCTAAATTAAGATATAACTTATTATCAGTTTCAAGGTAACGAAAAAAATTATCCAACATATCTTTATTAGCTTCATTTTCTTCTTTTAAAGCATTGATAAGATTTTCAAGATATTTATTTATTGATTTAAATTCCATCTTAATAAAAAAACCTCCGCCGAAGCGGAGGTTTTATTTTAATTAATTTCTTATTTTTTAGAAGTTATATTGAATTGATATGCCACCATTCATTGGTTCTTGCATATAAAGGTTATAACCACCTCCATTTGGAGCAGAACCGACAAAACCGCCGACAACAATTTCCTTATCTTCTATATTATGTAGATAAAAATCGACCATCCATTTACCATCAGGTGTTCGGTAAGTTAGATCGAAATTCATAAAGTCGAAATCATTAACTAGTTCATGATCATTTTCAAAAACTGTTAAGTAAAATTCTCCTCTATAGATGTAATCCAGTCTTGCTGTAAGCAATCCATTTTCATCATTCATTAAGTCAAATTCATAACCTGCTGAAAATGATACTTCAGGAACAGCTGGAAGACTTCTTCCACTGAGATCTTGCATTACGAAACCAGTATTTGGGCAATCTGGTCCAAGTAATGCATTAAAATATTGATTACATGTGCTACCTAAAGATCTGAATATTGGTCCGACATCTGTCATAGCCATGACAGTTCCACCTGGATAGGTAGTAAATGTACTTTCATCAACTGAGCCTACTCCATATTGGTTTCTTGGGTCATAATCTGAATAACCTACTAATTCAGATCTATTTAATGAACCAACCATATTAAATCTTGAATGGGCATTAGGTATTAATAAAACCTCCCACTCAAAACCTTGGATATCAACATCAGAATTAAATGTTTGTGAAGCTAAACCAATAATCTTATTTAACTGCATGCCACTAACTGAATTAATGTACGCTGAGGTATTAAGTGTTAATGCTCCACCCATATAGCTGCCTTTTGTACCAACCTCAAGAACATTATGAATCTCTGGATCTACAAGCGCTGCATTTGGTCCAGGAAGTAAGTTTGATGTTGGGTTAAATCCACCGGATTTAATCCCTCTGTCATACTTAATATAAACAAAAGTATTTTCGTACTTTCTGTCCAAAATTAAACGGCCAGTAAACTCATCCAAATCCACTGTTTGATCTGGTGGTGTTGGGAACCCTTGTAAAGTTCCATTGTAACCTGCCAAAGATTGAGAAATGTCGGCTAAACCTGAGAATACATTATCAGTTTTAGTAATTTCATTGTATCTACCACCAAATGTGAAGTTTGTTCTATCATCAAGCTCCCATGTTGCTTCGACAAAAAGACCGAAAGTTTCATTTCTAGATCTATTGTATGATTGAAAAACTTGCTGCCACTCCGGTAATGCAGGTAGAACTGGGAATAATCCAGCACCTAAGGCACCAGCTATACCAAGTGATTGTACAAATCTAACTGTATTAGCAGCTTCATCATGAGAAGCTCCTACACCAGCAATTGTACCAGCACCGACTACACCCGGCATTTGTGCAGCTTGACCAACTAAATATTGTTGAGCTAAGACAACACAATCTCCTGTAGGATCTGAACAAAGTCCATTTGCTAGGAATCCTGGAATCAGTGCAGCAATCTGCGCAGGAGTTGTTGGATCTGTAGCTACATAATCGATTGCAGCGTTTGTTACACCAGTAATGATATTTGATTCAAGATTTGCTCCATATCCAGAGAAGTATGATGCCCAGAAACCTAAACCACCATAACCAGCTAGATCAGGATACATTCCGCCAACTGGACCTTTACTTACATCTCCATAGTATTGAAATCCTGGTGAACCTACACGATAGTTAGTTATACCATCACTATCAGAGAACCAGATACCACCTGTACCATTAACTGGACCATCAAGACTTGACTCAACTCTAAATTCGTATTGATTCTCCTTGTAGTTAGAAAGTGCTGCATCTGCTGATACATCACTATTAAATGTACCTTCTGTGCCAAATACATTAGCTCTAACCGGTCCCATTCTATAATTTCTTGTAGATGCATAACCATTTAAGGATTGTGTATGGTCATACTCTTGCTCGTTATTAGCGGCAGTGAAGTAGAATGTATATTCATCACTAAATTCATGCGTAATAACTAGACTATTACTCCAATCATCTCTCTCTTGTCTTGGTTTATATGGAACATGAACTTTATCTAATTCTTGATAGAGAATAGCATTATCGTCGTAACCTAATGAAAGATCAGGTAATACGATGCTACCTGGATAATTTAGTGTTATGTAATCAATCGAAGCAAAGGCGGAAACACCTGTAAAAGGCACTCCTGTTGTAGGAATACCATCACCCCATTGGTCACAACCTAAAATTTTGTTTTTATTACATGCTGCTCTCTGTACTCTGACTCTTGAATCATTTTCTTCATTGTGCATCATTGTCAAAGTCATAGATGTTTTATCATTAACATCCCAGATAGTTTTTAACCTAACACCTAGATATTTTCTATCATCCATATCTGTATTATCAAAAGTATTAGTTATATAACCATCTCGTTCTGTTGATCTAAAAGAAAATCTAGTTCTAAAATTAGAACCAGCACCAAAAGTCGCTGCTCCTGTGTATCTTTGTAAATTTAGATCGCCAAATTCTGCTTTAAAATAAGCATCTTGCTCTTCACCAGGGTCTACACTAGTAACAAGGAATGTTCCTCCTGGGTTATTACCACCGAATAGAGATCCTTGAGGCCCTCTTAAAGCTTCAAAACTTGCTATATCGAACATTTCGTTCATAGCCATCTGATTCCAACCAAGATTTATATTATCCATTCTAGGTGTTGCTACATCAGAAAAAGACCCACCAACAGCATAGTTGGTCATACCTCTTATCTGTATGCCAGCACCTGAAAAATTGGTTTTACTGAAAAGTACACCTGGTACATTAAATTGAAAGTCATAGAATTCTTTCAAATTCTTAGACTCTATATCTTCGCTAGATATAACTGTAACAGCCAAAGCTGTTTCCTGTAGAGCTGTTTCTTTTCTTGTCGCAGAAGTTACGACTTCCTCAATATTCGACAGTTCCTCTGAATCTGACGCTTCTTGAGTAAAAGAAAATGAACTAGCTAACAGTACTAAAAGAAATAGTATGTATCTCATATCTCTCTCCCA
>MDTD01145651.1_pt1 | contig 19956 bp, 15 predicted proteins | sample 811221 | NCBI WGS metagenome assembly MDTD01 (sample SAMN05326646, study PRJNA326480) | marine metagenome | isolation source: seawater | place: Pacific Ocean: South West | collected 2011
AATTGTGACAGTGGACGTAGTGTCACAACTGGCACTAGGCTAACTGGGATGTGTTGACCGGTTGTTTGATTTTCATGTTTTTGTGTTTGGCGATTTATTTGATGCTTGAAAGGTGACCGTAGTATCTTTCGCAAAGTTGTTGGGTTAAATGTGAAGTTGAATATGTTGTGACTTTTTTCTCAGGCTCAAAGATACTCCCGTAAATTGCAGCCTATTATAAACCTATCATACGTTTTCCATGACTAAGAGTCAAATTACACTGTTAGCGATTTTTTCGCTCTTTTTAATCGTTGGATGTGGACCATCTTCAGAGGATTTCCAATCTCTAGATCATTCAAATATGAATACTGGTGCAAGTGAACCTGATGAGGAAGGATTTGTTTGGCAGACTGAACAATTCGCAGATCTTAAAATTGTTAGATATCAGATCCCAGGATGGGAACAGCTAAACCAACGTCAGCAAGCTCTTGTGTATTGCCTAAACATGGCAGGTCTCAGCGGTAGAGATATCATGTACGATCAGAACAACCGTTACAACCTACGCATTCGCAGAATGCTTGAAAACATACACACTTCATACGAAGGCGATAAGAGCACAAAAGGATGGGATAGATTTGAAACTTACTTGAAGAGAATTTGGTTCTCTAATGGAATCCACCACCATTATTCAAACAAGAAGCATATTCCTGAGTTTGGTCAAGAATATTTCGATCACCTGCTTTCTTCTACATCTACTGAATGCAGTGATGAGATTAGATCTGTGATATTTGACCCAGCTGTTGAATCTAAAAAAGTTGAACAAGATGGTACTTTAGGATTAGTTGAAAGTTCAGCTGTGAATTTCTACGGCCCAGGTGTTTCTACAGAAGAGGCTCAAGCTTATTTCGCTTCTATCAAAGTAGAAGGAGATCGTAGCCCAGTAGAATACGGATTGAACTCTAGACTAGTTAAAACTGATGATGGAGAAATTGTAGAAGAGGTATATAAGTTGGGTGGATTATACAATGACGCAATTGCTGAAATCATCAAGTGGTTAAACGAAGCACAGAACTACACTGAAAACGAAAAGCAAAGTATAGCTCTAGCTCATCTTATTGATTACTACGAAACAGGCGATCTTGAAAAGTGGAGCCTTTACAACATCAACTGGGTTCAAGACACAGAAGGTGATGTTGATTACATCAATGGTTTTATAGAAGTGTACAACGATCCATTAGGATACACTGGTAGCTACGAAACTATTGTTGAAATCAAGGATTTTGAAGCAAGCGCAAGGATGCAGACTCTAATGGAAAACGCTCAGTGGTTTGAGGATCACATGCCGTTTATGGCTGAGCACAAAAAGGATGAGGTAGTTGGAATTACTTATAACGTAGTGAACGTTGCAGGTGAGGCTGGTGACGCATCTCCATCAACACCCATTGGAGTTAATCTACCAAACTCTAACTGGATCAGGAAGGTGCACGGATCTAAATCTGTAAGCCTAGGAAATATCGTAGGTGCATATGATAAGGCATCTGGTGGAGGCATGCTTTCAGAGTTTGCTCACGATGAGGTTGAGATGAAGAGAGTTAAAGCTCACAGTGCTTTGGCTGGAAAGCTTCACACAGCTATGCACGAGGTCATTGGTCACGCATCTGGACAGCTTGAAGAGGGTGTAGACACACCTAAAGAGACGATTAAAGAATACAGTTCAACTTTAGAAGAGGGTAGAGCTGATCTTGTAGCACTTTACTTCCTCTTAGATGAAAAGCTTGTTGAGCTTGGGTTAATGAAGACAATTGAAGTAGGACGTGCTGAATACGACAACTACATTAGAAATGGTATGATGACTCAGCTGCGTAGATTAGAGTTGGGAGATGATATTGAAGAGGCGCATATGCGTAATCGTGCTTGGGTTAGTAACTGGTGTTACGAAAAAGGTGAGGCAGAGGGCGTAATTAGAAAGTATGTTAGAGAAGGCAAAACCTACGTAGACGTAATGGATTACGAACGTCTCAGAGAATTATTTGGAGAACTCCTTCGCGAGGTTCAAAGAATAAAATCTCAAGGAGATTACGAGGCTGCTAAAAACTTAGTTGAAGGATACGGAGTTAAAGTTGATCCAGCTATTCACCAAGAAGTACTTGATCGTTCAGAGGCATTGGGAATTGCTCCTTACGGAGGATTCATTAATCCTGAAATGTCTATTGAAAGAGCTGAGTCTGGAGAGATTATAAATGTTGAAGTAACATACCCAGACAATTTTACAGACCAAATGCTTCGCTACAGCTCAATGTTTAATTTCTTACCAGACGTTAACGCATTAAACTAAAATGAAAAGACTATCTATACTTGCAACAATACTTAGCCTAGGACTTTCTTTAAATTCTCAGACTCCATGCGAAAATGGATTTGCTGGAGAATACCCATGTGATGGGTACGACCTTCTAACTCATTATCCATTAGAAGCTGTTGGAGGTGGTGATAATGGCAACGATTGTTGGGGTTGGGTAGATTCTGAAAGTGGTAGAGAATATGTTATTATGGGTCGATCTAATGGAACTAGTTTTGTTGAAATCACAGACCCATTAAACCCTCAGTTTATAGCTGCATTACCAACAGCATCAGGGTCTTCTCTTTGGAGGGATATTAAGGTGATTGGTGATTACGCATATATAGTAAGCGAATCACCTCAGCATGGAATTCAGATATTGAATTTAAATGGACTATTGCCATTGAGCGGTTTCCCATTCAACATCTCTGCAACATATAACTATGCTGGTTTTGGTAATGCGCACAACATTGTAGCTTGTCCTGAAACGAATTACGTTTACGGAGTTGGAACAAATACTTTTAATGGTGGGCTCCATATTGTTGATGTGAGCGATCCTTCTAATCCTACTTTAGCTGGTGCATATGAGGAGTTTTATACTCATGACGCTCAAGCTATTGTTTACAATGGACCTGATATTGATTATCAAGGAAAGGAAATTGTTATTTGCTTTAATGGTTCTTCTGGAGTTGCGATAGTTAATGCAGAAGACAAAACCGACATCCAGTTAATTAAGCATGTTACTTACGACGAAAGCGCATACACGCACCAAGGATGGATAAGCGAGGATCACACAATGGTCTATTTCAATGACGAGCTTGACGAACAGTATATAGGGAACAACACTCGTACATATATGATGAATGTTGAGGACTTAGATAACCCAGTAATTGTTGGGTTTTACGAGGCTGAAACACCATCTCCTGATCACAATTTATATACTCACGAGGGTTTACTATACGCATCTAACTACACTAGTGGATTGCGAGTTTCAACCATACTAGAGGATGGATCAATTGTACCACAGGGATATTTTGACACACACCCTGAAAATGACGACGTAACATTTGATGGAACTTGGTCTAATTACCCATATTTCCCTTCAGGTAGTATTGCTATTAGCAACTTTGATGGTTTGTTTATTGTAAGATCATCTGACTGGGTAAATGATGTAGATGTGGTTGACGAATCTGATATCTCACTCACATTATCTCCAAACCCTGCGAACAACTCAGTTCTACTTGGCGGTGACTTCTATGGATGCGGTTTCCAGATATTCGACCTAAACGGTAGAGTGGTTGTAAATCACAATGTTATTCCTGCATTAAACGGATTAAATCTAGACGTAAGCAACCTTGTAGATGGTGTTTACTCAGTAGTAATTACTGATAAAATAGGGGAGAGAGTTGCTGCTGAAAAGCTAGTTATAAGACATTAATCCTCCTTGGGATTAAGCTCTCTTTCAAGTATTTCTTGGATGTCTTCAGGAGCGAGTCCTTTGTGAAGTTCGCCATCCATCGCTATGCTTATTAGCCCAGTTTCTTCGCTTATAATTAGTACTAGAGCGTCTGTCTTTTCTGCTAGCCCAAGCCCAGCTCTATGGCGCATACCCAATTCTGGTGGAAGGTCAGCTCGCTGAGATACAGGTAGTACACATTTTACAGCTCGTATTCGTCCTATTGCGATATACATACCCCCATCGTGCATAGAGCAGTTTTTGTCAAAACAAGCTTCGATAAGCGGTGAGTATAGGTCAGCTACAAGTGGAGTAGATCCATGAAAATGAATGCTTAAATCAGAATTTCTTTGGATTATAAGTAGAGCTCCTTCCTTCCTTTTTGCCAGATTGTTTATTGCTGTAGTTACCTCGTTTACCTTAAAAGGACTTCTTGCTTCATGGCGAATGGTAATGATTTTTTCAAGGATTTTAGTTGGCCCTTTGATGTTAGCTCTTTCGCCAATTGAAAAAAGAAACTGCCTAAGCTCTTGTTGGAATACAATGATTATGGCAAGAATACCTACACCTATGAATTGACCTAGTAATTCACCTAAAATGGGCATGCCTGCGTAAGTCACAACCTTCCAAATCAGATAAATAGCAAGTAATCCTAAGAATACAGGGATAGCAGATGTACCCTTAGTAAGCCTGTAGATCCATAGAATGATGAGTCCAACTAACAGAAAATCAAACGCCCTAATACCTAGCTGATAAAACGGCTGAATAAGTTCCCAAGTTTCGTAGATGATGCTCATTATTTGCAAATATGGTTATGAAGTATTGAAACTTCTCTCGCTTCCGCAATATCGTGAACCCTAAGTAAGCAAGCACCATTTACAGCAGAAATCATATTCAATGCAGTCGTTCCGTTTAATGCTTCAGCAGGAGTGGAATCTAAAGTCTTGTATATCATAGATTTCCTACTAACTCCAGCAAGAATAGGCTTTTCAAACGTGGTGAATTCACCCATTCTCCTAAGTAATTCGAAATTATGTTCTTGAGTTTTTCCAAACCCAAACCCCAAATCCAACACCACATCCTCAATCCCGTGTGATTCTAATTCTTTTAGTTTATCTCTGAAGAATGATTTCACTTCTGCTACGACATCTTCGTATTCAGGATTTTCTTGCATTGTTTCTGGAGTCCCCTGCATGTGCATTAAGATATAAGGTACTTGTAACTCAGCAACAGTTCTAAACATATTGCCATCAATGCTTCCTGCAGAAATGTCGTTCACCATCACGGCACCAGCATCAACAGCTTTTCTAGCAACTTCTGATCTATAAGTGTCTATGCTTATGAATGCTTGAGGGTGTACCTTTAAAATTCCTTCTATGACAGGTTCAACTCTTGACCACTCCTCATTAGCAGAGATAGAAGGCGCGCCTGGTCTTGAGCTTTGGCCTCCTATGTCAAGTATGAAGGCTCCGTCTCTAATCATTTGTAAACCAGACTCTATGGCGCTTTTAGGAGAGTGATTTTTACCCCCGTCAAAAAACGAATCGGGAGTGGTATTTAAAATTCCTAACAATTCAACGCGATTTGCTTTAGCAATTGTTCGCAGTTCTTGGAGAAAATTCTGGATATTTGAGTTGGTAGTCATCGTAACTTGGCGCAAGTTATTCAACCTAAGGAGAACTTTCTAAAAAGTGGAACCAACAACTCAACAATACGACGCGGCATTAGAGAAATGTGAATCTCTATTTCGCAAGAAGACATCGGATTACGGCACTGCTTGGCGTATCCTGAGAACTTCATCATTAACAGACCAAATCTTCATCAAAGCATCGCGTATTCGCACCCTCCAAGAAGTTGCGGAATCAAAGGTGGATGAAGGGATAGTGCCAGAATTTATTGGCATAGTGAACTATAGTTTGATGGCTTTGATTCAGTGCGAATTACCAGCTGATCATCCATTAGAAATGCCTGTTGATGAAACGAATCAACTGTTCCGAAAGGCTGCAGAGGCTACCAGGGATTTGATGTTGAAAAAGAACCACGATTACGGTGAAGCATGGAGGGATATGAGGGTTAGTTCTCTTACTGACTTGATTTTAATGAAGCTTCTTAGAGTGAAGCAGATTGAGGATAATGATGGCAAAACAGTAGTGTCAGAAGGTGTTGATGCCAATTACATGGACATAGCTAATTACGCACTGTTTGCCTTAATTCTATTAGCTGAAGCAGAATGAAAATGGATACAATTTCAAAAGGACTGACTAACATATGCCGAATGGTAGTTGGGGCACTTTTTGTAGTGTCTGGATTAATTAAGTCAAATGACGCTATTGGATTTATGTACAAGCTTGAAGAATACTTCGAGCCTGGAGCTCTTCATCTTGAATACTTAACCCCATATGCTCTTGAAATTGCTGTATTTGTTTGCGTAGGCGAAATCTTATTAGGAGTAGCAATACTTGTAGGAGCACTTCCTAGGCTTGTATCTGTTTTGACAACAGCGATGATGTTGTTTTTCACTTGGCTTACCTGGTATACAGCGACTTGTGATCCATATGGATTTAAGGAAATTCTTGGCCCTGACGGTGCGGTCATGTCTATTGCTAACCAATGTGTTTTAGAGTGTGGGTGTTTTGGAAATGCAATTCCTTTAACTCCTATTCAGAGCTTCTATAAGGATGTGATACTGATGGTTTTTGTTACACCTATTTTAATTGCAGCGTTTAGAGGTAAAATCAAGTTAAATGACAAAGTGACATCACTTATTATTTACACCGGGGCATTGGTGATGACATTCCTTTTTGGTTATTTGATGCTTGATTGGAATTTCCCTACGCTTTATCTAATCTTATGCCTACTTGCTGCTGAAGGAATAAGGAAGCGCTACAAAGCCCAAAACCTAGAGTGGATCATGGCAGTTTCAGTGCTAGTAGTCATCTCAATGTTCCAATACACAACCCTATCACACCTTCCAATGAAGGATTACAGGCCATATGCAGAGGGAGAGAGTATAATTGAAAATAGGATGTCTGCTGAAGATCTTGGCTTACAAGCACCAGTGTATGCTACAAAGTACACTTATAAAAACACTACAACAGGTGTAGACACTATCATCTTGAGCTCTGATTATCTGGAAAAGAAACTCTGGAACGATGAGGGTTTTAAGGCGAATTACGAAGTGGTTAGCTATGATGGAGCTGAGGTGTTGGTGAAGGAGGGGTATGAGCCCAGGATACTTGACTTCCAGATGGTTGATGAAATGGGAGAGGATTTAGTTGATTCTCTTTTAGCAGCTGATGGATATACTTTCTTACACATTTCTAAGGATCTTGAAGCGTCTAATGCTTTAGGCCAAACCGCCTTCAACGCACTAGCACAATCTGCTCTCGACGCAGGTCACCATTTCTACGGATTAACAAACGTAGGTTATGACGATAGTGAGACATTCAGACACGAACACCAAGCTCCATACGATTTCCTGACATGTGATCAAACAGAATTGAAAATAGTAGTTAGATCTAACCCAGGCTTAGTCCTTCTGAAGGAAGGAGTTGTCGTGCAAAAGTGGGCTTGGAAGGACATCCCAGATTACGAGGACTTAAAGGACAATCTCATTAAGTGACGTTTATATACAAGAGATTATGGCAGGGATTAGGAGTTCTAGTAGGGACTCTTACACTAGTCTTCACCATATTCGCTTGGGTGCCTGATCCAGCTAGGGAGCTAGCAGGCCAAAACGAACGCGAAGAAGTCGTTCAAGCTTTCAGAGTAAAACACGGCCTAGACAAACCAGTGTTTCTGCGTTACACTACCTACATGCTCAACCTAGTCCCCTTTAATTCAGAGGGTTTTCGAGCACCTGATCTAGGCAAATCATTCATAACAGACAGACCTGTTTTAGATGCAATCAAAGACGCCTTACCTGCTACGCTTTTACTTGCTTGTGTTGCCATGTTTTTCGCAACAATTATAGGTGTGTCTATAGGATTGGTAATAGCCGTTAATGGACCAAGCAAATTTGGAGATTTGATCATTTCAATTTGTGCTCTTGGAATGAGTGCGCCAAGCTTTGTAGTCGCAATCATTGTAGCATGGTTGTTTGGCTATGTGTTACATTCATACACTGGGTTGCCAATGACGGGAGGGATGGTTGTTGTAGATCCGTTTGAAGGCCCCAAACTAGCACTTGCTCACATTATTTTGCCTGCATTTACTCTGGGAATTAGACCTCTAGCTGTTATAGTTCAGCTAACAAAAAATTCAGCACTTGAAGTGCTTGACCAACCCTATGTTAGAACTGCTAAAGCAAAGGGACTTTCAAAATCAAGAATTCTCTTTAAGCACGTTTTACGCAATTCGTTAAATCCCGTGATTACAGCAACATCGGGATGGTTTGCTTCTATGCTTGCAGGTGCAATTTTTGTCGAGTTCGTATTTGGTTGGAAGGGGATGGGGCTGCTCATGTTCAAGGCGCTAGAAAGTGGAGACCTGCCAGTAGTAATGGGATGCACAATAGTTATAGCAACAGTCTTTGTACTGGTAAATATTGTTGTTGACGTCTTGTACGGAATTTTGGATCCGAGGGTTAGACAGTCGTAAGATCTTTATTCAATTCCTCTATAAGCATAGAGGCTGTTTTATTGAAATACCTCTTAGTTCTGAAGCTAGCCACCCACTGAATTCCCCTCAATGCATTTGTTAGAAATACTTCGTCAGCTTTAATCAATTCGTGAGCTTCAAGATTACACTCATACACCTTTATTCCCAGCTTTAATGCTAGATTGATCACAGCTGCTCTCATAACACCTCCAACTGGGCCTGACTCTAATTTGGGGGTGTGCAGCGCTCCGTTAAAGACAAGAAAAATATTTGAAGACGTCGCTTCAATCAATTGGTTAAAGTCGTTGAGTATCAAAACGTCACCTAGACCGTTTTCACTGGCATAATTGCCTGCTTGCACGTAAAGTTGAGAGTGTAGGTTTTTAAAATTGGAGATTCGAGATGGGGTTTTGGCTAAATCTTGATAAAGACCAATAGCAATGCCCTTGTCATTTAATTCAAAGCCATTTCCTTCTACTTGTTCAATGCTTGCAACAGAAGTAGCCATGTTGGTTTCAGGAGCAAAACGACCCTGTCCATCTCTGTAAATAGTCAGCCTAATTCTAGCATCATCATGTAGCCCTGACTCTGCGTAAAGTTGTTCTAAAATTCCCTGCAGTTCACGCTCTTGCATCCAATCGGGAAATTCCATCTTGTATGCCTCAGCACTTTTGGAAATTCTTGCATGATGTAAATGGAAAAGAGGTATGCTACCACCAACACATCTTATAGTTTCGAAAAAACCGTCAGCATATAAAAAACCTCTTGATTCAAAGGCGTTTGGGAGTTGACTCTCATCAACTATCAAACCGTTGTGCATGTATTTCCTAGAACCCATAGACCTCTAATTTAGACTAAATCATTTTATCTAGATAGTCTATTAACGGGTCGTTTGGGTTGATAAGTACACCGGGAACTCCAACAACTGAAGCGCAATCTAAATCCCTTTGCTTGTCGCCAACCATATATGATTTGCTTGGGTTGATGTTGTAACGAGCACAAGCCCTTTCTATCATCATAGATCCGGGTTTTCGGCTAAGTGACTTGCCTGTGATTTCGTGGTGGGGGCTGTAATAGATGTCGAGTATAGGTGTACCATTATCCTCGCAAACACCCTTCAGGTAGTTGTGGATTTCAGACACTTTCTCATGCCCGTAAATGCCTTTAGCTATACCACCCTGATTTGTGATTACCACAAATACAAAGCCTCTTTCCTTTAGAATTCTCAAGCTTTCCAGCACGGTAGGCAAAATCGTAAACTCATCGATATTCCTCGTGTAATCCCCTGGATCATGATTGATCACGCCGTCTCTATCCAAAAATATTGCCTTGAGACTTTCTGCATTGCTCAAATTGTTGAAAATATTCGACGAATCCATAACGACAAATCTAACCTTCAACCCGTGTAGGTTGCGTATTTTTATCGCGTGAAAAAAGGCAATAGTTTTTCTGACGAGATAAAATTCCAAATTCCTTCATTGGAAGATTGGAGGGCGAAGGCTGAAGCGTCAATGCGCAAAGGGAGTCTGAGCGATCTTGAGGCGCCGAGATGGGATGGGATGCCTTTGCCGTTGACTGTCGATGTTGACCACGAGTGTATCGAACTTCCGGGGAAGCATGAATCGTTGCGTAGTGATTTGGGGCATCCGTGGTTGATTTGTCAGAGTTATGATGAGAAGCAGAGTTTGGAGAAGGGACTCGAGCATGGGGTTGAGACTGTAAGGGTAACTGAACCTTCATTGCTGGAAGGGGTGTTGCCGGGGATGGTTGGGGTTGAGGTTGATGGTCATATGAATGAGGGAGTGTTGCGAGCTGTTGTAAAATGGGCTGAGGGGAAGGAAGTTTATGGGTCTGCTACATTTGATTTGTCAAAGGATGAAGTTGAAGAGGAGGAATTTTTGAGGCATGTTCAGGTTTGGTCTTTAGCAATGCCCAAATTCTTTACTTGGGGTGTTGATGCAGCAGCCTGGCAAAACAGAGGGATGATGGCTGCTGATGCTTTGTCTTTAGCCTTAAGCAAGGCCAAATGGGGCCTTCAGTCGCTTATCAATGCAGGATACTCAATTGAAGAGGCGGCAAGGAAGTGTTCAATTAGAATTGCAGTAACTACAGACATAATTTCTTCTGCAGCAATGGTGAGGGGCTTGAGGGTGGCTTGGGCTAATTTGATTGAAAATTTGGGGGGAGATCCCAGCGTATCGCCTTTGAGGATAGAAGCAAAGACAGCTTCTGTATTATACGTTTCAGAAAACACCAATGACAATATCCTCAGAAATACAATCATGGGTTATGCTGCAGTAATTGGTGGTGCAGATTCGATTGAGGTTCTTAGACATGATCATAGGCGATCTGAGGATGCTGAGAGAGCATATAGATTAGCAAGAAACATAAGTCATATTCTACGGGAGGAGGCAATGTTAGGCCGAACAAATGACCCAATGGGTGGGAGCAAACACTTAGATGTTGCTACACGTTGGTATGCCCAAAGAGCATTGTCTGACCCTAAAGGGACTGCAGAAGAATTGATTTTAAAGGGACGTCTTACTTGGCAATCAGCTCCAATTTATGTTCCTAGCGATTCTTCAAGGGGTGAATCAGGAGTTTCAAAAGATTCATTTGTTGATTTTTATGTGCTTGACCACCCATTTGGTGAGGGCTTAAAGGCTGATTCTGTATTAGATGTTGGGTTGAAATCTGATAGTAGAGTTATAAAGAATTCTAAGGTTGAGTCAACAGCTGAGGGTATTGATGTGCCAACTCATTTCAATCAAAAAGTTGAAGCATCTCATTCTGGTTACAAGGCTGGATTGATTCCCTTTTTAGGAGGGCCATATCCTACAATGTATGCTAGTAGGCCTTGGACAGTTAGACAGTATGCTGGATTTTCTACCGCAGAGGAGTCTAATGCTTTTTACAGGAGGAATTTAGCCGCTGGCCAAAAGGGTCTTTCAGTCGCTTTCGACCTAGCTACACATAGGGGGTACGATAGCGATCATTCACGTGTTACAGGTGATGTAGGTAAAGCAGGAGTGGCTATTGATAGTGTTGAGGATATGAAGAGGTTATTCGATGGAATTCCATTGGATAAGATGTCTGTGAGTATGACTATGAATGGTGCTGTTCTTCCAATCCTTGCGTTCTACATAGTTGCAGCAGAAGAACAAGGGGTGAAGTCTGATTTACTTGCAGGTACTATTCAAAACGATATCCTAAAGGAGTTTATGGTGAGGAATACATTCATTTATCCGCCATTACCTTCAATGAGAATAGTGTCAGACATATTTAAGTACACATCTCAAAATATGCCCAAATTCAATTCAATCAGTATTTCAGGATACCATATGCAGGAGGCGGGTGCGACTCCTGAATTGGAATTGGCATATACAATAGCTGATGGAATAGAGTATGTAAAGACTGGCATAGAGGCTGGGTTGAATGTTGATGATTTTGCTCCAAGACTGAGCTTTTTCTGGGCAAACGGAATGCACCATGTGATGGAGATAGCGAAGATGAGGGCTGCTAGAATGGTTTGGGCTGAGAAGATGAAACAATTCTCTCCAAGCAATCCCAAAAGTTCAATGCTCAGAACTCATACTCAAACATCTGGTTGGTCTTTGACTGCTCAAGATCCCTGGAACAACGTTGCTAGAACAGCGGTCGAGGCATTGTCTGCTACATTCGGAGGCACACAGTCGCTTCACACAAATTCGCTTGACGAAGCAATAGCATTGCCAACTGATATGTCTGCCAGAATTGCTAGAAACACCCAGTTGTTGCTCCAAGTTGAAGCAGGATATTGTGGTGCAGTTGATCCATGGGAAGGGTCTGATCTAATTGAATATTTGACATCAGAAATTGCTGAGAAAGCATCAATTTTAATGGATGAGATCGAAGAGCACGGAGGGATGTCAAAGGCTATTGAAATAGGGTTGCCTAAATTGAGAATTGAGGAAGCGGCTGCTGGTAAGCAAGCAAGAATTGATAGGGGGGCAGATAAAATTATAGGAGTAAATATCTTCCAAATTGAAGAAGAGGATGAACTTGAATTGTTGAATGTAGACGCAAGTGCAGTCAGAGATCAACAGACTGATTTGCTTAATAAAATCAGAAGTGAGAGGGATGTAGTGGAAGTTGACAAGGCGCTGAAAGACTTGGTTAAAGGAGCTGAGGGAGATGGGAATTTGCTCGATTTAGCTGTGAAGGCAGCAAGGTTTAGGGCTACGTTGGGGGAAATAAGTTTGGCGCTTGAAAATGTTTTTGGCCGATTTAGACCCAAGGATAGAAGGGTAAGTGGCGTATTTTCGAAGCATATGTCAGGAGAGGAAAAATTTGATAAAGCTCTAGATGCAAGCAATCAGTTTGCAGATCTAGTTGGTCGTAGACCTAGGATTTTAGTAGCCAAAATGGGGCAAGACGGTCACGATAGAGGTGCAAAGGTTGTGGCCTCTTCGTTTGCTGACCTAGGGTTTGATGTGGATTTGGGCCCCTTGTTCTCAACTCCAGAAGAAGTGGCTAAGCAAGCAATAGAAAATGATGTTCACGTAGTTGGGATTTCGACCCTTGCAGCTGGTCATATGACTCTTGTGCCTGCACTTATTGCAGCTCTTGAAGAGCTAGGCAGACCTGATATTTTAGTTGTAGCTGGTGGAGTTATACCGCCACACGATTACGAAGCATTGTACAATATGGGAGTTGTAGGGGTGTTTGGTCCTGGGACTCCAATTACTACATCAGCACTTGAGATTTTAGAGGTGTTGATTTCTTCATATATAAAATAAAAGGTTGGCGAGCAACCAATTGCTTTTAAAATCGTTATTAGAAGTATGAAAAGATTTAATCTAATTCTTGCAGCGATTTGCTTGGTGGCAAACGCATTCGGTCAGAAGCATGTTCCAAATGGACCTCAAGGATCTAACATTCCCGGTGAAATCATTATCATGTTTGAGGGGGATATAGATCCTATTTCTTTTTGTTCAAAATACATGTCTGTAAGTGGCTTTAAGCCATCATTAGTGCCTGTTAAGGAGTTGTCTCAATTGTCTCATATCCATCTCTTTAAGTATGATGAATTGAGAGCTGATGGTGATATATTATTGCGAGAATTAGATAAGGATAAGGCTGTTCGTGCAGTGCAATACAATCACTTTGTAGCTGATAGGGCTACGCCAGATGATCCGTCATTTTCTCAGCAATGGCACCACATACAGAGTGGTGATCACGATATTGATAGTGATTTGGCTTGGGATATTACTACAGGAGGTCAGACAGCCAATGGAGACCAAATCGTAGTCGCTGTTCTTGAGGGTGGAGGATCAAATTGGGACCACAATGATTTGATCGATAATCACTGGGTAAATACTGGAGAGATTCCTGGGAATGGTCAGGATGATGATGGGAATGGATACACTGACGATTACAACGGTTGGAACACAACATCTAATACAGACAATATTTCAGCCGGAGGACATGGTACTGCCGTAAGTGGAATGATTGGCGCAACAGGAAATAATGGAGTTGGAGGTGCAGGTGTGAACTGGGATGTAGGCATAATGCAGATTCAAATGGGAGGCCTGTCTGAATCAAATGTTATTGCTGCATACAACTATCCATACACGATGAGGGATATGTTTAATAATTCAGGTGGATCTCAAGGTGCATTTGTAGTTGCTACAAACGCTTCATGGGGAATTGATTTGGCAAATCCAGCTAACTACCCTGTTTGGTGTGCATACTATGATGACCTAGGAGAAGTTGGAATCCTAAATTGTGGAGCGACAGCAAACGCACAATACAACATTGATGTTCAGGGTGATATGCCTACGGGTTGTGGCTCAGATTACATGGTTAGTGTTACAGCTACGAATTCTAATGACGTTAGAACTTTCTCTGGATATGGTGCTACTACAATTGACTTAGGAGCTCCAGGTGAAAACGTGTACTTGCCATCTGGATCTACTGGGTATTCTAGTACTTCAGGAACTTCATTTGCTACTCCATGTGTTGCGGGAGCGATAGCGCTAGTTTATAGTATTCCGTGTTCTGATTTGGCTTCTAATGCTATGACAGATCCTCAGGGTACTGCTGATCTTGTAAGGTCATATATCCTTGATGGAGTTGATGTTGTTTCAAATCTAGTAGGAGAGACAGTTACAGGCGGAAGACTGAATGCTTTCAATTCAGTTAGCATGGCGATGAATAACTGTAACTCAGATATGGGTTGTATGGATCCAAATGCTTGTAATTATAACCCAGAAGCTATTGAAGATAACGGATCGTGTCAATATTATGACGATTGCATGGTTTGCGGTGGTGACAACACTACATGTGTTGGATGTACAGATTCTGAAGCATGTAATTATTCACCAGAATACACAATCGATGATGGAAGCTGTACATATGGAAATGGTGTGACAATTTATGTTGGTGGAGGATCATGGGATAATGAGATCAGTTGGACTCTGACAACAGCAGGTGAAATAGTTGGTTCGGGTGACATCACAACCCAAGAACTTTGTGTGGGAGATGGCTGCTACACTTTTATGATGTACGATAGTTATGGAGATGGTTGGAATGGAGCTACCTATTCGATTATTGACAACGCTTCTGGAAATGTAATTGCTACAGGAGATCTAGATTCAGCTATGTCAGGAGATGGTCAAATCTCTGGCGAAGATTATTTCTCAATTGGTGATGTAGACTGTGGTATAGGTTGTACAGATCCAAACGCATGTAATTACGATTCCAATGCTGGCTATGATGATGGATCTTGTATTTATGACTGTATTGGATGTACAGATCAAGAAGCTTGTAATTATGACGACTTTGCAACCCAAGACGATGGTTCATGCCTCTACTTCGATGAGTGTGGAGAATGTGGGGGAGATAATTCTTCATGCCTCGGATGCACTGATCCAAACGCATGTAACTACAATCCAAACGCAACAATTGACGATGGGTCTTGTGTTACTGGCGGTTCGGGTGTTATGGTAAACATTTACACTGATACTTATAATGGTGAAACTTCATGGCAGATTTCTGATTTAACCAGCGTTGTTGCTTCTGGCGGTGATTATCCTGAGTCATTTGTTTTATATCAAGAGCTGTTGTGTTTAGAAGATGGATGCTACACTTTTACAATCAATGACTCTTTTGGAGACGGTATTTGCTGTGCTTACGGTGAGGGCTACTACGAGCTAATTGTAAATGGGGAGATTATAGCAACAGGTGGGGAGTTTAGTACGAATGAATCTGTAACATTCTGTGTAGGTGGAAGTGAAATGGGCTGTACAGATGAAGCTGCATGTAATTTTAATCCAAACGCAAGTATGGACGACGGATCATGTACATATGATTGCTTTGGCTGTACTGACCCTGAAGCTTGTAACTACGATCCAAACGCACAAGAAGATGACGGATCATGTACATACCCTAATCAAGATTATGGGTGTGATTGCGAGTCAGTAGTTGATTTTAATGCTACGATTGCTGCTGGTGAGAGCTCTGATACATATAGCTTCAATGCAAGTGGTCTAATTGAATCTATTATTATAGATATGCTTTGGGAGGATGTTAATACTAGCGCTAGCTGGCCGGCAGATTTGTTGGTTCAAGTAGGCACTCCAGATGGTACGTGTTTCGAATTCGGCGGTTATAACATTAACTCAGAGGGAGCATGTGATTTACTTGGAAATTACCTTGATTTTTACCCAACTGATTGGAATACTGCGGTTGCTGGAAATTATTCAGTTGAGATCAATATGATAGCACTAGGTATTGAAGGTGAAGGAGATTGGACTGTTACTCTTGTTAATGGATACACAGGTTCTGAAGGAGCTATGTACGATGGTTCCATGACTTTTGTGGGACTATGTGAGCAAGACATCGTGATTGATATCCTTGGTTGTACAGACGAAGAAGCTTGTAACTATAACGATGCTGCTACTACAGATGATGGCTCATGTGAGTACTACGATGAATGTGGTGAATGTGGCGGAGATAATAGTTCATGTTCTGGCTGTACTGATTTTGAAGCATGTAATTATGACGAAGAAGCAATAGTTGGAGACGATTCTTGTGAATACGAAAGCTGTAGCTGCCCTGAGGATATAAACAACGACGGTCTTATTACCGTAGCTGATATATTATTGCTCTTAGGAGAGTTTGGTTGTATTGAAGACTGTAATGCTGACGTAAATGGCGATGGAGCAACGAATGTTCAAGATATTCTATTGCTTCTTGCAGCGTTTGGAATGGATTGCTAGGCAAAACTTTCCATCTCACCCCTTAATCCACGAATGAATGCTGAGCTGTCCATTGCGGACTTTCCAGCTGGTTGCAATCTTGTTATTTCGTAAGAGCCATCAGTGGTTCCAACTATGATTTTACCGTCTAAAGTGCAGACTTGACCAGGATTTAATCCTTTCTTGTCTGAGGGATATCCTTCAAGAATCTTGTATGAAGATGTGAAGGCAGCTGGATAGGGACTTAGTCCTCGAACGTGATTGTGAATCTCGATACTTGTTGAATTCCAGTTTATCGCCCTGTCTTCCTTAAAAATCTTAGGTGCTTCAAGAAGGTCTGATTCAATTAAGTCGCATTGAGGGATTTCTTCATGCGTACCCTCAGCAATTTTGTCGAGAGTTTCTACGAGTAATACGCTGCCTGATGATAGGATTCTGTCGTGGAGTGAACCAGCGTTTTCATGGGGTCCAATATCAAGGTTCACTCTCGAAATAATATTACCTGTGTCGATCTTGTGAGCGAGTTTGAACACTGTTGCTCCTGATTCTTTGGCTCCCTGCATTATGGCCCTTTGTATTGGGGCTGCACCGCGGAATTGAGGTAGGAGAGAGGCGTGTAAATTATACGTACCTAAACTTGGCATATCCCAAACCACTTCTGGCAACATTCTAAACGCCACCACCACAAATAAGTCTGCACCCCACAGTTTGAGGATATCGTGGAACTCTGGTGCTTTAAGTTTTTCAGGTTGAGCTAGTGGGAGGGCGTGTTTAAGAGCGGTCTTTTTAACAGCAGACTCACTCACTTTTCTCCCTCTTCCAGACTGTCTGTCTGGTGCAGTTACTACTCCAACCACATTGTGATCACTATCTAAAATTGCTTCTAAGCAAGTGGAAGCAAATTCAGGAGTACCCATAAATACTATGTTCAACCTTTCGCTAGACATGAATGCAAAATTAACGTAGAGACTCTAACCCATGCTTCCATTTTCCGTTTCTTAAAGCTATGTAGCATCCCAGGATGATGAAGCTGAAGTATATCCACTCTACTCGCCAAATAACTTGTATATCCCTAAACTTGTTTCCTACAGGAGAGGTCAAATACCAAGCTACCAGGAAATACATGCCAGCACCAAGCATTTCTACAGCAAATGCTCGTCTTGTTCCACCGGCGCCTTCTAACGTAGTTAGTAGTATGTGTGATGAGCCATAGCCAAGAACAGCAATGAAGAGTGTCGTAAACGTTTTGGACATCATGTCTATGTGTTCTGTCTGATCGAAGAATATGCTTGAAATAAATTCTGGGTATAGAATAAATCCATGAGTTAGAATAATGCAACCAATTACGTTTATAAGCCAAAGCTTCTTGACTGTAGGTACTAGTTCTTCGTAAAGTTTTGCTCCAATGAGTGTTGAGATGACTGTGCGTGTTGTTTGGCCTAATCCAGATGTAACTATGAAGGCAAACATGAAAGCGTTTCGGCCTATGTGGCTAATTTTAAGCTGAGTAGACCCAACTTTCTCTACAAAGAAGAAGAAAGAAGTCCAAACACCAACAGTCAACATCAATTGGCCCATTAAAGGCCCAGAGATTTTCCACCAAGCGTTCAGAACCTCGAGATCCAATTTTCTAGGCAGTTTGAAAAACCGTGGTTCAACCTTGAACATTAAAGCAATAGCAACTACAAAACCTATAGATTCTGCTGTCAGCGATGCCCAAGCAGCTCCCATGTGCCCCATCGCTTCAAAGCCCAAATTTCCCTCAATCAACCCGTAATCCAACACCAAATTTGTAAACGCAGTAGTTAAACTCACAGCTAGCAACAACCTAGTCCTTGCAAGCCCAGTCCAATAGGCAGTGAAGGCAAAAGTGATCCCATAGGGTATGCAACCCCACAACCTTACACCCAAGTAAGGCTCAAAAACATTTCTAACATCAGAACTCTCGATCAGTGACCCAAGGGCGCCTTGGTTTAAAGCCCAAACCCCAACGCAAAGCCCTATTCCAAGTAAAGTATGTAGTATCCAACCTGTTCGGCCAGTTCGGATTTGCAACTCGTCATTTCCTTCCCCGTGTCTGCGCGCAACAAGGATTTGGATTCCTGTCGCACTACCAAAGATCAACATCCCAAACGTCAAATATGTCAACCCTGCATTCCCCGCGCCATTTATAGCAGATTCACCAACTCTCGCTAGAAAATAATTATCAGTCAGGAGTACTAGGAACTGAACAAACGTCCCAATAGAAATTGGTAGAGCAATTGATATTAACCCTCTAATATCGGTTCTTATAGGGGTTTTGCTCATATTTCAAATGGCATTTCCATGCCGTAATGCTTCAATATAGCATCGGCATCTTTCACGGACTTGTAAGCCCAAACCAACCTCAATCTCTCCTTTTCATCCTCACTCAACCCTTCATCCACACCCATATTATCAAGTCTGTTTCTAAGCCTGTTCAATATTATCGCAGTGGCAACTGATACGTTAAAGCTTTCAGAGAATCCAGACATCTTAATCTCAACAAAATCATCAACTTGAGATATCATTTCGCTAGATACGCCTGTAAGCTCAGTACCCATGACTATTGCCACTGGTTTGTCTAATGGAATTGTCTCAGGAGTATAGCCTCCTTCATGAGGAGAAGTGGCAATGACTCGATAGCCTTGGGCTTTGAGAGTGCTCACACATCGAGTTGATGGATCTTCCCCCTTGTACTTATGTATTGTCAACCAACTTGAAGCGCCTTTAGAAACGGATTTGGTCCCTATCCATTTATGCTCCATTTCTATTATGTGCAAATCCTGTAGCCCAAACCCATCTGCACTCCTCATCACAGCACTTGAATTCCTGCTCTGGAAAATATCTTCAAGTACGACAGTTATATACTTGGTTCTCTTCGAGAGTACTTCCTCGAAACGCTCCTTTCTCTCGTCAGTAAGAAAGGAATACAAAGTGTCCGTACAAGCTTTTATCGATGACATAATTGAGTGCAAAGAAAAGCCCCTCTTGTCAATGAAGACAAGAAGGGCAAATCATTTCGATAAATTGCTAGAGCAACTTATACTGCTAGACCAGATCCAGCCTTGAACTTAACAACGTTCTTTGCTGCGATTTGGATTTCAGCTCCAGTTTGTGGGTTACGACCCTTACGAGCTGGACGGTGCTTTACAGAGAAAGAACCAAAGCCTACTAGAGAAACACGGTCTCCCTTTGAAAGAGCTCCTTTAGTTGCTGAAATAAATCCGTCTAGTGCGCGGCCAGCATCTGCCTTTGAGATACCTGCGCTAGATGCCATTGCATCTACTAATTCTGCTTTGTTCATGAGAATTATTTTATAAGGTTAA
>MDTD01057388.1_pt1 | contig 19954 bp, 13 predicted proteins | sample 811221 | NCBI WGS metagenome assembly MDTD01 (sample SAMN05326646, study PRJNA326480) | marine metagenome | isolation source: seawater | place: Pacific Ocean: South West | collected 2011
AAAAAAAGCGTCTGCAAAATAAGCGCCGATCCATAAAAAGCCGATATTAAGTCTATAGGTCCAGCGCAAATGCCGCGTGGTGATTTGTGATATAGACGGAAAGGCAGACGCAACATGTTATCTCTCTTGGCGCAAACCGGTCTCACGGACGGCAACGTCTTTGAAGTGGTCACCAACATCTTTGCACGCGGGGACACTTTGGCACATCCTGAGGATTTGACCACCGCCCTGCGCAGTATGTCCATTGTCTGGGGCGCCATCTTCCTCACCGCAGGTTTGGTCACCATGCTCAATGGTTACAAGTATCACCGAACGGTTGTGATTGTGACTGCCTCTGCCATCGGCGCCTTTGCCGGTTACGCATTGGGTAAACACCTTGAGAATCAAGCGGCCTACATCGTCGCCGGTTGTTTGTCGATTTTGCTTGCTGTGGGTTGTTGGCCGTTGATGAAATATGCCGTCGCTTTGGTTGGTGGTTTGGCCGGTGCCTTTATCGGTGCCAACACATGGGCCTCCATCGCTGCGGTGATGCAGGACACCACCCGCGCCCAGGCCATGATGGAAAACTACTGGATCGGTGCCATGATCGGCCTGATCGTCTGTGGCATGCTTTCCTTCATCGTCTTTAAATTCTCCGTGGTCATGTTCACCAGTTTTGGGGGCTCGACCATTGCCGTGTTTGGTGCCATCGCATTGCTGTTACAGGTTCCGCTGTGGCAGGAGACCGTGCAGTCTTCACTGACTGCTCACCCGATTGTCATCCCCCTGCTCATTGCCGTCCCCTCGGTCATCGGCCTGATTCTTCAGCAGCAGCAGAACACCGCCAACGTCAAAAAACCAGATAAATAAGTGCAATTGATTTCCAATTGATATTCATGCAACCCGTTGACGATTGTCAGCGGGTTGTTTTTTTACAGGCTGCACTTGACTGCAAAGTAACCAAAGCCCAGGACTGAGCAAAACGAAGACTGGGATATCAACGTCTACCATTGCTCAACCGATCCCAGTCTTCGCTTTGCTCAGACTTGGGCTTGAAACTTGTGTTTTGAATTTGGATTGTTGAGCGGAAAATGAATCACTGCCTAACGCACAAAACTTGACTCATATGCCGATCTCGATACGCTCATACCTTCTTCACAGCCGTTGCACCAAGGAGCATTGATCATGAATCTGTCCATTGAATCCACCGTCACGTTACAAAACGGCATTAAGATGCCCATGCTCGGTTTCGGGACCTTCAAATGCCCCAATGAGTCGGAGACGATGGATGTGATCCAGTGTGCGATCGATGCTGGCTATCGTCACATCGACACGGCCATGGTCTACAAAAATGAAGAAGTCGTCGGCAAGGCGGTTCGTGAATGTGGTGTTGCACGTGAAGACATTTTCCTGACCACCAAATGCTGGAACACGGATTTGCGTGAAGGCCCTGATGCCGTCCTCAAAGCGTTTGACGCTTCACTGGAGCGATTGGGTTTGGACTATGTTGACCTGTATCTGGTCCACTGGCCGACGGGTGATTTTGTCAGTTACTGGAAGTCGTTTGAGAAGATTTATGAATCCGGTCGTGCCAAGGCGATTGGTGTGAGTAACTTTCTGATTTCACATCTGGACAAACTGATGCCGACCTGCGAGATCAAACCGATGGTCGACCAGGTGGAATGTCACCCGCAGCATTCGGACGTACCGCTTCGTGAATATTGCACGAAGCATCAGATAGCCTTTGAAGCATGGTCACCACTGGCACAAGGTAAAATTTTCGAAGTCGATCTGCTTGACGATCTTGCAGCCAAGTACGGCAAATCCGTTGCTCAATTGGTACTGCGTTGGGACCTGCAATCTCAGATCGTCACCATTCCCAAATCCATGACGCCCAGCCGGATCAAGGAAAATGCCGACATCTTTGATTTTGAAATCTCTCCTGAAGACATGGACGCCATCACCGCCCTGGACGGCACACGACGCGTCGGGCCACATCCGGATGAGATTACGTTCTGATTGCAATTCGTTGATTCATCAGCGACACGCAGTGTCGCAGCTATGTGATGAGATTTAAGGCGCGTTCAATGCCTTGGGCTTTGACGCGGGTTTCTTCGTATTCGTGTGATGGGATCGAGTCACTGACAATGCCACCACCGACAGCGTAGTCGATGTTGCCGGTGGTGTCGGTCTGTTGCTTGATGAGCATGGTGCGGATGGCGATGTTCAGACACATGCCATGTTCTGCTGAAATGTAACCAATCGCGCCGCAATAGGGACCACGCCTGACAGGTTCGAGTTCATCAATGATTTGCATCGCACGGACTTTGGGCGCGCCGGTGATGGAGCCGCCGGGCAGGGTCGCACGCAAGAGATCGAAGATGTCTTTGCCTTCAGCAAGCTGGCCTACGACGGTTGCCACACCGTGATGGACTGTTGGATGCGATTCGATTTTGCGGGGGTCGGTCACGTGGATACTACCGTATTGACAGACGCGGCCCAGATCGTTTCGCATCAGGTCCACGATCATGTGCAATTCCGCCTGATCCTTCACGCTGTGTTCCAACTCGCTGACGTCGGTTGATGCTGGGCGTGTGCCTTTGATCGGTCGCGTGATGATGTGACCATCAGACATAACTTGCAGGAACAACTCCGGGCTGCTGGATGCGATGGTGCGTTGATCGAGTTGTTCGAGATAGGCAGCGTACCATGCGGGCGAGTGTGCCATCAGTGATGCAAACATCGCTCGATGTGATGTCGGGTAGACACCTTCAAAGGCTGCGGAGAATCGTTGCGCGAGATTGACCTGAAAGACATCACCGGCATGGATGTAGTCTATGCAGCGTTGGACCGCATGCTCGTAGTGTTCACGTGTTGCAAAAACACTTTCAGCATGTGCGACAGCAAACGTTGCATCCGAGTCGTTGGCGGACAGCAGCGAAGCCCAGTCTGCTTTGCCGATGGCGTACCATTGTTTTTCGAGTTGGTCATAAAGCAGGTAGTCCGCGCAGTAATCCCAATGCATCACCGGCCAATGGCGATCATCCGCAGCTTGTGTTGGCAGGTCTTCAATCCAGCGTCCGGTGTCGTAACTCAGATGACCGATCCAGATGCCACGGTTGTGCTGGCTGGTGATTTGGCGAAGTTGCGTGAAGGGATCGGTGATGTCATTGCCGGAGAGTCGGCAGGTGAGTTGGGGCAAGCCGACAATGCTCCAGCGCGCCCACTGCGCATCGGTTCGGCCGGAGTGCAGCATCAGTACACGCTGCGACGGGTGGAGTCGGGCAAGTAGCTGCATGGGCGAAAGATTGAGATTAAGCGGGTTGCCATGCTGTTTCATTACGCATCATGATAGTCCCGCTTCACACATGTTGCATCAGGCATCGTCGGAACCTATTTTGAAGTCATGAAACACACCGCCCTTGTCTGGTTTCGATCGGATTTACGCGTTTCGGACAATCCCGCGTTGCATCGTGCAGCCAAGAAGGGTCTGCCGGTGATTGGCGTGTTTGCCCCGTCCATCAAGCAGTGGCAGCAGCATGATTGGGGTGCCAACAAGATCAATTATGTGCTGAGGCAAGTTGCTTCTCTTGCTGCTGACTTGGAGAAGCTCAATATCCCCCTGCTCAAACTCGCTACGGAGAGCTTTATTGAGGTTCCCGATGCGATGGTGAAGCTGATCAAGAAACACAAAGTCTCGGCGGTGTACTTCAACGATGAGTTGGAAGTCAACGAGCAGGCACGCGATGTGCAGGTGCAAAAGCAACTTGAAGCGATGGACGTGGACGTGGTCTGCTGTCATGACCAGACGGTGATTCCGCCCAATGCGATCAAGACGAAGACGGATGATTTTTACAAGGTCTACACGCCTTACCGCAAAGCCTGGGAAACGGAGTTGGACAAGGGTGATTATCTGACGGTACTGCCCAAACCCAAAAAGCAAACGCCAACCGACATCCAGTCGGAGAACTGGCATGCCATCGTCGAGAAACACCCAACATCACAGATGGTCATTGACTTGTGGCCGTGCGGTGAAGCAGTTGCACACAAGCAACTACGAGCCTTTTGCGAGAACGGGTTACTGTCCTATCAGGAGCAACGCGACTTCCCGGCCATCGAAGGAACCAGCCGACTCTCAGCAGCGATGGCGTGTGGTGTGGTCAGTGCCAGGCAGTGTTATGCAGCAGGTCTCCAAGCCAATGACGGTGCGAGCCCCAAACAGCAAACCCAAATCAGCACCTGGTTATCAGAGTTGATCTGGCGTGAGTTTTACCGGCATGTACTCGTCGGCTTCCCGCGTGTGTGTCGCAACCAACCGTTCAAGACGGCAACGCGGAACATCCCGTGGTCAGACAATGAGCAACACTTCCGGGAGTGGTGCGATGGGCAGACGGGTTTTCCAATTGTGGATGCTGCGATGCGTCAGCTTAATGAGACAGGCTGGATGCACAACCGGCTGCGGATGATTGTGGCGATGTTCCTGACCAAGGACCTGCTCATTGATTGGCGTTGGGGGGAGCGGTATTTCATGAACCAACTGGTCGATGGTGACTTTGCGTCGAACAACGGCGGTTGGCAATGGGCGGCGTCGACAGGGACGGATGCCGTGCCGTATTTTCGGATTTTCAATCCGACCAGTCAGAGTTCGCGGTTTGATGCCAGGGGGGATTTTCTGCGTCAGTACCTGCCTGAATTGGCGGAGATTGGGGGCAAAGATATTCACGATCCGCCGCCTTTGATTCGAAGTTCGTGTGATTATCCTCTGCCGATCGTCGACCACGCCAAGGCACGGGACAAGACGCTGGCGACTTTTAAAAATCTGTGAATTTCCGCGTGTGTTGAAGCGATAAACTGCGAGCGGTTTGCTTGATTCAGCGTCTACAAAGGTCAAATGTCGGTCGTATCGCATCGAACACGGGAAAAATTCCGCCCCTCATAACCGGACTAAAATTGACGTTTATCATCATTTCACTAGAATCACACTTCCATTTTGTGCGTTTTTCACAGCACATTGGGAACTGAACCAAGCAACCCCCGCCAAATGGTTGATGGATACACGGATCGTTGCCCACGATTGAGCAACGGGGTTGTCTGACAAAATGCCTATATTTCAAAAGGATGAATCAATGGCAAAGAAGTCTTCAAAGAAGAAGTCCACAAGCAAGAAAGTCACCAAAAAATCCGCAGCTTCCAAAGTTGCGAAGATGGTCTATTACTTCGGTAAGACCAAAACCGACGGCAAGAGCGATATGAAGCTGTTGCTTGGTGGCAAGGGCGCCAACCTGGCTGAAATGACGAGCATCGGTCTTCCCGTGCCCCCCGGTTTCACCTGCACCACCGAGTGCTGCGCCCAGTACTACGTGCAAGGTCGCAAGCTGCCAAAGGGTCTGATGGATCAGGTCAAGGATGCAGTCGCCACACTGGAAAAGGAAACCGGCAAGAAGTTCGGTTGCGAAGAAAACCCCCTGCTCGTTTCCGTCCGCTCCGGTGCGGCCGTCTCCATGCCTGGCATGATGGACACCGTGCTGAACCTGGGCCTCACCGACAAGGCCGTTGAAGGTCTGGCCAAAGCCACTGGCAACGAACGCTTTGCGTACGACGCCTACCGTCGCCTGCTGAACATGTACGGCGACGTGGTCATGGGTGTGGATCACCATCACTTCGAAGCTGAATTCGACAAGGTCAAGAAGAAACAGAAAGTCAACCTGGACACCGAAGTCGATGCCGCCGGCCTCAAGGAACTGTGCGAACTGTACAAGAAGGTCATCAAGAAGCATGCTGGCATGGCGTTCCCCGAAGACCCGATGGGTCAACTGGAACTGGGTATCGAAGCTGTGTTCAAGAGCTGGATGACGCCCCGCGCCATTCGTTATCGTCAGATCAACGAAATCTCCGGTCTTGAAGGTACGGCTGTCAACGTTCAGTCCATGGCCTACGGCAACATGGGTGAAGACTGCGGTACTGGCGTTGCCTTTACCCGTGACCCCTCCACCGGCACCAACAAGTTCTACGGTGAATTCCTCATTAACGCTCAGGGCGAAGACGTCGTGGCCGGTATCCGTACCCCGCAGCCCGTCTCTGAAATGGCCAAGTGGAAGACCCCTGACAACAAGACCCTCGGCAAGACCATCCACAAGCAACTGCTCGGTGTCAAGAAGACCTTGGAAAACCACTACAAGGACATGCAGGACATCGAATTCACCATTGAAAAGGGCAAGTTGTTCATGCTCCAGACCCGTACCGGTAAGCGTACCGGTGCTGCTGCGGTCAAGATCGCTGTGGACATGATCAAGGAAAAACTCATCGATGAGAAGACCGCCCTGGTCCGCATCCCTGCCAACGACCTGACCCAACTGCTTCTGCCCAGCTTTGACCCCAAGGCCAAGGCCGCTGCCAAAGCACTGACCACCGGTCTTCCCGCTTCCCCGGGTGCTGCGTTTGGTAAGCTTGCATTCACCGCTGAAGAAGCTGTGGAACGCACACAGGCTGGCGAATCCGTCCTGCTGGTCCGTAAGGAAACCAGCCCTGAAGACGTTGACGGTATGCACCACGCTGCTGGTATTCTCACCTCCACCGGTGGTATGACCTCGCACGCTGCGGTGGTCGCCCGCGGTTGGGGCAAGTGCTGCGTTGCCGGTGCTGGCGAAATCGTCATCAACGAAAAAGGCAAGAGCATCACCGTCGGTGGCAAGAAGTTCACCGCCAAGGATGTACTCTCCATCGACGGTTCGACTGGTGAAGTCTTCGCCGGTCAGATGGCGACCGTTGAACCCAAGCTCTCGGGTGACTTTGCCCAGATTATGAAGCTTGCTGACAAGTACCGCACCCTCAATGTCCGCACCAACGCTGACAGCCCGGCTGACTCGATTCGCGCCCGTGGCTTCGGTGCTGAAGGTATTGGTCTTTGCCGTACCGAACACATGTTCTTCGAAGGTGACCGTATCCTTGCCATGCGTGAAATGATTCTGGCCGACACCCTCGAAGCCCGCGAAAAGGCATTGGCCAAGCTTCTGCCTTACCAGCGTAAAGACTTCGAAGGCATCTTCAAGGCCATGAAGGGTCTGCCTGTGACGGTTCGTCTGCTCGACCCGCCGCTGCACGAGTTCCTGCCCCACGACGCCAAGGGTCAGGCCGAAGTCGCCAAGGCGATCAAGGTCAAGCCTGCCAAGGTCAAGGCACGCGTTGCTGCTCTGCACGAATTCAACCCGATGCTCGGTCACCGTGGTTGCCGCCTGAGCATCACCTATCCGGAAATCCTGAAGATGCAGGTGACCGCGATTGTTGAAGCTGCCATCAACAGCACCAAGAAGAAGATCAAGGCCATTCCCGAAATCATGATCCCGCTGGTCGGTTCCAAGAAGGAACTGGATATTCTTGCTGACCTGGCCAAGCAGACCATTGCTGATGTCAAGAAGGCCAAGAAGTTCAGCGGCAAGCTTGACATTCTGGTCGGCACCATGATCGAAATCCCCCGTGCCGCTTTGACTGCTGACGAAATCGCTCTGACCGCTGAGTTCTTCAGCTTCGGCACCAATGACCTGACCCAGATGACCTTCGGCTTCTCCCGTGACGACATCAACTCCTTCCTCCCCGATTACCTCAACCAGGAAATCTTCGAGAAGGATCCGTTCCAGTCTCTGGACCAGACCGGTGTCGGCCAACTCGTCGAAGCTGGTGTCACCAAGGGTCGCAGCACCCGTAAGGGTCTGAAGTGCGGTATCTGTGGTGAACACGGCGGCGATCCCGCGTCGATCGACTTCTGTCACCGCGTGGGTCTGAACTACGTCTCCTGCTCGCCGTTCCGCGTGCCCATCGCACGTCTGGCAGCAGCCCAGGCCGCCATCAAGAACAAGTAACTCACCCCCGGCCCCCCGGAAGTTTTCCCCTGTGTAAATGGGGGTACTCCGTGAAATGGGTTACGACATACAATTGAATATCAACGAACAAGCCCAGGCGTCAAACCCTGGGCTTGTTTTTTCACATCTCTTGCAAACAAGCTTGTTTTCAATTGTCCAAAACAAATCGCCATATGGTCGACCGAAGCAAGCGAATCTGACGGGACCAACAAATTGCGGTTTGACCGCCACCCGTCTGCCCAACCACATACCACTCAGTCACGCGATCATCTTACGGCTTGACAGCATCAATCCACATCAGCTCCAGTGGCCCTGGTTAAATGAAAACATTTTTGACGACTTCTATATATTGACCTTTTTGTCTTATTACATACAATACTGAACATGTGTTCGAGTATGTGCCTCGCGCAGTTCTTGCGTTACTCAGTGGGGTTTTATGTGATGTCCTTTGAATAATCACCACACCACAAAGCCGACGGCTCACCATAAGGTTTTTCAAGCCCTATTCACAGGCCATAGCTCGCAAAGAAATCGTCAGGTCCATTTTCGACAACACCAGAAGGCAACCACGCACAAACACTCATTCGTTTTTTTACTAATTGTTTTTACAGGGGAGGCACAATGCTACGAGTTAAAATTTCAACGACTTTACAGTGCACACTTGGCGCTTTGATCACCATTCTGCTCTGGCTCAACGCCAGTCCTGCGTTCGGTGATCTGGATGCCAGCGACAGTGCTAACGGCAATTACTTTTTCAACGCCAACGATCCTAATCCGTACAACAGTCATCTGTATGTCTTTGGCGGTGGCAGTACGCAAATTATTTATCAAGCCAATGCTCAGCAATATGTCAATGCTGCTAACACGGCAGTCTATATCTCCGGCGGTAACAGCACCTTCATCATCGACACCGGGGCGGTCATCGAAAATGCTTATCAATCGGTTAACGGTGCACTGTCATTCAGCAATGTCTCGGCCAGTATTGACAACAACGGCTCAATCATCGCATCGGGTCCCTACCAGGGAACCGGTATCCGTGGTGATGGAAGTAACACCATCGGCATCACCAATCATCCTACCGGACTGATCTCCGGTGTCATCCATGCCGTCTATGGGTTTAGCTCCCTCTACAATTACGGCACACTCACCGGGTTGGTCACAGGACTCGACGAAGACAACCTTGTCGCCATCTATCCTGGTTCCGTTGTTAACGGTGAAATTATTCTCGGTGGTGGAACCAACACCGTACGACTCCAGGATGGTGATGACGGCATCATCAATTATGACATCTACTCGGCAACAACAATTTCCAAAACCGGTGATAACACATGGACATTGGAAAATTCAGATTCCAACCCTGAACTGTATGTCCATTTTCAGAACTTTAACATCGAAGCTGGCACACTTGTCAACAACGGTCGATTGGCAGGTACCATCAATGTCTACAATGGGGCAACCCTCAAAGGTACAGGCCTGTTCCAGTCTGGCACAGGAGTGACCATCCAAGCTGGAGGTACGCTGGCGCCGGGTAATTCCATCGGCACAATGAATATCCACACGCCTTTAACCTTCAATTCCAATTCAATTTTTGAAGTTGAAATTGATGAAACTGATGTCGACAAAGTTGTCAGCAGTGCCAGCGTCAATCTCAACGGTATCCTTCACATCATCCCCTTGACCACCAACGTCTGCACCGATGAAATGGAAATCATCTCAGCTGATGGCGGTGTCAACGGTGAGTTTGCTTCACTCAACGTCGATGTGATCGACACGGCCACCATCGACTTCATAACACGATACTACGACAATCGTGTGACCATTCAGGCGGATGTGGCACAGTTCGAAGAAAAAGCACACACGCCCAATCAAGGTCGCATGGGCAGAACCCTCGACAATCTGCCGGGGAACATGGATGATCTTGGTGCAGCGATGCGCGGAATCATCGGCGAAGATCAGCTTCGCCAGGAGATGGATCGTTTGATGCCACTTGGTGCACCGATCCAAACGGTTTTCACCAACGCCCAGCACTTCAGTACCGACACCCTGCAGCTTGCTCGAAATGCCCAGCAAGGCAACACACGCTTTGCGGCTGCACCCGGTCAATCCATGCTCAAGCAACTCAATGACGATCCGTACAGCCTGGCTCAAGATGGTGAACAAGCGACAGAACAAGCCATCACAACTGATGGCAAACTGCACTTCTTCGCTTCACCCTTTGGCCAATTCGGTGACATCGATTCAAGCGACGCACGCACCGGTTACAGCTACGATGCCTACGGCGCGATCATCGGTTTGGATTACAACTGCATCCCCAACATGTCGCTGGGACTTTCGCTGGGTTACATCAGCACCGACATCGGTCTGGACAATTCGGCAGGTGACAGCAAGGTCGACACCCTTCGCTTCGGCCCCTATCTCACCTACACCAACGGCAACTGGAATGTCGATGCCTCCATCACCGGTGGGTTCCACTGGATCGATGGCAATCGCAACACCATCATGGGCACCGCCGAGTCCGACTACAACAGCTATGACTTCACGATTTACGGTGCTGCCAGTTACGACATGCTCATCAACAATGTCACACTCAGCCCGACGTTCTCACTGACCTATGTCCATCAGATGACCGACGATTATGCTGAGTCCGGTGCGGGGTCTGCCAACCTGACCGTCGAAGACCTGCAGACGGATAGCCTGCAATCGTTGGTCGGTGTGCACGCCAGCATGCCGGTGATGCTGGGCAATATCGCTTTGACCCCCGAAGCCTGGATTGGTTGGAAGTACGAATGGCTTGATCGTGATGTGGACATCAATTCCGCGTTCTCTGCCAACGTGACATCGCCCTTCACCTCAAGCAGTCAAGGCACCTCGCGCAGCCAACTCGTGGCAGGTGCTGCGGTGTTCTCACAGATCAATGAAACAACATCACTGAAACTCAACTACGAGCTGAACACCGCGAGTGACGTGACCATTCACTCGGTTTGGGCGATGATTGAGTTGAATTTCTGAATCACCCAATAAGAATGAATCAATGATAAAAACGCACAGGTTTGAGCCTGTGCGTTTTTTGATGATTGTTGATGGTTGCTGCGAATTACTCAGCTTCAGTGACTTCAAGTACCGACTGTGATGGCGCAGGTAATCCCAGGGGCAGGCACACATACATGGCGATATGCCACGCCGCCGCTGCAAGGTATTCGGGCGTGAAGTCATCTTCGAGTTTCATGTCGTAGAGAATCAGACGCTTGCTGACCACCGGATACTGAAGCAGTGACCAGAGCAACTGCTGCATGAACGCAGCCTGCATATCATCCATGTCCGGGCAGACACGCTTGAAGAACTCGGGCAAGGCTTTCTGCACATCGGCAAAACACTCAAAGAGCATTGTCAGTGCTTTGTCATTGCCTTCAACGAGAATCCGCAGGTAAAGCCCCAGCAGATTCTTGACACTCTCAGGCCCATGACAGGCATTGAGAAAGGAATGAATCGATGTATGTAACGTATCGGCAACGGCCTGCTTATCCTGGGGATCCACGTCAAAAAGCGGTGCAAAATGCTGGTTCAATGCACCCAGTTCAACCGTGAAATGTCGAATGGTCGCAAGGAAAAGATTTTCCTTGGACTGAAAGTGGTAAATGATATTACTCAACCCGACACCCGAAGCGGCAGAGATATCACGGATACTGGTGCGGCCGTATCCCTTCTGGGCAAACATCTGGCCAGCAGCTTTGAGAATCTGCTGACGGGTGTGTTCACCTTGAGCCAAACGATTGTCAGAATGTCCGGGACTGTTCATCCCAATGCACCTTTCCCGATCTGAAAACTTCATCGATCGTCCATGCATCTTAGCATAACAATCCATTCAATTCATAAAAATGTGATTCAACTTTTGTCTATCATTGCTTTCAAAAAACAATAAATTTCAAACACTTACACAAGACTGAACCCTCTTGGCCCTACTGAGAAAACTACCTGGGCGCCCTACTGGACCCTTATAAAAAAAACAGCCTTACTCCTGTAATATGAGTTCTGACATATGTATAAAAAGGAAAATGAACACTTGTTCGATCTTCCGAGCCAAAAATCGATATGTTCAAAACGTTGCTGGTATTCAATGCTGAAAATAAATGTACGCGAGATGAATGTCTGAGAATTTATTTGATTGATTGATGTTAAATCCCCAATTTGAATCACTCTCGGTTAATCCAATGCGCACAATGGATAGGCAAAACGCATGATTCGTCCCAGCGATTGCAGTCAACAAAATAGCGTTGTGATACGATTTACGGTAATTCAGAAAGGCAACGCTTGGGCGATTAATCGACAAAGTCATACAAACCACTAAATGCCATGACAGCGTTGTGGCCGAACATGCCTGGGGTCATTTCATCTTCAAACAGATGATCCGTATCAAAGCGGTGATCGCCCATTTGGGTTGAAAGCATGTGGTTGGATTTGAAAGCTGCATGGTTGTCGTTCCAGACCACACTGCCTTGCCAATCGTTGGTGTTGGCCAGGGGATTGGTATGGATGGACTTGACGGCCATGGCACCGTTGGCGATGGCGCGGTCGGTGGCAACGGGGGCCTGGGCGTTGCTGGTCTGCCGCCACTCGTCTTCGCGATCACCAGTGTTATTGGGATGAATCATCAACAAGGCATAGGAATAGTGATTGACAGTGACGGTATCACCCGGCTTCCAAATGGTTTTGCCCGACTCATTGGGATTGATGATGTATTCGCCAGCGAAGTAGTTTTGATCCAGTAACAGTTGGAAGCGATTCTCCACGGTTGCCGAAGTGTTATCGAGTTGGCCCTGACTGTCGATACCCGGATACCAGTCCTTGTTGGACTGCGCGAAAATGGTCATGCAGGCATGGATGCCACGGACTTGGGTGGTGCCTTGAATCTGTCTTGCCCGGGATCGTGCCGAGGCCAGAGCCGGCAGGAGAATCCCAATCAACAGTGCAATGATCGAGATCACCACCAGCAGTTCAATTAACGTAAAAGCCCGAGAAGTCTTCATCACAATTACCTGTCAGCCAAGGACAACTTTTTAGGCAGGCTGGCCACGCGAGAAACGTGGATGAACCAACACTGCGACCCGTGACAAGGTTGTGATGAAAATAAAGTGACTCAGATCAGACTCAAAATTCATGACAAACAACCGTAATGGATAACCATACGATGATTGCCATCATTCATGTGGACCGTCATGCGTCTGCAGCACTTCCCCCGTGATTGATCGATCAGCCTCCCCCAGCAAAGTGTCTCTGCTAATCCAATCTTCCAATCACTTCTTGCCTGAAGCTGAATGTAGGTAAAAACCCCGGCCCGTCAAGCGAATTTCAGACCACATGACAAAAAAACTGTGAACAGAGATGAAAAGTTAACAGTTCCATTTATTGAGACTGCACAAAAACAATCTCATATTTCAGCGGGACATGATCGACGAACTGGACTCCCGCCTGCGGACTTCACGGAAGCGTTTTGCATGTCGTCCAGCGCATCTGATGCCAGGACATCTTGCACGGATTGCATGCCAATATGAGCACCCGATGTGAGGACATGATGCATGGATTGATATGAATCAGCAGGTAACCATCCGCACGTATCTGGCCAGAAAACCAAGGCATCGATGCAACGCAAATCACCGGAACATGATCTGCGTTGCTCGATGTCCTGATCCCCACGCCCCCCGGAAGTTCCCCACGGAAGTTATCCCGGAAATTTTCCCTTGGAAGTCGCCGAATACGACTTCCCCCACGTACTGCCCCATCCGAATTCCCCGGAACTCCCGGTAGCACTCGGAAACCCCGGAACACCACAGAAGCCCCAGAAGGTTTCCATGAGGGCCAGTCTTGCAGGCCTCCATCTCACACTCCCCCGGAATCCCCCGGAATCCCCCGGCCCCCCGGATTCCCCCAACGAAGGGCGCGATCTTGCCTGTGTCGAGCGATTCGTCACCTTCACATCCGAATTAAATGTCTAAAAACTTGTGTGCCTTGAAGCTGGATGGTTTGGGCTTTGTTTTGACACACCTGACATAAACCGAATTTTCATGGTTGTAGTATCGATGGATCAGCCAAACAGGTGTCCCAGGATCTGAGACTGAAGCGAAAAAAAACGAGGGTCGCTTGACTGCGACTTACACCGGTATAAGATTACTCCAGTGTATCATTGACTTCTCGCTGGTTAGAATCGCACATCATGCCCAAGACTCTACATTCAACCAAACACTTCCACCTGGTCAAGCAGCTTCGGCCGCTGATTGCCAAGATGAATCCGGGGGACCCGATCCCGACGCAGCAGAAGCTCAAGAAGCAATTCAGTGTTTCGCAGAACACGATTGAACTGGCGTTGGCAAGGTTGCGCCGCGAGGGTTTAATCGAGCGTCCCGCTGGCAAGCAGCGTTTGGTCAAGTCGGAGATTTGCGATCCGGCGGATCACTATGTGGCCATCATTCGCCCGGACTGGCCGTCGTCGGTCATTGAAGGGATCAGTCAGTCGATTGTGGATGCGGGGCATGCTGCCAACTGGCGATTTGATATCACCAACTACCGTTCGCATGCGGGTCTTGATCTTGAAAAAGCGATGGGTGACAACGATGCAGCGGTATTGATGTTGACCACGGAAGTCGTGCCGGATCATTTGCGTGATGCGTTGACATACATGCGTAAGCCATTGGTGTTGGCACAGGATCAGATTGAAGGTCTTGAACTGAACACCGTCTGTACCGATGACGGTTTGAGCATTCAGCAGGCGGTTGAACACCTGGGTGAACTGGGGCATCGCCGCATCGGCATTCTCCTGCCGACCTTGACGACGGCACCGATGGTTCAGGCATTGGATGGCTACAAACGTACGATGCATGCATTAGGTGTAACGGACACTGAATTTGAGCCATGGATCGTTGCCTGTGAAAACAAACCGTTTACGCGTAGCATTGACATTGCCTACCCGGTGTTCAAGCAATGGTTAGAACGCAATCATCAGCAAGTGACCGCGATGGTCTGCGCGAACATGGACATGGGCATGGTGGTGAACCGTTGTGTGCATGAAATGGGACTCGCCATTCCTCAACAGTTCAGCGTGGTAAGTTCTGACAACATTGCGAAGATGGGCGAATACTTTTATCCCCCTGCCACGACGACGGAGATGGATCTGAGTATGTATGGCAAGGCGGTCATTGAGTTACTCCAGAAGCAGTTCGATGATGAACAGGCCATGCCTGAATGTCGTTATATCCCAAGCTTTTTGATTCAACGCAAGACTTCCGGCCCGGTGCCTGCAACAGCGGTTGTCGCTTAAGCCGGTTCATTGTCATTATTGACAAGACGTATCACGATGAAAGGTTTTCCAAAGTGATTACAACATTAATGAAACACATCCCGCTTTGCCTTGCCATGGTTCTATGCAGTGTTCCTGTCATGGCTGAAGATCAGGTCGTCTTTGAAGACACCATGAACACCATCAACAACTGGTCCAAGGGGGAACTGGTCACGCACGACGAAGACGTCGACCACACGCCCTACCTGAAGATGGGCAACGGCATCACCGTTGCACCCCTGCCCTATCAGTTGACGACGGACTGGACACTCGAAGCGGACATGCGTCACACGAATTTCTCACGTGGCCTGTGGATCGGACTGGTTGATAAAGACATGAAGCAAGGCTATGCCGCCTTGTGGGATTCGTCACTTGAGAAATATTTCGACGGCAAAGGCATGTTCGTCATCTGCCACATCACCGGCAAGGATGACAAGCCCATCGGTTTTCACTCCAATATCAAACGTCTTGGCAAGCACAAGAAAAGTCCGCACCTGGTCAAAGACACCAAGTTTGCCCATATCAAACTCAGTTGGGAAGCAGCCAGTGGCAAGCTGACACTCAGCGTCGATGGCGAAGAACTCTATGCCATCAATGACACGGATTTCAAAACCTTTGATCGCATTGTCATGCGTGGCAACACCCATGGGTTACTCGATAACGTCAAAATTACGACACCGAAAAAATAACTTCTAACCCCGGATTGGAGACATAACATGTCCTCAAACGCAAGACCCTACCCGCAAGGGGGGTTCACACTTATCGAATTGCTTGTGGTCATCAGCATCATCTCATTGCTCATCTCCATTCTCTTACCTGCCTTGAGCAAAGCGCGCATGGCAGCGCAGGACATGGGATGTCTGAGTAACCTCAAACAGATCGGCGTGGCTACCACCGCTTACCTGGCAGATGAGGATGAAGTCTTCCCGACCATGTTGTTCTACTACAACAAGAATGTGGGCATACGGGCCAACAATTACCGCGGTGACTGTTGGGATGCAGAGTTGGCACGGTATCTGGGCATCAACAATGACTACGGTGTTTCCGATTATTGGAAGCTCAAATTCACGCCGGTCTTCCAGTGCCCCCGTGACTGGCGCCGTCGTGCTGGCACTTGGGATATCAATCGTCGTTCCTATGGTGCTGTCAAAGTCGGTTCCAACGGCAATGCGGACTATGGCGTGACTTGGACGGGGGGTGGCACCCCTGCACCGCCGCGTGTCAGCGAAGTGATCAAACCCAGCAAGACGATCTATCTCTTTGATTTCGAACCAACCAGTTACGGCATCCAGTTCCATCCTTCCTACTCGGTTATTGATGGCTGGTTGGGTGATTCAAGCGCACCGAAAACACCAGCAGGTGAGTTGCTTCATGGCAATTCCCAGTCATTCCTGTTCGTGGACATGCATGCAAAACTCGATTCTCCCAGCATTGCTCACAACGATGGTTCGGGACGCCGCAGTTGGTCACGCAAATAATTTTTACCTTTCGACTGAGACCCGCACGAATAATGCAGCAACTCATTCGTCACTCCTGCGCCCTGGAAGTTGGGAGTCCAGTGACAATGCGTCAACAGAATGCCACTGGATTCCCGCCTGCGTGGGAATGACGACAGCTGAAAATTGTCTATACCAACCAACAACGGAATCCCCATGCCCAACGCGCTTTTGAAAATTGTCCTATTGCTTGTTCTCGGTTCTGCCACACTCAGCTTGCACGCAGCAGAACACCAATTCCCACAGGCGGATCTATCCAAGCTCGGGAACATACCAACCATCGATACACCGTTTTACATCATGGAGTATCACATCTGGCATAAGTCCCCCTTCGGTCAGGAGTCGCCGGACGGCTACGTGCATTGGGACATGGGGCATGACCGCATCGACCGCGCGATCGGCCCGGATTGGATGCGCGACAAAGGCCCCGTCGGATACCCCCTGCTCGGACTCTACAATGCTGAAGACATGAACGTGATCCGTTGGCAACTTGCATGCATGCAGAACACCGGCGTGGATGGGACGTTCGTGCAGATGTTCCCTGAATGGAATCAAGGTGAGTACTTTGATCGAACTTTCATCTGGGACAAAATCATCGACATCGCAGATGAACTTGGCTACAAAGTCGGACTCCACGACGAAGTGCAATTCCGTGGCGGGCAGCCTGCTCAAAAATGGGATGTCATGGGCAAACGCATCGGCGCGTTCATCAAACAGTACGGCCAACGCTCTGCCTTCCTGAAAATCAAAAACCAGCCGGCAGTCGCGTTCCAATTCTGGAATCGCTTTAACAAAACCATGTCCGTCGAAGACCTGGGCAAGATGATTGACCTGGCGGAGAAAACTGCTGGCTGTGACATTTACTGGATTCTGCACATGGCACCCAATGACGGTGTCTATGCCATGGACAAGGTCGATGCGTTTATCACCATGGCCAACACCAATGCGCTCAACCACCGTGTCAGTGGCTATACCGATTCTCCCAAACAGGATTGGGAAATGATGCAGGGGCAGCTGGACAAAACCAAAGCATACGCCAAGAAGTATCCGAACAAGGACCTTGGCTTGTGGGTGTATGACGGATTTGAGGAATCGCCCAAAGCCTTTGGTGATGGGCGCACCAGCTTCCGTTGGATGCCACGCCAGAAGGGAAAGACACTGATCACATGTCTGGAAAAATACGAAGCGATTAACCCGGCGTTTCACATTCTCACCAGTTGGAACGATTGGCAGGAGAACACGGCAATCGAACCGGGTTGGCAGAGTGATGTGCTCGATGGCGATCCCTACTTTTACTGCAAACTTTTGGCCAAACTCAAGGGGCATACATTCACCGCCCCGCCGCTACCTGCCAAGGAATCCGTGGACCCGTGGATGTGGCAGACGCTGTATGGCATCGACAGAACCCCGCCGATGCTGACGCATGTCCGTTACTTGCCGATGGCACCGGCGATCGTTGCCACCGCTGCGGATACCGGCAGTGCGATTCAATCGATCAAGGTTGCCGAGCATGGTGATTTGTATGTCGATGCATCGGATTATGCTGCGCCGGTGTTCCATGGCGTGACCTCCATCAATCCCGGCCGAACAGTTGAAGGTGGTTACCAACTTGCGGTCAATCAACCCATCACCGTTGGCCTGCTTCCTGAGATGCTCAAGCAATGCAAGTCGAATATGGTGTACATCGGCCTTGAGTTTACGGATCACACCGCGGGCAACATACTGGTTTACTATCCCTGTCAAAACAAACTCATCAACTACAAGCCTGGAGACGAAAATCGTTTTGATGTCTGCGCGGGGATCAGCTTGTCCAATAGCGGTAAGCAGGTCGCTGCCGTCAGACCGATGATTGGTTTTCTCAAGGATCAGGCCAACCCTGAAATTCGCATTGAACTCAAGGGGACACGCAAGCATCCCAAGCCCTCGCCGATCACCGTGAGTCGGATTCATGTTTTCACGGATTTTGCAGAGGCCAAGGCAGGGTTGCGTTTGGATGCAGGCAAGCCCGACAGCCAGGTGCAGACCGTGCGCGTGGAGATCGGGAACCTCAAGACTGCTCCGACGCAAAAGGCAGCGTACATCATTGCAACGGACGCATCGGGGAATGTGGCGATGCCCGTGGTGTATCACGGGGTGGATGCACATGCGTTTATGAATCGCCCGTGAGGTTGGATAGCAAATCGTAACTCACACGACGCACGTCCCGGGGACTGAAGTCCCCGGGCTTTAGGTGGTGATCGGTTGGCGTGTGGGTATCCCTGTTAGCAAGATGCGTTGACGTTGACAATGCCGTGTACAGACGCGTTGCTGTTTAAAAAATCATGGCGCAGGTGGCGACGATCCACATGATGGCGGCGATGACGATTTTCCCCAGCGTGCCCCAGAGTCTGCCGTGGGCAGCAGCTTTGCCTGCGACTTTGACTTCGTCCCAGGTTCGGCCTGCCCAGTGATCCCCAAGCATGGCAGCGATGCCCGCGCCGATGCAGGCGCCGATGAGTGTGCCAAACAGTGGAACGGGGATGAAGCCGGTCCCGAAGATGGCGCCTGCGATCCCGCCGACGATGCCCAGGGCGATGCTGCGTTTACTGGACCTGGCTTTTTTGGAAGTGACGACACCCGCAAAGGTCTCCACGATCTCCCCGAGGATGGCAAGTCCCAGCAGCGCAGCGAGTGTCCAGATGCCGATCGCCTGCTCATCCCAGTACCACCATGCCCAGGTTCCGGTGACCAAAAGCATCAGCCAGGTGCCCGGGAGTTGGAGCAGAACCATGAAAACCCCAGCCAGATTCAGAAAAATGACCAAAATCAGGACCAGAATTGCCAGAATGGAGTGCATTGCAGCCATCATGTCGGTTATACTACTCCAACCTGCCTGACAATGTCACAATGCCCTGCGAGAACGCATTTTCGAGATTGCGACCGGGGCATTGCAGAAAGATAAACCGCAAAAAACCCCTGCCTGGGCTTTGAGCTTCTAAACTCGATTGACTCAACCGCTTAGGGCAGATACATTGCACCACAATATTCTGATTGTTTTTTCGATATTTCCTCTCCAGGAGGCACTTGATGAGTAGCACGCTGCGCGTTGCGTTGGGGATGATCATTTTAAGTCTGTGCACGGTTGTCACACCATTGGCCAAGGCGCAGTCTTCTGGAATTCTCGGTCAATGGGAAGATTTCAACCATTACGTTTTAATCGCCCGACCCGATCTGGCTGAAGATCTGGGCAAGCAATTGCTCAAGGCCAACTCCGACAAGCTGCTCGATGCGGTTGAGGAGAGCACCTATCAGGATTT
>MDTD01202062.1_pt1 | contig 19951 bp, 12 predicted proteins | sample 811221 | NCBI WGS metagenome assembly MDTD01 (sample SAMN05326646, study PRJNA326480) | marine metagenome | isolation source: seawater | place: Pacific Ocean: South West | collected 2011
GTTGGTGTATCAGCCGCGTCTATTGAGACCGTGTGCTTCGTGGTCTCTTCATCGGCTGGCTTCTCCTTGTCGACCTGAGCAGGCGTTGCTTTCTTTTCCGGTATGGGCTGAGCTGGTCTCTTTACTTGGGGGGTGGGCGTCGCGGGACGAGGGGACGCCTCCTTTTTCGGTGATCTCGCGGCTGGCTTGTCCTTCTTTTCCACCGCAGGCGATGTCGCCTGCTTGGAGGTCTTTTCTTTCACGGGAGGAGCTGGCTTGTTTTCCGGCGGATTCTTCGGTGCTACCTTGGCTGGTGCTGCTTTTTTAGTTGGAGTGACCGCGTCCGTGGTTGGTTTCTTCTTTGGAGCCGTCTTTACCGCAGGTTTGGATACGGGGACTGGCACAGCCACGTCTTCTTCCTCTTCCTCTTCCTCCTCGTCCTCTTCATCCTCCTCGTCTTCGTCGACGGCTACTCCGGCCGGTGTCGGAGCGGGTTGAAGCGCGAACGTTTGGCTCATTCCGAAGAGGAAACAACACAAAAAGATTGGGATGGCACGTAGAACCAAGGCCTGGCCTCCATGGCGAGGATTGACGATTCGTCCCCCACGCTAGCCCATAGGGGAATTTTGCTCAACCACTCGGAGTTTCGATCCCAACCTGGAGCACACCGTGTATAATACCGACATGACGCAACTCAAGGTCAGCGGTCTTCTTTGTTTCCTTCTACTAGGCGCCTGGGAGGCACAAGGACAGCCGACTCAACTGCCGGTTCCGCCAGCGCCTCCATCCGCGACGCGTGTCGTTGTGGGACATCTCATTCAGGGCCTCTACGACAATGACGCCGGTCCCCCAGATGATGCATCAATGGCCGTCGATGTTGCCTTTAAGACACCACCGAAACGGTCCGCAGATCCGGACGCATACCGCCGATTCGTTCGAGACACACTGGTCACCACGTTAAGGCAAAAGGGATGGACAGGAGAGAACGTATCGGGGAGCAACCGGCATGAATTCGTTATTCGTGTTCTTTTGTCCTTAGACACGAAGGTCAATCTCATGTTGGCCCAAGCGCGCCTTATCCGCATGCCGAGTGGCATCTGGGAACGCCTTCGCAAACCCCAGGGAACCCAACGCTCCAATGCAGCAGCGGAGGCTCCCATCGACCTTGAGATTCGTTCCATACTCGGCATGCGAACGGCGGGTTTCCCTCAAAAAAACACGCTCTATGTTCGCGGTTCGAAACTTCATCATAAGTCTCTCGTCGCATCGCCAGTGTTGGCCATTCGGATCAGGGACTACAACGACGACCGCGTTCCCGAAGTGGCGTTCTTGCAGCGAAACAGCCTGCAGGTAGGTAGGTATCGGGAACGTTCGTTTAAAGACGTCGTCGCCCGGGTGGATTTGAGGACGCTAGCACGACCGAGTTCAGCAAAATTGAGAGATCCGATTGGTTCCTTGGTTCACGTAACGGAATCCGATGGACGCACGATTCTGGTCGCTGCATCCAGCGACTACGAGGAACCTGTCGCCTTTCGCGTGACCCGTGACGACAAGCTGCATTCCGTTCCCATACGGGTGGGCGGAGGTGCATGGCCACTCTATTCGCTCGGCGTAAACGGCCTTGCTGGACTAGACTGGCCCCAAAGTACAGACGTTCTTTCAGGCCCAATCAACGAATTGGATTTAAAGACAGGTTCGGCAATGATGAGCCAGGGCACGCTCGATGGAGCCTATCGAGTTGATGTGTTTCCTCATTGGTCCCTTGAGCCAGGAGCGCTAGTGAGTCGGGAACGACGTCATACGGACGCACTATCGAGGGTCTCTTGGCGTCCCCAGGTCGCTGGCGTTTCCAGTGGATATCGTATCGTCGTCAATCACGCTCAGGAAGGCCATACCTTGCGTGAACAGCACGGTACGGTTTTTTGCATGGCTGACCTAAATCTGGACGGAGAGCCAGAGATACTCACGACATCGACCTCCCTTGAAGGGGATGACACGCTTACTCTCTACACGAAGCGCGAAGTCGGATATGTGCCAATAGATTCGGTGCGACTCTCAAAAGAAAACGTTCGTGGTCGTGTGACGGCGCTTACCTACGGCGACATCGATCGAGACGGTCGAAGCGAGTTTCTTTTGGCGTCAACCGACGGCTCTCGCAATTATCTGGGCCTTGTTGAGGTCAAGCTAACCCTATGAAGAGCCCGTTTTTCCTGTCATTGCTATGTGCCGGCTTGCTAATCTCGAGTCTTAGTCCGGCCAATGCGGCGGGTCGAAAACCCTATGGAGGCTCACTCACGGTGCCGCTTAGGCATGTGGGAGGTGTGCTTGATCCTCACCAAAAGGCTGTCGATCGCAGTGGACGTCTGGGTGCAGAACTAGCCCATTGCCGACTCTTGCGTGCCGGTGCCAATGAGCGCATCGAAGGAGAGCTTGCTGAGTCTTGGCAGTTCAAGGCACGGGGCAAGCGCGGAACATTAGAAGTGGGATTGAGGCGTGGAGGCAGCTTCCATAACGAGCAACCGATTCTGGCTCGTCATGTTGAGCACAGCCTAAAGCGATACAAAGGGCTTGGAGGAGAACGCTGGCTAAAAGATCTCCTTCGTGAGGTTGAGGTGGAGCGTCCAGACCCCCGCACTCTTCGTTTAACGGTTCCGACGCGACGAGGTGGCCACGCGACAACACAGCGTCGGCTTCTACGATTGCTGGCGCGTCCTGAGTTGGCAGTTGTTCACGTTAATCGCGGCCGCTTAAGCGGCTGCGGGCCTTTTCAACCGAGCACGCGGCGAAATGTCTTACAGGCGTTTAATGGTCATCCTCTGGGACGTCCCCTATTGGACTCGATACATCTCAAGAGTTTAACGGATCCCAAAGAGGAGGAGATCCTTTACCGTGATGGTACTCTGGACATGAGTTTCGTGGGTAACCGCGAACTCGTCAGAGGGCTTTCGGCAAACGTCAAAGCCTACTCCACGCTCTTACTCTTACCCGCTCCCTATCTAAGGGTGGCAGGCCGATCAAAGTTGAGGCACACCCTCTATCGCCTCATGAAACGACAGCCGTTATCACGGCGTATCAAGCGCCATGGAGCCGCTGTCATTGCAGACGGGATATGGCCGCGGGCGCTATCGGCAATGGGAAGGCCTCCCCGACAACCCGCCGGTACACTTAACGGTGAGATTGCCATAGCCTACCCCAAAGGGAATGAGGAATTGCGTAAGGTGGCTGCACTGGTTCGTGATGTCGTGCGACAATCCTTCAACCTCACAAACGTCTCGAGTCCGCCTGTGGCAGGCTTGACCCTGAGAGAGGCCATTGATGCGGAGCGGCCTAACTGGGATTTTGCGCTCGTTCTGTTGCACTGGTCCGCCCATACGCCCGACCAAGCGATCTTCGAAGCCAAGGTGAAGTTAGATCTCCAGGATTCACTATCCGCGAAGGACTTCTTTGTAGGGGCGAGGGTTCGGAGTCGAGCGTCTCGATGGCATCGGACGTTGCCCGCAATTCCTCTTCTCCATATCGAGCGACGAGCTCACCATCGCGAGGATTTGACGGTCGCTCCATCTGTGGGAGAACCTGATTTCTCCAATTCTTGGATAGGAGGCCCATGAAGCTGCGTGCACGCCTCGTCGTCCTTTTTCTCGTGGTCGCCCTGGTACCTTTAGCCCTCGTATTCTTTCTTCTGATGGACTGGACCACGGCTCAGTTCGAAACGCAGTTTGAACAACGAGCCAGTGCCGTCAGCCAGGCGGTCGAAAACCGTTTCGGGCAGGCAAGCCGTGAAGTCGCGGGCCAGGTCGAACAAGTCGCCGCCAATGGCGCACTCTACGAACTCAAGACACATGTTAAGAATCAACCGGGGGCAGTACCTCCGCATGTGCAGCAAGCGGTTGATCGAACGCTTGCTGATAACATTGCATCGGCGCGTTTGGATACCCTGGCGGTTGTGACGCTACAGCCGCGGCTGGAGGTCATTAGTAGCGCTCACCAAGATGGAGCATTAGTCGCCGATGACATGGCCGTTCAGCGTGCACAAGCGGACGAAAAGCGTCCCTTCTTTCGCTACGAAAGAATTGAAAATCAGGAAAAGGGGCAGTTAGAGTCGTTCTGGACGCTTCAAACCCAGCGTAATCTCAGTCCTAGCCTTATTGTCGTCGGTGGCCAGAAGATAGACAGCATGGTCCAAGGATTGCTCGTTGGGCTTGGTACCTCCGGGGTTCATATTGCGTTCGAGATTGATGGTAAACGCATACAGGCAACCTTTGACGGTCCCGGTACACCGCCCGGAGAGGATGGGTTTGAAGAGCGTACGATACCCATCAGCGCCGTGAGTAATACAGGTGCGACTGGCACGATTCGGCTGTACATGAGTCGGACTGAGGTCGTGAAGGCTAGGGCGTCCCTTTTGAATCGTGGTCTGATGCTAGGAGGACTGGCTGTACTGCTCGCTTTAGTTCTTGGTGTCTGGCTTTCCGGCCGCCTGTCGAGCCCATTGGAGGAGCTAGCAGGTGCGGCCACTCAGGTGGCGTCAGGACGTCGCGATCTCATCGTTCGCGAGCGGCGAGGCAGAGATGAGTTGTCTGACCTGATTCGAGCATTCAACGTCATGACAGACACGCTTGAGGAAAGCGAAACGCGCCTGAAGCAAAGCGAGCGAATTGCGGCATGGCGTGAGATAGCGAAGCGCATAGCCCACGAGATCAAGAATCCCCTGACGCCAATCCAACTCAATATTGAACTCCTGCAACGGAGCTACCGCCGGGAGCCTGATCGATATGACGAACACATGGGTGAAGTCCTGAGCACGACGCTTAAAGAAGTGGCCCGGGTTGGAAGGATCGTGAATGAGTTCAGTAACTTCGCTCGCATGCCAGCGCCAGTACGTCGCCCGACCTGTTTGGGCGAAATGGTGTCTTCCACCCTCGTTCTTCATGCGGAAGCGAGCGGTGAAACAGTGCTGGAGACGACAGGATTATCTGAGCTTGAAGCGTCCATTGATCCCGACCAAATTCGGCAGGTTCTTACAAACCTCGTGAAGAACGCTATCGAGGCCGTTGCTGAAAACGGAGAGCGTGAGTCAAAGGGATTGGTTCAGGTTGACCTGGCCAAAAACACGATGCCCGATGGTTCTCGGTTGGCCCTTCTCTCGGTTTCGGACAACGGTCCTGGAATGCCCAGTGAGACACGCGATAAGCTCTTTACGCCCTATTTTACGACAAAGGTCGGCGGGACTGGCCTTGGTCTGGCGATCGTTCACCGCACTGTTGTGGAGCATGGCGGAAGTATTGAGGTGCTTCCGAATGAACCGCAGGGCACGCGATTTACGGTCCGGTTACCAGTCTAGTCTTCAAATGCACTGCTCACGACGCACGTGGCGACACCGACGGTTTTGCCCATCCATTCGGTCCATCCGGAGGTCGTGCCGCATGCATCGTAACTCGAACTCAGCATCTTACATTCCTGCACGTCATTGCACCTCGTGGCGCAGATGTTCATGAGCGTGAGGCCATAGGTTTCTTTGTGTACGTTACTGAAGATCAGGCATTGATACTTCTGGGTACCGTCGCTGTTTGCCGTATCCTCACAACCGCCTTCGCATGGCCGAGTACAGAAGCGTAAGCCCCCATTGAATCCCTCATCGTAGCAGTAGTCGGTGCCGCACTCGCAATCGTGGGCACATTGGGCGCCGATAGGTTTCATTCCGGGAACGCCCGGACATTGGAAGGTGTCGATTGTCCCGAACGTATCTGGCGTAGGTCCAACGGTATCGACAGCTGGCTGACTGGTGTCAGTGGGCACATACCCCGTATCGGTCGGGCTGGGACTTGGAACACCAGAGTCGTCAGCTTTCATGCAGCCGGACATGGCGAGCGATGAAGCTAAAAGGGCCACGAGGGCGAAGGTTCGAAAAGTCACGGTCAACTCCCGGTGAATATGCCAGCCCATTGTGGATTAATGGACTCCCTAAACGCAAGAGGGGTCACCATCGATAACGATGGTGACCCCTCTATTCAAGCGCTATCGATAGCTCTAAAGCAGTTCAGCAATGGCTGCACGCTCTTCTTCAAGCTCTTTAATCGTCGCTGCGAATCGCTCCTTATTGGCCTCAGAGATTTCAAGTCCTTGGACGATCTCATACTGCCATGGGCCGGTGATACGGCATGGGAACGAGAAGATGAGGCCTTCTGGTACACCATACGAACCATCGCTTGGTACGGCCATAGAGACAAAGTCGTTATGGCCTGTCCCTAAGAACCAGTCGTGGATATGGTCTATTGCTGCGCCGCCTGCGGAGGCTGCCGAAGACTTACCTCGTGCCGCGATGATCGCTTTTCCTCGTGTCCGAACGGTGGCGTCGAATTCTTCGGACAACCACTGTGCATCCAAGGCGTCTGCGATGCTCTTTCCACCTACACTTGCTTGATCGATGTCGGGCACCATTGTTGGCGAGTGATTGCCCCAGATGAAAACGTTTTTGACTTCACCGGGCGTGACGCCGGCCTTGCTGGCAATTTGTCCAATGGCGCGATTTTGATCCAAGCGAGTCATTGCAGTCCAATTCTCTTTGGGGATGCGGTTGGACTGCGCAGCTGCGATGAGGCAGTTCGTGTTACAGGGGTTTCCGACCACGATGATCTTGGCGTCTGCTGCAGCATTGGCATCAATGGACTTGCCTTGCCCAACGAAAATAGGACCGTTGGCCTGGATAAGGTCGGAGCGAAGCATTCCTGGTCCACGAGGTCTGGAGCCGACACACATAACGATATCGGCGTCGCCGAATGCTTCGTCTGGATCGGACGTGGCGATCATGCCGTGAAGCGTCTCAAAGGCGCAGTCGTCCAACTCCATGGCGACGCCCTTCAGCGCATCCAACGCCACAGGAAGTTCGAGCCCTTGAATGATCACGGGCTGGTTGGGACCAAGCATTTCGCCCGAGGCGATGCGGAAGAGTAGGCTGTAGCCGATTTGACCGGCCGCGCCGGTGACTGCGACTCGTAATGGACGGGTCATGGGTTTCTCCAGTCTGGGAGTTTCGAACGTTGTCCTGACATCTCCTCGTTCAGGATGAACATGGACTTAGCAAAACTGTTCGGTCGCGTCTACGCTGCGCCCACTAACAAGTTGTTATAGGCTGACAAGTCGCGGTTTCACTTGCCAAAGAAGAGGCCATGGGACTACGTTCCTGCCCTCATTAACCACCGGTAAAAGACTGGTTCAGCAATGGAAGGCGCCATGGGTTCTACAACGCACCGTACTGCACCCGATCCTAACGAAACAGGTTGGCCAGGTGGCATTCGCTACATTATTGGCAACGAAGGCTGCGAGCGTTTCAGCTACTACGGCATGAAGGCTATTTTGCTCATTTATGTCACGGGGCTCTTCATGAACCTCGAAGGCATGAGCGCCGCCGAGGCGAATGCCAAAGCGACTGTTGTCTCGCACACGTTCAATGCTGCTGTGTATGCGCTTCCTTTGGTCGGAGCACTTATCGCGGATCGATTACTTGGCAAGTACCAGACCATCATCTGGCTTTCGCTTGTTTACTGCCTAGGGCACCTGGCCCTCGCACTCTTCGAGAGCCCAGCACTGCAAATGTCGCTTCTGGGTATCGAGAACCCGAAGGATGTGCCGGTAGACCCGATCACCGGACTCTACCTTGGGCTTGGCCTTATCGCGGCTGGCTCTGGGGGAATCAAACCGTGCGTTTCAGCCCATGTGGGTGACCAGTTCGGGAAATCCAACTGGCATCTCCTCCAAAAAGTCTACAACGCCTTCTATTTCATCATTAATTTCGGCTCGGCGTTCGCGACGATCATCATTCCAATCATTCGGGGAAAGGTTGGCTCTCTGAGTTCTGCCGGAGAATGCATCCCGTTGGAATCGGGAGCCGACATGGTGGGCACCGTTTGCTACACCGGCAGTGTTGGTTGGGCTTTTGGTATTCCTGGAATCCTGATGGGCCTTGCGACAATTGCGTTCTGGATGGGGCGGCATAAGTTCATTCACGTGCCCTCGAACCCCGGCGGAAAGCTCGGGCTCCTAGATGTGCTCAGCGGTACCTTCTTGGCCAACATTATTATCTACCCAATCTTCTTGAAGGGGCAGTTCGGAACGGATGCGATCGGTACCACAATCGTGATCATTGCCAGTTTCATGGTTCACCTGGTCATTTTTCAGTACCGACAAAAAATCGAAGCGGATGATGGCTTTTTGGCCATTCTCTACTTCTCGATTGCTCGCAAACTGCGTGGCGGCTCAGGTCAGGGTGGCTTTTTCGGTCCGGCCAACGAGAAGTATGGCGAAGATATTGTGGAAGGGCCCATCGCCGTTCTAAGAATTATGAGCGTCTTTTTGATGGTCAGCGTTTTCTGGGGACTTTTCGATCAGCACTCCACGACGTGGTTGAAGCAGGCTCAATTGATGGACCGTCAGTTGGGCGTTGCGCTCTTCAGCTTCGATCCTGATGCAGCCTACGGTCTAACCTTCTCCGACAGTGCAGCGCTTCTCACCGAATGGATATGGATTGGTGTGGGGCTCGGCCTCGTTTTGGGGCTGACCGCCTACGTGTCTTTCAAACAAAGGTCCCGAAAGCTGCTTGGTCTTGTAGTGGGTATCGTTGTCGGTGTCATCGTGGCGATGCTGGCCTACGATAACGGTGGGTACTACGACATGCAGGCCTCTCAGATTCCTGCAATTAATCCCTTTCTAGTGATGTTACTCATCCCAGCTACAACCTTCGGAATCTATCCATTGATGGATAAAATTGGGTTCACGCCTCATCCGCTGAGAAGAATGACGATCGGGATGTTCATGGCGAGCTTGGCTTTTGTCGCCGTGGCTTTCGTGCAAATGGCCATCGACGAAGCAGCTGAGCGCGGTGAAACGGTCCACGTAGTTTGGCAGGTAATTCCCTACGTCATCATGACTCTTTCTGAGGTTATGGTTTCGATCACTGGACTTGAGTTCGGCTACAGTCAGGCCCCTAAGAAGGTCAAGTCGGTCATCATGGGCATTTGGCTATTGATGGTATCCCTTGGGAATGTGTTGGTGGCATTCGTTGCCAACTTCCAGATGGGACCACTTGAGTTTTTCTGGGTCTTCGCAGGACTGATGGCGGTGGCGGCACTGCTCTTCGGATTGCGAGCAGCGGCCTACACCTACAAAGATTACGCACAGGGCTAGATTCGACCCATCAATCGCTGGTTGACGGGTCTAGGCCTTGCCCGCCCATATATTCGGCAATGATCTCGTAATTTCCGGGACCTAAATCTCGGGGGAATGATACGATTGCGCGGTACGCACCTCGCTCATCTAGATTCGAGGTGGCCAATTGTCTGAGAGCTTGGCCACTTGTCGGATTGACGAGCAGAATCTGCACAACGCCCGCGGGCAGTTGGTGTCCATCGACGGCGATTACCTGACCGCTTGCATTTATTCGATCACCTCTGAAAACAATGGCTGTATCCAGCTTTAGAGTCGTTTGTGTTGGGCTTGCTCCCTGAACCTTGTCCGGTCGTTTGACCGGATGAGCCATGGTTTCCGTGAGCTTGCTTTCATCATCCTCGTTTCCTTCGCTAATATCATCGCGAGGCACGCTTCTCGGCTGACTGGGTAAACCACTAACCTTATCCGCTCCCGCTAAGGATGTTGGTGTGTGGTGGTTCGCGTTAAGTCCACCAAAAGGGTCTGCACGGTTGGTCCTATGACGTTGCTTATCTTGACTGTTGTGCACGACCAACTCGTCGGCACCTCCTCCGAGATCGACTCGCATCCAACCCGGACTGGGACCTGGTATCCACACCTCTACGAAGATGTGGGCTTCGTTCATGACGTATCGAGCGGGTACACCCAGTTGCAAAGCGGCCACTACAAATGCGAATGAACGATGACGACAGATTCCTTTCTTCCCGGTGGCGAGGTCAGTAAAAATATCCCCTCGGGGTGGCGGTGGTTCACCAGGTTCAAACGAGCGAAAGTAACGAACCAGTGTGCCAATTGCATCTTGGTAGTTCGTGGTACTGCGCAATCCTAGCGCCCGATTAAACCGACGTGCACTTCGCTCTACATTGGCGGGCAGCGGAGGAATCGGAGGACCACCAGTCCGGCCAACTCTAATGTTGCTAGGAAGGGAGCGGCCGAAATAGGCCGACCCCGCATCCATCACGAATACCAGTCGGAAGACACCACTCACATCAGGTCGCACATAAAAATTATCGGCAGCGTCTTGAAGAAAGGTCACACCGATCGAGGGGGTTGTTTTCACACTCAAGATTCGACTGTCAGGGCTGACGCTTGGGATCGGGATAGGGCTCTGGCCATCACCTTCGAGAAGAAGTGAGCCCCAGAAAATTTCCCGCCCGGCCTCGACTTGGTTCCCCTGAACCGTGAGCTTACGAAGCTGCGACTTTTTCACACTAAGCTCGTAGTCCGATGCGACCCGGTTAAGTGAATGATTCCGCTTAAACGGAACGATTGATGGATCGAAAACCGCTCCATAATCTAATCGTCCCTCTTTTTGAGTTGAACGATCTGGCTGAGCTTCTCCGCTGAAGGACATGCGCCGGTCGGCGTCAAGCGCCCGATCGCCGTCCTCAGTCGGGGAGGCGCGACCCTCTTGCGTCTTACCCCGTAAACCGTCCGAGGTATGGACAGATTCACCGTCTATGGGCTGCATTGTCACGCTTGGTGCACTGAATCGTGCACCATTACGACGAATTTCGCTCGGTAGCGTCTCGCCCTCTACCGGATCATAAACGAACTCCGAACGGGTAGATTCAGTCTCCCCAAGTGAAGGTAGGCGTTCGTGGAGAAGGTGACGCCCGTCCTCCGACCAACTAACTTCTTCTTCCGCCGGACCAGCTTCGGCATTGGATTGGAACAAAAAGACCCATGACATACCGGCGATTACGGTTGCCCCGGATAGGATCCAACTCCAAGTTCTCTGGCTCATAAAGCCTAGGGGACCAGGAGCCTCGAAGCCCGTCAAGTCTGCGGTCTAGGAAACCGGTGGCTCAGGGGTTGAAGATCCTTAACGCCTGGAGTAGAGCCTTCACGACGTCAAAAATGACTCGTACCCAGGGAGGGAGTATGAAGCTCGCAACACTCAAGAACGGCACCCGAGACGGCGCTCTGCTGGTCGTAAACCGTGAGGGAACTCACGCTGTAAAAGCCACCGATATTGCACCCACAATGCAGGCAGCTATTGAAGCATGGGATTCGGTAGAGGCGCCCTTACAGACCCTTTACGCGGCACTCAATGCAGGTGATGCAGAGGGCAGTTTTGAGATCGATTTCAACATGCTCCACAGCCCGATGCCTCGCTCCTACCAATGGATCGACGGTTCGGCCTACTTGAACCACATCGAGCTGGTTCGTCGTGCTCGCGGCGCGGAGATGCCAGAGAGTTTCCTCACCGATCCTCTTGTCTACCAGGGAGGCTCAGATCGCTTTCTCGCACCGCGAGAAGATATCGCCCATAGCTCTACCTCGTTCGGAATCGATTTCGAGGCTGAGCTTGCGGTTATTACCGATGATGTTCCCTACGCAACCACGGCAGAAAAGGCTGCTGGGCACGTCAAGCTGCTGATGCTGGTCAACGATGTGTCGCTTAGGGCGTTGATTCCACCTGAGTTGGCCAAGGGTTTCGGTTTTTTCGTGTCGAAGCCACCGACTGCCTTTTCACCCTTCGCCGTCACTCCCGATGAACTCGGTGATAGCTGGCAAGACGGTAAAGTGCATCTGGATATGGAAGTCCATTACAATGGTGAATGGTACGGAAATCCGAATGCTGGTCCGGAAATGCAATTTTCATTCTTCGAACTAGTGCAGCACGTGACTCAGACGAGACCGTTACGTGCCGGCGCGATTATTGGATCCGGTACCGTGTCCAACAAGGACCGCAGTCGGGGGAGCTGTTGCCTGGCAGAAAAACGCATGATCGAAAAGATCGAAACGGGTGAATTCATTACGCCCTTCATGCAGTTCGGAGACACGATTCACATCGACATGAAAAAGGATGGAAAATCCGTCTTTGGAACGATCGAACAAAAGGTTGTTGAAGGAGCAGTCGCTCTGGATAACAACGGGTAACTGGACCAAGTATGCGTCTCTACAGCTACTTTCGGTCGACGACATCGTACCGCGTTCGTATTGCTCTCAATTGGAAGGGAATCGGGTACGAGACAGTTCCAGTTCATCTCTTGAGAGATGGAGGAGAGCAGTACACCGACAGCTACGGTGAAGTGAATCCCATGAACGAACTGCCGGCTCTTCAGGTCGTCGATGGAGAGGGAAATGACCGTGGTACGTTGAGCCAAAGTGTGGCTATTTTGGAGTACCTAGAAGAGTGCTTTCCGGAGCCGGCTTTACTACCGGCCGACCCCCTTGAGCGTGCGCTCGTAAGACAGCGTTTGGAGGTCATCAATAGCTCCATTCATCCGATTCAGAATCTGAAAGTGATGCGCAAGCTCAGTGAAGACTTTGGTACGGACCGAGCAAGGAATTTCGAGTGGGCGGCGTACTGGATCGACCGGGGATTTGTCGGCCTAGAGGCACTGTTGAGTGCTTCCGCGGGAACTTACAGTGTCGGAGAATCGGTGACGCTTGCTGATGTTGCCTTGGTTCCACAGGTCTTTAACGCCCACAAGTTCGGCGTCGATATGGAACGCTTCCCTTTGATCCAACGGATTGATGCTGAGTGTAGATCATTGGACGCGTTTAAGAGGGCCGCACCTGACGCTCAGCCGGATTCCGAATAAGTCACTGGTTGCCTGTGCTCTTGTAGAGCCGTCGGTGCCGTGTTACCGCTGAAAACATGACCACGAATGTTGAGGAGTTAGTTCCCTATCCAAGGCGGATTTTCTGCAACCGCAATCTTCGCCTGGATAGTATTGAGTATATCGGCTTCGACATGGACTACACCCTCGCTTTATACACCGAGGAAATGGAGTTCCTGCAGGCGGACATGGCCAAGGCTCGCTTGGTCGAATCGTTTGGGTACGATGAGGCCGTTCTATCCTTGCAGTACGACCCCACGTTCGCTATCCGCGGTCTTGCTGTCGATTTAGCCCACGGAAACGTCTTCAAGATGGACCGACATCGCTTCGTCGGACGAACGTGGCATGGAGATGGGCCTCTCGACGCGGACGAGCGTCGGGATACGTACACCAACCGCAAGATTTCACCGGACGATCCCAACATATCCCTGGTTGATACCCTCTTTTCTCTGCCAGAGATTAGTCTCTACTGCCAGTTGGTTGCGTTTTATGACGAGCATGAGGGTAAGGGGAACGTTGATTACTCCAAGCTATGGCACGATTTGCGCACAGCGATGGATGGAATTCACCGGGACGGGAGCCTGAAGGTGCGTATCGAGAGTGATCTAGCGACCTACATCATGCCGGACCCCGAGCTTGCAGAAATGCTGCATCGTTTCCGGTCGGCCGGTAAGAAGCTTTTTCTTCTGACCAATAGCGAAGCCACTTACACCGAGAAGGTGATGAGCTTTCTATTTGATGGCACGGGCACTGGCTACGGCAATTGGCGTGACTACTTCGACACAATCATCACTCTGGCTCGCAAGCCGGACTTTTTCACCGGCGACGCTCCCTTTGTTGAAATTGGTGATGACCTGCAGCCAAGCGAAGGCGAGGTCACTACGTTACGTCGTGGACGGATTTACCAGGGCGGGAACGTCAACGAACTCACCCGAATGACAGGTATGGAGGGCGAATCTGTCCTCTACGTCGGTGATCACATCTACGGAGATATTTTGCGTTCCAAGCGGCATGCCTACTGGCGAACAGCGATGGTCGTGCAAGAAATGGAACGAGAAATGGAGAGCGTCCTAAGCCATTCGGATGAGCTAGATCGGATCTCTCGTTTAGAAGAGGAGCGGTTCCAGCTTAGCCTGGAGCGAGCCGCCCGGGCGTTGGAAGGAGAGAGAGACAAGGCCCTTCTTGAGACCATCCGTGCGTTGAGCAAGGAGATTGCGGGACTCGAAAAAGGGACGTCCAATCTCTTCAATCCCAATTGGGGAATGCTCTTTCGTGACCGTGCAGAACTAAGCGCTTTCGGAGCGCAGGTTGAAGATTATGCGTGCGTCTATACAAGCCGCGCGAGTAATTTCCGACTCTACTCACCGGTTTGGTACTTTCGCTCGCCTCGCGACCGTATGGCCCACGAACTGCAGAGACCTTAGTGCGCGCGATTTCCCTGGCTGCAGCCCTATTGGGCTGCGTCGCATGTGCCCCAACGAATTTCTCCGAGTTGGCTGCGCAAGATGCCCTCAAGGTCGACGAAACCACTTCATTGGCCGAACGGGTTCGGATGGGGCAACTCGCCTTACTCGGACGGGAAGACTTAGAACTCGCTGCCGACGTGCTCGGGCCTTCGCTGGAGCAAGACAGCACAAACCCTGATGACAGGGTATCGGCAGCCATATCCTCGACCCTTGTGGGAGTGCTAGAGGGTGTGCCTTCGTTGGTGCAGAGGGCTGCAGAGGTCGGGTTGATGCATGCATCGCCTGACGAGGCTGAACTTCTGCTGAATATCCTTCACTCATACTGGGGAAGTTTCTCCTCCCCGGGACCGGTGCCACAGCAACTCGAAGAGCTGATCGAAAGAATTCGCAACAAGCAGGGGGACGATTGGCTCTGCGCTAGACTAGCCGCAGGCGAGCAACTCGTCAGGGCAAGCAAGCTGAAGGCGCTATCGAAGCCGGACGATATTGCTCTTGCAAGGGCAGGTGTACTCACTGAATGGCGCGTATCTGCACCTTGGAGCAAGGAACCGCTGGTTGGTCTTGGCCGTACCTTAGGGCCCGAGTCGGTGCCTCTGAAGGAACGAGATGATATCCCTCTGGGCTACACGAATGAGTCGCGATCCAGCGCGATGATGACAACAAGTGACGGCGAGATCTACTTCTACGAACTACCACAAAGCGGCGGCGTCGGTTTCGCTCAAACCCTACTTCGGTTTACAGGCACGCCGCTGAATCGCCGCATCGTCCTGGTTGCGGAGACAAACCGTCCAACACATATATTCTTAAACGGCGTCCGAGTCTTGACGCTTCATGACTCGCAATTCACGGAAGGCTGGACCAAGCGCGTCGAACTCCTCTTACCTGAACAGGGCGGTTTGCTCTCGGTGAAGATGGCGAGTCAAGATGGCAGCGGATTCGTTCGTGTTCGAGCTCTGCCGTCAGCCGGCGGCCAACTCTCCTCCGTTGATCCAGTCACTGCCCAGATTGTTCCGGTTGAATCGACCCTGAATACTCTTGTTATCAAAACGCCTCGATGTATTGAGACGAGGCGCGAGCATCGACCGGAGTTTCCTGATGCGGATGGTGTTATCCGTTCACTTCTGCGCATAGACGTCCTCAATGGACGTCCGTATCGGGACACGCGCCAATCTCGGGAGCTTTTCCAGCATCTCCGGCTCATACTCCCCGAACATCCAGCGCTGCTCGCTATACAGACCCGACTTTTGGCGAATGACCAGGCGTTGGGGCGTTCCTTGAGCCGATCGAAGCGGCAGACAGTCGTCAAGGAGCTCTTAAAACGCTGGCCGGATAACGTGCCGAGTTTAAACTTATTGGCCAAATTGCAGTGGTCCGACTCGTTAGTAAATGCTGCCGTTACCACCTGGAAACGTGCTCTGCAGTTAAGACCGAATGACCGACCGTCCCTGATCTCTCTACTGAACGCCTACAGAAAAAAAGGTTGGCGGCAGGAGGCCCTTGCGACCGCCCGTCAGTTGGAGAGACTACCCCTGAGCGGTCCGAGAGTTCTGCAAGAGATCTTTGATGTCTACTACCGCTTTGGACAGAGTCGTGCTGCTGGACGGATAAGCGAGCTTCTAAATAAGCGTTTCCCGTTAAGCTCTCTTACGAGAAGGGCGCGCTATCTGGGTATTCTTGACGAAGATGGACCTGCGGAACGAGCAGCTATGTTGGTCCATCTTTGGAGAGCCAAACCGGAACGTCTCGACGCCGCACGCCGCGCTTTCGACTTATTTATCGCCGCAGGAAAGTTCGCTAAAGCAAAGGACCTACTGACGCATCTCGAGGCAACTAACCCGAACGAACGTTGGACTGCGAAAGCTCGTCTTACCCTCGCCCTCACGGGACAAGGAACGACGGGAGTGAATGATTCAATGGCTTCGCTTGCCCCTTGGGTATCCCGTCAGCCCTCGCTGGAACGCCTGACTCGTTGGCTGTCTGGAAGGCCAGGAGCAAGGGAGAGACTTGTGGATGGGAAAGAGGTCTTAGCTTCCTTTCAGGCCCAACGCCGAGACAAGCAGGATGACCCGTACTCAGCCTACCCAATCGTGAATCTTCTCGATAACTCAGAGGTGGTCGTTCTTCCGGACGGAACCGTCTGGACGCTGACGCATGTCGTGCGTTTGGTACAGAGCAAGTCTGGGGTCGACAAATTGGGTGAAATTCGGCCACCGCCCGGAAGCTCCTTGCTTGAATTGAGAACCATCAAGGCAAACGGTGAGGTTCTCTGGCCTGAGCAGGTAGCAGGTAAGGACGATATTTCATTTTCCGGCCTTGTTCCGGGTGATGCTGTCGAATGGGCTTGGCTACGTCGCGACGAAATTCGACAAGACGAAGGTGGATATCTAACGGGTCTCGCGTTTTCCCAATGGGGCGTTCCAACCAAAATGAAACGCGCATCGGTGACGTTGGCGCCCAATCTCAATCCTGTTCTAAGGGTGAGGAACGGCGCACCAACGCCAAAATTGCGTGCGCTCAGCGACGGCTCGACACAGCTTTTCTGGGAGGAAATGGACCTGCCACCAATCTCACGGGAGCCGAGAGCTGCCAGTGCCCGCGTCTTTTTTCCGTTTGTCGACATCGCGGTAAGAGCTCGCTCGAGCAGCAGCGCAAACATGTCGGGAGATGCATGGAACCAAATTCGTGATGGCTACATCGCGCATGTGGAGCAGAGGCTGCGTGGCGGCTGGCGCACCGCCATGCGGATTAAACGTCTACGTGCTGAGGCTGGTGGTTCCAGTGTGTTGAAAGAAGCCGCCAAATGGGTGCAACAAGAGCTCAAGGGAACGGAACGCTTCAACCGCTTCACCTCCTCGATGGAACAATCCTTGGCGCGGCGTAAGGGGAACCGTTCTCTCGTCTTAACCGGCCTCGCGAAAGCTCTGGGCTTTGATGCGTCACTTCTCTTATGCCTTCCAGAACCGCATGGTCCGCACACCGATGCAGATGATCCTATCCCGAACGCGAACCGCTATTGGTATCCAATCGTTCGAATTACACAGGATGGACGACCCACATACTTAGATGTAAACGACTCGAATACCCCCGTGGGAGCGCGTCCCAGGAGCCTGCACGGCGCTCGCTGTATGTCCCTGTCTCGGCGTGACGAAGGATTTGTTCTACTGCCAAATGAGATGCGAAACGAGCCTGCATGGCAACTGGTCTTGACCGTTAAGGTAGATGAGCTTGGCACCGCACGCTTGGAGTTTCACGGGCAGGGGCGGGGACCTGCAACGAATGCGCTGCGTCAGGTCTACAACCGATCGGATGCGGCACGGCGCCGACTTGTATGGCAACAGTGGCTCTCATGGATGGTGCCTGGGGCCCGCTTTGTGGAGGCAATAGCATCGGGCACGGACGATCCGAGTCAGGATTTCCGATTCAAGGTCCAAGCTAGCGCAAGCGGTCTCTTTGTGAAGGAAGGCACTCGATTCATCGCGACGGATTTAATGGAAGGACTCTGGTCACGACATTTTTCGACCTTTCCAGCTCTCAAAGGTTTAGTTGCTTTGCAAGACCGGGAGACTCCGTTGCAATTTGAGGGACATCGAGAGGAATTTCAGCTTCACGTGGTTGCTCCCAAGGGACGCCGGATCGACACGATCCTTGGGGGCGTGAGGGTCGAGACAAGAAACGGAGAGGTCCGTGCGAGTCAAAACGTCTCTGTCAGCGGTAATCGATTGACACTTACGCGCTCGTTCGATGCCATGGGTGCGATCGTGGATACGGATGAATACGCCGAGTTTCGTCGTGATGTCCTGAAGTTCGAGGAGGCCATGCGAGGTACCATCACGCTCGTTCCAAAGGATCCGTGATGCGTTGAGCCGCTAGGGTTGTCGAGCTAGCGAAAATTATGGACCATTTGGGTAGACTTTCGGATGCCTTGCTTGGTAATGCGCTTGCGGCCCAACGGACGGGCATAGTCGGCGGTGTTATCATGAGTACAGTGGCCGTAATCGGCGCCCAATGGGGCGATGAAGGGAAGGGGAAGGTCGTTGACTACCTGGCAGAGCGGGCGCGATTCGTCGTTCGTTACCAGGGAGGCAACAATGCTGGCCACACGCTTGTCGTTAACGGCGAGAAGACCATCCTGCACCTTGTACCATCGGGTATCCTTGTGGATGGTGTCACGAACGTCGTTGGAGACGGAACAGTCATCGATCCCTGGGTCCTGCTCGGAGAACTTGAAGGCCTAGAGGCCCGCGGAGCGATGCGAGCACCCGAGTCAGGCCAACTCGTCATCGGAAGACGGGCCGCTATTGTGGCGCCCTACCATGTCGCTCTCGACAAGGCACGTGAGCAACGCCTTGGTAAAGGGAAAATTGGAACGACTGGCCGTGGTATCGGTCCCGCGTACGAAGACGTGGCTGCACGCCGTGCGATTCGGGTTGCGGACTTGCTGGATCGCGAACGCTTATCAACGCGACTTGATCGCGTTCTCGACGAGAAGAATGCACTCTTATCATGGCTCCAAGTTGAAACCTTTGAGAAAGAGGATCTGATTGAGCGTCTCATGGCTGTAGGTGCACGCCTAGCGCCTTGGATCGATGACGCAGGTAAGCGTGTTCGGCAAGGAATTGCGGATGGGCACGATGTGGTTTTCGAAGGGGCCCAGGGCGCGATGCTCGATGTGCTTCACGGAACGTACCCCTACGTGACCTCGTCGCAGACCACCACCGGCGGCATCGCCTCCGGCGCGGGCACGCATCCACGACAACTGGATGCGGTTGTAGGTGTCGTGAAAGCCTACACAACGAGGGTTGGTGCGGGTCCCTTTCCTACCGAACTCCATGACCATTTCGGCCAGAGCCTAAGGGAAAAAGGTCAGGAATTTGGTTCAACGACCGGGCGCCCCCGACGGTGTGGATGGCTTGATATTTCTCAATTACGTTACGCTCACCAACTTAACGGCTTTACGTCTCTTGCCTTAACGAAGCTGGATGTTCTCACTGGCCTTGAGTCTATCCAAATCTGTGTGGGATATCTGGTGGATGGGGAACGTTGGGACATTATGCCGACCGATTCGGATCTGATGGACCGTGCCGAGCCCATCACCATTGAATTAGCTGGTTGGGATGAGGATGTACGGGAGGCATCGACTTTCGATGAACTACCCGAGAATGCTAAAGCGTATATTAATCGAATCCAAAGTGAATTGGGTGTCCCTGTCGGGCTGATTAGCGTGGGGCCTGGCCGCCACGAAACTATTCGGCATCAAGACCTCTGGGCCACCGCTTAGAACGATGAAGGAGAACGTGATGTTCCGAGTCCTAATCATAACAACGAGTCTATCTCTCTTGGGTCTCGCAGGCTGCGAAAAGAAAGACGTTTCCAACAGCAGTCAACCAGCCGCACCTGCCCATGCGACGCAGGCTGAGGGGGCTACAGAGGCGGCGAAAACACCGAAGGCAGCCCAGGCTGCACCAAAGGCTGCTGCGAAGCCTGAGACCGAGACTCCGACTCCGGCTGTCCCCACGCCAGAACCTGCGAAGGTGGACGTGAAGGTCGCCAAAGAGGTGGCACCAGCAGCAGAGGCAAGCACGCCAGAACCAGGGGCTCCAACGAGCATTAAAGGATTCGTTGCTCTGCTCAAGTCAGCACTTGAGGCCACGGCAAAGTGTGAGCGCCGTGAGGGCACTGTCGCACCAAAGAATGTAAATACTTGCTTGAAGGACATCTACGCCATCAAGAAGA
>MDTD01015983.1_pt1 | contig 19950 bp, 8 predicted proteins | sample 811221 | NCBI WGS metagenome assembly MDTD01 (sample SAMN05326646, study PRJNA326480) | marine metagenome | isolation source: seawater | place: Pacific Ocean: South West | collected 2011
CCTTAATTATTAACTCTACCTCTAAGAGAATTTTTCACATCAAGAAAAAATTGTTTGAAATCATTACTAAGGTCTATCAAACTTGATCTGATCTCATGAAATCTATCATAATCTCTCTTACAAGCTTTTCTTTATCCCTAAGAGTATAGTAGTCAACAAATACACTTGTTTTTTTCAAAAGATCTTTCTCTTTCTTAAATACTAACAAGATAGCCTTATGAACAAGCGACTATAATACAGTGGGATATAAAATATTTTCATATTTATTCTGTTCACCTATGAAAAAATAAACCGTTGCCTCAACAAATCTTAAACAAGGTAACCACGCTTCTTTTCAAAACACGGGCACTTTTATTCCCTTTTTTCGACGGTAGCATCTTTTTCTTTGCTCATTTCAGCTAAACCTCCAGTTGAATAAACTCCTCTTGCCTTACAATGAACTTCTGCTGCCTCATCCAGTTCAGCTAACCGTTCAGTTGAATGAATTTCTCTTACACTAGAAACATGGCTAGGCGATTCTGGAGATAAAAATGCAGGATTGCACTGATAACTTAATGCTGTCTTCTTATTTGTATTCTTAACTGTCTTCCCATCTTTATCTGCTAAACTTCTCCTTGCTTTCCCTCTTATTAATAAATCACCCACTCTTTCATGATCATTTTCTGCTGCTAGCATCATTGCTGTCTTTCCATCTTTATCTGCTAAGTCTATCTTTGCTCCAATTCCTATTAATAAATCACACACTGCGTAATGACCATTTTCTGCTGCTAGCATCATTGCTGTCTTTCCATCTTTATCTGCTAAATCTTTCTTTGCTACCCTTTTTATTAATAAATAACACACTTCCCTATGTCCATTCTGTGCTGCTAGCATCAATGCTGTCTTTTCATCTTTATCTGCTAAATCTATCTTTGCTCCCATTCTTATCAATAAATCGCACACTCTTTCATGACCATTTTCTGCTGCCAAAATTATCGCTTCTTTATCCCGATTTTCTTCTTTGTCTTCTATAATATATTTAAGCAATTCTTCATTGCATGCACATAATATTTCTGTCATGCTTATCCTTTTGTCTGAAACTCCATCTTTATCATTATAATTTTTCATTACCCACTCCCTGCCCCTGCTTATCGCTTCTTTATTTCTTCTTTCTACTACAAGTTTTTGAAATTCTGTTGCCTTTATTCTATCCAAAAACTCTTTTTCTAAAACCTTATCTTGGTTATCCTTTATTCTAGCTAATACCTGGAAATTTATGCCTATATGGGGAATTAAATTGAACATTTCGGCACTTTTAGTATCCACTATTTTTTGATAAAGACTGTATGGGTATCTACAACCTAAATTCATCAACAGGCTAAGAGCAACTGTATCTTCGGATTTCATTGCCTTTTCTGCTAATGATAGACATTTTTTATCATAATATTTATCTATTTTGCTAAGAGGCACATATTTTTCAATAAATAAATCTAACTCGCTATTTATAAACTTATTCATCTTATCTCTTAAAATTTCAGGTACCTCAGGTTCTGTAACACTTTCCCACAATTTCAGCTCTTTTATAATTTCAATCTTATTTTCTGTATTAAAGAGTAAACTAGCTAAAAGAAACTTAAATGTTACCATAAATTCTTTTATGTGGTTCACACTGTCTTCATTTTCATCATCATAAAAATCAGCAAATGCATTAATAGACTCCATTAAAAAAGTCCTATTATCTTCGCTTTTGGTTAGTGAACCTTCACTATTCAAAAAATACTTTTTAGAAATCATGTAAGATATAGCCTCTTTCAGGGATAACAGAGATTCTACATCATAGTAGGAACTGTCCATTAAACCTGATGCAAGTGTACTAGAAGCAAATATAAGTGAGTCTCTACCCAATATGTCAGGAAATACAAAGTGCTTTCTTAAATCTCTTTTTTTATTTATCTCCTTTATCTTTTCAAAGCCACTCCTATTAGCATACTTTAAGGACAAGTGTATTATGTTGTGGTCTAGCTCAGTTTGTGATTCAAATATAGAATCTTCTGTAAGTTCTTCATATCTATCCAATAAATTGTTGTATACTGACTTGAAAATATCACTCGGCTTATCATATCCATTGGATTTAATAGAAAACAAAAGATGCAAAAAGGAAAATCGCTCGTAAGGAGAAGGAGCAAGAGGGTACTCCAAATCTTCTGGCTTACTAAGAAATGCTTCCATTATCTTTATCACCTTGCCCTGCTCTAATTCCAAGACATTCTTGCTCAAATAATTCTGCGGCTCTTGGACCACCTCATCCAACTTACCCTTTATTCTTGAATTTAGCATACTATTCTGGCAACTACTCAAATACAATACCCATAAAATAATCATATCATCCTCCTATCTAGGCTCATCAATTGTTAATCCTTTTGCTGAAGGAGTCTTTGGCTTCATCAGAAAAGCGCTTAAATTCTTTATTTAGACTCAGTAACTCAAGTCTAATTTCATCAAACCTGTCATAATCTTTCATAGCCTTATTGACAAATTCTTTTTTGTCAGTAAAAGCTTTGCTAAAAAATTTACACCTCTTTTTTTCAAAGCTCTTCTTTTCAGATTTTAACTTATTAAAATTCTTTAATATCAGATCTGTCTTCTTCTTACAAGATTTTGTCAAAAATTTTTCTAGTTGTAATGCTAGCTCCTGAAACTCAAGCCATACCGAATAAAACTCGTCATATATGGCATCTATCCTTTTGTAGTGATGGTCTTCTAAATAAGAAAAAGCTCTCTCTATCTCTTCTTTATTTAATAGAACAGGCTTGTTGGCGGCAAGGTACTTCTTATAAGAAATCAAAACAGCACTAGCCAAATCACCCTTATAGGGGACACCAAAAGCAGCTGCACTCCCGTAAGAAGCTGCTATATCTGTTGTTTTGGCTAGGATATCTAACAAAAATTTCCCAGTTTTCTTCAAAGTCTCTTTTATTCTTTTTAATTTACATCCACCTGTACTAGCTTTCTTTTCGAATAAAGTATCCAAAGCCTCATCATTACATGAAATAGCAGCAATCATTAGCAACTGTCTTCCATATTCCCTAATTTCATCATCAGTATCAAATTCTTCTGGCTTACCCTTAAGCTCTTCTACCAAAATCGCCTTGAAAACTTCATGTTCATGTCGCTTTATAGCAATAAAAATAGGTTTTAATAAAAATTTGTTTTTTATTGACAAAAAACCCTTTTTAAATTCCCTTCTTCCCCTAAAGTAATTAAAAAGTGCTTCATTCCCATAGATCGAACACAGGTGGTAAACAGTATTACCACTATCATCCAATGAAGAATTTGCTATCTTAGGAAATTTATCTACAATTTTATCTAAAATCTCTTTCAATTCACTCTCTTTTTTGACTCTTTCCGCTAAAGTACAAAGAGGTGCTCTACCTTCTAATAGAGACTGAGAAATACCAAAATCATACTTGTAATTAACTGTAGAAGAGGCCCTTTTGAGAAATTCTTTCAGTTCATCCATCATACCTTTAATAAGCATATAAGAAACTGTTCTCCTACTGGCAGTATCTTTAGAATCAAATTCTTTTAATTTTTTTAAATTATCCTCCACTTCACCATCGAGAGATGAAATTAACCTATCCACGCAGATACTAATAAGTTGTTTCTTACAGTCATTTCCTCTCTCAAGGTCCCCAATGAGAATCATCAGCTTATTCCTAAGGTCACTGTCCTTAAATTCAACTAAGTCATCTTTCTCTATCCATTCTTCTAAATTTCCATTACGTATTTTACAAATATCACACTCGCCCACTCCATCACACTCACAATCACCTGACAACTTTAGACTGCGCACAATATCATCACCAAGACAACACTTACTTCTTAGCGTAAAGTTGTAGTTCACACAGGAAAACAGAAGTAAAAGGCAAAAAACCGCATTTGACATCTCAATGTCCCCCGATCAAGTTAATAACTAATGTATAGCACAAACTCTTTTTCCAGTCAATGAAAATGGTTAATTTAACTATTTTTATCCAATTTTTCTACAATCTTAGATCTAACTCTCTCCGAAAATTCTTCATATGTCTCCTTCTCTTCAGGCATTAAAGGATCTAAAAACGACACCTTGACTTTTCTAGGCTTTGGTATTACAGACCCCAATGGAAGAGCATCTTTAGTTCCTTCAATAGCAACAGGAATTACAGGAACACTCATCTTCTTCGACAGTATCGCGGTTAATGGCTTGAAAGGTAGAACATCTCCATCTCTAGTAACAGCACCTTCAGGAAATATAAGAAGATTTTTATTCTTTGATAACACTCCCTCTAACTTTGCTATTACCTCTTTTAAATTCCTATCTATGTTCATAGTTATGATATTTATATTCTTTGCTAGATACTTCATAGGTTTAGATTCAAAAGAACCATAATGAGCTAAGGAATAAGTATTTTTTGAAATTTCTAAAGGTATTATTGAGCCTAAAACTTGTGCATCCAGAAAACTTTGATGATTAGGAGCAAGTATAAAGTTGGTTTCTTTAGGAATAGACTCTAAACCTTCTACTTCTAAATTAAAATAGAACTTAAATGATGGATTGGCAACAGACTTTATAACACTCATGAGATACTCATTAGTGTTGCCTAAATCCACATCCTCTATCTCAGTAACAATATCTAGGGCATCCTCCTCTATCTTTGTCTTGTTTTGGTTAACATAGTTATAAAGATCCTCTAGCTTCATTAGCTCAGAGAACTTCTCTCCAGTTAAAGGTACACCAAAAACTCTTTCAATAAAATTCTGAGCATCAACTTTATCTATAGAGTCAAGCCCTAAATCAAGTTCAAGATGGCTTGAAAAGAATACATCCTTCTTCGAAGTCTCTTTCAAATATTCACTTAATACTTTATAGACCTTATCTGAAGGAGACTTGTCATCTTTAGGAGAGTTATCTCCCTTAACTAGGTCTGGCAACATAAATCTCCTAAGCTTTCCTAATCTTGTCTTAGGTAGTTCCTTGTTGACTATGTGGTAATCCATAACTTTTTTATAGTCAGCGACTGAAGTATTGTACTTATCAATTATCTCCCATTTAATAGTTTCACCAATATTCAAAATCTTCTTTTCAGACAGAGCTTCAAAATCTGGAAAAACAACTGCTGACAAAAATCCATTATTCTCAAAAACCCCTATCTCTTTTATAAAAGGGATAGAAGCTATAATTTTGTCTTCAATACTTGAAGGATTTAAGTTTTTGCCGTTAGGTAAAACTATCATCTCTTTCTTTCTACCCGTTATAGATAAAAATCCATCCCTGTCTATTTCACCTAAATCACCTGTATAGAACCAGTTATTAACTATAGCCTCGCTGGTATCTTTATCTCTGTTGTAATAGCCTTTCATAACATTAGGGCCCTTAACTAAAATCTCTCCCTTTTCAATTCTCACTCTTACACTAGGAAGAGGTTGACCTACACTTCCTATCTTTCTGTTATTTTCTGTGTTAAAGGCAACAATAGGAGATGTCTCTGTAAGACCATAGCCCTCTAAGACTGTAAATCCTAAAACATCCATAGATTCTGCAATCTCTGGTTCTAACCTAGCTCCACCAGAGATAAAGTACTTTATCTTTCCGCCAAACTTTTTATGAACCTTATTGAAAACTAATTTTCTCAATGACTTAAACTTAACTCTCTTCATAAGGTTAAACATTTTTTTAGCTGAGCTACTAGACTCTATCTGCTTCATTATTCCTTTGTTAAGTAGTGTATAGAGTCTAGGCACACCTACCATCACAGTAACTTGATGCTCATTCAGGAGATGTATAATCTCGTCAGAACTTATCTGCTCTGCTATAACTATTGTTAGCCCTAGATAGATAGGAACTAAAATTAGAGCCATTAAAGGGTATGAATGATGAAAATATAGCAGAGCCAAGATAGTGTCAGAATCAGTTATAATTCCCAGTGTAGACACATCCCTTACATTAGAGTTCAAATTACCAAAAGTTAGCATAACACCCTTGGGATCACCTGTAGTACCAGAGGTATACATAAGAGCAGCTAACTCTTCCGGATTCCTTTTAGTGTAGTCAAGTTCCTTAACTTCTTCGATACCAAAATTTGAAAAATCCATAGTATCAACATTAAAAAGCTTAGTTTTACTCTTAGCCATACCTATAGCCTCTTTTGCTGTATCTATACTAGAATTTGATACAAAAATAACAGATGGGGAACAATCCTTGAGTATATAGGCAATTTCATCAGCTGAAGACATAACGTCCATCAAAACAGCTGGGGAGTGATTTTCCCAAAGCGAGAAAAGGGAGTAGACCCACTCAGGTCTATTTTCCATAAATATGGCACCCTTATCTCCTTTTTTCAGATCCATAGCTGATGCTAGGTAAGACACCCTTCTTAAAAGGTCCTCATAAGATACATTTTCATTCTTATAAATAAATACACTTTTTTTGATATTTGAAATTTTCATAAGCTACCTCCTCATCAAAAGCTATAATATTTTACCACAAGGTGCTTTTCAGCTATTTAGCTCACTAAACCCTTATATTTAGCTCACATCAAAAATATAAATTCTTTGTAAAGTTCCAAGCCAAGAAACCTTGTACTTTAATGTAGAAGGTACATGGGTAGCAGAATACAACATGAACAGTAAAGGCAACCAGGCCTAAAAGGGACAAATAATTTATACAGAACAAAATTAAATTTGAAACTATCCTTGTGGGACAAGCTGCATTAAAAAACAGCTAATTTGTTGATCATTTTAGCTGCTACAACATCTAAACTAATCCTTTAAATCAAGTAAATTTCCATAAACAGCCTATACAGACCAACATACTTTTGACAATTTTTGATACAGGGTTGCTTACCAACACGAAATAGTGTATTATGCTCCCGTATGGTTTTTTGTAATTTTTCATTAAATTGTCTTTTGGGAGGTAAATTATGTTAACTTTTCTGATAATTCCATTACTAATGTCCTGCTTTGGGAACAAATTTATGGTCAAAGCAAAAGTTAAACCTAAAGACATTGAGAAGAGACTCGTAGAAGGAGTAAGGTTACAAGAATTCATAGGAGATAAGATCAATATTGAAGATCCTAGAGGCAGAAGTATGTCTATGATTGCCTTAGAGAGCGATTCCGAACGGGCTGTCAGCAACTTGATGTTGATGCAGGCTGATGACAACTTTAACAAGGAACTCTTTCTCAAAGACAGAGATAATTCAAATTGCCTACACTATGCTGCAAAGTTAGGATTTAATTCATTTTGGAGAAAAATTTTTCATATTAACGAAACAGAAGAACTTTATGGAGAATTGGAAAAGGCCAAAACTGAAGTTGAAAATTTAACAACAAAACAAGAATTTAATCCTGATACAGAAAAAGAAGCTGAACTTAAGGTAGAGTTGGAAGAAAAGAAAAAAGAATGGCTCTCTTTGGAGGATGATAAGAAATTAATGGAGACACAAATAAGGGAAGCCTATTTGGAAGAGCTTGCTTTTGTGAATGATTTAGGCAAGTCTCCTATCTCCATATTAGTAGACAGTAACTCACCTTGTTTAAAGGATCTATTTTTGTACTGTCCTGGTATAGGGGAGATAAGAATAAATTCTGCTGGAGATAACCTATTATTATACTGCATAAAGAAGAATAGAAAAGCAATATTCGAAACTATTATCTCCCTAGACAGCAACAGACTGTCACCGAAAAGCTTAGGGTTCACCAATTATGAAGGTATAACCCCAATGATGCAGTCAGCTTTAGATAGAAAACAAGGAGCGTACTATTGCAAAAAATTGTTGAATGCTGGGGTGAAAGCTAGCTTTGAAAAAGAGATGGGAGCCTTGGTTATGGCAGGCTTGAGTCAGAATGATGAAGTAATAAAAGCTTTCTTGTCCCTTGGGGACATGTTTATGAAAAGAGAAAGTAAATTAATAAACTTCCTCAAAGATAAAGGCCTAAAAGCGGCTTGTCTGTTTATAAAGACAGTATGTGTGTCAGCTGATATAGCCCTAAAGGTAACTTCAGGCGCTAATTTAGGGCTGTCCAAAGTTGGAGATCACGTCTCAGACACAATAACAAATATATTTGGAAAAGAGACAGAGGGAAAAGAAATTAAAAAATCTTTTGAATACATTGAAAAAGTAAAGGTAGAGCTAAACTGGATTGAAAACATAAACTACAAGTGTCAACTGATGGAACTTTTCCCATATCTATCAGGGATATTTGCAAATAAATCTATGCTATTCAAGGAAGAGCTCGAGGAATTTCAAGATTCAATAGATAAAACTCCACACATTGTGTCTCTTAATAAATGTGTTGAAAAAATTCTTTCAACAATAAAAAGAGAAGTCGAACTCTACGAAGATAAATTGGAAAATATACAAAATGAGTTAAGTGTGATAAAAGACAAGTTATCCAAAAATGTTGTAAATTTACAAAGTTACCCAACTTTGTGTGGTATCCTTACAAATGAACCAGGAGGTTTGCCTAGTTATATTGTAGACGATATGATAGTTGAGCGGTCAAAAATATGTTTTGGGTCTTATTTAAAGAAATATAATAAAAATTTGGAGCTTATGTCTAATTTGGTGTCTAATATAGAAAAAAGAATCAATTACCTGTCTAACAATTGGAGTGAACTTAGTTATAGCGCACTTGACACTGATTTAACGGAATGCGGTAGTGAAATAAATCAAATGGCTGAAAAGCTATTTGATAAGATAAAGCAGTAAATATCTTTAAGGAGGATATAATGATTTTATTTTTAATGTTGATAAACAGTTGCTCTTTTTCTAACTTCAATACTATGAGAAAAGGATTAGAAAAGGATTTATTGGAAAATGCGATAATTGACAACGACTATGAATTTTTAAATGAAGTCTCAAAGGAAAATTTGGACAGCCTTATTAGCAATGAGTACCAAATAATTTGGGGTGTAGATTACCCTTTGAACCTTTTAGACGTACTTGCTATACAGGATAATCCAGAAAGTGTATCCAAATTCATTGAAACAGTAGATAGAATCTATAATATCAGCTTAGAGGAAAAGAGGCATGTTGTACTGAAATGTTTAGAAAAAGCCTCCTTATACAAGTCTGTAAATTTCATTGAAAAGTCCTCAAAACTTCTTGAAAGAAAGATATTCTCAGAGTCAGAAGCATCCACTCTGTTAAATCTGTGTCTTGATATGGAGATTAGAAACATGGGGCTATACAGACAATGCAGACAACAACCGAAGGAAGATGCCTACAAATCTCTTTGTATCCTGATAAAAATGATCTCTGATCAAAATTATTTTAATCGCATTTTGAGTGACGAAGTTGTAGAAAAGATAATATACGTGGACTACATGGACTTAGACACCAGGCTAGGGGTCCTAGATTTGATAATAAAGTATAAAGGTGAAGAAGAATTTAATGAAAAATGGATTAAGAGACTACCAGAGCTTATATCTGAAAATAGTTTAATAACAGTAGCTATTAATTTAATATCTCTGGCTAACAAATTAAAAATCCCATCTGATAGCAAATTAAGCAAATCAGAGATATATAGTGCTCTTAGCTGCGATAAGGTCAAGCACTTTTTGAAAAGAGTAAGGCTACTATGGAATGAAAATGAAGATACTAATGCTAATATGTGGCTTGCTGTAAAAGATGAACAGTTAGAAGAGTGCAAACGTTTAATAGAGGAAGAAATGGCTTACGTTGATGAAAGAAACATTGAGGGGACTACTCCACTATGGCTTGCTGTACAAAGTGATAATCTAGATTTGTGCCAATTACTACTGGAGAAAGGGGCTGACGTTGATTCTAAAAATAATGATGGTATCACACCTTTATGGCTTGCTGCAAAAGGTAACCAGTTAGAGTTATGCCGATTGCTACTGGAGAGAGGGGCTGATGTTGACTCTAAAAATAATGATGGTATCACACCTTTATGGCTTGCTGCAAAAGGTAACCAGTTAGGGTTATGCCGATTGCTACTGGAGAGAGGGGCTGATGTTGATTCTAAAAATAATGATGATATCACACCTTTATGGCTTGCTGTAAAAGGTAATAAGTTAGAATTATGCCAATTACTACTGGAGAGAGGGGCTAATGTTAATTCTAAAAATAATTTTGGCATTACACCTTTATGGCTTGCTACAAAAGGTAATCAGTTAGAGTTATGCCGATTGCTACTAGATAAAGGGGCTGATGTTAATTCTAAAAATAATGGTGGCATCACACCTTTGTGGCTTGCTGTACAAGGTAATAAGTTAGAGTTATGCCAATTACTACTGGAGAGAGGGGCTGATGTTAATTCTAAAAATAATAGCGGCATCACACCTTTATGGCTTGCTGTACAAGGTAATAAGTTAGAGTTATGCCAATTACTACTAGAGAGAGGGGCTAATGCTAACTTTAGAAATAATGGCGGCATCACACCCTTACAGCTTGCTGAAAAGTATAAAAATAAGAAATTACACAAGTTATTGCTAAAGCATAGCAGTTATTTTAGGAATGAAGCTGAATCTGAAAGTTATAGCCCACTTGCCTTAGCAGCATACAACGGAGATATAGATAAGTGCAAATCGTTATTAGATGAGGAAGCAAACATTAATACAATGACCAAAAATGGATTGACACCATTGCATTTGGCAGCACAAAATGGCCACACGGAAGTGTGTGAATTATTAATAGAGAAAGGAGCAGAAATAGAAGCAACAGATAAAGATAAGAAAAGAGCCTTGATGCTAGCAGCGCAGGAAGGCCACAAAGAAGTGTGTGAGCTATTGATAGAGAATGAAGCAGAAATAGAAGCGGCAGATAAAGATGGAAAGACAGCATTGCATTTGGCGGCACAAAATGGCCATAAAGAAGTATGTAGGTTGCTGTTAGACAGAGGAATAAGGGTCGATTTAGCAAATAAGGATGGCAAGACAGCATTGCATTTGGCGGCACAAAACGGCTATACAGAATTATGTAAGCTATTAATAGAGAAAGGAGCAGAAATAGAAGCAACAGATAAAGATAAGAAAAGAGCCTTGATGCTAGCAGCTGAAAATGGGCATTACAGAGTGTGTGATTTATTAATAGAGAATGTAGCCGAATTAGAAGCAGCAGACAAGGGTGATAAGACAGCATTGATGCTCGCAGCAGAAAAAGGTCATATAGAGGTGTGCGAGCTATTGATAGAGGAGGGGGCAGAAATAGAAGCATCGGATAAAGATAGGAAAAGAGCCTTGATGCTAGCAGCACAGAATGGACATAGGGAAGTATGCAAATTGTTGACAGAAAGAGAAGCAGAGGTAGATGTAGCAGATAAAAATAGAAAGACAGCTTTAATGATGGCGGCAGAAAACGGGTATGAAAGAGTGTGTGAAATATTGATGAGAAGGGCAAAGATAGATTTAATAGATAAAGACAGAAAGACAGCATGGATGCTTGCAGCAGAAAATGGATATGAAAGACTGTGTGAAATGTTGATGGTAGGGGCAAAGATAGATTTAGCAGATAAAGATGGAAAGACAGCATTGATGCTAGCAGCACAAAATGGCCATAAAAGAGTGTGTGAAATGTTGATGAGAAAGGCAAAGATAGATTTAGCAGATAACAATGGAAAGACAGCATTGATGCTAGCAGCACAAAATGGCCATGAAAGAGTGTGTAAATTGTTGATGTGGCAGCAAAAAGCGAAGATAGACTTAGCAGATAAAGATGGAAAGACAGCATTGATGCTAGCAGCACAAAATGGCCATGAAAGAGTGTGTGAGATGTTCATGTTGCAAGAAGAAAAGATAGATTTAGAAGATAAAGATGGAAAGACAGCATTGATGCTCGCAGCACAAAATGGCCACACGGAAGTGTGTGAAATATTGCTAAAAATGGGGGCAGATGTAAGCAAAAAAGATAACAAGAACTGTACAGCACTTATGTACGCAACACAAAATGGCCATGAAGAAGTACGTAAGTTGTTAATAGAACAATAATAATAAAGCAAAAAACTAGAATATTGCAGAATTAGCATAGAACAGTATGGTGGTAAGGGTTTAGCAGCCTAAATGAAGTTAATTTTTTATCTGACTTGGTTGCCATATTTCTAGTAAGGGTACTTCATTGACTAGAATATAGGGGACATTCTACTTCATAAGGACCTAGTACTCTGTGAATAAAATTCAACAATTTCATTTACGATTGTGCCCTTACTAGAGTATAAATTGTGTTCTTTTTTATCAATTTTTCAACCATTTAACTCACTCAAGAAAGAGTTAGCTACTTTGATTACATCATCTAAGTTCTTTTTGTTTTTCAAATGGGACATCATATACGATCCTGCTCGTCTATTTTTAGATATAATCTCTCTATGAGTGTTTAAGAAATTATAGTACAATGCATCCCATATTTCACACCACTTTCCCTTTTTATAGTTAGACATCTTCAATATGTAGTTACTAGAAGTAACATAGGGCTTTGTAGTAGATAGCCCTCCATCTGCAAATAGGCCCATGCTATAGACATTACCTAACATAACCCAATCATAGGAATCAACAGCAAACTCCATAAACCACTTGTAAACATCATCAGGATGGATAGAACATAAATTCATAAAATTAGCCATTACCATCAACCTCTCTATATGATGTAAGTACCCATAATTAAATGCTCTCTTCACTGTGTTATCAATAGGTAAAATTCCTGTAGTTCCTCTATACCACTTTTCATTCACTTTATTATAGGAGGATAATTTATTAGCTTTTATATTCTTCCTCTCTCTTACGTATAAAAGCCTCATATACTCTCTCCATCCAAGAATTTGCCTTACAAATCCCTCTACGCTGGCTATATTATCTCCGTTATACTTAGCAACTGCTTTCTCTACAACTTTATTTGGACTTAACAGCCCTACGTTAAGCGCAAAACTTATATTAGAATGGAACAGAAAAGCATTCTCAGAATCTATTGAATCTTGGTAGGGACCAAAATTTTCTAAATTAGTATTTAAAAAGATGTCTAAAGATTTTTCCGCTGTCTCTCTAGAAAAAGTAAACAAATTAACATTATCAAGATTTCCATAATGAGAAGGAAAATGCTTTTCAGTATACTTCTTGGCTTCATCTAAATAGATAGAGTCATACCTTATCCTTTTTGGTATTTCCGTACCCCTAGGTAACTTTTTCCTATTTCAGTATCAAAACTAAATTTACCTCCTACAGGTTTACCTAATTTCATTAATATATTCCTATGAACCCTTTGGTAGTTGTAGAAAGTTGTTTGTGAGTACCTACCTGAGAATCTGAAATTGTATACTTCTTCTTTGGAGTTAATGAAATTAGGTGAATTCAAAATAGTTAACTTCAGATGAGACAAACTTTCTAAAACTGATTCATCTATAGGATCAAACATAGTTGCATTGTCAATTTTCAACTCTTCATTAAAAGAAACATAGTCTACATCAAATCCTTTTCTTTTAAGATCATTATAGAAAATTCTAAATGATGCTCTATGTAGTGCTATTCTTATTTTATTAAATTTCATACCATCTCTAAAGAAAAACATAGGATGTTCATATAAAATATATTTATACTTTTTATCTTTTATCTCAAAGAGCTGATTGGGTAATATTAAAAAATTCATAAGACTAAAAACAACTTACCATAGATAAGGCAAGTTGTCATCCCTTTAACGCCCTTCAATAGAAGAATTAAAGGTATGATAGATGAATTGAAAAAATTCATTAAGTCTACCTCTAGTAAGGTTGGCCACAGATATGATTTTGGCATCTTTGATACATTAGTACCATCTTTCTGTCTCCTGGCAGAGAAAATTAACAAGGAGGAAAACTTTAAAGCTATACTTGATGTTATTGTAGACCAGTTTCCCGAGATAACATATTCTTCGGTAGACAATTGTGGTAATACTGTTTACCATTTATGCTCAATTTACGGAAATGTAGCTTTATTTAACTACTTTAAGAAAAGAAGAGAATTTAGGTTAGCATTTCTGAAAATCAAAAATAGATATATGATGACTCCAGTGGTTCTTGCTATAAAATGTAAGAATAATGACATACTAGCAGCCATACTTGAGCTTGAATTAGAAGATAATTCAAAAGGTTTTGGTATTAATGACAAAATGAAAGAGTATGGCAAGGAACTATTATTAATTGCTGCTGTTTCCTGTAATGACAGAGCATTGGATATGTTGTTTGATAAACAGGCTGACAAAGTAGCCAAGTTAAGTAGAAAAACCTTTAAACAAGCAAGTAAATATCTGATACATGGACTGGTCAGTGACGTTATGGCTGAACCTTATTGTGATAAATACTATCAAGGTGACTTACCTGATGAAATTGTAGTCTGTTTGAAAAAGCACTCTATCGCTAACAGGCCGCTCTTCTCCAGCAAAGAAGATATAGAGAGAGCTCTTAATTACCTGGAAAGTTACCCTTACAAAAAGTTTTACTATGACTTTCTTTCTAGGGTTTCAGAACTAAATACACTAATTTTGGACAAAGAAACTACTTTAAAAAAATATAAAATCTTTAGGGCTACAGATCCATTAGCTGCACATTTTAATGAACTTAGAACTCAAAAACAAAATTTCGAAAAAAAGAGAATTAACTTTTTTGGTAATGCTCTCTATGACAAGCAAAAATCTCTGAACAAAATTGTAAAAAACCCTGATAAATTTGATCAAATTAGATCAGAATTGCTTGTAATCAGTCATAGATTTAAAGATTTTTTCAATAGAGCAGAACAAATTATGTCTTCAAGAGAATTAGAATAGTTATAATTACAAAGAAAATTAGCTTGAAGTTAATATAGGAAAATTGACACTCTTATGGATATATGTGAAAGGAAATACATTAAAATTAAAGCAAGAAGCATAATCGCTCTGTTATGTCAAGTACTATTGATGTTTTAAAAATTAATAAATTCTAAACAAAACCCTACAATTAAGGGCTTTGACGAAATTTGTATACAAAAATAACCTATAAACTAGACAAATAAATTTTTAATTTCTAGTTATAACTTGACTAAAAACCGTAATAATGATATTAATTAACCGGGTAAGTCAATTATAGCTCTGTTTAGAATTACGGGAGGGTAAGTATGTTGATTGTTGTTTCATTTTTTCTTTTGTCATCTTGTTGTAACAGTGGTTTTACAATCAAGAATAAAGTTAGCCCTGAAGAGATTCAGAATGCCTTAGAGGGGAGGAGCGAGCTAAATCTTCAGTCTCTTCTTGGCAATAAGGAAAATATAGAACGCTCCAATGGTAAAGGCCTTGCTATAATTGCATTGGAGCACTCCGAGCAGGCAGTAGAAAAGTTAATGTCTTTCAGGCTAGGTGAATGGTCTGATAAAGGATTCCCAGTGAATGAAAATTTTTATAAAGAACTTTCAATTAAAGATAGGCGTAACTCCAGTTCTTACCATTACGCAGCCGAACTTGGGCTAAGCTATTTTTTAGAAAATGTTATTTATTTAAAAGATCTTAGAGATTTGTGTAACTTCCTGACAAATGAACACCTATCAGAACTTGAGGAAATAAAAGTAAAACAGGATAAAAGAGACCTACAAGAAAAAATCACTAGCCTAATTAGAGAACTAGTTTTTATAAATGGGGATGGCAAATCACCAGTATCGCTTTTAGTAGACAGGAATATAGCTTGCGTTGGAGAGCTTTTCTCTTACTTCCCAAATCTTCAGGTAAAGCCAATAGACAGGGAAGGAAACAATTTAATCTCTTATTGCATAAAGAACAACAAGATGAATATGTTTAACGCTTTGATACTTTTTCCTGATGAATTGCTTTCTGAAGGACTAAATTTCACTAACCATAGTAAGATTACTCCCTTAATGCACTCAGCAATGCTGGATGCTGAACAAAGCGGATACTACTGTAAAAAGCTCCTATTAGCAGGTGCTGGCACTGAATTTACAAGCGATACAGAATCTTTAATAATAGCAGGCCTGAATTGTAATATTGAAGTTATTGAGGCACTTCTTTCACTCGGAGCTATGGCACCAAAAATTGAAAGCAAATTAAAAGCCTTTATAAGGGGTAATGGAGTAGATTCAATAATTGGCTTAGCAAGGTTTGGCTTGGCTGTAGGAGATGTAGCTCTACTAGGGTTGGGTATACCACCTCTTCTTACAGTGGTTGGATCTTTTGCATGTGATAAAATTCTTGAGAGATACCTATCGAGAAGACAAGAGCATGAGGAAGAAAAAGAAAGGATAAAGAAGTCCCTAAAAAACATAGAGTCAGTAAGGGTAAATTTAAACTGGCTGGAAAAGGAGAAAATAAATTATGGAAATAAGGAGCCGGAGTTTTTTAAACATTTGTCAGAGTTGTTCAAAAAGAAAGTTAAAATCTTTACAAAAGGAATTGAAGATCTCCTTGACTTAGACAAGAACGAGCATAGCATTTGTGATGGATATATCGGAAATGTTATGCTAAATATGAAACAAACGTCAGAAAGTCATGCTACTGACGTAGCAAAACGCACAAGGGAACTGATTCGTAAAATAGAATCCAAAAGCAAAGGAAGATCCCCATTGAAGAATAATGTAATTAGATCCCACACCATTCCCAAGGATGCTTTAGGGATAAGTATTGTAAATTACAATAGACAACTAAATAATATGATTGATTGTTATGAGAAAGTGAAAGTAAAGTTAAAATCTTTATCAAGAAGATGGAGTAACATCCCTTATGGTGAAAATGAAAATGAGCTAAATAAATGCAGAAAAAATATAACAGATATAGTTAATAAGTGTCGATTTCCAAATGGAGTCTATTAAGAAGGTAGGAGGAAAAATGATTTTATTTTTAATTTTTATTAGTAGCTGTTCTACCAGTAACCTAAGAGTTAAGCATAAGGTTCTAGAAAAAGGCTTTATAGAGAAAGCTATAGTAGATGACTACAGCTTCTTAGACGGAGTAACAAAAGAAGATTTAGATAGGCTTACTGACGAAGAGGAAGAGTATGAAGATGAGTGTTGGGATGGGCCACATAACATAACTTTACTGAATATAATTGCTAGATGGGATAATCAGGAAATTGTATCTAAGTTTCTAGACACGGTAACTAAAGCATGTGAAGAGGATTTAATAGAAAAAAGGAAAGAAGTTGCAGTCAAATGCCTAGAAAAAGCATTTTTACATAAGTCAATTAATTTTATTAAAGGATCTTTTAATCTTATAGACGCAAAGGATGTTTCTAAAGAGGACGCTGCTCGACTACTGGATCTATGTTTAGATACAGAAGATGAAAGAAATTTGAAAATTTACGAAGAGTGCCACGATTTAGAGGAGGATGTTTATGAATCTCTAAAACTTCTGTTGGAAGTAACTTCCCAAAATGATTATGTAAATGATATTTTGACCGATGAAATAGTAGAAAAAATAATATGTTTGGATTACATAGACTTGGATTCAGAACTTGGAACTATGGACCTGGTAGTGAAGTTCAAAAAAGCAGAAGAATTGGAACGAAATTGGATTAAAAACCATAGGCTAACAAGGCTAATAAAGAATGAGAGATTAATAGCAACAGCAGCTAGCCTTATAGAGATATATGAAAAAAATGAAAGATCCTCTATCCAAGAATTATTCACTCATAAGGATTTCCAACATCTTTTGAAAGAGATGAACATGGAATGGAGAAGAAAAGATATTGAAGACTTGAATGAAATAAACAATGATGAAGAGGGTAAACTTCTGTACCAGGCTGCACAAAGTGGGGATTATCAAAAATGTCTGTCAATAATAAAAAAAGGGGCTGATATTGAATTTTATGAGAATAGCCTAGGCATCACGCCTCTATGGATAGCTGCACAGAATGGCCATACTAAAATATGCAAGCTATTATTAGAAAATGGAGCTAATATTGAAGCTACAAATATTAAAGGCCTAACACCTTTATTCATTGCAGTTGAAAATCATAAGGTAGATATATGTGTACTGCTAATAGAACGAGGTGCAAATATCAACTACAAGATGATGGATGGAACTACAATACTCTGGATAATAGCATGTCAAGGCTATACCGACCTTGCTAAATTGCTTTTAGACAAGGGAGTATACTCTGATTATGCTGAACATACTTATGGATCTACTCCCTTATGGATAGCTGCACAGAATGGCTACACTGAAATATGTGAAATGCTGATAAAGAATGGTGTAAACATTGAGTCTACGGATATTCGGGGTGCTACTCCTTTATTAATTGCGGCTGCAAATAACCAAATAACCGTATGTAAACTACTATTAGATTCAGGAGCCAACATTCAAGCTACAGATAAGAATAATATTACTCCTATTTGGATAGCTTCACAAAATGGCCATCTTGAAGTATGTAAGCTATTATTAGAAAGAGGAGCAGAAGTAAACGCAGCAAGTAAAAGTGAATCGACAGCATTGATGCTTGCAGCTGAAAATGGCCATGATAGAGTGTGTGATTTATTAATAAGAAGGGGAGCAAAGGTAGATTTAGCAGATAACAATGGAAAGACAGCACTGATATCAGCAGCAAAGAATGGACACAAAGAAGTGTGTGAATTGTTGATAGAGAGAGTAGCAAAGTTAGATGCAGCAAGAGAAAATGGATGGAAAGCATTGATGCTTGCAGCTGAAAATGGCCATGACAGAGTGTGTGATTTATTGTGTGATTCATTAATAGGAAGGGGAGCAAAGATAGATTTAGTTGATAATAATGAAAAAACAGCATTGATGCTTGCAGCTGAAAATGGCCATGGCGAAGTGTGTAATTCATTAATAGAAAGGGGAGCGAAGATAGATTTAGCAAATAAAGATAGAAAGACAGCATTGATGCTTGCGGCTGAAAATGGCCATAGCGAAGTGTGTAATTCATTAATAGAAAGGGGAGCAAAGATAAATTTAGCAGATAAAGATGGAAAGACAGTGTTTATGCTTGCAGCTGAAAATGGCCATGGCGAAGTGTGTGATTCATTAATAGAAAGGGGAGCAAAGATAGATTTAGCGGATAACAATGGAAAGACAGCGTTTATGCTTGCAGCTGAAAATGGCCATGGCGAAATGTGTAATTCATTAATAGAAAGGGGAGCAAAGATAGATTTAGTTGATAACAATGGAAAGACAGCACTTATGCTTGCAGCCGAAAAGGGTTATAAAAGAGTATGTGATTTATTAATATGGCAAAAAGAAGTGTGTTATTTATTAATAATAATAGAAGCACAGATAGATTTAGCAGATAAAGATGGAAAGACAGCGTTTATGCTTGCAGCTGAAAATGGCCATGACAGAGTGTGTGATTTATTAATAGTAATGGGAGCAAAGATAGATTTAGTTGATAACGATAGAAAGACAGCATTGATGCTTGCAGCTGAAAATGGCCATGACAGAGTGTGTGATTTATTGATATGGCAAAAATCAGAGATAGATTTAGCAGATAGTGATGGAAAGACAGCATTGATGCTCGCAGCTGAAAGTGGACATGACAGAGTGTGTGACTTATTAATAATAATGGAAGCAAAGATAGATTTGGCAGATAAAGATAAAAAGACAGCATTGATGCTTGCAGCTGAAAAGGGGCATGAAGAAGTGTGTTATTTATTAATAAGAAGGGGAGTAAAGATAGATTTAGTTGATAATAATGGAAAAACAGCATTGATGCTTACAGCTGAAAATGGACATGACAGAGTGTATGATTTATTAATAAGAAGGGGAGCAAAGATAGATTTGGCAGATAAAGATAAAAAGACAGCATTGATGCTTGCAGCTGAAAAGGGGCATCACAGAGTGTGTGATTTATTGTGTTATCTATTGATGAGAAGGGGAGTAAAGATAGATTTAGTTGATAACAATGGAAAGACAGCATTGATGCTTGCAGCTGAAAAGGGGCATCACAGAGTGTGCAATCTATTAATAAGAAGAGGAGCAAAGATAGATTTAGCAGATAAAGATAGAAAGACGGCATTGA
>MDTD01160036.1_pt1 | contig 19948 bp, 5 predicted proteins | sample 811221 | NCBI WGS metagenome assembly MDTD01 (sample SAMN05326646, study PRJNA326480) | marine metagenome | isolation source: seawater | place: Pacific Ocean: South West | collected 2011
GAACAAAGGGCCGGTGTCCATTTCACCGGGGATGCTGTTGTACCAAAATTCAACCGTACCAATATTTGAAAACGCCAACTGGGTTTGCCCACTGGGCAACTCGAGAAAGCTTGCACCGTCATGGGAATTCGCGGCCCGGAAAACCCGCCCTCCGTGAGACTGCCAAGACAAGTCATCTTCACGGTTTGCGACGGTCAGCGTCACCGTCTCAGTGTCACTTAACGCGTTCACCGTATCTTCGACCAGCACCAAGGTCAGTTCCACGGTGCCGTAGAAATTATCGATCAAATCAATTTCAAAAGTGAAGGTACCCGAGACCGACCCTTCTGCTCGGTCGCTGATCTCCAATGCGGTGGCAGCCACCGCCCACTCTTTTCCTGGCTCCACCTCAATGGTGAATGAATGGCCGTCAAAAATGTTCGCATCGCGAAATTCCCCACTCACGGTGTACTTGGTCGGTGCAGTTTCGCTGGCATCGTGACAGTACCCCTCGGTACAAATATCAGTCCCGCCTTCGGTGGTACAGTCATCGTCGTTGCTGCAAAGTTCAAACAATTCTAATGCAGCCAAAACAGATGGTTCTTCGATGATAATCTCAGGGGGCTGAGGTGTTTCAACGATATCAGGCGTCAACCAGTGTTCAGCCAAACTGAGTGACCCGTCGCGCTCGCAGTAATAATAGTACGGCGCTTGGTTGTATTGCTGTGCCTGGCCCGTCCAATAGGTGAAGGGCTGTCCAATGCGACCGTCCCATAAACGCATGAGCAGCGGTTCCTCGTCATTGAGAATGTTGTTCCAATCGTCTTCTTGGTGGTCATAGCGGTACCGTAAAATCGCATCGGCGGGCAGCAAAAGATAGGGATAATACGCAAAGCCCGCAGGGTTCCCCCCCAGGTAGTATTGCGGCGGCGATTTGGTAGGAATGCTTTGCCAAGCCGATTCACCATCGGCATCAATGGCGGCTTGATTTTCTGCATATTGCCATTTGCCGCTGGTACAATGGTCCGGGTGGCACCAAACACCGACTCCCAAAGAGGTATCGGTGGCATCGTTCCCCAGGCTCCCACTCACTTCATTGAGCCCCACGGTGCCATCTGTCAAATCTGACACCAAATATTGCGGGGCCTCCGAATCCGTACCCAGGTCGTGCTGTTCGAGGGTTAGCGTACAGTCATTGCCGCCACTGCAACCACTTATCGAAGAAAAATACGGCAGTGGATCTGAGTGATATAAACCCATACGAACTGCTTTTGTGTCAGAAACACCATTGGCGTCCACCATGGTGACTTCAAAATGGATAAAAGAAACCGTTAGCGGGTGACTGTCCACATCTCCAAAGGTGCCACATTCGCGGTAAGTGCCGTTGCCATACTTTTCGGGTTCATCATCAGGGGCATCACGCAGTGCGTAGACCTTGTTGTAGTCATCGGTTTTGAGCAGGATATCGCTTTGCCAAATAAGCTCGTAGGCCCCTGTATCAGAGTTTTGGGCCAAGCTCACCAAATCTCCGTTCACCCCGACCCCACAACTGTTGTATTGTTCGCAACTGCAATTAATTTCAGCTAAATCGCAATCCCAAACCGGCGTGGTGATGCTGACGCTTTGGATAGCGTCCCCGTCGGGGTCCGAAATCGTCATGGATGTGGCCACACCGTTCGGGCCGGTGGATAAATCACCCCACAGGTAGTCTTCGAGAAGTGTGGGTGGCGCGGAATCCCCTGCGTCATCATTGAAGCACACACCCACCGGCACAGTTTCCCAAAAACGACCGTCCGAAGTCTGAATGCGAAGCATGATGCATTCGTTGCCGTATCCCACGGTGTATGCATCGGCGCTCCAATAGAGTTTCCATGTAGACCCATCCTTGGCCACCGAAAAATTAGGACTGTGGATGTCCTCTTCGATACCCATATCTACAATAACAGTATTGTTAGGGTTATCGAACGACAGTGCACCGATTTCGGAACCTGGTGCAGAAGCATCGCTCACATTGAGGAATTCTATATTTGAATTCAGTTTTGGAGGTTCGTAAGTAGCATAAGAGGCGCCGTGAATGGTCCCGTACAGGTTAACTCCTTGAGATGAGTTAAGAAAAGTAGTGCTTGCCGTGTCCTCCATATCGTACAGCACCCGAACCCCCGCTGCGTTCGAGATTTTGATCTCATCGAGGTAACCGTTGAAAAAATTAGCAGTGCTCAATTCAGAACGCCGCCCTAAATACGTGTAGAGGTTGTCAAAATCGGTATTGCCGAAGACCGCGGTATCGACCGTTAAAATGGGGTCACCATCTAATGAAAAATCCAAATAAGGCGCTGTAGAAGACACGCTCAACTCAAAATAATGCCAACGATTTGCGGCCACCGCTCCCTGCACAGCGCCTGATTCGTCGTTATAAGCAAACGTCACGTCATCACAAACATAACTTTGGCACAGCTGCAGCCGAATGCGCCCACTGGAAACAAACAACATCCAAGAATGGTTCCAAGTGGTGCCCCCTCCCCAAATGGTTTTTGGGTTTCCGTCGATGTTGTTCAGATAAAACCACCCTTCCACCGTTCGGCTGGGGGCATAGCCAAGGTCATTGCCCTCCATCAACAGGACGTGATCATTGCCATCAAAGGAAAGGACATTTTCGGTTGTCGCGACCGATGGTGCAGCTGCGAAAACAAGAGAGATAAAGGCACCAAGTGTGCACCATGTAAGCCCACTGGCCGAGCGTTTTTTATTTACCATCATGGCTCCATTCCTGGTGGCCAAATAGGCACGACCCATTCGTTACGGTCTTCTACTTTGTACTCAAGCACATAGTAGTAATCGGCCATGGCATCATCGATCGCCCAGCCGCAATAATCCGAGGGAATATCATTCGAAAAAAAGTAGCCAGCCATTGTCGAAGCCGCACGCGTGGGACTGCCAACCAAGTCATGGGCGCGCGGGTTGACCCCCATTAAACTCGCAGTGGCACTCACAGCCCCCCATGAGATGTAGACGATACCCACCGCTTGGCCCACGCCTGGGGACGCAAACAGAGCCAAGGACGCAGCACCCGCGTCAATCCCGTTCACCATGGCATTCTTACAGGCAACGCGTAATTTTACCGGGTTGTCACGATTGTCCCACATGCTTTTGAATGAAAGGCCACTTGAAATAATCGTCATAATGGGGCCGCCCCACTTCCCCCACCATTTCATGGTGCGCCCAAACCTGGTTAAGTTTTGTGCTGACGCGTTAGACATGTTGTGCAACATCGCCATCTGCTGTTGATACTCAAAAACTGCCATCCCGATATCTAGAGCCAACAGTGCAGAAGCGAACACCACTTCACCGAAGTTGTCGTCGCGATACGCCACCCATACATCTGCGGCCCCAACCACAATCCCAACAATGTTCACAGCATTATTAATACGAATCGAGTCTTGGGTATGTCGTACCACTTGCTCCATATCCACGCCGTGCTTTTCAAAAAGTGGGTTATCAGGGGGTACCTTAATTTTCTTCTTTTGACCTGTGAGGGTGGTGATTTCCACTTCATCGAAACCGTCAAGTTTCATGGTTTGGCCTGCATTGTGAACGCCCGTCACCCTTTTGGCTTTCTTTTCGGTGGTTCCCAACCCCTTACCGGTGCGCTTAAATTCGTTACCCACCTCAAAAACACGCCACCCCGTCACATTATTGTCCCCATCAAGAATCGGTCGTGTTTCCAGGGTCACCGTATATTTATCTGTGAAAAAGTTCCGAATGGTTTTCCGATTCTCTTGCTCAGATAAATCCAAATCAGCAAAAACCTTCCCGCGTTTATCCCACTGCGGGTTACCAAAATAGGTTTCAGAGAGGACGATATTTTGAGACACCGAGCCCGTCTTTACATGCCTATTACTCGGAGCCAGACCCGTATAATAACCATAATACGCCGTTAACTGAGGATTCGTAAAAAGACCAAATTGGTCTTTAACCACCCCACCGATGGTGTTTATCGTATCGAGAGTCTCTAGCACGGTCGACTCGAGCTCTCCTTCATGGCAGTCCCACCCTTCGTCGAGACAGACTTGACGTTGATTTTCCATTTTGACATCGAGCATTACAACTTCAGCCGCATGAAGCGTTTGACCCCCGTTACCAATCGTGGGGTCTTTAAATTCAAACCATTCGGGTTCTAAAGTCATTTCATATGGAGAACGACAATGACGGGGCGCTTGGCACGCCACCAAGTCTAAACCACAATTATTCTCAGTTAATATGAGACGACACTCTTGTTCCTGAAAGTCCGACTGCCGAAAAACATCTAATTTCATAGCCTCTGCATTGGACGCATGATCAGCAAGAATAAGAATCCCATCCACGTCTCCTAAGGTTAGTGCACCGAGCCGCGGTTTTCCTAGGTATTGTCCATTCAGGCCGTTAACAACATAAATGCGCGTCCCATCGGCAAAGCTGATTTTTCCTTGCCAACCCAAAATTTCATCCACCCTGTCTTTATTTGAAGAAGGCCAAGCCTCAGCGTCGTCAAATGTCAAACCATAGATATTGGCTTGTAAGCGGCCCGGTTCCACCACGGTATCCGAGCATTGTCCGTTGTCGCAAAATCCTTGAGAGCAGTCACTGTCCTCTTGGCACACATAAGCCTGTCCGACGCTCGGCCCCACAAATCCAAAATAACTGGCGACTTGATTTGTATCACTGACGCGCTTGGTGATGAGACGCATGTGAAGACCGCCGGTATTGTGCACCACGCCAGTCACTTTAGGTGCGTACTGGTTAAAGTTAAAACCAGCCACGGCGCCGTCGTTTTGCCCACCCTCAATTTCTGCCATGGGATACAAAAGAAGCCCGGCGGTGAAAAGTCCCTGTGAACTTTGACCCGATGACAGTGCGATTTCTTCCACTGCGTCTCGAGGCACAACAACCTCGAAGGTGAAAAGGGGGGAACCCGTTTGTTGCGTCAACCGTCTCACGGCAACGGTGGCTTCATGAAAAACAGCATCCTGGCTTAACACCGTATTGTTGTCGTAGTTCTTAGACACCAAATAATACCGCATCAATAAAGTTGCATCCGAGGCGCCAAGGTCACGAACCAGCGCTTGGTGGTCTAACGTCATTTCAAACACATACTTGTTTTCTTTATAATTCTGGACGGCAACCGTATCAAACCGATAGTGATGTTCTTGGCCTGACACAGGGTCTTCAAACGGTTCATAGCCCTTGTTTCTTAACTTTGCTTTATATTCGTATGTGTAGTGATCGTAAGTAAACTTAAACTCATTGGGGTGACATCCAGAGGTCCCTCCCCATGACATTTCTGATACGGCCTCTAAGTAATAATCGTTTAATTCAATATCCCCTTCCAGCTCCCACTCTGTTTCTTCTAACTGAGCCTCAAACTCAGCTTTGATATTTGAATGACTCATATCGCTGTTCGACACATAGACCGAACTGGTGGATCGGTTAATCACCCAATCGGGGTCCTTACCCGACAAACACCTGCCGCCACAAAGACTCCAACACAACTCGGTGGGGTGCTCTAAGCGAGAGGCTTCTCCAAAAATCCCGTAAGCATGAAAGGTCACCTCTGTCTCGATGAATCCCGCGGGTAAATCAGCACGCCAATGGTTCACATCTATAGAGCCACCTGCCCCGCCTTGAGGGCCATTGCCGGCACTTCCACCCATGCCGCTGCCAGGCCAACCAACTGGTACCGAATCATCGCCATCCAAGACCGTGTCATTATCCGAGTCCGGATCTACAATCGCGATCTTTCCATCTCCGTCATAATCGGTCTGTGACCCTTCTTCATCACCGTCAAAGACCCCGTCCCCATCGGAGTCTCGATCAAGGATATTGATGAGCCCATCACCATCTGAATCGGCCATGGCCAAAGCCTCACCCATGACCTCAAGTTCAATATCATCTCTGAGAAAATCGAAATCCGAATCTCGTAATTCGGGGTGACTGCCAATATACAGTTCGTACACATCCGTGAGGCCATCGTTATCATCATCTGGGTCTTCATTGTCACCGATACCATCACCGTCCACATCGCGGTTTTCATTTGGGTCACCGGGAAAATCATCGCCGCGACAGGTCTCTGTGGGAGGGACTCTTAAACCGTAAGTATCGCAGCCGGCCCAGTTGTCACCGAAACCATCGCCATCTTTATCCGTCCACTGCGCCGTATCCATCGGAAATGCATCAGGTACTTCGCTACAGGTGGCGGCATCCGATTCATCCTCACAAACGGAAGCGGCCGTGCAAACCCCTTCAACCGTTTCTGCCTTATCGCAGTAGCCGTCATTGTCGTTATCGGGGTCTTCATAGTTGGCCAGTCCATCCCCATCCCAGTCGCCGGCAAACTTCAAGAATGTCGTGGTGGTGGGCACCTCCCACTCGTCACCAAAGTAAACTGTACCACTCAGGGTATAGCCATCGGGAATGGCAAACAGGTGCGGTTCGCCAGCATCTTCAGGGGTACCGTCTCCATAATTGATCAAAAAAGTGGGTTCTGGCAGAAATACTTCCTGCGCCACCGGCACCGCCACCCAGTTGTGACTGAGGCGGTATTTGCGGTATGGCACCATGGCATCCCATTGTGCAATGGACACCAAAATCGCGTTCTTTTCGGATGAAACAGGGCTACCAAAATACCGGTACAAGGTTTGGTTGCTCGCCTCGTATTGAACCATCAAGTCATGCTGTAAAGGCAACACGTCAAAATCCAAAGGCCACAGAAACCATCCTTCTGGGTTCGCATCGGTTCTCCCCATAGGCAGGCCCCCTTCATCCATGGCCCGATAGTATATCCAGTTTTCGAATTGGCTTTCTTTGGAATAAGCACCGGGTCTCAATGAGAAATCCACCACCACCTGGGTAGTCCCAGATTCGGTGACACTCACTTCTGAACTATCAAACAGTTCAAACCAAGGATTTCCACCATTATGGCCCTCCGCGACGAAGGTATCCTGTTGGTGATCAAAAACGATTGTGCCCTTCTTCTTTGTGGGTTCGCGAGGGTTAAAACTGAGTTCAAAACCGCCTACCGCTTGGCCGGACGCCACAGAAAACGACAATCTTTGTGCCCTGACCCCCGCATTATCGAGCGCGGGCTCGAAATCATCGGTATCGATGGACAGCCAGTCAGGCGTCTCTTTCACCACAATATCTAATGCCGCTTCGGTGTTAAGGCCTCTTTCTTCCTCCGCAATCCCCAAGGAGCCCACTGGCCAGTTCAAGGCTTCGTTTCTATCCGTCACTTCAAAGCGCAAACGGTGCGGGCTGTTTTCGGGTGTTGGATGCAGATAAAACGCAGACAAATGGTTCCCATCTTGACTGATACCATCTCCCAAACGCCAGCGTTTCTGGCGGATTGAATCATCATCAAAGGCAGTGGCTGACAACTCAAAAGTTTCACCAATCACCACCTCGATTTCAGAGACATGATCAGTCAGCACTTGCGAGGGTTCATCATCGGATACGAAGTTGGTGTCGCCATCGTAAATATAGCCCCTTGGCAGTTCATTACCGGCCTTGAAATCAGCGCCAAACACATATCCTTCGACGCGATAAGCAATCTTTTTACGCCCATCCTGGCCCACATCAAACCTTGCCTTGAGATAAGTTGCTGTTTCATTGTTACAAGTGGTTTCTGCTTCGTCTTTGAGTTTGAGGTAGGTCACCGTTGCATCATTGGCGTCCACGATGGCATCGACACCATCAAAAACAGACAAATCATCGCAACCCGTTTCGCCATCACCACAGCAGCCTTCCACATCGCCTTGACAGCAAGCCGTTAAACGCTCCGCCTCGTTCAATACGCTGTGATAGGAACTGTTTTCATCGTCAGGGTTATCGTCAAGGCCATAAACGTTCTCTTCGCCCGCATCCCGTATGGTCTCATCTAAGACAAATACCCAACAGCCTGTGGCTTTGTAGTACATTTCCACCTGAGTCGATGCATCGTTGCACATGCCCTCAGGAGAACCTAAATCGTCGCAAAGGGGGTTGTCTGGACACGCTTCAGAATCTTCGGAGTTCGGGTCACAAAAAGCCGTTCCCGATAATGAACGGCAGTCCCCGTAGGCCTCCGCCGAGTTTGCGATGCGTCGGAAGAACAACTCGGTCCCCATTTCAGCCAAAGCGCAATCGCCTTCAAACACTTCACGCTTGAGGACACAGCCCCCCGTATCGTGCACGCATTTCTCGGAATCCCCATCGCAAGTGCCTCCGATTAAAGCACACTGCTCTTCGGCGTCCCAAGTGAAAACGGGCACACCATCCACGTAACTTTGCACCTCACATTGAACATCGATCACATTTTTCTGAGGCACATCGAAAGCCACCACCGACAACTGACGGTTTAGGAAATCCGCATCTGCGTCTGTGATGTCGAATTTCACGTTGAGAAATCCGGAGGCATCCTCAGGAATGGGCATGAGATACTGGTAGTAGGCGGGGGTTTCTTCCCAAATGGCGTCACAGCCCAAGGCATTGCTGGGGCTGTTGTTGTCTGCCTCTTCCAGCCCGTTAAAATGTCGCCCACAGGCCGCTGCTTGGCTGTAGCTATAACCTTTGGTACCCCAACGACAATCTTCAGTGGCGGTCGCGGTGGTTGTTCCCAACTCATCCCAATGTACGTCCACACGAGGTCCGGTCTCTGAGAAATCTTCATCGTAAAAACGGACATACAATCCACAAGGCTCGCCAATACCCGACTCGTGCACACCGCGATCCGCATTCCAAGTCCAGGTGCTGACCAGCCCTTGCGCTTCCCCTTCTTGTTGGCACGGATTGTCAGCCGCATGCAGCAGATCTTTTTCCACCCGATCGCTGTTCCACTCATTGGCTGCCACATAGGCACCCAACACATCCGGTAAAGCTTCGGTGACGCGGCCACCGATACACGTTTGGCTGAATTCAACCTCATTCATGAACCGGGTTTCATTGGATAATCTCGGGCTAAAATTGGGCCATTCATACGCCAAATCGCAACACGGATTCGCTGGGTCTTCGGTGCCATTGGGCCTTTCGGAGAGCATCACGTTATAGTTCTGAACCGATGCATTGCAACAAGGGTGTTCCGGTGCGACCGATGTACAAATGGTATCGGTGTTGGACGCCCCTACTTCTTGGGTACGATCGTAGAACCAGTTATTACAGCAAACATTGCTCTCTCTATATAATTCGCATCTAAAATCGCAGTTGAGATTTTCATCAATGACGCCATCGCAATCATCATCGAGCCGGTTACAGCGTTCTCGAACATCCAGTGGTAACGGTTCGGGCTGCGGCACGGATGCACCATCTTCACAACTCGCCACAATATTCCGACAAACGCCATCACCTTCATCCCAGGGCTGCAACCCTTCGTCCACAAAACTGTCACAATCGTCATCCAGGCCATTACATGTTTCGTCTGTGGCCGCATCGAGAGGTTCACATTCTACGATTGCACCATCTTCACAAGGAACCATACGATTTAGGCATGCCCCACGCCCACAAACCACTTCGGGCAAGTCATCCACTTCACCATTACAATCGTTATCCTGCCCATCGCACGTTTCGGGCAAAGGCGCTCCGGCTTCACAGTATCCAGGGATACCGTTCACACAGGCAGGGACAAACTTTTCGCAAGCACCGGTGCCACAAGAAATCAAAGCAGGAAGGTCTTCATCAATCTCACCATCGCAATCATCATCGAGGCCATTACACACCTCCGTGGTTGCCATATCTAAGGGTTCGCAAGTTTGAGGGATGTTTTCTGAGCAAGCAGCCACCACATTCGCACAAGCACCGGTGCCGCATCGCAGGTTCGGGATGCCCTCATCAATATCGCCATCACAGTCGTTATCGAGCCCATCACAAATTTCTGGGGCTTTCAGTTGGGCCCCAACGCAAACGCTCCACACCAAATCATTGGTACAAGTACGAAAACCAGTGGAGCATGCGCCATCGGTTTGCCCGCAACTCAACCGCTCCCCCACCTGGTTGAACTGGCACCGATCCAACTTGCCATCGCAATCACCCGCTGCGCAGCCAGGCGCCACGTATGCGATTTGCCCAACGGGCTGGCTCGCAGAATCGACACAATCCTCATTGGCTTCGCAATCACTCACCACAGAAGACTCGGTCGTGCACAGAGATGGTGTTTCAGATTCGTTCACACACACAAAAGAGGGTTCCACCCGGCAAAAAACGTTACAACCATCTCCATCATCAAGGTTGCCATCGTCACAAACTTCATGAGACGACACCAAACCGTCGCCGCACAGCGATTGACAAACAGAGGACCGCTCGCCGAAACAGACGAAACCCGGTTCAATCTCACAGGCCGAGGAACAACCATCTAATGAGCTGTTGTTGCCATCGTCACAGCTTTCTTCGGGGCCTAAAAAGCCATCTCCACAGGACGCGACACAAGACGTCGCTTCGGTACAACTGGGGTCGAAGGGCATGGTGCGCATGTTAAAAATGACGGTTTGGCGCTGATAGGGGAGCCCTGCTGCGCCTAAAGACAACATCTCATCATTGACTTCGCCACCATTGTGAATCACCTGAGAGACCGACAAAGGGGTCGGGCTTTCCACCTGGAAACCCATCATAAAATCCCTCAGCCCGATGGCAGCGGGTAAAACGGGTCTCACCACAAAAGGTGAAACATCTGCAATGGTTCGCCGCCAGCTCAAATGGCCATCGGATTCCATGCGAACCACTTGTGAGGCATAACGGGCCTGGGCGTTGCCATCAGAATAGAGCCACACCATGGCCCCCCCCCGATCAAGGGCCTGCACCCCTAAAGACCGGACGGACTCCTCTCCAAAATGTAATCTGCGGCCAAAGTTGGTCTCTCCCCCCTGAGACAAACGCACGACAAAAGCGTAGCTCAACTCATCAATCTCATCACCCGACATAGATACGGTCTGGGTCGCTCCGTTCTGGGCCGCGGACAACGGGTGTGCGGCCCAACCTGTAATCCAAAAGGAACCGTCCGGATGCGCTGCAATACCGGTCACGCGATTATTTGCCTCTGCACCCATGACCACCGTGCGCTCGTGGGCAAGGGCCCCGTCACTTTCCCGAAAAAGGGCCACAAAACCATCTTCTTCATTGCCCTGGGCCAAACCGTTACCCAATTCAGGATGCAGCTGCCCTTTGAACCAACCTGAAACGGCCATGAGCTGCTCACCCGTGGCCAAAGGATAGATGGCCAAAGCAGAGGCGATCACATTGGCATCTCCTTTGAGTTCTTGTGTCCAGACAATGGCTCCGGCCCGATCAATTTTAATGACCAAACTCTGATTCACGTTTGCGTTCGGGAGGTCAAAAACAGCACCCGACTCGGACGTTATATTTAGGGCCCCTTGGTAGTTGAGCGTCACATAGATATTTCCGTGACGGTCTAAGGTATTGCCCATGAACTTCAAATTGGACGCGCCAAAATAGGTTTGATGGATGGTTGTGCCTTTTGCGTCTAGCCGCGTCAGTAAAGCGATCATGCCCGCCTCTGCCGTAGACGTTACTGTTTGCTGAACCCAGGTCTGGCCCTCTTGGCGAAGCCAACGCGCAGCGCAGTCTTCCTGAGCGTTTTTACAAAAAGTGGCTGCGACCCAAAGGTCACCGGTTGAGGGGTCCTTGGTCACCCAATCCGTCCGGTCTTCCACTTCCAAGGGTGCATTCGTACTGTCGACCGATTGCGCCACCATTTTGAGCGTGACCTGTCCAGCCCCATTTGCGCCCATTAACCAGCCATCACGGCCGGCAGCATTCACACTTCCCGCAGTTGGATGACCGGCAAAACTACCCGAAACATACCCCCCTGCATTCCAACCCCGATTGGCCCCCGCCGCGAGACTACCAATCACCATGTCACCCTCTTCGGTGTGGAAATCGAAACTTTCCTTGGTACAATGGGAAAGCGGACCGGCCGTTTGCCTCAAGGGATGTAACCCGCCAGGATCCAGTTTGGCGCTCACCCAGCCTTGCTTGGTCCGTCTCACTTTGTACTGCCCAACACCCGAAGTATTCGAAGTCGTGCCTAAACCAGGAACAAAGGGAAGCACGTTGCCGCCAAACACGGCCCAAAGACGGTGACCGTCACCGACAATTTTTGAGGCATTGATGGGCTCAGGCGCCCCATACGGAGACACCACTTCGGTGAACGTTGCGTCGTAAGAGCGTAAAACACCATCCTCGGCCAACACCAGCAAATAGTCTTCAACGGCTGCAACAGAACGGACGCCCACTGGAATTTGTAACTGAAAACATGCGTCCGAATCTGCGCAATTGGGCACATCCACCGTCTCGGCCGCCAAATCAATCCCAACCCACGACCGCGAACTCGTTACTTCATCCCCACTCACATGCGACAGCCACAGCATGTTTTGCGCCGGAGCAATAACCACCTCAGGGGTGAATTGATGACCGGTTGCGATCACCTTTGTGGGGCGACATTCCGGCATGCTGGTCAAAGCAGCCAAACAAGTATCCGGCGCCAGGACGTGTCGCCATCCGACCAGCGCCACATGTGCCTCGCCCGTTGCTGACTTTCCTTGCAGCACCAAAGTGTCCCCTTTTTTCACCAAAGCGTTTAAAGTGACATCAGCGAGCACATCGGGAACAGGAACAGGGAAAAGCGCGTCCGGTGCCCCCCACCTTTGGCCCTGCACCCACCACAGTTTCTTTTCAGATATTTCGTCTTGGATGTGGCGTGTTAACAGTAAGGCCCCCAAAGGTGCGGCGACCAAATCTTCGACATAGACATCACCAGTATTATCGGGAGCAATACGTTGACGCTCCCATCGACGTCCCTCAATGCGCAAACGTTCGACATATCCAGCATCATCGGCCCAATAGACAAAAGGTCCAGCAGCGTCAAAGGCCGAGAGACGGTGCACCCGTCTTAAAACAGCGTCATTGACGGAATGGCATTGAAAACCTTCTTCGATCATGCAGTTCGCATCACAACCATCTTCGTCCATAGTATTGCCGTCATCACAACTTTCACCATCGTTCAACAAACCATCGCCGCAAAAAGGTTCGAACAAGCAATCATCACTGCAGCCATTTGGGTCTAGAGCCACATCACATGCCTCGCCATAGTCGAGTTCTCCATTGCCACAAAGCGTCGAACATAGAGACCCCGCATTGCCCGGCACACATGCCCAACGAAATTCTACAGAACAACTGGCATCACAACCATCCCCAGTGTCAAGGTTGCCATCATCACAAACCTCGCCCCCAAGCGTGAGACCATCGCCACAAATAGCGACACACACACCAGAGCTGCAGTCGTACCCTTGTTCGATCTCACAATTTTCGTTGCAACCATCGAGTGCGGCTAAGTTGCCATCATCACAAGCCTCTGCAGCCGCCTTGACCCCATCACCACAGCTGATGCTGCAAACAGCGGGAGAGACCAAAACATCGCAATAATAGCCTGTCTCGGGTTCACAAAGCGCCGTGCAACCATCGCCATCGTTTTGAGCGCCATCATCACAACCCTCATCACTGGCCGTCAATTGATCACCACAGGTAGAGGCACAATCACTCATAGTGTCGCCCACACAGACAAAACCGTGCTCAACCAAGCAGCTGCCGGAACAACCATCCTGGTCGGTGGTATTTCCATCATCGCAGGTTTCAGCCCCCAAAATGAAGCCATCGCCGCAAATGGCCTGACACACCGTACCATCGCAAGCGAATCCAGCTTCAACTTCACATGCAACGCCACAACCATCTCCCGTCAGAAGGTTGGCATCATCGCATGCTTCCGTTTCATCCAGAACCCCATCGCCACAATAGTGAAGGGTTGGTTCTACAGGCTGACATTCCGCATCACACAAAGAACAAGCCAAATCGCCATATTCGCACACCGTTGGGGGCGTGGCTCCTTGGTCGCATAGTTCGTCTCCCTCTAAAATCCCATTGCCACACACCGCCTCCAAGACCAAAGAACGGGTTTCACATGCGCTGTCACAGACCTCGCACTCCAACACGCCAGGTGCGCAACTCTCGGTCAGTTGATTGCCATCATCGCAGGATTCACCATCGTCTACATTGACCTGCCCGTCCCCACATCTTCGAGCGTTGCCCAACACATAGTCACAAGTCGTACCGCAAACGGTGCAACCTGTTTCACCGTACGCACAATCCTCTACCTCTAAGTTGCCATCGTCACATTGTTCTGGAGATTCCCAAAAGCCATCGCCACATACGGGTACCCGCTCAACCGTGGCCCATTCGCAGACTTCGGAGCACACCACACATTCTGAGATATAAGGGTCGCAATTTTCAGTGACCGTATTGTGGTCGTCACAGGCCTCACCAATTTCGACGACCCCGTTACCACACGTGGCCACATTGTTCACCGTGACTAAAACGCAGTCTCCATTACATATATCACACTGTTCGAGTTGTGGGTCACATGACTCGGTTTCGTTGTTTCCGTCATCACAAGTTTCGGTGCCCACAACAATTCCGTCGCCACAGATGGGCTCGCAGGTGGTCCCCGCGCATGCGTATCCAGTTTCTACCTGACAAGAACTCCCACAACCATCGCCATCATCGGCATTGGCATCATCACACAATTCCCCTTCTGTAACATTTTGAAACCCATCCCCGCAAAAACGAGCGACGCCCGCGGTTAAGTCACAATTCGCGTCACAGACCGTACATGCCTCCAAGCCATAGGCACAGGATTCCGTCTCCGCATTGCCATCGTCACAGGTTTCACCGAACTCTACGATGCCATTACCGCATTCTGCTTCATTGACTTGGATGCTTAGAGAACAGTCACTGGTGCATATCTCACACTGATCTTCTTGCGGGGAGCAAGCTTCCGTGATGGTATTTCCATCATCACAATCCTCACCATTTTCTAAAATACCATTGCCACAAACAGAAGGTGGCATTTGCTGTTCGATTCTCGGTTTTTGGAGGTGAACGGGGGCTGGGTCGGTGTCTGCAACATTAGGCCCTCCTTGAGGGCAGGCAGTCAGCAACAAAAAAAGAAAAAAGCCCATGTTTCTAGTCATTTGATCCATCCTTGGGAAACAAAGTGCATCGGAAAGACTAGCACGAAAGCCAATAAACCGCTCCCCCGCCTAGAAATAAATAAGGCAAAAAAAAGCTTCTATATATCAGCTACTTAGAAGATGGAGCAACGGTGACACTTCCCACATGCACGGGAACCACGTCTTTGATTTGAACCACCGACTCAACCGCCTGGTCAATGGCCACTTCCACGTCGCTCAAAATTTCGGCTTCGACGGGGAAATTGAGCTTAACCGGCACCCGAATGTTTTGTTTCACCGCCACGGGTAAACTCTGTTTGATGGGCACTTTGAGGGTTTGTTTGATCAAGATTGTTTCATTGATGGGAACGGTGGCTTTCACAGGTACTTCCGTATTCAACGGAATGTTGAGTTTGGGGATATCCAAAGTGATGACATCTTTGATGCGTACCTTTTGCTTAATGGGCACTTTCACCTTGATGGGAATGTTCCAATCCGTCGTAATGCCCGAAAGAACGCCTGCCGCTTTCATGTTCGGGTCTAGGGGAACCTTCACATCCAACTCAATCACATCATCAATAAAGACCTCTGTATCGATAGGTACCTGCAGGTTTTTAAACGACAGCTCTTTTTCCGTCAGATTCATCGAAATAGGAATCACGGTATCGACCAAAACATTTTGTTTCACTCTTATGGCTTGCTCGACCGGCACATCAACATCTAAGTCAAGATGCACATTAAATGTTTCGTCCACCGGCACGTTTAAATCCCGATCTAAGTTGACCTGAGTTTTGATTTTGTCAGGCAATGATACTTTCATGTTTTTCTTTAAATGGGTTTTAAAGGGGACCTCGGTATCGAGCTGCAACTGTAAATCTTGATCCAGGTCTAAAGACAAGACCATTTGCTTGCCCACCACGAGGCCTACGACAATGGCGATGGACAGGGCCACCACGCCTCCCGCGAAAAATGTGCGCCAAAAATTCTGTTCTCGTCCCGTCTGTGTTGTGTCTTCCACATCCAAACCCGTCTTCTGCGACCATTTGCGATGGCCTCATGGCCCGGTTCACCCTAACACAAAAGGCGTGGTTCGAAAAAACCACGCCTTGTTAATGGGACGATTTATTTTTTTGGGCTGCTTAAGCCACAGGCTGGGCGTCAACTACCCCGCTGTGGCTCATGGCTAAAGGGCGTGGCCCTGCCTTTCTAACCGCTTCGCTGCAGCCGGCTTCAAACTGTTCGAAGTTATCACGGTACATTGTGACCAAACGGTCTGCTTGGTTGTCGTATGCATCGCCGTTCGCCCAGGTATTGCGTGGGTTAAGGATTTCAGAAGGAACGCCATCGCAACTTTTTGGGATTTCAAACCCAAATCGCACGAAGTAGTCGAATTCGCCATCAGCCAACGACCCGTCCAAACACGCATTCAACAAACGACGTGTCCACTTAATGCTGATGCGCTCACCGACACCGTAGGCACCGCGAATCCAACCCGTGTTCAGCAACCAGACCGTAACACCGTGGTCTTGAATCTTTTTGGACAAGAGTTCCGCGTAGACCGAAGGGTGTGAAGGCATAAACGGCGCGCCGAAACATGCTGAGAATGTGGCCTGGGGTTCAGTGACGCCCACTTCTGTCCCAGCAACCTTTGCCGTGTAGCCACTCATGAAATGGTACGCAGCCTGTTCGGGGGTGAGCCGGCTCACTGGAGGCAACACACCGAAGGCATCAGCACACAGGAAGACGATATTCTTGGGGTGTACCCCTTTGCCCGAAACCACTCTGTTCTCAATGAACTCAATGGGATAAGAACCGCGCGTGTTCTCAGTCAACGAGGTATCCGTAAAATCGGGCACACCGTTATCATCGAGGATGACATTCTCGAGCAAAGTGCCCGGCATGCGGGTGGTGGCGAAGATTTCTGGCTCTGCTTCAGCGCTGAGGTCGATCATCTTGGCATAGCAACCACCTTCGAAGTTGAAGACCCCATTATCACCCCATCCGTGTTCGTCGTCGCCGATCAAAGCGCGATCGGGGTCAGCACTCAAGGTGGTTTTGCCCGTACCCGACAAACCGAAGAACACAGCACTGTCGTCCGGGCCTGCATTGGCTGAACAGTGCATGGTCAGAATTCCTTTTTGCGGCAATAAGAAGTTCATCACCGAAAAAATGGATTTCTTGATTTCACCGGCGTACTGGGTGCCGCCGATCAAGACCAATCGCTCTTCGAAATTCATCAAAACAAAGACATTGGAGTTTAGTCCATATTTGTCTTTGTCTATGGTGTTAAAATGGGGCGCGTGCAGCACCGTGAATTTGGGTTCGTGTTCCGCTCTCTCAGCGTCGGTAGGGTCGATAAACATGTTGGCGGCAAACGCATTGTGCCAAGCCGTTTCGTTAATCACACGAATGGGCAAACGCTCAGAAGGCTCTGCACCACAAAAAAGGTCTTGCACGAACAACTCGTTTCGCGAGCCGAGATATGCCAACACCTCTTCTTTGATTTGTGTGAAGACGTCAGCGCCGATAGACTTGTTCACGGTACCCCACCAGATTTTGTCTTGGGAAGGCTCGGATTGGACAAGAAATTTATCGTTCGCAGAACGACCGGTCCGCTCTCCAGTAGTGGCAACAAAGGCCCCGTGTGCTGTCAATTTTCCCTCGCCATTGCCAACGGCTTTCTCGATCAACTGATCTTGTTTTAGGTTCCAGTACACTTCGGCTGCGGTTTGAAGTCCGAGACTCTCGAGTCCCACCTTACTTTTGGTCATGGTTATCCCTCGTGGTTGTGTGCGACAAAGGTGACATTAAGCCCCAATGTGCGGAATTACCTAACACAGAATGCGGTAAGCGCAATTCTCACCGGCATTCGCTTTTGGCCTTTTGCGTCAATAAGCGTAAGTACCTGTTTTAAAGAAGTTTTATTTTTTCTTCGGCCCCTTTTGAAGGTCTTGTGATGGCCATGGGAATCAAAAAACGTTGAAAATCTCATATGATCCCGAGATTAAATGGATTTTTGAGCAGAAATAACGCTACAAATCGGGTGCGCACCCCACCTATAAAAACGGCCGCAAAGGACCATGGAAACGAATTTTCTCGCCCAAAAGCCTGATATCATACTCATCAACGGCTCCACTGGAGCCTTCTCGGCTTTAAAAGACTTCTTGGGGACCCTCAAACATCTGCCCGTTCCCATCGTGGTTGCCATTCACATCCCCACCAACGCCAATGAAACCTTGATGCAAATCTGGGGTGATCACGACACATCAATTCCGTTGGCTCAGGCAGATCAGCGCATTACCGATGGCGTGGTTTTTGCGCCGCCAGGTCAACACATCTCTATTGGACGGGATGCAGACCATGTCGCACGCATCCGTCTTTCTGTTCCAACGGAAGGTGCTCTGGCGCCCTCCATCGACCGGTTGCTGCTCTCTGCCGCGGATGTTTTTCAATACCCGGTTGCTGTGATGCTCTCCGGTTTTGGGTCCGATGGCCAACAAGCCGTGGATATCTTTGCTCAAAAACAACTGCCGGTTTTAATCCAAGATCCAAAATCTGCCATGGAACCAGACATTCCAATCAATGCCGGTTTGGTTTCACCGCAGTCCCCACAGCTAACGGTGAGGGAAATCGCAAAAGTGCTCCACCAAGCTTGCAGCTAGTTTGCTTTCTGTTCTGGATTTTTAACCATCAGTTGGACTTGTTTTGAATAAGAGACGTCATCACAAGTCGGTTTGTTTTGGGCCCGTCGCAAAACGAAGAACGAGTCGTCACGCCCCACCCCAGCCTTCGGTTTCGGTGCGAAACGTAAGAACGGGTTACTGACATCGAGAACGACCTGCTCCGTCTGCCAAAACATCGGTCCCTTCACCAAATCAGGTCCGAGTAACTTACCGCGCATCTCACTTTTGGTGCGTTGCACCACATAAGCTTCACCAATGACCAACCCAGAAAACTTCATGGTCATACCTGGATGACCATCGTGGTCACCATCAAACACCCGGGGGTCATCAGGGTTGGTTGGCAGCGGCTCATTTTCGCGGTCTTGAAGCTTAGCACTGTGCACAATCGTTCGGTCATCGATCAGTAACTCAATCTCCGAGGGGCTCTTCCTCACCAGCCGTGCGGTTCGTACCTTCCCTGACAACGCTTTAGTGAAATTCTTGGAAGGCGTCATCTGAACGACACTGATTTCAAGCTGGGTATCCAGCCGACAAACGGTTTCACGGAATGTCAAATCAGAGCCATTTTGCTCTACATCTACCAAAGTCAATGAGAAGGTTCGGGCCGTTACCTTTTCGACAATGGGTACAGGCGTGTCGGACAGAGAAACGAGTTCCATGATCCAGGTGCCCGACATTTTTGGCCATTCCTGTTGGTTGTCCTGAGCGCTGTCATTGTGTGCAAGAGCACCTTGAGAACAGCCCAACACAACTAAAATGAACATAAATCGGAACATAATACCTACAGATTGAAATGACTTTGGCGCTTTTATAAGGATACCATTAAAAATGTTTTAAATCCTGAAAAGTTACGTAGTTCTATTGGTTTAATCGGAATTTCCAAAGTATACTTTAGGTGATGTTTACCTCCGCTCGCGTTCAGATACCCCTCTTTGGGTTGGTTTTAGCTGTTTTTTTGCCTGGTTGCCCCCAGACGGTCCCTCCACCGAAACAGACAGATCCGTTGGCAGATTTTCTGGGGCAAGCCGGATACCCCTGCCTGGATGACGGAACCTGTCATGAAGGCTTGCTCTGCCTGGAGACCGGCGAACTGGCCATTTGCGTCTCCAGTACACCCGATTGTTCGGGTACATGGGGCGGCACTTCCACCTTAGACAACTGCAATACCTGCGACGATGACCCCACCAATGATTGTACCCAAGATTGCGCAGGCGCCTGGGGCGGCACCGCAACCTTAGACAACTGCGACACCTGCGATGATGACCC
>MDTD01144444.1_pt1 | contig 19943 bp, 16 predicted proteins | sample 811221 | NCBI WGS metagenome assembly MDTD01 (sample SAMN05326646, study PRJNA326480) | marine metagenome | isolation source: seawater | place: Pacific Ocean: South West | collected 2011
AAAAAATAAATATTTATTTTTTTGAAAAAACATTATATACCTACATATTATCACAAATATCATTCGTAAAAGCAATACGATAACCTATATTATTTCTTATCCAACCATTTTCAGATTTTTTTTTGTTATCGCCATCTTGTGATATTTCAGTTTGATTCTCAGAAAACTTTACAGATACTTTTTCCTCATTTTTACTTCTCTGTTCATTTATTTTTTTTGTAACACTCCTTGTAACATAGTGATTATCCATTCTCGTGTTATATTTAACATAATTTAAATTATTATAATCAATTTTATTATAAAAAATAGCTATGCAGCTATGTTAACGACCACCGTCGACAAATAATCTTAATACTAATACAATTATACTTACAATTAGTATAATAATAGTCCCATATAAGACATTTTCAAGACTATATTCATAATCATGCTGATGATCATCAATTATTTCATGTTTAATGTAATTTATTAGATAAAATGTGATAGTAGCGAATAAAGGGTATAATAAACATAATATTGTATCCCTAATACTTCTAAAAAAACTCCGCCAATGATTTTCTTCATGTACATTTATATTTCTACTGGATTGTGTATTTTGTTCTTGTTGTTCATTATTATCTTTCGTTTTTGAACGAGGATCAGCACAATAAAGACATCCCCCATTTTTATCATAGTACTCTTTACTTAATATTTTATTACAAGCAAAACAAATATTATGCCCTGGTAGTTTTTTTTTACACGTAGGTTCTAGATTTTCGAAGAATTCATTACATAAAGGGCATTCTATTTTTTCCTTATTAGTGTTTTTTGAACACATTTTTGGTTTTACATTTATTATGTGTATTTCTCCTGACATTTTTAGGCGTATTCATTCCTTAATTATAAATAAGTAATATAATGTATCAATTTTTTTATATTGCCTGTAATGATATATCCGATGTCTTTAGTTAAAAGAGCTTATTAATACATTTTTTATTGCGTAGCTCTTTTAGTATATTTTTGTACTATATTATTTAATGGTTAGATATATATCTCACAAAAATATACTGAATGATCTTGTTTGGGATAAAATTATAAAAAAATATGGTAATAATTATTACTATTCTCCTGAAATATCATATATACTGTATAAATATAAAAGAAATAAAGGACATGATCATATTTTTTGGAAAGAAAAGGCAAAAAAATATTTATTTAAGTGGTCATCACTTGACGAGGATATAAAAAATAAATATCGAACTATTTCAAAAAAAAATCAAATTCAATTCTATATAGAAAGTGTTGGAGAAATAAACTTTTATGAAAAGAAAAATGGTAATTGTAATCCTTTAAAAGGCATATTTGAAAAATTAGAAGAAGGAATGAAAAAAGCATATATTTCAGTTGAAATATCAAATAATACTTCACATTTACTTGAATATCATGATGATAATATTATATTTAATACATCTGATAAAGATACAAGTAATGATAATATATATGACATCAATATTAAAAAAAATAACATTGAAAAAAGATTTATTACTTTTCGTATACCAAGAATTTTTAATGCTTTAATATTAGATGTTGATAACGCATATCTTTTATGGGAAAATTTAAATACATTTCGTGCAAATATAGTTTTTGTAAAAGTAAATAATTGTATTCCAAATGACATACCAATATTTTCTAATTCTGATTTATCTAATAATGATAAAATATGTAGAAATGCAAACTTATTAGCATTTCTAATATTAGCTGAAAAAAAAAAATATAATTTCGTTACAACAGTTGGTAATTTTGCAGTGTTTGTTAAAAAAAATGCAGTGAAAGATATTAAAATAATAGATTATAATTATAAAAAAATAATTAATAAATACTTTATACCAGATATTTATTCTTATCTAATTTCTTCAAGAGAAAATACGAAATGGAATGTTTTAAATTATCAAGATATTCCAAATAAATATAATAAATATATTATACTAACTAAAAAGGATGACGACGATGTATGTAAAGATGTAATTTATGATATTTTAGAAAATATTAATTATAATAAAGAAATTATAAAAGAAGAATTAGTATGGATATAGAAATTAATCTCTTATTTATTTAAATGGAATACCTAAATCCAATACTACATGGAAATACTCTATTAGAATGTACTGATGATGATTTATTTAAAAATAAATGGTATAAGATTGGAAACATTTGGTATAAATTTTGTAGTGATGGTAAAAATTATCATGATTATGATATTACTAATATAGAAAATAATAATTGGCTTGAATTTACAGGTAAGTCGGAACAATTACACAATAGAGAACTAAATACACATGATTCTTTATACGATGATAATTTATCATATATTTTTAAAAACTATTACTGGTCACCAGATAAAAGAAGTCTTTTAGGTGGGATGAATTGTCCTATATTATTTTATTGTTATTGCACTAATTTGATGAAATATAATGACTATGATAATTCAATGGGTGTTGGTCCATGTCTCTGGGTTGACAGGATAAATCGCTTAGACATTAATAATTTAAGGAAAAAGGATATTCATCAATTACTAGATAGTAATTTACTAAATAGTAAAATGAGAGTTAGGGAATTAGAAAATATATATTATACACGCGTAATAAGAAATAATCTGATAAATTCTTTAAAAAAAAGGAGAAATAAGAGAAAAACTATAAAAAATAGAAAAAGATGATAGGAATAACCTATGACATTAAGTATTCTTCAATTTGGAGTAATCTATTATATTTAGCTACTCTTTCTCCTCTTGCAGGAGCACCTATCTTAATATATCCAGCCCCAATACCTACTGCTAAATCTGATATTAAAGTACTAGTTGTTTCCCCTGATCTGTGAGATACAATTACATCTTTATTTTCGGCAAACATTAATTTAGCTGAATTAACAGCTTCAGTTATAGTACCAATCTGATTTACCTTTAATAATAAACTATTTGCCCATTTATTATCTAAACCTTTTCTAACTGTTGATATATTTGTTGTAAATAAATCATCACCAACTATCATAATTTTATCAGACATTTCTTTTGTAAATTCAGACCATCCTTCATAATCATATTCATCAAAAGGGTCTTCTATACTTTTTAGTGATGGATGTTTATTTATTAAATTTTTGTAATATTCTTTTAATTCCGAACTATTAAGGAATAAATTCTTTTCTACTTCGTATTTTTTAGTTTCTTTATTGTAATATTCACTTGATGCACAGTCAAGAGCTAAAAATATATCTTCTCCACAAGTTAATCCAGACATTTCAACAGCTTCTTCAATAACATTTAAAGCTTCTTCTGGTGTATCTAATTGTGGTGCATATCCTCCCTCATCACCTAAATTTTTAGCACTTATACTATATTTTTTAATTAGTATTTTTTTTAAATTATGATAAACAACAGATACATTATGTAACATATCTCTAAAAAGGATATCACTTCTTGGCATAATCATAAATTCTTGTATTTGAAGATTACCTCCAGCGTGTTTTCCACCATTAAGAATATTTACCATGGGTGTTGGCATTTTATATTTTTCTACTAATTTATAAGTATTTCTGAAATGTTCAAATAGTTCTATATTTAATAAATTAGAAGAAGCACTAGCAACAGAAAAAGATATAGCGGTTGTTGTATTTCCCCCAATGTTTTCCTTTAATTCTGTACCATCAAAGCTACATAATTTACTATCAAATGTAATTTGATCTGTTATGTCAGGTATATCTATATAACGCGAAGAACTGAATTTATCTACATTTTTTACAGCACATTCAACACTTTTTCCAAGATAAGATACTGAATTATCTCGTAATTCTCTAGCTTCATTCGTCCCAGTTGATGCCCCTGATGGACATGATTCTCGTGAAATAACTTTATCATTATTTAATACGTCAACTTCTAGAGTAGGGTTACCACGACTGTCAAGTATTTGTCGACCTTTCATTTTTATTGGACATAAATATCCACTATTAACTATTTCTCCATTCTTAAAGGTTATAACATAAGGAGTCCCTGTTGGTATTTCAACTCTTTCAATTTCATTTTCTGAATATAAACCTAATACAACAAAAAGAGCTCTTAAAGAATTACCGTGTGCAGCTACTAATACATTTTTATTTTCTAAGTTACTTTTAATTTTTTCATTATAGTATTTTGAAACGCGTTTACATACATCATCCAAATTTTCACCATTTTGTGGTCTGTTATAAAATCCCCTTCTCCATTTGTGTACACAATCTATACCATATTCCTCTGCTATTTCTTTTTTATTTTTACCTGTTAAATCACCATAATCTCTTTCATTTAAAGCTGAATCACATTCTATATTTATCCCCTCCGAAACTTTTTCATTATGATACTTCTCAGTTAATTTTGGTATATTTTCTGTAATAAGTTTACATGTATTTATAGCTCTTTTTAAATTACTTGTGAATGCAATATCTATATCTATATTATTTTTTACAATTATTGATGCAGATTCTAATGCTTCATTAACACCTTTTTCAGAAAGGTCAATGTCAGTAAATCCAGTAAATCTATTCTCTTTATTCCACAAACTCTGACCATGTCGAATTAAAACTAATTTTTTTTCCATCTATAATATTTTACTTATATTATAATAAAAATAATTTTACGAGTTTATTTTTATCATATATGCATAAATAAAAGCATTTATGATATAGTTACATTAATAATTATTAATATAATTATACCTTATATAAAATATTTTTATAGTACCTTACTCAGATTCACTATTAAGATGTTCAGAAATACTTATTAACGCGTAATTAAATTCTTCTTTTTTAATTAACCTATACGCAAAATAAAACAGAATTGATGCGTATAATAAGTAAAGAGAGAGTATTGACATAGTATAATCCCAGTTATTAATACTATCCTGTATTTCAGCAACAATAGGTGGTGATGGTATATCACCAAATACGTGTATAACAAATACTGATATTGAACACGCTAAAGATTTAATTACATTATTATGTTGAATGCTATAGTTTTTATCCTGTACTGTCCACATTATTAGAGAATTAATTGGTCCTGAGATAAGAAATAGGAAAAATTCACCAATTGTTATTAGGATAGAAAATGCATATATGTTGTGACTTAAGAATGCTAGTGTACAGAGTATAAAACCAATCATAACAGATAAAGAACAAATTTTGATAGCTGTTAGCCGGTCAGAACCATTTTTTTCAAGAAGATAACCACCACATAATGATCCAGCTAATCCTGTAATAACAGTAATGCCACCAAATAAATAATCAGAATTTGATAACGACATACCAAATTGATCAAATACATATCTTGTTCCCCAGAAAGAATATGAACCAATTACAAATGTATATGAACTATACGCCCATAATAAATATCTATATACTTTATTTTTTAAAATTCTTCTTGTCATTGTTATCATATTATGATTTGGATTTGTACCATATGAAATTTCCTCTGATAAATTATTTATTTCTCTGTACTTTTTTATTAAACAAATCATGAGTATAAACATGAAAAAACTTTCAAAAATAAATAACCAATTCCAGTTTAAATAATTAATGATTATACCTGAATATATAAAACCAAATGCATAACCAATAGGTATAGTAGCATAAAATATACTTAAGTTAACAGCCTTATTACGTTCAAAATAGTTATCAATTAATGGTGGTACTAAACAGACAAATGCGGCTTCTCCAATACCAACAAATGATCGACATATCAAAAATAATGAATAATTTTCAATTAAACCAGACATTAAATTCCCAATACACCACGCAGATTGACCAAATAGTATTAAAAGTATTGGGTTAATCTTTCTAACATAATGTGAGAAAAATGGAGAAGCAATTATGAAACCGATCATAAAAACAGAGGGTATAAGTCCCGTTTTAGTATTATCAATATTAAATGATTCTTTTAATTTAATTTCAGCCCCACCAATGGCACCTCTATCAAGATAGTTTACAAAATTAATTACAGTAAATAGTGTAAAAAAATTGTTGTACATAATTTATTATCCATTTTTTCCCTTAAGTATAATTTATAATAGCTCTTCTGCATGCATCTATATAAAGTTTTATATACACATAAATAGAATGTGCCATAAATCACTTTCAAAAATAGCATCAACAGATAATATATTGACTCGATCATTTTTTAAAACCATTTTATATAAAAATGGTTATAAAGATTATCATAGGATGTTTTCATGGATATTTACACTTATTTATGGATATTTTATTTCGCAAGTTATTAAAACAAGTGGATACTTAGCCAAAACAAGTTATTATAACCAATCTGCAGTAGGTTTTGTATACGATATGTTAAATATGTTAGCTTATAGTGTTTGTTTATATCATATGAGTAATTTACAAAAAGTAAATAACAATAACTATAATATAGATAGTTTGTTATATCTAACTACATATATATCAAGTATTATTATATTTGCAGCTTTAGGTGAAATTAGTTGGTTACGTAATTTAGCGATTACTTGGGGATTTTGGGAAAAATTATCAAATAAAGCTGTTAATTTTTTACTAATATCATCTTCTATTTTACTTATATTTATTATATATGAAATTAATCGATCATGTAAGGAAAATAGATTCAAGCGATTATTTGGACCAACTTTTATAACTATCTGTATATACTCATTATCATGGGTTATCCTGTCTAAAATAGAAAATGCAAAAAGTATTCTTCATCTTCATCACTCTTTTTTGGCTGCCTTATTTTCATTTTGGTTCTCTAATTGGGATAGCATTTCTACTTTTATATGGCACGCAATTACAATAGGTATATGGGTTGAAGGCTGGAATATCTATGGAACACAAGAAGTATATATTTTTATGGAGTCTAAGAATGGTAATACATTAGCTTTATTTCCTAGTATATCTATAGTTACTTTTTTGTCAATATTTATTTTATCGGGATTAAGATATTCAACATTTGATAAAAAAAGAATAATTAGTAGAAGTAGAAGTTTTCCTGGAATACCACATCAAACTGTTGAAATAACTAGCAATACATAAATTTATATTTTTTTAAATACAAGGAATATACTTTGACCATATTCTTTTCTTAGCAATTCTCTCTCATTAATCCAATCTTTAATACTGTTATTATTAATTCTATTTCTATGAATTTCTAAACCATTTTGCAAATCAGAATTACTTGATAACTTCCAGGTGGAGTCTCCATCACGATAAATTTTTTCAAAGGGACCATTTATATTATAATACTCTTTCCCCTGAAGTGGCTCGTTAACTACCCTTTGACTTACTAATTCAAATCCAATTTTTTCAACTGATGCTATAAATTTACTATCATTATATTTCTTTACCGGGAATCTTTTCTGTACATCCTTTATTGCATTTTCAATTATCGGTGCCCACCAAAAACCTTTTTCTTGTTGTTCAGCAGTTGTTGTGTTTATAATACACAAACCATCTTTTACCAAAATACGATTTACTTCATGTAAAGTTTCATACAATAATTTATATTCATCATCATATGGTAAATGATGTATACACTGATTTAACATTACATAGTTAAATTCATTATTTTCTTTTGGTATTTTTGTCATTGAAGCATGTATTAATTCAACAGTATTATTTTGTATTAATTCTTTTTTTATTTTATTTTTAGTTTTTTCAAGCATAGATTTATTTAAATCTATACCGCACATATATTTACATTTATCTGAAAATGGTAGTAAATAATTACCTGTACCACAACCAATGTCACATATTTTTTTTGACTGAATATCACTAAATATACTATAATATATATCAACACCTACTGGTATTCTTGTATTATCATAATTATTTGATGTATCAGTATAATTTTCAAAGGAAGTTGAATTTAAACCTTTTTCATTACATATTTTTTGATTAATTGGATCAATATTTGCTGCCATTACTTTTATAATATAATAACAAAATCAATTTTCAATTTTTATTTTATACTAATAATTTACCACATATACACATGTGTGTTTTTGAACAAAAGAAACATCTTAAGGTTTTTACGCTCGAATGTTTACTTTTTAAATATTTACTAACACAATTTGTATGATATAATATGACAGGTATACCATTACTACAATCGCAATCTTTTTTACAACTATCACATTTAATATCAAATATACATCCTGAAATAGTCATACAATAATCAGTAAAGACTTTTTCTTTACAATAAATACAGTATTTTTTTGAAGCATACATAATATTATTGAAAAATGTTTCAGAATTATTTGTATTAATTTGGTACTTGTCTAATTTTATTTTATCCCAATATTTTAATTTTTTTAATATATTAAGGAATATATTACATGAAAACTTTACCATAAAAATATCTGTAAAATGTAAATAATTAAATATATTTATATATATTTCATTTGGTAGCTTTAACATACAATGAATATATAAAGTAAGCACATAAATAAAAAAAAATTTCTTAACATTTAAAAATGTATAAATTAGGGCTAGTTATTCAAGGACCAATATCTCATAGGGGAATAGATACATCTGAAAATATTAATAATATTATATATGAATATACACAGCTAAATAAATGTATTGATTTTATTGTAATATCAACTTGGTCAAATCAGAATACAGAAAGTATTAAATTATCAGAATATGTTAAAATAACAAAAAATGATGATATTATTCCAAGTAATACGAGGGGAAGACATAAGGGTAATCATTTAAGAAGGAACTTAAGTATGAAATATGGTGTTGAATATATGATTAAGAAAAGACCAGATATAAATTTTATATATGTATTACGAGCAGATATGTATTACAACTTTAGTATATTAAGTAATTTTTTAAAAGAAGAAGATAATACAAGGTTATTTGAAGAAGTAAATCAAAAAAATTACCTTTATTTTCCAAGTATATCTTTACAATGCCCGTATTATGTTAGTGATATATCTGTTTCTGGACATCCAGAAGATATACTTTGTTGGATAAATTCTAATTTAATGTTATCTCACTCAAATGAAGAACAATTATTCTATTTAACGAATAAAGAAACAAATAATGGTAAACGAACTCTTTCAAAAGATATTGATCAGGTTATGAAATATTTTTTATATAAATTTGTAATTATGGGAAATTGTTCTAAATTTAAATTGTACAGATTTTTCCCAATCGTCTATAAAAAACCATTTTTAATTTCAAAGGAAGATACAATTAAATTACGTGGTCAATATACAAGTAACAATTATTTAGACTTATGGGAATATATTTTTAAGCATTCTATTAGACCATTACCAATAGAATTTGATATGAGTAAAGTATGGTTTATGAATAATATTAATAGGGGTATAGGTAATAAAAATTTCTATGTTATGGAAAATAATATTTTTTCTACTTTGCCTAATATATATCATAATGAAATTGATTACACAAAAACTTGGTTATATCACGTACTTCGTTACGAGTCAGGTATAAAAGATTTTCCAATTAATTCCAGAAAAGATTATATACCCAAAAATAAGGATAAATTGAATAAGTTAAGGAAAGTAATTAGAACTATGATGAAAACTAAAAGAGGATTATGTTCTCATAAATCTACTGTTATAATTGAGGAACAATATCATTTAGACAGATGTGCATTTTATAAAAAAAATAAAGATACTATATTAAATTCAACAATATTGAATAAAAGTATCTAAAGACAGATTATTAAAATAGTCTATGGAGAAAATAATTACAATACTTGAAAAAAGTTTTTTAGAAATATCAGATCTAATACAGAATAATAATACACTAAATTTAGGTAGTTACACTGATCAATCAAATAATTCTGGTGATGATGTGAAAAAAGTGGACGTAATGTCAAACATTATATTAAAAAAAAATTTAGAAAAACATCCAGAGGTAAGATGTATTGGTTCAGAGGAAGAACAAGAACTTTACTATACTAAAAATAATAATGGTCAGTATTTAATTTCTTATGATCCACTTGATGGGTCATCTAATGTTGATGTTAATATTACTACTGGCACAATATTCGCAGTATATAAGTATGATGATAATGGTACAATCACAAATGGACATAATATTGTAATGTCTGGTTATTGTCTATATGGTGGCTCACTCCAATATGTATTAGCAAAAGAAAACTCAGTATATATGTATCAATATATTCCTTCAGAAAAAAAATTCTTATTAATTACAGATAATATGAAAATTAAAGAAAAAGGTAATATATATGCAGTCAATGAGGCAAATAAACGTACCTGGTGTGATAAGAGATATAATAAATTAATTAATACATTTATAGACGAAAAGTACACTGCAAGATGGGTTGGAAGTTTAGTTGCTGATGCACACCGAACTCTTATAAAGGGTGGGTTTTTTGCATACCCGGGAAACGATGCAAACAAAAATGGTAAAATTAGACTATTATACGAGGCATACCCATTTGCACATATTTTTAAAACTGCTGGCGGATTTTCATCTAATGGTGATATCTGCATATTAGATTTGCCTTATCCAAGTAATTTACATCAAAAAATACCTATTATTTTATCTAGTAAATACGAAATAACACATTTTGATGAATATAAAAAGTCAGATCTTAGTCATTATTAAAATCAGTTTTTTCTTTATTTAAGTCATCTAGATTTTTTTTTATACTAACCCATTCTTCTGTATTAGTATAAGGAGCTAATTTTCCTATATTTTCTTTTATTTTTGATGTACTTTCTTTTAATTTTTCTTTTAATATATGTACTTTTGACTTAGTTTCGTTTAATTCATTATATATTTTTTTTTTTTCTGTTTTTAATTCATTTATTTCGTTATATAGGAGTGATCTTTCTCTAAGTAATCTTTCATTTTCTTGAGAGTATTCATTTAATATTTTATGTAATCCATTATTTATTCTCCACAATGATAATATCATACGTGTAATATATACCTATTTATTATTTTTTTTTATAATTTTATTTTCAAGATTAAACCTTATAGATGCGGTTATTTTAAGTGTTAATAAAATTTATATAATGATAAAAAAACTTAAAGTTATTTTATTATTAAATAAATATAACATGACAGAAAATACTGAAAATATTACACCAGAAACATATGAATTCCAAGCAGAAATTAATCAACTTATGAATTTAATTATTAATGCTTTTTATAGTAATAAAGATATATTTTTAAGAGAATTAATTTCAAATGCATCAGATGCGATTGATAAAATTAGATACAACTATGTTAAACAAGGTAAGAGTGCAGAAAGTTATGAAATTAAGGTATCATTTGATAAAGAAAATGGATTGATTACAATTGAGGATAATGGTATTGGTATGACAAAAAATGATATTATTGCAAATATAGGTACTGTTGCTAGTTCAGGGACAAAACAATTTATGGAAGCATTAGAAGCAGGTAATGCTGATGTTAATCTTATTGGTCAATTTGGGGTAGGTTTTTATTCATCTTACCTTGTTGCTGATAAAGTTACTGTTGAAACTAAACATGAAGAAGACCAATGTTACAGATGGGAATCAGATGCCGGAGGAACTTACACAATTACCCCAGTTAATGATGATACAGCTACTAGAGGTACGAGAATTATTTTATCTGTTAAAGAAGACCAAAAAGCATATCTTGATGAATTTAAACTTAGAGATATTGTAAAAAAACATAGTCAATTTACTTCATATCCTATTAAATTGCTCGTTACTAAAACAGAAACAAAAGAGGTTGATGAAGATAGCGAAGATGATGAGGAGGAAATTAATGTTGAAGGGAGTGAAGATAAAAAAGAAGATGTTAAGGTTGAAAATGTTGACGAAGGTGAAGGTGATAGTGAAGAATCAAAAAAGAAAAAAAAAACTATTGAGGTTGAAAGTAAAGAATGGGAATTAATCAATACTGAACAACCAATTTGGTGTAAATCTTCATCAGATGTATCAGAAGATGAATACAAAGCATTTTACAAATCAATATCAAATGATTGGGATGATTACCTAGCAGTAAAACAATTTTCAGCTGAGGGATCTTTTGAATTTAAGGGTGTACTTTTTATACCAAAAAGAGCTCCTTTTGACATGTTTACACAAAATAAAAAACGTAGAAATCTTAAATTATATGTAAAGAAAGTATTTATTATGGATGACTGTGAAGAATTAGTACCAGAATGGCTATCATTCATCAGTGGAGTAGTTGATTCTAATGACTTACCTCTAAACGTTTCCCGCGAAATACTTCAACAAAATAAAATTATGAAAGTAATGAGGAAAACTATAATCAAAAAATCACTTGAAATGGTTGCTGAATTAGCCGCAAATGATGAACAATTCAAGACTTTTTATGAATCATTTTCTAAAAACCTTAAATTAGGGGCACATGAAGAAACTAAACATAGGGATACTATCTGTAAATATCTTAGTTTCTACACTAATAAGAGCACTGATAAACTTATTTCACTTGATAATTATATTGAAAATATGAAAGAAGGGCAAAAAGACTTGTATTATATAGCTGGTGAAAGTATGCAGAGTGTTTCTGGATCATTATTTTTAGAACAATTAAATAATAGAGGCTACCAAGTACTGTTTATGGTTGAGCCGATTGATGAATACCTAATGCAACAACTCAAATCATATAAAGATCATAAATTTGTTAATATTTCGAAAGATGAATTGAAACTCGATGGTGATGAAGAAAAAGAAAAAACGGAAGAAGAAAAGCAGAGTGAAAAAGCTTTCTGTGATAAAATAAAAGAAATACTGAAAGAACAAGTTGAAAAAGTAGTTGTAAGTGATCGTATGGTTGATTCACCTGCTTGTCTTGTTTCAGGGCAATTTGGTTGGTCTGCAAATATGGAAAGAATTATGAAAGCCCAGGCACTTGGTGATAATAACTTTCAATCACAAATGATGTCAAAGAAAACAATGGAAATCAACATGAATCATAATATTGTAAAACATCTTAACACTCAATTTAGTAATGGTGAAGCGGACTCACCACATACAAGAGACATTGTTCATCTACTATTCGATATGTCACAATTAGCATCTGGATATAGTCTTGATAATATTCAACAATTTACATCTAAATTCTATAGAATGATGGAAGTTGGTCTCGGATGTAACGATGAAACTTCTGACGAAAATGATGATTTACCACCAGTCGAAAATAATACTGAGGAATTACCAGAAGAATCAAATATGGAACAAGTTGATTAATAACTATATTTATTTTTTTTCTAACCTAATTTATATATTTGTATACTATAATGTACATTTCGGTTATTATAGTTGTACTTTTTTTTATCATTCTATATTTTACAAAAAATAATATCTATGAATCATTAAATGTTGGTGAAACTGAAGCAGAAGCCATAGATGAAATAACAAAACAAGAAAATACTTTAATTAATACTTTACTAAGAAAAAGAGATATTGACTATACAATAAAGTTCCCACATAAAGAGGCAGCAGAAAACGCTAGATTAAGAAGAGAACTTGACGAAAAAAATCAAGAAAAACAATTAAAAGAAAATTTTATAAACTATGAAATTGTTGTTCCAAATTATAATAATTCTAGAAATAATATATATAATAGATGGTATGATGCAAATGAAAAACAAATTTTTACACAATCAAAAGATATAAATTATTTAATAGATATTAGTGAAAGTAATAATCAAGGCTATTATAATCCAAACTTAGGTCATACTTTTCCAAAAAAAGATGACATACATGTATCTATTGAGTCAGAAGAAGAGGAAGATAATAACTTAGCTACTAACAGTGTTCCAATTAATATACCGTGTAAATATAATTTATGTACAAATTTTTCTGATAATACTCTTAATCAAAAATACTGCAAATATATAAATACATGTACGATATCGAATAAAAGATTAAAAAAAGAACAAAAATGGAATATTACCTCCGATGGTGTATATCCAGTATCTTCTGAGGAAGAGGTTGAGTAAATTTATTATAATTAATAGTATAATTTATTGTATATAAATTTTTACAATTATAAAATAAATCTTATTGTATTGATATATGTCAGTTATTTGTTTAATACCACAGGATAATATTTTTAATCCAGATTGGTTCAAGATATCTGGTATTAATGGTGAATTAAATGAAAATGATATTAAGGAATTAAGTAGTAATAATGAAAAAAAAGAAATGAAGAGAAATATTAATAATAATAAAGGTATTGAAGAAATTACAGAAAAAATGGATAATATAAGTATTAAAACAAGAAAAAGAAAATATTTATATTCTGTTGATAATAATTCTGAAAAAAGAATATGTTTATTATCTGATAAAGTTTCTAAAATGTGTATATAGATTGATAAATATTTATAGATGTAATATAAGATTATACCTATAAATTTTAAATTTTATTAAATTATTAATTTGGTCTAATAAGTACAGTTTGACCGGCATAGCTATCTGGTGATACTGCTTCTATTTTTATTGTTGTTTCGGTATTTTTTGTACCACTAAACATCATATTTTCTCCTGATCCCCCGGATGCATTAACAATACTTGCAACATGGTGTGAACCGATTGGTTTAGTACTTAAAGCTTCTCTAAAATAAGGCCATATTTTAGTAACACCTATTCCTCCACTTTCATTATTTTGGATTCTTCTTCTCCATTGATCATCTATATTCCATAATTCACCACCAAAGTCAATGTTACCTAGATTTACAATATCTTTTTCCTCAGATTCAACGTTTGCATTAAAATCTAGGTAATCTTTTGATTTAGCACATCCCCACTGAGCGCCATTTTTTCTACCAATTGTATTGAAGTGTATTGCTGCACCTAAGTGTCCTCTTGATAAAGGTTTACCTAATCCAAGATTTGATCCATTTATTGGTTTCCCTGCAGATAAATTATTATCTATGTAACAATCTGAGTCAGTTCTTTCACAGCAAACTGCACCTTGTGATGTTTTTGTATCATATTCTATCTCTGGTTTATTTGCAATTACTTTACCTTTACCATATACCCAATTACCTGGACCATATGGTCTCTGTGGATTCATTTTTCGAGCAAACATAGAATTGATCATTTGTATATCACTTCCTTCTTTAAATGATTTTAAAGTTGGTGGACCATTTTTTGGGTTTTCAAAGCTTTCTATTTTTCCTTGACCTAAATCCATCATCATCTGTGCAGTGTATATTCCTTTTTGTTTAACCATTTGATTATAAAATTGATTTGCTTCTTCTTTACTGATACCTTGGTCAGTATACCAACATGGTCTTCCAATATTATCCCATATTCTAGCATCAGTCCATCTTTGCTTATCATTATTATAACCACCAGCATTTACATATGAATTTAATTCACTGAAACTACATAATTTTTTTCCTTGTGATGCACATACAGCTGCGGCACTTCTTGCGCTTGATGTTCCTCCTGAACTTGCTGTTGGTTTTTTAGGTAATACATTCCAATGTGTTTTCAATTCACTCTCACATCTCAATGTACCATAGTATAATTTCTGTGGTACAATTGTTGAATCTTCTGGTACTTGACACTGGAATGTTGGTGCACCTGCTGCTTCTGCCCATATAGCATTTAAATATTTATTAGTTAATACATGTATTATTGCACATTTTAATTCCGATGGATATTGGTAAACAGCCCAGTAATTTTGTTCTCCAACAGATGATGATACATATGTTGCTTTGTCGCCATCGTTCCAACCTAAATATACTTTATGTGTTGGATTATATATAAGTACATTAGATAAATCAGTATAATATTTTCCACTTGACATTGCCGGTATTAATTTCCATCTCGTTTCTAATAAATCTTTTCCAGAATATACTAGTTGATTTTTGAATGTTGGTACTTTAGCTTTTTCAGCAAATTCTTTTTGTTGTTGTTCATAACATCCAGTGTGAATACCGATTTTTCTGTCAGTTGGCATTTCATATGCTCTCTTTACTTCGGTTACTCCAGCTGCAGTTTCTTCTTCACTCCCTTTCTCTTCTTCTGTACCTTCCGATTTTTGTATTTCTGCATTTGCATTATCAATTTCAGTCTCAGTACCTGCACCACCAGATCCAGCACTTCCATCTGCTTGAGCAACTTGATTATAATAATCTGCTGATGTCTTATTCTGTTCCTTTTCTGCTTGTGCAGCTTTTTCTGCTGCAGTAGCTTCTTCTTCTTCAAATCTTTCAATTACTTTACCAGTCTTCATATCTACCACTTGTGGTGTAAAACCTTCTACACTCTTTGGTTTATATATTTCTATTATATCACACTCAATATTTCTAATATCAATTTGAATTGGGCATTTACCGTTATCACATACTTTTCTGAATATGCTATTTTCACCTAATTTTTTGTTATCTTTTCCTAAACGTAAGTGACTTGGTTTTCCATTTGGACATACACCGCATTTACTTGGTAGGAAACCTTGACTGGTACCTAAGACTTTATTGTCTCTAAAATCTGCACATAATGGAGCCCTTCTCTTAACACTCTTACCACATGGTTGTTTACATGGGTACCATGGTGTTAATATCCATGTGAATCTCTTTCTAGTAATTATTCTACCCATTTTATATACTTCATTTCCCCATGGTAAGTTTATCTTCATATATACATCAAATATCGCGTCTTCATTTTTAGCTATAAAACCATGTCTTGATAATACTTGATTATTAAAATTAATTATTGGTAAATCCCATTCATATCGATATGTGTGTGCAACTGATTTATCATTTTTACCTTCTCTCTTTAAACTAGATAATGAAGAATCTTTATGTAATGTGCACCAAGTTGGCCAAAAATTTTGGTTATGACTAGTAGAACCACTCCAGAACCATCTAAACCATCCAGGCCACCAGCAACGGAAGTGTGACCACCCACCCCATGAATATGGTCTAGTTCTACTCCATACGGCGTGTCCCCACCACCATTCTCCCCAGTGTCTTACTCTCCAATGACCCCAACAATAATTACCATATGCTCTGCTACCATCTGATTTACCTCTTGGTGCTACACCACGGAAGTGTGTCTGTCCTGATGTTGTAAAACCAAAACATTTTGGATCATTATCACATAATACCCTACATTCATATTCTGATACTGATTTTTTTGTTGTATCAGATGCGCCAACCGATGGCGCTTTTCCTTTTTGTATTTCACCAGATAAATTTGTATTATCTAATACTCCACCATATCTTCCTGTTCTTGGTCCTCTTTGAGCACCAACAAACCAATTCCAATTTCTTCTTTGTTCACCTGGATAAACTAATTGATTTTGCTCTTTTACACCTACTAATTTCCATAATTCTGGGTAATACTTTGGTGCAGTTGATTTGTAAAATGTTCGAATTTCTTTATCAGTTAGACGTCTATTCCAATGATATGCTTCAGCAATACATCCTGGGTATTGTCCAGGCCATCCAATTCTATATGTCCATGTACCACTTATTACTCTATCTGTCGACCCAACATTATTAATACCATCTCCTCCATTTGCTACCCAAAATTCTTGTGTACCAATAGAAGCTTTTTGACGATTACTACTATTCCAGTCTTTCCCACCTCTACCGACAATTATAACTAAATTCCATTTGTATACATCTACATTGTAATTTAATGCCCTAAATCCACCACTTCTATTACTGTACATACCAAGTTGTTTACTTCCACTTTTAACAATAATAGAATGGTCGTAATCACCTCTCCATAAAGTTCTCCATCCACGGTCACTTTCTCTCCACCATACCCAAAATGCTTGAGTATATTCTTTTCCAACTTGCCATCTTGCTCCACCACTTCTTGTATCTCTCCATGACTGACCAATTCTTTGTGCCCATGAGAAATTGTATCTTGGTACAAAACCAGGATATCTATTATCACCTTCTGGTCTGAACATCATTGTATTATAATACCATGAGCTTGCTTTTCTGTCTTTCATGTTGTATTCAGCAAAACATTTTCCACGACGCCATCCCCATACTCCATATGTTGCTCCATTTGCGTCTGGATGTTCTGATTTTACTTTATTCATACATGCGGTATGACCATTTGTCTTTCCAAGACTGACTTCTTTACCACCTGTACCGTCTCCTTGAACCCATCTATTCAAGGGTAATGGTCTTTTTCTTGGTGTCCATAAATTTCCATGTTCAGCTCTTATAACCTGTCTGTATCCCCAATTTAAATTTCTTATTGGATCATAAACTACACCCCATGGATGATCTGCAGCATTTAATCTCATCATCAATTTTTTATCTCTATTTTCTCTAGTATACCCTGTTAATTTTACAAATAATTTATAATTATTTAGCCATTCTGTTGGCTCTTTTAATCTCCAACCAGAAGTTGGCAATTTCTCTGATGATAATTTTTTACCAATTTGTCTTTTATCAAATTTTACATCTGGCTGATCCATAATTGTTACATAAGTACTATTTTGACCCGGGATATAAGATTGATTTGGTGGTGTATAATTTGATAAAGCCAAATTTGAATTTGGCTTTCCTGCTCTCTGTATCCATGAATCTATTCTTATTCTATAACCAGAGTCTTTTGTGTCAGATCTTGCATAACCCGCTCTCATTGGGTACCCAAATTTTTCTAATGTTTTCCATTGTCCTCTGTAATCTATCTGAGCACTTTCTTCTGCCCATAAAGTTATTTCATTTTGTGGCTGTCCGGGTGCTTGCTGTGCTTCTCCTTTGCCCATTATTATATTTAGTTTCATTTCTGCCTTTCCACGGTATTTATGTTCGGGCTGACCATATCTTGCTTTTGATGCTTCCTTCTTCTCATATGGTGCTTCTATTGTCTTTTCCCAATTTGGTTCTACTCTTAGTGGTGGTATGCTCTTTAGCCATTCTTCCTGTTTTCTTAATATATCATTTGGATGATATTTCTCTTCCGGCTCTTGACTTTCTTTTTTTACGGCACTTCCCCCTACACCACCAGAACCATCTTCTAATGGACTATCCACTCCGTTGTAAAAACTTTCCCTATTTTCCCTCTTGTCCCATAAATAATAAGCAACAGTTAGACCAGCTAAAATAGATATTGGTGCCACTAATCGATTATTTACACCATAAATATATACTGCTACTACCGCAAATACTAAAATTAATAAATATACTATATTAGTATTCTGTACCATTTATTATTAAATACACAATATAAAAAAATTACAAAAAAAGATTATTTATCTTTTAATTTAATTATTATTTGAAATTTCTTAATATTATATAATTTATTCATCTCGTTTCATCTTGATTATTACTTTTCTATAAATTATTTAGAACATATATTAAATTAATTAATTTATAATTTAATATACTTTATAATTTAATATACTTTATTAAAATCTGCTTTAAAGTTATTTTGTATTTTTTCTAAACATAATAATTAAAAAATATACAGTAAATTTTTAACTAGTTAGAAAATTTAAAAAAATAACAAAACATCAATGGTAATTAAACATAAATTCCATTAAATTTAAATAAAATACTATTATTTTTTAACTATGTATATAAATATGAAGAAAATATATATATATGTACATATCTGTTGTATAGGTGACTGGGAAAAAGTATTTACTAAAATTATTTATCATATTAAGAATAGTGGTTTATATGACATAATAAATAACATTCGCTGCGTTATCCTTGGAAAATTAAAAAAATTACCGGATATTTTTAATGATAAAAAAATAAAAATACTAAAACAATACCAAGATAAATCACTGTATGAAAGAGCAACACTAAGAGAAATATATAATGATAGTATTAATTCAGATAAAAAATTTTATGCATTATATTTACATACTAAAGGAATAACACACACTGGCTATAGAAAGGAAAAAGTAGATGCATGGTTCGATTATTTATTATACTTTAATTGTTATAAATTTAAAAAAAT
>MDTD01079109.1_pt1 | contig 19942 bp, 16 predicted proteins | sample 811221 | NCBI WGS metagenome assembly MDTD01 (sample SAMN05326646, study PRJNA326480) | marine metagenome | isolation source: seawater | place: Pacific Ocean: South West | collected 2011
CCTCGGATCTCGAGATCAACATCGCCGCCGAGAACGCCTTCACCGTTGAGGTTCGTCGCCTGATGGTGGCAAATGAGTCTCTGCGTCGTCGCATCAACTCGCGACTCTCGACATTGCCCGGTCTCGAACGTCTGCAAGACGCTCTTCCCCACATCTTCCAGTACAACCAGCTGGACTATGTGGTGGAGACCAATGACCAGGGTGAGCTGCTCATCACCGTCGGCAGGGCATCCAATGTCTCGCCCCGGGTACGCTACAACATCCACGACAACGGCTTCGTGATGTCCCATCGCGAACTGGCAGCCCTTCTCGCTGCCGAAGGCGTGGACGTGGACAAGCTCCCGCCTGCCATCGCCGATCTGCCTGTGATGCTGCATTATGGCCGGTCGGATCTGGCGGCTTCTTACTACGGCTGCAAAATCCCGCCCACCGATGTCGAGAAGATCGTCTTCGAAATTCCGGAATTGGCTCGGATTTACAACTCGTTCCGCATGATCACCGCCGAAGACGAAGAGCACAACAAGCATCTCACCATCGCCATCGAACTGGTCGATGGCATGGAGGCGCCGACAGCGGAAGGCATTGATGCCTTGACCCAGCAAGTCTTCGAGCTGCTCGGCAAGCACAACCAGGATTACCGCGAGTCCGCTCGCATAGCCGCTCAGAAAGGGGTCTATGCCAAACTGGAGTTCTTTGGATTCCGTCAGGGTCCTTTCGTCAACTCCGATATCCGGTTGAAGAACCGCTATACGGAAGAGAAGAAGTAATAGAAAGAGAGGAGAGAGTCTTGGGAAATAGGCTCTCTTCAAAGCTTTTGTATATCGGGTCGGAGCGTTGCTCTGGACCCGATATTCTTTTGTTCTAAAATATTATAAAATATAGTAAATGCCTCAAAAGAAGAGAGAAACCAGGGCTTTCTTTCGAAAGAAAGCCCTGGTTCCTGAAGCGCAATAGACTGGTTGATTGGCGGATGCCGGTTAGTTCCGGAACCTTATTCCGGTGTTTCGATCAGCTTGCAACTGGCGCGCAGTTCGCACCAGTAGACCATGCCGGATTCACCGTTGGAGAGAATCTTCACTTTGATTCCGTTGATGCTGTCCCGCCTTTTGGGCGGTTCGACAATCTCCAGGCGTTCTCCGGAAGAGACATTCCAGCCTCCTTCGCCGAGCATGAAAGACTTTCTTACCGAAAGAAATTCGAGCCGGTCGTCGGAGCCGCTCATGCTGCTGTCGCCGAACATTGACTTGGGAAGACCGGTTTTGATAACCGGGTTTACTTCCACAATTGCTCCTGGCTTCATATCAGCCTTTTTCAGCATTGCCTATATTCCTTCTTTTGTTCTCGCTTCTGTTCTCGCTGTTACTTCTTGACCAGCGACTGGACAGCATTCTCCAGTCGATGACCGTGCTTGCGGTACATGATGCCGGCATAGATAACGCCGACACCGATGGCAAGAAGGGCCACGGGGAAGAGCGCGGAGTCGGCGAAGAGGTCATAGGCAAGATAGCCGAGGTACCAGATGGCACCGAGGCTGCCGAAGACCAGGAAGACTTTGCGCCGCAGGAAAGCCGATGCCACCATGAAGCCGATGTTGCCGAGGAAGTAGATGAAGTTGCCCAGCTCCCCGCCGCGGTCCATGAATGTCCAGGCGCCCCAGACCATAAGCATTCCGAAGAAGTATCCCCAGAAGCTGTAGTCTTGCTCCGTACGCCTGTCGACGGCATAGGAGAGAGCGAGCACCATGCCACCGAATACGATGGTGACCAGCATGTGTTCGTTGCTCATCCAGCCCATCCCCGACAGGAAGAAAGAGTCGGTCAGCGTCATGGCCATGAGCCAGAGGGAGGCGTAGACCGGCGCTGTGATGAAGGGGAAGCGCACGAACTGAAGAGCGAGCACCCCGGCGAAAATGGTGGCAAGTTCCAGGATAAGCTGTTGGCTTGTGCTCATCATGTTCAAGTTGGCGCTCTCCATAATGCCCAGTCCTACGACCGGTGTCATGATGACCGCCAGGGTAACCAGGAGTCCTCCAGGAACCCTGGTGCGGATATCCCGGGAGATGAACCAGCCGATGCCGGCGAAGCCAGCCATATAGGCGAAGGACATGGCGGTCAGTGCCTGGGGGGTTTTGGCCACCAGGGAAAGAATCCACATCAGGGCCAGGATGACCAGGCCGGAGCCACCGTACCAGACGATGTTGAGCAGATTGAATTTGGTCTCGCCTTCATGGCGGGCCGAAAGACCTTCCCAGAGCTGGGAAGCTCTGCCACGGGCAACAAGACCTTCGCCTTCCGCCCATGCCAGGTCATCCCTGGTAATCTGCAATGTCTCCCGGCGAGCCCTGGTGGAGCGACCGGAAGAACCTGTTTCATTTGGATCTGCAGTCATTGTATAGACCTCGATTCTCAGGTTAGTGTTTTCGTTTAACTCTCAATTCCCGGATGGCTCCATACGCAGAACACCGGAGGGTGCCTGGATGTTGCCTGAGTTCCATGTGCTTTCTGAATTGTTTAAAAGAACTGGTGGATACTTTTTCCGAAAGAAGAGAGTTGGTTGATATCCTAATGTAGAAGTCCAATTCTCTCGAATTCCAGTACTTCTTCAGTAAAACTGTTTCTTTAAGATAAAGAGAGTTCAAGGTTGGTCGCGACCCTGCTTTGTTCTACCTTTGTAATCCTGGATCCAGAGACTGTTTCGCCGAGCGCGCTGTTAAGGTATCCCGGTTCGCGCAGTTGAGTGAACTAGCCACCACGAAATTTTTTGTTCATAAACCCTTCAAGTTTCTACTGTTTCCATGCTTCATCAACTTCATATTCTCCATAAGCTTACTTATGACAGCAATAGCGTCTTCCTTTACTTATCTTTGATCTCTGTTGATTAAAGAAAGCACTCTTTGTTAGTTCCAAAGTCCTCAATACAAAGCTTCCATAGAGAAGAAATATCTCCCACCGATTCGACAATTAAGGCGTCATGAGCATCTCGCGAGAACTTTCGGTTCTCTTGAGTTACCGTGCTTTCTAAGCGACAGCACGTTCAGGCGCCTGTAGTTTCAGTCTTACAATGCGGAGTAATCCCATGAAAGTACCTAAGCGAATAACCAAATGGTTGCTTCAGGGTAAGGACGATATAGACGGGAATGACCAATCAGGAGAGCATGAAGAGAAAGCGCCCTGGTGGAAGGTCATGTGTCTAACAGGTGTCGACTACTTCTCGACCCTCGGATACCAGCCCAGTGTCGCGTTTCTAGCGGCCGGACTGCTCTCGCCGATCGCCACGCTTATCCTGGTGGCAGTCACACTCTTCGCGGCGCTTCCAACCTACAAATGGGTGGCTGGCTTCAGTCCTAACGGTCAGGGAAGCGTCTTCATGCTTGAACGTTTGATGCCGGGATGGACCAGCAAAATACTGGTTTTGGTCTTACTAGGATTCGCCGGCATGGGCTTCATCATTACCATCACGTTGTCCTCGGCCGATGCCGCTGCCCACGTGGTGGAGAATCCCCTTGTGGGCGAATTCTTTACCTCCCGGACATTCGTGACAGTGACTCTGATCGCTTTCCTTGGGGGTATCTTCCTCAAGGGATTCAAGGAAGTGATAGGCATCGCCGTCATCCTGGTCGCCGTCTATCTGGTTTTGAACTGTGTGCTCCTCTTCGTCGGACTGGGAGAAATTGTTCGGCACCCGGAGTACATATCAAACTGGTGGACGAATATCAGGGCTTCCAATCCCAGCCTTCTCGATATGCTGGTCATCTGCGTCATCGTCTTTCCTCGCCTCGCTCTGGGGCTTTCGGGCTTCGAGACCGGGGTCATGGTTATGCCCCTGGTTGAGGGCGGAGAAAAAGACAAAGAGGTGGATGAAGAAGGTCGGTCTTTGCTCAAAGGTCGCATCGAGAACACCAAGAAATTGCTCACCGCAGCTGCTCTGATCATGAGCGTGCTTCTGATTTTGAGCAGCGTGGTTACCAGTCTTCTTATCCCTGTCGAGGTGATGCAACCCGGTGGGGAGGCGGATGGACGCGCGCTGGCCTATCTGGCGCACCACTACCTTGGTTACGTGTATGGTACCGTATATGACCTCAGTACCGTGGCAATTCTCTGGTTCGCCGGGGCTTCTGCCATGGCCGGTCTGGTCAATCTGGTGCCTCGCTACCTGCCCCGTTACGGCATGGCCCCTGAATGGGCCAGGGCTGTTCGTCCTCTTGTGATTGTCTTCACTCTAGTCTGCTTCTTCGTCACCGTACTGTTCGGCGCCGATGTGCATTCCCAGAGTGCAGCCTACGCAACCGGGGTTCTGGTCTTTCTGACCGCGGCTGCTTTTGCCGTCACCCTTGCCCTCTGGAGCAAAGGCTGGCTCTACAAAGTCGGCTTCTCTCTAATCACTGCCGTCTTTGTCTACACGACGGCGGCTAACATCTGGGAGAGACCAGACGGCGTCAAGGTGGCAGTCTTCTTCGTGGTGGCCATCATGATCACCTCGATTATCTCTCGTGTCTGGCGCTCCACTGAGCTTCGCATCGTTGAAGTTCGATTGGACGAAGCGGCAGAGGGTTTTATCGAAGAGGCAGTCTCTCGCTACGGCAGGATCAATCTTGCCGCGCACCGGTTCGGCGGAAGCGCCTACTCGGTCAAGAAACGGGAGATGTCCTACAAGCACAATGTCGATGAGGAGAGCCTCATCCTGATTGAGGTGAAAGTCTCCGATTCCTCAGACTTCTTCCACGAAGTGGTCGAGGTCCGGGGTACCACCAAAGGTGATGGCAGTCACGCCATCCTGCAGTGTAAGGGGCCTGCTGTGGCAAACGTTCTTGCCGCCGTCACCCTGCATTTGCGGGATAAGTACGAGGTGCTGCCGGATATCTATTTCGCCTGGTCGGAGGGTGGACCTTTCGAACAGGCATTCCGCTTCCTGGTCCTCGGAGAGGGAGAGACATCGCTTCTCACCCGAGAGGTGCTCCGCTCCAACGATAAGGAAGTGAAGAAGCGCCCCAAGGTACACGTGGCATAGCCATTTGTTCCGAGGGCTCAACAAAACAGTAAAGGAGTGAGTCCATCCATGCTTGTCTACGCAATCATCGGATTTGTCGTGGCTGTGGTCGGTTTTCTTGTGATTGAGTTGGGCGGCAAGCGCTTTGGAAAGAACTACACGTTCTATTCCATGCTTGTCGTCATCTTTCTCAGTCTCATGGCCGCGGCCTTCTTTCCCGAAGCGGAAGGCATGATCTACCGGGCTACCTGGATGCTGGGCATGCTCATCATGGTCGGCATCGGCTTCATTCGTCGGGCTGCGAAGAAGAACAAGCAGTCCGACCGGTAGTTTCAGCTTTCGTCTTCTAAGGAAATTCGGAAGGGCGGCTCAAACCGCTCTTCCGCTTTTGAAAGGAGTTAGATATGTCTGACTGTTTTGAAGTTGAGAAGAAGTATCCTCTGTCCGCAGCTGATAAGAGGCGCTTAGAGAAGCGTCTCAAAAAGCTTGGCTTCGTTTATATGGATACCCGGCACCTTCAAGATCGTTTCATACCGGGTACCAGAAAAGGCGAGCGATTGAGAGTGCGCCAGGAGGGCAATCATCACTTTGTCCTCACGTTCAAGGAGAAGATGGTTATCGGTGGTCGCAAAACCCAGAGGGAGAGCGAGCCTGAGATTCATGCCATCGCCGCTCACCTGATTGTGGACGCTGCCACAAGGGAGCTCAAGGATGAGTTGCCCACGCTCTATAAAGTTCGCAAGGACTACAAAGGCGTCTGGGGTGATTTTATCGCCCATGTGGTTATCGACTACGCGCCCGAATTGAGCAAGACCTACTCCAAATACTTCATGGAGGTTGAGATTCTTGTTAAAGATGCCGGCAAGATCAAGGCTGCAAAGAAAGCGGTCAAAGAGATTGCTCGGAAAATCTTTGGCGAGAAGCGCAAGCCGGCAAAGCTCACCTATCGTCGCATGCTCTTCAAGACCCTGAAAGCCAAAAAGCGTTTTCCGAAACGCTGGTCGAAAGTAACCGGCAGGAAGAAAGGACGGCTCGATCCCAGGGATACCGGTAAGATCGGAGCCGATTCGATCAAAGCCAGGAAGAAGGGCAAGAGAGTTGCGTGACAGTGGATGTTTTAAGATCGTGAGGGAGAAGCCGGTTTCCATCCGGTTTCTGTCCCTCTTCTTTTGAGACTTAAGATACTAAAGCATATAATAAAAACAATACGGCAATTGCCTTTTTTTAGTTCAGCACTAGCGTGAGCTATAGACAGGTGGTTATGTTTGTGTGGCATTGGAGAATTCAAGAAATTTCAATCTCCGTTTACTAGATTCCATAACGATTTGCGTTGTTTTGAGTGGTGATTTAATGGGACTTTTTGTGCACGGAGCTGAACCGCTTTTTTCAGGTCCTTAGATTTCTAATTGATCGGCTTCTACCCTTGTGGTAATCGGTTGAATACTTCCTCCCTATCCATCAGAGCTTTAACACCAAACCCGCATAAGCCAGAGACTTAATTTTGAACAGAACTACTCTCACCGAAAGTGAGATAGATGAGACAGGCTGGTGGATATGGAGAAGAGCCCCTCAGCTCCGAGAACCTTGATTTTGAGAGAGTCTTCTGGCATCTCTCAATCAACCCATAGCTGCCGAAGAGGAATGTTAGCCCCGGCAGCCAACAGACGAGCAGAAATTCTATGATGATCATCAACACCTTCGAAGATATGGTTCGTGTCGCCCACTCCGCCGTTGACACTGTGCAAGTGAAGAAGTCGGAAATGCTCATCCTCCCTGCCCAGCCGCGCGTGCTTTTTGTCGGCAACGAACGGGTCGATGAGCGGGTATTCAATCTTCTCTCCGAGCTTTCCCAATTCTGGCCTGCCACCAGGGGCGACTCCCTTGTTCCTGGTGCCCTGGGCCTCCTCAAGGTCGCCAGTTCGCGCACGGTGGAGGACGCTCTAAGCCAGTTGGAGAACAGCTCCTTCGTGGATGTGTCTATCATGCGAGCACTTTCTGACTGTATGGTGCAGGAACACGTTAAGGGCAAAACTCGCATCATCCGTATGCCTATCGGCGATCTCATCCTCGACCTTCAGAAGTTTGCAGAGGTGACCGGGTTACCCACTGAGAGTGAGACAGTCGACTATACTGTTTTCCCTCAGGAGGTTGACGGACTTGCATTCGAAGGAAAGAGGCTCTTCCTTATCGGCATCAAGGGTCGGGTCGACACGGTCGGCGACAGCGGCACCCCTGGAACCTGTCTTGAGGCTCTCATGCCTCGTCTTGAGGTGAGGAGCCGGAGCATATTCGATACTGCAATTTCCTTCCATACTTCGAAATTGCAGGACGGCTGGGCCCTTTTCCGAGACGATTCCTTCAGTAAATATCTTGGCTGGCTTCGTCCGAACAGGTATTACACCATCGAGGAGAACGAGGACAAGGGCGGCCTTGACATTGACTACTGATTGAGGGCATCTTTATTTATTTAGAGGCTTTGGGGAAGAGTGCCAACCGGCGCTCTTTCTTCTTTTTGTTTGTATACTAAAGTAAATAGTAAATTCACGGCGGCCTATATACTTTAGGCCGATGACAAGAAACTCTTTGAAAAGTTATAGTAGGCTATAGCTTTGCCCTTACTAACCTGGAAATCAGATGTCCGATTCGGATCTAGAAAAATCTAAATCATTCCTGGCTCTTTATAGTGTGGACATCTGGAAGCTCAGTAAAGCTGTCTTTGAAGAGTGCAAGAAAAACGAGCTTATAACGAGGGCTTCTGCCATCGCTTTTACAGGAATGATCACAGCGGTGCCGTTTCTTGCTTTGATTCTTACCGTCGCTGTTTACTGTATCCCGGATCAGAATATTGGTGGAACGCCAGACTTCACCGGCTCCATGATGGCTCAAATAGAGCAGATGTCGGGTAAGGTGATTCCTGATGAGGCGGCGACTATTATTCAAAATCAGATTACCAGGCTTCAGAGCCAGCCCAAGGCTGCCATTCTATCTACCGGTGTCTTCGTGACAATCTGGTTGTCCAGCAATCTTTTCATTTCGGTAATTGACGCGCTGAACAAGATTTATGGTGTCGCCGAATCAAGACCATATTGGAAACTCCGACTGATAGCCGCATTCATGGCCATAGTACAGTCGGTGATTATTATCGCTACGGTGTCGGCAATTGTCGCTTATCCTTTCGTGGTTGATCTGTTAGGGCTCTCTTTCTACCAGGCGTCCATCGCTACCCTGGTGACCTGGAGCCTCTCTTTCATGATGGTGCTTTTAACCTTTGCCATCACATTCCAGGTCGGACCTTCGGTTAAAAGGAAAGACAAATATGTTTTGCCCGGCAGCATTTTCGGCACCCTGGGTTTTCTTGCCACCACCTATGGATTCAGGCTCTATGTGGAAAATAGCTCCCGCTATGACGCCATGTATGGATCTCTGGGTGGCGTAATGGTTTTGATGATCTGGTTTTATCTATCAAGCTTTGTTCTTCTTCTTGCCGGACAGATCAATAAGTATTTTATGCAACGAAGATACGCCATGAAAAACACCGAGATGGATGATTGAAGGTGATTTCCGCTTGGTAGGGCAAGAAGTTATCGCGAGTTCACGCTAGTCGAAGCAGTCTTTGTGAAGACTTCCTTGACCATGTTTCCATTGTGAAGCGATGGTGGAAAAGTCCTTCCTCGGCTGTCCCAAAGTATATGATTCAAAAGATTACTTTAGTAAATAACATGTCTTCTGATTCTTCTTCTTTCCTTGATCTATATCTACTGTCTGAATTCATTCAATTTATGGGCGGAAAACGGCTCAATTTAGCGCGAAGCGTGCGAAGAGATTTTGTATCAGGTTTGTTTGAGCGTAAAGCGAGAAGATTTTCGCCTGTATCTGTTTGGGTGAAGAATTTAGTACTTGGAAGCGTCCTGCCGGTAATGGTCGAGAAGCCTTAAAGAAGTCGCAATCATTGGTTTGTTGCGAGGTGTCAAGAGGTTCTCTTAATGAAGCATATCTATCTCCAAATCAATCTTCTGAGATAGATCATACTTATCTCTCGTTTTAGTTCGATTTCAAGGAACTGCCTAACCAACCTCTTCCAACATCACAGGCACCGACATCCATCCATCACAGCAACTCCAACCCTGGAGCACACGGCTGACGGCGTCCTGTTGAATCCCTGGAATTGACTACTCGAGAGCAACGATGAGAATGATTCGAGATTAGACGGCGCTCCTCCGGCACATCACCAAGCCGCTAGATGAGTACGCCGTATTGAATCCAAACTTCAATCAACCTGAACAGGAGAACCAGATGAAATTCAGGAATTTCATCCGTACCATGGTTGTGGCAGGTGCTGCCGCGATCATGTCTGTCACCGCCTTCGGCGCTTCCGCGCAGACGACCAACGTCGAATACCTCCAGGCCCAGCCGCTTACCCACGAACTGAAGGGTGTCCAGCTGCAGCCGGTGCAATCCGGCAAGCTGCGCGTTCCGACCATCACCTGGCCCGGCGACGTGTCCACCATTCACACCGACCTGGAAGGATTCTTCAAGCAGGAAGGCCTCGACGTCGAACTCTTCAACGAGAATGACTTCGCCAAGCAGGTGAAGGGCGTTGTCGAGGGCGAGACGCCGATCCTCCGGGGCACCATCGGCATGATCAATGCCGCCTCCGAGGTCTTCGCCGAACGCGGTACCGACCTGGTGGTCGTGTACCAGCTCACCTGGAGCAACGGCGGTGACGTCCTGGTCGTCCGGCAGGGCACCAACAACCTGCCGGGCATGAAGGGCAAGACCTTTGTCCTCCAGCTCTACGGTCCCCACATGGACCTGGCTACCACCGCCGTCAAGCGGGGTAACCTGTCCTCGGGCGATGTGACCCTCAAGTGGGTCAAGGAGCTGACCATCCCGACCTATGACACCAAAGGCAAGGTCGTCGATCCCTACTCGGCCCTCGCTGCCGACCCCAGCATCGACGGCGTTTTCGTGATCAGCCCCGATGCCGCAGCCCTCACCTCCGGCGGTGCCGAAGGCGTGGCCGGCTCCAAGTCGCTGTTCTCCACGAAGAGCGCCAGCCGCGTCATCGCCGACGTCTACGCTATCCGCGGTGACTGGTTCGACGCCAACAAGGCCGAAGCCCAGAAGTTCGTTCATGCTCTCATGACCGGTCAGCAGAGCTTCGACGCCCTCAAGAACAACCCCGGCGCCGACAAGGCCAAGTGGGATGCCCTCATGAAGGCTTCCGGTCAGCTTCTCTTCGGTTCCGAACTGGCTGCCGGTGACGCCGAAGGCGCCCTGGTGGATGCCGAATGGGTCGGTTTCGAAGGCAACGTCGCCTTCTTCACCGGTCAGGGCACCAGCCGTAACCTGACGGTTCTCAGCAGCGAGATTCAGAGCTCCTTCATCGACCTGGGTCTGATGACCAAGACCACGGCGATCCGCAACGCGAACTGGGACTACAACCAGCTTGCCCAGGGTCTCACCGGTGTCAACGTCGCCGCTCTGCCCAAGCCCGCCTTCGACGCCAACCGCGTCCAGGCTCATGTTGAAACCCAGATCGCCACGGAACTCGACACCTGGCAGGAAGAAGGCTCGCTCTACGTCTTCGAGATCTACTTCGCCCCGCGTCAGGACACTTTCACCGTCGCCGAGTTCGCCGACAACTTCAAGCAGGTCATGGAGCTTTCCGAGACCTTCGCCGGCGCCCTCATGGTGATCGAAGGTCACAACTCCCCCGACGCGCTGAACAAGGCTCGCCGGGAAGGTAAGAGCGCCACCGTCGTCTCGACCATCGAGCAGGCGGCCAAGAATCTCTCGCTGCAGCGCTCCCAGGCGGTCCGTGCCGCTTTCCTCGAGTACGCCAAGCAGCAGGGCATCAACATCGATGAGTCGCAGTTCGTCGCCGTCGGCATGGGCGTCAAGGATCCCAAGTTCCAGATCCCTGCCACCAAGGACGAGTGGAACCAGAACCGTCGGGTCGTCTTCCGGGTGAAAGCCATCGAGACCGAGCTCGACGAGTTCGTTCCCCTGCAGTAATCGACGAGAAAAAGGAGAATCAGCATGAGCAAATTGCGCAAAATGCTCCCCCTCGTCGCCCTGCTCGGTGCGGCAGCCATCCTCACTGCTTGCGGTCCCGACGACAGTCAGGGAACCAACAACACCAACTCCGGCGTGTCGGGTCAGAACGTCACCACCACCGCTCCGCCTCCGGGCAAGGACACCTTGCTCGAGAACGCTGCGGGTGGCGAAGTCTCCCTGGCGCGCAACTTCTACTTCGTCCTCGACGGCTCCGGCTCCATGGACGGCAAGATGGATGACGCGAAAGCCGCCATCGAAGCCTTCGTGGCCACCGTGCCCGAGGAGAATGTCAACCTCGGCCTCTACGTCTTCGACAGCAACGGTACCCGCGAAGTGGTGCCGCTGGCCAGCAACAACCGTGCCCAGTTCCTGGCCGCGGTGAACCAGGCTCGGCCCGGCGGAGGCACCCCCCTGGGTACCTCGATCAAGACCGGCGTCGATGCCCTGAACATGCAGTACAAGCATCAGCTCGGCTATGGCGAGTACCGGCTCATCGTCGTCACCGACGGCGCCTCCGATAGCGGCAACCCTGTCTCCATCGGTGTCGGTCCCGCCAACCAGTTCGGCATTCCCCTCTATACCATCGGCTTCGGTATCGGGGAGCGCCATGAGCTGCGGCAGCACTCGGTCTCCTATCGTTCCGCCAACAACAAGGCAGAGCTGACCGCCGCCCTGGAAGAAGCTGTCTCGGAGCTGGATGTCTTCGAGCCGGCGGATTTCCAGGAGCAGCAGTGAAGCTATTCTGATTAACGTCAACTGAAACTCTAACCCGTCAGCCTCCGCTCTCCCCTGGAACCAATGTTCGGACCTTTCCCTCAATCGGGAGTTCGACAGGTTTCTGGTCGGCGGAGGCTGGTTTATACGGAGGACTTACATGAATAGAACAGTGCTTGCAGCGGTTCTTATGCTTGTTGTCGGATTGCTCGGCATCGGCGGATATTTCCTCGCCAGCGGTTATCTGGAAAAGCAAGACCAGGTTCGCGGCAGCGATGCCAAAGTTGGTCGCACCATTCGTATTGCCGGGGACGGCTACCTGGGCTACTGGTTCATCAACTCTCCGGAGATGAAACGCCAGCTCGCTCGCCGTGGCCTGTCCGTGCAGTTCACCGATGATGGTGGCGCTTATTCGGACCGTCTGCAGAAGTTCGCCAGCGATCAGTACGATGCCATCGTGCTGCCGATCAACTCCTACGTCACTCACGGAGCCAGCCACAACTATCCGGGCGTGATCACGTCGTCCATCGCCGAGTCGAAAGGCGCCGACGCCCTGCTCTGCTTCGAGGACAAGCTTGCCACCGGCAAGATCCAGGACCTCAATGATGCTTCCCTGAAGATCGTCTACACCGGCGAGAGTCCCTCCAGCTTCCTGCTGGATCTGACTATCGTCGACTTCGACCTCTACAACCTGACCAAGACCGACCAGTGGCGTGTCGAGGTGAACGGCTCCTCGGAGGTGCTCGCCAAAGCCAAACGCCAGGAAGGTGACTGCTTCGTGATGTGGGAGCCGGAAGTTTCCCGCGCTCTCCACGAAGTTCCGGGTCTCAAGAAGGTCTGGGGTTCCGACGGCTTCAGCGGTTACATCGACGATGTTTTCGTCTTCGACCGCAACTTCGTCTCTCGCAACCACGACGACGTGGTCAGCTTCTACGAAGCCTACTTCAGCACCATGCGTGCCTATGCTTCGGATCGCTCCAAGCTGGTTCAGGACATGAGCCGCACCAGCGGTCTTGACCCTGCCGATATCCAGCCCATGCTGGATGGCATCGACTGGCACGACCTCAACGAAAACCTGACCCGGCAGTTTGGTATCAGCACCGGTGCCGGTGGTCGGGCTGTGGAAGGTGTGTTCAACACCATCGTCGCCGGTACCGATGTAATGCTTCGGACCAACCGTCTCGCTTCCGATCCCCTCGGTGACCCCTACCGGATCATCAATACCTCGGTGATCAAGGCTGTGCAAGCCAATCTGCCCAAGACCCTCGGTCAGAACGGTCAGACCAGGACTTTCGCCCAGCTCTCCGACGCCGACTGGAAAAGCCTTCGCCATGTGGGCATGATGCGCGACGAGCGTGTCACGTTCACCCTGGGTACCGCCGAGCTGGATGCAGCCGGCGAAGCCACCGTGGACAAGATCGCCAATCTCCTGGAGGTCAACTATCCCGACTACCGCATCGTGGTGGAAGGGCACACGGCGCAGGGTTCCGACGAAGCTGAGGGGGTGAAGCTCTCTCAAGCCCGTGCCGAAGCCGTCGTTCAGCGACTGGTTGCCGTGCACGGTATCTCTCAAGCGCGATTCAAGACCGAAGGGAAAGGCTCCTCCGAGCCGCCGACCATGAAGCCGGACGAGAACGTTCGGGCTTTCCGGTATCGCGTTCCCCGGGTCGAGATCGAGCTCTATATGGATAACACCTTCTAACCTTTGAAAGGAGGCTTCCATGCTCAAATTCCTGCGTGGCGGGGGCGGTGACGACAAGTCATCCGCTCCCAAAAGTAAGCCGGGACTCGAAGAACTCAAAGGATCCTCAGTGGGGAACAAGGTGCTCGGTGAGTGCCTGTCCCATCCGGCAACCATCTTTCCTCTGGTGGGTGCCGTTCTTGCCGTGGTCTGGACTGTAGCTATTGCAGCAACCCCGATCTCTATCGGGGCAATCTTCGGATTGACTGCAATAGGAGCGATGGCGTTCATCTACAACTATGTGATCGACGGCGAGAGACGAGCCCGGGCGCACGTGCAGCATTTGCATGAAGCGACCCGGGCCTATGTCCATGTCGAACTGGAAGCGATTGCCGAGGAAAGTCGGGAGTTGGGGTTTGCCGAAGGAATCAAGGAAGCCGGGGAACTGGCTTCCGACTTCGGCAATCTCGCCACCTACCTTTCCGGCAAGCCCGGGGTGGAGCGGTTCCGTCTCCTGGCGGAGGACACCTTCAAAGAGGGGGTGCGTATTCTCCAGCAGGCGGTTGCCATCTATCGGGCAATCAAGTCCATCGACATCGAGGTTCTGAAAAGAGAGCTTGAGTCCTGGCGTTTGGAGCGTCAGCCGCTTGATGCTGATAGCGGTAAAGCAAAGGCGCTTGATCGACAGATCGATTCCCATGAGCAGCGCGTCGCGCTCTATGAAACCAGGCAAGATTCTCTCGATGAGTTGATTGCCCGGGTCAACGAGATCGAAACTGCTCTTCAAACCACGTATCTGGAGCTGGTGGAACTTGGAAATCAGGATCCAGCCAGCTTGCTTCGCGACGACGGAGGCGCTTCCAGCCGCCTGAAAACGGCTGTGGAGTCGGCTCGCCGAGTCGAAGAGAGACTTCGCGGAGATACCTCCAGCGACGAAGCCGAAAGGCGTATGAAGTACATCCGGCGCAGCGAGCGTCAGGATTAACCCGGATCAGCGCTTCGGCGCTTGATTCGAATTCAACATCCACATCCAAATCAGACAAGGATACGAACCATGTCCCTTTTCCAAGCAATCGGCCGCTTCCTCTCCTTCAAGTGGCTCATCTCTGCCCTCAAGATCAACAAGGCTGCCGACGAGCAGTTCACCAGCAGTGCTGACGGCGTCGGCATGGCTTACGACATCCACGAGGAGCAGCTCGTCGCCGAGTACCGCCAGTTCATGGGCGCCCTCACCCAGGTGGAGACCGCCATCGAGGACAAGCGTCAGCGCCTGGAGCGGATCGAGAAGAGCCGCGAAGAAGCCCAGCTCGCCCTGGAAGGTGCCCTGACCGCCTACGAAGAAGCCGAAGCCGCCGGCGACGCCGCCACCATGGAGGAGGCCGAGCGTGATGGCAGCCGCTTCCAGGAGGACGTCGACAAGCTTGTCGCTCAGGAAGAAGCTCTCGAGGGCGACATCAAGTCCCAGGAAGAGAACCTGAAGTCCCTGGAAGGTCGCCTGCTCGGCATGCAGGAGCAGATCGCCAATCTCTCCACCGAGAAGGCCGACGCCATCGCCGACTTCATCTCCAACAAGCAGCTGGCCGAAGCCAACGAGCGCCTGGCCGGCATCAAGTCGCGTGTCGACTCCGGTCCCCTGGATGCCGTCCGCAAGCACAATCGCGAACTGGCTGCCAAGGCCCGCGTCTCCGGCCGCGTGGCTGGCATCGACGCCGAGAACCGTCGCCAGAAGTACGTGAAGTCCGGCCGCGCCGCCACCTCCGAGAACAACTTCAAGAAGCTGGCCGCCGCTCGCAAGGCCCAGCGCGAAGGCCAGACCGGCGAAGGTGCTGCCGACAAGAGCGAAGAGCGTCCCGAGATCTGATCCTCGTGATCTGATCCTCGTGATCTGATCATCGAGTTCTGATCTGTCCTTTTATAGCGAGCCGCAATTGCGGCTCGCTGTTCCGCTTCCTTCGGCTTGTGTCACCAGTATTAGTGCCGTCTGCGAAGCAAACCCAACCGAATCGAAAATCTCATCAAAGAACCAAGGAGTTCTAAACATATGACCAGAATCATCCGCGCCCTTGGACTGGGAGCCCTTCTCCTGGCCGGTCTCGCTCTGACCGCCTGTGGCCCCGAAGACAACGCTTCCTCGAACAACGGCGTCCAGCCCCAGGCTGCCGCTCCCAAGGAAATGACCATCGCCGTCTCCATCTACGCCGGCTGGATGCCGCACTACTACGCCAACGAAGCCGGCGTCTACGAGAAGTGGGGCGAGAAGTACGGCTACGACATCAAGGTCAAGTACATGGACTATGTCGCCAGCATCGAGGCCTACATGGCCGGCGAAGCTGACGCCGTGGTGATGACCAACATGGAAGCCCTGGACATGCCCGCCGCCGCCGGTGTCGACACCACCGTCGTGGTCATGGGCGACTACTCCAACGGCAACGACGCCGTCCTGGTGCGCAACGGGCTCACCTGCGAAGGCATCAAGGGCAAGAAGGTCTACCTCGTCGAAAAGACCGTCTCCCACTACCTCATGGCTCGCGCTCTGGAGAGCTGCGGTCTGACCGAAGCCGATATCACCATCGTCAACGTGTCCGACTCGGACATCGCGCCGTCCTTCCTGGCCAACACCGACCAGGAAGTAGTGGTCACCTGGAACCCCATGGTCATGGAGATCCAGAAAGCCCCCGGCATCGATAACATCTTCAGCTCTGCCCAGACCCCCGGCGAGATCCAGGACGTCCTGGCCGTCAACACCAACGTACTCAAGGCCAACCCTGACTTCGCTCGTGCTCTCACCGGCGCCTGGTACGAGGTCATGGACGTGATGAACACCCCGGGCCCCGACGCCAAGGCCGCCAAGACGCAGATGGCTCAGCTCGCCGGCACCAACCTGACCGAGTACGAAGGACAGCTCGCCACCACGGCCATGTTCTACACCGCCGCCGACGCCCTGGCCTACTTCCAGTCGCCGGAGCTGAAGACGAAGATGGACTCGGTTCGCCAGTTCTGCTTCTCCCATGACCTGCTCGGTGAAGGCGCCGCCTCGGCCGACGTGGTCGGAATCCAGTTCCCGGACGGCACCATTCTCGGTGACCCCGCCAACGTCAAGCTGCGCTACAACGCCAGCTTCACCCAGGAATACGTGAACGGCAAGATCAGCCTGAAGTAATTCCACTTCCGCTCTGTCTCTTCAAGCAGAGCATCAGAGTCGGGGGTGTCGCTCATATGTAGCGGCACTCCCTTCTTTCCATCAGAAGTAGAGTTGCAAATCAGGAGCAAATTCGATGTTTCGAACTGATACCAAGGTGCCGACCTGGCTTGCCTGGGTCCTGGCACTCTTGCCTTTTATCGTATTGATAGCGTTTTACCTCTGGGGCGCGGATCATCTGCGCTATCTGGCGGCTAACGCACTGGACGGCCAGTCTACCGCTTCACCCAAGTTGATGCCTCTCGTCTCCGAGATGCTCGACGGTTTGAGAAGAGTTGCTCTAGAGCCTGACGGTAAGGGAGATTTCCGCCTCTGGACCGATACCGTCGCCACCGTTGGCCGGTTCGCCTCGGGTATGGCTTTTGTCTCCCTGGGCGTTATCATCGGTCTTTATATGGGAACTTTCCCGGTGGTGAACGCACTGCTTCACCGCTTCTTCGTCTTCCTCGACAAGGTTCCCCCACTTCTCCTTTTGCCGGTTGTCTTTCTGGCCTTCGGCACCGACGAGTTCTCCAAGGTGATGCTCGTGGTGATCGGCGTTCTGCCTGGTGTCGTCATCGACGCCCAGATGCGGACCAAAGAGATTCGCCTGGAACAGCTGCAGAAAGCTCAAACCCTGGGCGCCACCGAACAGGAGATTGCCTGGAGCGTTATCTTCCCCCAGATTCTGCCTAAGATGCTCGGCACTTTGAGGCTCAACTTCAAAGCCGCCTGGCTCTATGTCATCGCCGGCGAGTTCATCGCCGCCTCCGAAGGCATCGGCTATCGCGTGTTCGTGGTCAAGCGTTACGTGGCGATGGATATCATCATCCCCTACGTGATCTGGGCAACCATTCTCGTGTTCGCACTGGACCTTCTCTTCCAGTGGCTCGAATCCCGCTATCGCTGGGTCGGTAAATAAGGAGGAACAATGACTTACCTTATCGACGCCACCGATGTGGTGGTGAGCTATCCGATGGATGACGGCGGTCGAAAAGTTGTCGTCAACGACGTGAATTTCAAGGTTCGCTCCGGCGAACTGGTTACCGTAGTCGGTCCTTCTGGCTGCGGCAAGTCCACCCTGCTCCGCCTGGTGCTGGGCTCACAGATGCCTACCCAGGGGTCGGTGCTTGTGGATGGTTCGACGGTTAAGCGAATCACCCGGGATTGCGGGATTGTCTATCAGGACTACTCGCTCTTCCCGCACCTGACTGTCCTCGACAACATCGCCATGGGGCTCATCATCGAGCAGACCGGGCTTCTGGAGCGCTGGGCCTTTTCGCCCCTGATCGGCGCCCAGAATGTCGCTCGTTCCCTGCTCGGTCGTTTCGGCATGGAGCCCGGAAAAGCTTCATTCGTCGATTCAGGCTATCTCAACTTCATCCGTTACCTCAAGGTCCGCGGCGATGCCCATGAAAGAGCATTCCAGTTCCTTGAGAACATCGGACTGAAGCCTGGCGACGGGGACAAATATCCTTTCGAGCTTTCCGGCGGCATGCGCCAGCGTGTGGCAATCGCCCAGGCGCTGATCATGCGTCCCAAGATCCTTTTGATGGATGAGCCTTTCGGCGCTCTCGATACCAAGACCCGGGAGAGCATGCAGGACTTTCTGCATGAGAAGTGGTCTCAGCACGGACTGACTGTTTTCTTCGTCACCCATGACCTCGATGAGGCGGTGGTGCTTGGAACGCGGTTGATCTGTCTCTCCCAGTACTGGGCGGAAGACGACGGCACCCGAGGCATCGGCGCTAAAATCGTGGTGGATCGCAAGGTGCTGGGCGGTGCGGAAAAGCCCTCCAGTTTCCACGAATGCGCTGAGTTCCGTGACACTGTTTACGGTATCAGGCAGGCGGGGCTCGATGATTCTCACCTCCAGCCGATGGCTCAGTTCGACCTGAGCCATGAAGACGCTCTGGTGTAGTTAGGAGAGCTGCATGGCAAAACAAAAAGCCTATGATAGACCGGCGTTTCTCGACTCGATAAGTCGCGCATACGCCAGACGTCGTAAGAGTGTGGTGCTTCTCACAGGCGCCACCCACGACCTGTTTTTCAGCCGCGAGCAAAAGCGGTTTTTGGAGCTTGAGCAGACGCTCTTCCAGGCTCTCAACGCGAAGTTTCTGGTCCAGCGTCTCGACATCTCCACCGGTCTCGGTGTGTTCGATGACCGGGATATGGACAAGCTCAATCAGCATATAAGGGAAGCCGATGCTCTTACCACTTCGGTGGACGACAAGATCGGCGACCTCAAGAAGGAGGTGGCGTCTACCAGACATAGCCCGCTTCCGGCGCTGGTGCTTCTGCGTGAAATGCTTGAAGCCCTGGTGCGTTTGAAGTCGGTGGATGAGAAGGTCAAACCGGTTTGCACCATCGTCAAGTTTGCCGGTTCCCTTCTTCCGAGCGGCAATTTCGACCAGCTCGGAGAACTCGACCGGCAGCGGCTGGTCACCTTCCTCAACCTGATCGAGTCTCCCTCTTTCCGGCAGAGCAACCATCTGATCATCCTGGTGGCCGACACCAAATCCGAGGTCAACTCTCGAATCGTGGCGTTGCCTTCCGTAGAATGCATCGAGATCGAGCTGCCCAACGAGGCTGAGCGTTCTCAGTTCGTGGACTCTTTCTTGAAAGATCGCAGCGGCGATGGTGGGATCGAGTTTGAAGGCGGCAAGCAACGCTTTGTCGAAGACACCGCCGGCTTGACCCTCACCGCTGTGGAAGACCTGATGCAGATGGCGCATGGCAGCTCCGTGCCCATCAGTCGCGCCGATGTTCTCTCCGAGATCAACGAAGTCTTGACCGCCGAACTTGGCGATATCATCAAGGTTTCTCGCCCGGAGCATGGACCGGCAGACATCATCGGCTATCAGCATACCGGAGAGATTCTTCGGGATATCTTCCGGCGATGCGAGGATCCGGAGACAGCCGTCCCGGCAATCCTGATTTCGGGACCCAACGGCGCCGGCAAGACATTCCAGCTGGAAGCCTATGCCGCCCAATCCGGTCGAGTGGTGATTGAGCTTGCCGGTCTCAGGGGACAATACTTCGGTCAGACCGACCAGTTTTTCGAGAAGCTGCGCCTGCGGATCAAAACCTACGGCAAGATTCTCATTCTGGTGGACGAGGCGCACACCGCATTCGGTAGCGTCCACTCCAACAATACCCACGAAACAGAGAAGCGGCTTGCCGGCAACATCATCAAGATGATGGGTGATCGAACCCTGTTCGGCAAGGTCCTCTGGGGTCTGATGACATCGCGTCCCGATGAGTTGGACCCCGACGTGAAGAGCCGTGCGCCTATCCAGATTCCAATCTTCGATCTGGAAGGC
>MDTD01026508.1_pt1 | contig 19941 bp, 20 predicted proteins | sample 811221 | NCBI WGS metagenome assembly MDTD01 (sample SAMN05326646, study PRJNA326480) | marine metagenome | isolation source: seawater | place: Pacific Ocean: South West | collected 2011
AAATCCACTTCATCGTTTTTTGACTTGGGAATTAATTTCCAACCTATAAGAGAGAGATAAATTAATCCAGAAAAAGTCGCTAAAAGTCCAACAGCGGAAAAGTCAAACATTTTAAAAGGCTGACCAAGATAATCTTCTCTGATGCTGGAAATAATAATGTTAGGAGGAGTACCAATCATCGTAATCATTCCTCCCAAGATGGTTGCAAAAGATAATGGCATTAGGGTGGCCCGTGGAGATCTCTTTGTTCTTTTGGCGACTTGCAAATCTGCTGGCATTAAAAGGGCAAGAGTGGCCACGTTGTTCATGAACGCGGACAGAAAGGCACCAACGATACCGGACAAGCTTATATGGTTTTGAACAACAGAGCCGCCAAGGCTCATAATTTTTGAAATATGGGATATGACTCCACAATTTACAAGCCCAACGGACACAACCAAAACCAATGCCACGATTATAGTTGCTGGGTGACCGAAACCCGAGAATGCACCGCTGACTGGAATTATCCCAAATAACACAGTCAATATTAGTGCTCCGAAGGCCACAATATCGTATCTTACTTTTCCAGATATAAAAAAGATAAAGATAAGTATGATGATGCCGCTCAGAAGGCTTTGATCGAGGTTCACGCCACCTCCTAGAAAAGATTTGAGGTTTTGGAAAACGGATATAAAGCATATAATAACATCTTCCCAAACTTAGGTTTAAATCATTTGTCATGTTAGTTTCTGTTCTAGATCAATCTCCGATCATTGAGGGGTTTTCAGCCAAAGATGCGATCCATGAAACTGTAAACCTAGCCCATGTTGCCGAGAAACTCGGATTTCATAGATTTTGGTTAGCTGAGCATCACAATATGAAAGGGCTAGCTTGCCCATGTCCAGAAATCCTGTTGTCTGCAATTGGCTGTAAAACAAGAAAAATTCGTATAGGTTCGGGAGGAGTATTGTTACCCTATTATCAGGCACTGAAGGTGGGAGAAACTTTCAAAATGTTGGAAGCACTTTTTCCTGAGAGAGTTGATCTTGGCATTGGTAGAGCTCCAGGAGGCGATAGACTTGCGGCAATGGCACTCAATCCCCACGCATTCGCTAATCCCGACTCTTTCCCTTCCCAGGTTGTGCAGACAGTTTCTTGGGTGAGAGGCGAGGATTCTGATACAACCCTAGCCCAAACTGTGACAGCCATGCCAACTAGCGACACGGCACCCGAAGTTTGGCTTCTAGGGTCATCCAACTACAGTAGTACTCTTGCCTCGCAATTAGGACTAAGATTCGCGTTTGCTCATTTCATCTCCACCACTGAGGGCCAAAACGCTAGCAAGTTTTACAGACGAAATTTCAAAAAAAATTCCTACGAGGAAAAACCCTACAATATGGTTTGTGTGTCAGTAATCTGTGCGAACACATCAGATGAAGCCAGGTATCTAGCCGGACCAATCAGCCATAGAAGACTGCAAATGGCAAAAGGTAAAGAAAATGTAATTCAAAGTACGAAAACAGCTGGCCTCAATTGTTATTCAGATGAGGATAGGGTCATCATGGAAAGCAACCTTGACCGAAGCATAATAGGCGATCCTAATTTTATAAAATGCCGACTACTTCAGATTAAAGATGACTTTGAGGCTGACGAATTAATGATCCTAACCATCACAGGTGACTACCAAAGTCGTATCAAATCGTACGAACTTATTGCCAAAGTTTTTAACTAACGATATGTAATGGTTAAAACCCAACCAACAAATAAAAGAGAGGAGAGGGCCATCTTCGTCCTCACATGTATTCAAGTCATGCATATCGTGGATGCTATGATTATAATGCCACTCGGTCCCCAGTTCATGCGCATCTGGCTCATCAGTCCGGCTCAGTTTGCCCTATTAGTTTCGGCTTATACCAGCTGTGCAGCCATTAGCGCAATACTATGCGCCCTCTTTATAAATCGCTACGACCGAAAAGATAGCCTGATTTGTTTGCAACTTGGTTTTGTACTTTCTATCGTTTTTTGTCTCTTTGCAAAAGATTACGGCAGCCTTTTGGTAGCGAGGGGTATAGCAGGTTTTTTCGGGGGAGTTCTAAATGCGGTAGTTTTTGCAATAGTCGCTGACCTCGTTCCAGAGTTTAGGAGAGGGACCGCTTTGGGTAAAATAGGCATAGCATTTCCGGTCTCCTCGGTAGCGGGGGTGCCAATTGGATTGTTATTGGCCAACACATTCGACTGGCATGCCCCCTTTTCAGTGCTATTGGCTTTGTCTATTGTCACGACCACGGGTGTTTTGTTTTACATTCCACCTCTAGTCAAACATGTACCTATTGCCCGTTCTCAAAATCCATTAAAACTAACGAAATTAATTTTAACGGACCAAAACCAAATGAGAGCTCTATTGTTGATCAGCGTGCTATTTCTGGGCGGGTTCTCTGTAATACCCTTCATTGCGCCTTATATGGTCGCTAACGTTGGCCTATCGGAGGAGGAGCTCCCGCTGATTTACCTTTTTGGAGGCTTAGCGGCATTATTTACATCTCGAGTTATTGGAAGATTCTGTGATCGATACGGAAAAATTAAAGTATTCACCATGATTGCCTTGATTTCAATTGTACCAATACTCGTTTTAACTAACTTGCCCCGGGCTCCAATCTCGGTCGCTTTGCTGACATCAACTTGTTTCATGATTTTTGTGTCCGGACGTTTTATCCCAGCAATGGCAATTGTGAGCGCAGCATCTCAGAGAGAACTCAGAGGTGGCTTCATGAGCCTAAATAGTGCTGCCCAACAGATTGCGATGTGTGCTGCCTCACTGACTAGCACAACCATCGTTGGCTACACAGTGACAGGCGAACTTACACATTATTGGATACTCGGCCTAATTTCCATTGCCTGTACTTTGCTCGCTGTAAGGGTTGCGCACTCAGTAAAGGTGGTAGACTAGTTCCAACTCAATTTCCCGCGACCGTCATTGACTCTATTAGAATTGATCCGCACTGTCTGGAGGAACGACGCAGACCATCGCTACCGACCGCAACTACACTTTTGAACATGTCCTTAAGGTTTCCTGCAACAGTAACTTCCTCCACAGGAAAAGCTATCTCTCCGTTTTCGATCCAGAAACCAGCAGCACCTCTAGAGTAGTCCCCAGTTAATCCATTTACGCCCATTCCGAGCATCTCGGTGACGAGGAACCCTTTGGAGATGCTTTTTAGAATATCCTGAAGAGATTCACCAGTTGAACCCATAGACAGATTATGATCTCCACCAGCATTGCCGGTCGACCGCATACCCAGTTTTCTAGCCGAATAGCTAGAGAGGAAATATCCCTTAACTTTACCTCTTTCTATAATTTTACGGTCCCGAGTAACAACTCCCTCAGAATCAAATGCACAACTGGAGAGACCGCATTTAATCCTTGGTTGATCAATCACCTCTATATTTTTTGGGAAAATTTGAACTCCGAGGCTATCGGTAAGAAAAGATTGCTGTCGATATAATGCACCGCCACTTATGGCCGAAACCAGATGCCCTAAGATTGAGGACGCAATTGAAGAATCAAAAACTACCGGCACTTTTTGCGTCTGAATTTTTCTTGCCCCCACTCTCCTCGAAGCTCTTTCACCTGCCTTTTTACCGACCGCCTCGGGACTTTCTAGATAATCTAAATTGCGAGCTACTGTCCACCAACTATCCCTCTGCATTTTATCACCTTTCCCGGCAACCACTGCGCAACTAATGCTGTGGGTGGTGGTAGGATATCCAACCATAAGTCCCAAAGAATTGGCGAGTACAAAAATTTGTTTTCCCGTGGTAAAAGTGGCTCCATCGGAATTCAATATGCGCGAGTCGGCCTCGAAAGCGGCTTTTTCGCATCGGTTGGCAATTTCCAAGGCATCGTTGATCCCCAAATCGATTGGGTGGTATAGATCAAGATCCTCTGGATCGGACACAAGGAGTGATTTCTCAGGCAGGCCTGAAAATTTATCAGGTTGGGTGTACTTAGCAATGGTAGACGCTGCCTCTACAGCTTTCTTGACAGCATCTGGAGATAAATCAGACGTACTCGAGTAACCTGATCGATCTCCGTGATAGACAGTTACCGACAAGTTTTTGTCCCTGCTAAACTCGATAGTGTCAATTTTTGCCTTTCTAACACCCACACTTTGCCCCAAGCTTTCACCCACCTCTACCGAAGCGGAAGTACTCCCAAGCTTTTTGGCATAATTAAGAGCGGATTCAGCGGTGTTTTGCAGGTTTACCTTATCAACTGAAAAAATACCTTTGTCCATATACCAAATATTGTATTTCTATAACTTTTGTTTTAAAACGCCAATATCAACTTTAGATATAGTATCATCCATAAGGTTCAGGGGTTTAGATAAATGAATGACCAGGAATATAAAGAGAGTAAAACGCAAAAAAAACGTTCAGCCCGCTTAGTGTACAAATTAGGAGCTCACTTGACAAAACTGTCAGCACTAGATCTGACTAAGCTGACGTTACCAACAGACATCCTCTCTGCAATTGAAGATTGTCAAAAATGTAATAAGAGGGTCGCTAAAAGACGATATCAATCGCGGTTGGCTCGGCTACTTCGGGAAGTTGACCACGAGTTAATTAAGATAAAATTAAGTAATCTAAAAGCAAAAAACGCATCAAATTAAAGCGAGTCAATTCCAACTTTTTATTATGGCTAAACAGGAGGCAGTGATCACAAAACTTGATATCGTAAGAATAGGGCTAGTCTCCGTAAGCGACCGGGCTTCGAAAGGAATTTACGTTGACGAGGGAATTCCCTCGCTAGAGCAGTGGATAAAGTCAGCAATCGAAAATCCAATTGTTTTTGATAAAAAGTTGATAGAAGATAATCAAACATCAATTGAAAATACACTCAAAGAGTTAACCGACTCCAAAAAATGTAATATCGTTTTCACCACTGGAGGAACCGGACCATCACCTCGAGATGTAACCCCTGAGGCAACAAAAGCCATTTCTGAGAAGGAAATGCCCGGATTTGGCGAGCAAATGCGGCAAATAAGTCTTAATTTTGTTCCTACGGCCATACTATCCAGACAATTGGGGGTCATCCGAAAGAGTACTCTCATCATAAATTTACCCGGGCAACCAAAGGCAATTAAGCAAACCCTTGAGGGGTTGCGGAATAAAGAAAATAAAATTGTGGTTCATGGAATTTTTTCCGCTATACCCTATTGTGTTGATTTAATCGGAGGTCCTTACATTTTTACAGATGAAAAAATTTGCTCATCCTTCAGACCCAAAAATGCGGTTAAAGCCAAGCCTGCAATTTTTTAACAACCAGTAGATCCTCGGCCTGCTTGAAATTTACTTGCACTACGACTAATAGCATTAGTCCTGCCTTGTCCAACATTAACACTCACTAAAACCAGCACCCCGATTATAAAATAAAGAATTAAGCCCAGAAGAGCCTCTCGATGGCCTCCTCCAGTTAACCAAACTACAAGCCCGTATGAAATCGGTCCCAGAATAGATGATAGTTTTACAGCTAACCCCCAAAAGCCGAGAAACTCGCCCTCTCGGCCTTTTGGGCTCATGTAGGCAACTAGCGCACGACTTGCTGACTGGCTGGCACCCAGACTCAGACCCGCTATATTTGCCGATATCCAAAAAAGTGTTCTATCCGTGGCGACATACGCTAACACAACAGTTAACATCCACCCGATTAAAGTTAAAACTAAAGTTTTTTTGTGGCCAATCCTATCCTCCGTCTGGCCAAATGTTAACGCCCCGAGAGAAGCTGTAATATTCACGACAAGGATCAAAGTTATGGTCTCCGAGGTGGTAAAGCTCATAACTTGAACAGCATAAATCGCTGCCAGTGTGATAACCGCTTGCACACCCGCTTGATAAATAGAAACACAAAAAAGAAACTTACTCAAATCTGGATAATTTTTTAATTGTCTTAAGCTTTTCAAAAGACTTTTAAAAATTTTACCTTTAAAGGTAGGGTGAGACCTTTTATCCACACCAAATTGATTGAGGTAATAAAAACAAGGTAAAGAGGCAATAGAAAAAATAAGGGCGGTTATTATCATCGTGCCCCCAACGGACGGCTCAATAAAAAAACCAGAAGTGAGGTAAAAAAGACTTATCAAAAGAGTGGTTAGCCCCCCAAGATATCCAATTGCCCATCCCCAACCTGATACTTTTCCTAAGGAATCTTCTCTGGCTATTTCAGGTAAAAAGGCAGCTATGAGATTTTCTCCTGTGCAAAAAAAGAAATTTGCCAAAATAATCAGCACAATGGACAATGTGACATCCCCACCACCTACTATTGACAGTAGTGCGGTTGAGCAGCAACAACCTATCGTACTCAAGGCTAGCATGCTTTTTCTGTTCCCCCTTAAATCAGTAATCATTCCAAGAACTGGAGCCGTGATAAGATTTAGAAAGTAAGAAATCGAAAGAGCCGTAGTCCACAGCAGTGGCCCCCAATCGGCATTCGCGACGACTACTGATACGAAGTAGGCACTAAAAACAGCCGTGATAACGACCGTACTAAAACCTGAGTTGGCGAAATCATAAAAAGCCCATGCAAAAAGTTGTCGAACGGTGATTTCTTGCCTCAAATCCTGTTTTATCAACTCAGCTATGCGTATCATTTTTTTGGCCTTTCTCTGTTTTTTTGGAAAAAAATGGGAAAATTAACCACTGGCACCGAGGCAATAAAAAATTTTTTTGCATAAAGTATCAGATAATTTTTAAAGCTAAAGCAAAACAACTGGTAGCCAATTACTATCACCTTCTACAAAATTCCTTGAAAATGGCCGAGTTATCAAGCATGATTTATTTCAAGTCTAGTCTAGCATGGAAAAAAATCACGGAGTCTATAGTTCTGCTAGTGGTAAAAGTAATGAACTTTATAAAATTTTAGTTATCTCTAGTAAATGTCAATTATGAACAATCGAAATAGCAGGTACGAAAACTTTTTGGAGGGAAATTATGGAAATCCGGAGCTACTTGTTTCTATTAAACTTACTTTTTGCATCAGGATGGGTGATGGCTAATTGCCCGTCTGTTTTGAACCACAAAATGGAGAATCTGGTCGGCGAAACTGTCGATATGTGCAAGTACTCTGGCAAAGTAGTTTTGGCGGTTAACACCGCCAGCAAATGCGGCTTTACTCCTCAGTTTGAAGCCCTAGAGGAACTACACCAAAAATACAAAGAAAGGGGATTTACCGTTATTGGTTTTCCAGCCAACGATTTCGGGGGTCAAGAACCTGGCAGTAATAAAGAAATTAAGGATTTTTGCGAACTCAACTACGGAGTTAAATTCCCAATGATGAGCAAAACGTCTGTGAAGAAGAGCTCGGCGAATCCGATTTTCGCGGAGTTAATCAATTCGACGGGCGTAGCGCCAAAATGGAATTTCTACAAGTATTTAATATCAAGGGATGGTAGTCAGATACACAGTTTTTCCAGCGTCACGGGTCCTACTAGTAAAAAACTCCTGAAAACACTAGAGCAATTGCTAGATGAAAGTGTATAGGCGCAGTATTCACCCTATTTCGCTGGCCTACCAAAGCGCAATTATCTACCGGTCAACTGTATGCTTGCTATTTCTTTTTAATTATACGATGGTTTTCGCTGCCGAAAAAGACCTTCTTTACAACTGCACGTTGTCTCAAGCAAAAGCTTCATACGTGCTTGACACCACGAATAATCTTCTCGTGGACAAACATGGGTGGATCCATGAAGCCAAGTACGACAAAAAAACTATTACAGCTCGGAGGGAAAAAAAATGGGATGACCAGTCCGCAATGTATTACACCGTTTTTATAAATCGAGAAACGGGCAAACTGAATTTCAGAGTAGAGCAGTGGTTCTTTAAGAATCACAAAGCAAGCACTGTGATAGTGGATGAAGATGGGCGATGTACTCCGGAAAAAATTCATCCGAGACACCTTCTTCCAGATTAACGATGCGATAAAAACATTTTTTGAAAAAGGTTTAACGTACTAAGCAGCTAATCAAACCATATTAAATATGATTTACGATCATGCCTTCCTGCAACAATTGCTACCTGTCGCATCTTAATTGCTATGTCCGAGACTGCCCTCTGGGTCTGATCCAAAACCAATATACCCTCCTCATCAGGCCATCTATTAAGAGGTGATACAGCTGTTGCTGGGTAGACATTCCACAGACACGATTTTGAATGATCCATCAAGCTCTTGTGTGCTTTTAAATTGGCACTGTGCATACGGACTTTAGCGCCGGGATTAAAAGCGGTAAGGAAAAACCAGTTTTTATGATTCTTAGTTTCCAGCCATCGACTGAATACCCGGTTGAGTTCGCCAATTTTCAGATCTATAGTGGTATCTGGAAGGAAAAATCGGTAAATTGTACGCTCAAATTCGACCGATAGGTCGGCTCGTTTATTTCTTATCATCATAATTTGTCAAAGCCATCGACCAAAACTTTTTAACAGTTTAACATGAGGGTTGTGAGTTTTAATCGATATTTTTTGGAGAGAGAAATGGCCGAGTATCTGGGAATTCCCATTCAAAACGAGAAAGATGATGAGGAAATACCTGACTTTCAATCAATTTGTAACCTATGGGCAAGATCCGATCAGTGGCCCCTAGAAGATGCTGTTCGCTTAACACTCAGGCAATCACCTCGAGCTTTTATAACAGATCCAAACAAGGAGGGAAATAGCAAATCAGTCAAAATTATATTTAGCTTAGCGCTAAACTGCGTTGGCTTTTCCCTGAGAGCTTCAAAAGGTCCGAGAGAAGATGAGGAACTTCATGTAATTCCCAAAGATTTTATAAGCTGGGCGCGGGAAAAAGAAATCTCGGTGCCTTCAGAGCTTGACCTGGCTCTCACCTCAGAGAAAACTTCAAAAAAGGAAAATGACTTGAAGCGCGGGTATAATGTGCGCTTTAACCACAGGGAAAGAGTTAAAGCTGTGGCTGGATTAATATGGGATCAAGATCCGAGAGTCACCACAAAGGAGATGGCTAATAGAACTGAAATTCTCGAGCATGGATGTGAAAACCAATATTATGCAGAGGCTGTTTTGATTAAATGGCTTGAGGAAATAAAATAACGCTCCCCTGGCCTTGTCAACAGGGAAATTTAGTCCTAAGGGCCTGAATAATGAGATAACGTCTTGGTCTAAAATGTTGATCGGGGTTTTGCTCTAGATAAAACTCCACCGCACTGGCCGCCATTTCTGACTTGCGATCAATATCCGTAATTTGCATACAAAAAAGGGTGTCATCCCATTTTTTCCAAACGTCATCTATGTGTGCCATCGCAACCACCCTTGTGTTGGAATTTTTCAAAAAGTTTAGAAACTCCTGCCCATCACTTTCAGCTCTGGTGTGCGCACCCATAATGACAATGAGGAATAAGGTTAAATTAACACAGATTTTACAGACGACTCGCATAGAGCTTTTCTCCCTAGGATTTAAAATTATGCTGCCCAGCAAACAATTGTTAAACACACCAACTTCCGGCTATCTTACGTCAGGAAATGTTTCCGATGTTGTCATGACCTCAATTCACTTGAAATGTTCCATAAAAAATAGATCATGCCATTAGAATGTTTCATCTTAAAATTTCCTAATCGTTATCAGCAAAAGCATTATGTTATAGTTTCAATATTTGTGATAGGCTAAAACCTAAAACAATTATGACCGAGTCTTTATGAGTGAATTTAGTATTGATATTAAAAAGTTAAACTCTTTAGGGGTAATGGACCCGTCATCTCAGCAAGCGATGAGTGCTTTTGAAAAATACGAGTTTAGCGGGGCAGAGCGACTTTTCTTTAAGCTTTGGGGTACGGAAGAGCTTAACATGGGTTATTTTTCAGTTGGGCAATCGTTGGCGGAGAGAGGAGAGCAGCCCAATACCGCACATGTAGTTATATCTGGAGAGGTCGAAGGCCGAGACCACAGCGGAAGCTACAAACTTGGACCAGGGAGTGTTTTGGGGTTAGCAGAAGGTCTGAGTCGAAAGGTATACGAGTGGGATGCAATAGCAAAAACACCCGTGACCACAAAAGTGATACCTTTGGAAAGGGCTCTGAGAGAGGTGAGAGGGCTAAATGCTGGACTAAAAGGAATTTGTCGCTCTACCGCAATGCGAATTTTAAACCTCTCGGCGCCTCCAGAAAGCTTATCTTGAGTGCATTCGACCCTGTCACCTACCAAGATGGTGATGTTCTCTTTGAGGCCGGAGATCCAGCTGACAAATTTTATGTAATTAAAACTGGTAAAATCAGAATTGTTTCCCGAAGCTTGAACAAAGAGTTCGCGATATTGAAAGAGGGCGAATCATTTGGGGAACAATCTCTTCTTTCGGGCGGCGTCAGAGGTGCGGCAGCGGAAGCTGTCGGTAAAACAGTTTGTTTAGAAATCACGGCAAACGGTTTGCGTACCCTCCTTGAAAAGGAAGGAGGACTGGCGAAATCCGTGCTCGAGGCCCTTCTACTTCAGCTCTCAATGCATAACTCCATCCGGCACTAGAAGGTTTGTCCATACTTTTAGTCGTCAGTCAGCTACGATCGAACCTAAAATATTAGTCCTGTAAGTTTGTTTTTATTTCTCGCATGTAAATTCTTTCCTGGTTTTACTGTGCCCTCTCAGTCACTCACACTCACTTGAATATATTGCAAAAATTGATTAGACTCACGAGTATTAGTTATGCAATCTTGAATGATACTCACGAGTAAATCAAAATTTTCTTAAACCAAATGAATGGGGGCTTTCAACATGCATCTCAAAGTGCTAGGTTGTAATGGCGGGATAGGAGGGATAACTAGAAGAACTGTTTGTTACAGAATTAATCAATCGATTTTAATAGACGCAGGAACCGGTGTGGGTGACCTGTCGTTAGAGGAACTCGCCAAAATCGACCACGTGGTTTTGACCCATGCTCATTGGGATCACATTAGTTGTCTTCCTCTTCTTCCAGATGCAATTTTTACGGAGCGAAAATCTCCGATAAAAGTTTGGGCATTACCGGAAGTAATAGATCTATTGGCAACACATGTTTTCAACAATCGCATATGGCCTGACTTTACCAAGATACCTATGGTCGGGAGCTCCAACGCGATAATTGAGCTAAAACCCCTTCCAAAAAAAGATCCGATAACAATAAATGGTGTAATTTTTTCAAAATTACCAGCAAGCCATGGGATACCAGCATGTGGCTTCAAAGTGCAACAAAATCGTGTATCGCTGGCCTTCTCTGGAGACTCGGCCGACAATGATGCATTTTGGAACCTTATAAGCACAGATAAGACAATTCGTGCGGTGATAGTCGAATGTTCTTATCCAAAAAGCATGACGAAACTGGGTGTAATGACTTGTCACCTTAGCACTGATGTACTGGGGAGCCGGCTGTTAAAACTTTCAAATGAAGTCAAGCAAATAATTATTCACAGGAAACCGGGTTACGAGGAGATCATAGTCGCCGAACTGATGGGGGTTACGGGTGGGAGCGGCCTTTGCTTTCCAATACCGGGAGAGGAGTACGAGTTTTGAATGAAAAAGACTCAGACGATTCCCGAACTTACTTTAATTCGTTTGTTCAAAAGTTTTTAGAAATTCCCACCACCGAAAATAGAGATCGATTGATCCTTGCTTCTGATAAATATCGAGATGAGTGGATCCTCACAATGGCAAGTGGGAACCGAAATGATAATGTTCCCGACCCCAGAAGTTGGTCACCTGAGGCTATAGCAAAATTCTACAGTGAACAGTTATCAAAAACGAGTACATCAACAAAATATTCCAAAAAGTTGGAAGCTGTCAGAGTCTTAAAAAATGGATTACCAATCAAACTAATACTTCAAAGAAGAAGCAGTGTAAGAGAAAAAAATCCGTATTGGACCTTGAGCTGGAGAACAAAATATACGCCATCCGGGACAAATCGAAGATTTTATTACTCCTCGGGTAATTACTGGAATTGCCCGGCGATAACGGCCTTGGAGTTGTTTGATGATCTGGAAAAGCAAGGCGGATTGAGCGAAAATTACTTTGATGTTCGGCCGGGAAGTTCAAAAGTGAAAATACTTACCGATAATAAAACTAGGATTGAGGCTCCTCATTTGTATCAAAAACAATGTAGGGAAATTTTTGCTCCAAACGAAAACTGGGGTGAATTCCCAGAGCTGGTAATCCTTACCGACCCAAATGCTGATTGGAAAAAGGTTATGGTTCTAGACAAGGAAAATTTAGTCTGTACTTTCAGATCGCTTACAAAAAATACTTCCTATATGCCAAAAAAAGATCTCGCTAAAGGGAGCAAATGGTGGCTTGATAACGCTATGATGGATGCTAATGTTCAGCAGATGAGAATCTTCCACAGAAAACTCAGAGAAATACTCGCGAGTGTCAGCTGAATACTCAATTTTGTGAAACTAGAATAAAAAATAAAATAACCATAATTGACAAAGATAACAAACCGGAGAGAATACTAGCTTTGAGTGCGATCCGATTGTTAATTATCTGCACTACGATATTTTTCGTGGCATGACGGCCAGCGCATATCAAAAAGATAATTACAGAAACAGGAAACAAGACAGCCATAAAAATTCCGCACAGTATTATCTTAAAATTAGACATCTATCTCCGAGTTATGAGCTTATGTTTTCTTTTGATTGTTTTTTTATATGGGAGACGTACTCATCAATTTGCCTGAGGCTAAAACCATGTAAATCATTTCCCTCAACAAAATTCTGGTACCAATCGACTATGTAAGTGCATGCCGATTCAGCGGTCAGAGCGGTCTGCCATCCTAACCGCACCTCTGCCTTGTGAGCGTTCAATCCAAGAAATTTTTCTTCATGTTGAGAGTCGGACTCATCAATCACCCAACTAGCTGATTGCCCCCATTGTTGAGAAAGAATTTTAACAATATCAAGTACGGTCAAATTGCCTTCATCCGAGGGCCCAAAGTTCCATGCACCATTAAACTGCTCTCTGGAAATAAACAAAGACTGTGCTAGCAATAGGTATCCCCGGAGCGGGTCAAGCACGTGCTGCCAGGGTCGAACATGCGTGGCGTTTCGTATTACCAATGGCACTTTACTTCGAAAAGCACTCAAAGCGTCAGGTACTAGCCGATTCGCTCCCCAATCCCCTCCTCCGATAACATTTCCTGATCTTGCGGTTGCAACTCCAACTTTTTTTTTATCGAAAAATGACCTTCTATAGGACTTGGTGATTATCTCGGATGATGCCTTGCTACTACTATATGGATCGTTACCACCAAGAGGATCATCCTCAGAAAATATCGATAGATCATTCGTGTTTTCATAACACTTGTCTGAAGTTATATTAATGACACTGCGAACTGTGGGAATCTTCCTGATACTTTCAAAAAGATTAACCGTCCCCATTATGTTGGTCAAATATGTATTCCTCGGTGAGGCGTAACCCTCAAGCACTAAAGGTTGCGCTGCTAAATGAAAGACTATTTCTGGCCGAGCTTGACAAAGACTTTTGTGAAGTTTTTGAAAATCCATTATGTCCCCAATGGTTGATTCCATTCCGAAGCCTACTTTCGACAAGGTGTACATGTTTGGTCTCGTGTCTGGCTCTAGAGCGTAACCAAAGACATTTGCCCCGAGTTTTTGTAACCATAGTGCTAGCCAACTTCCCTTAAAACCAGTATGACCAGTGATGAAAACGTTTTTGTTGTACCAAAAACTCTGATCTAAAGGACCAAAGATATTTTGCATATTAAATAATCACCAAGTTTGGTGCTGGTGAGAGGAGTTGAACCTCCGACCTATTGTTTACGAAACAATTGCTCTACCGACTGAGCTACACCAGCCTAAAGTAACAAGGACACATCAAATAATAAGTCCTTACCTTAAAAATATACCATGTTTAAAAATTGAGAATCATTTATCTTTAAAATTTGGAGGCCTTTTCTCTACAAATGCCGCCATGCCCTCCTCCTTATCCTGCGTTGAAAACGTGGAATGGAATAAACGTCGCTCAAATCTTACCCCTTCAACCATATTTACCTCATAAGCTCTTTTGACCGATTCTTTTGCCATCATTAAAATAGGCATGGAGAGTTTACATATCTTACCTGCTGTCCGAAGTGCTTCTTCTATCAACTTTTCGTCAGAGATTACTCTTGATACTAATCCAGACCTCTCAGCCTCCGTTGCACTCATCAACCTATCTTGCCCAAGGAGAACCATCTCCATTGCCTTAGATTTTCCCACAAATCGGGGCAACCTCTGAGTCCCCCCTGCTCCAGGTATTACACCTAGATTAATTTCTGGCTGGCCAAACTTTGCACTTTCGCCAGCAAGAATAAAATCACACATCATCGCTAACTCACACCCTCCACCCAAAGCATAACCTGCTACCGCCGCAATAATTGGTTTTCGACATCTTGATACGGCCTCCCAATCTTTTGTTATGAAATCAGATTTATACACATCCATGTAGGACTTTCCTCTCATTTCCTTAATGTCGGCTCCCGCGGCAAAAGCTTTTGATGATCCGGTTAATACCAAACAACCAATTTTACTATCCGAATCAAGAGTTTCGACACAATGCGACAGCTCACTCATAAGCTCGGGCGAAAGTGCATTAAGCGCTTTAGGTCTATTCAAGGTAATCAACCCCACGCTATCTTTTATCACAACTTTTATATTTTTATATTCCATTGCAACTCCATACCATGAATTCGTTAATTAAATTTATCTGATGAGAAAAACAAAGATTTTAATGACACTTATCTGGTACTCACTATTTTTATTTCAAAGGCAACAAACACACCCCTTTACCTGATTTAAATTCTCAGCTGATATTTTGAAGTTCCCTAGGTAAACTGAAGACAACATCCTCGGTGGCATCACCAAGCTCTTCGAAATCGCACCCACCCATATCTTTTAACCGGCTAAGAACCCGTTGAACCAGAATTTCTGGTGCAGAAGCACCTGCTGTAACTCCAACCACCGATTTTTTTTTAAACCAAGCTGGATCAATTTGCACTGGATCATCTAACATATAAGATTGTGCTCCCATATTTTTTGCGACTTCTCGGAGCCGATTTGAATTTGAACTGTTTGGAGAACCAACCACTAAAACAATATCGCAATGTCTGGCTAATTTTTTTACACCATCTTGCCTATTCTGCGTTGCATAACAAATATCATCTTTTCTTGGTCCAACTATTTTTGGAAACTTTCGCTTGAGAGCGTCTATTATCCCGATAGTATCATCAACTGAGAGTGTGGTCTGTGTCACAAAAGCTAACTGGTCCGGTTCTCTTACCTTCAAAGCCTCCACATCCGCCTCTGATTCAACCAAATAAACCTGTTCCTCGATCTGTCCCATTGTCCCCTCAACCTCAGGATGACCCTTGTGACCAATCATTATTAGGTCTCGCCCTTGACGGTAATTTATTTGGACCTCCTTGTGGACCTTTGTAACCAAGGGACAAGTTGCATCGTATACCTTGATCTGTCTTCTTTTTGCCTGATCCCTTACTGCCTGCGATACTCCATGTGCACTGAAAACTACGACCGAATTCATGGGAACATCATTAAGATCTTCAATGAATATAGCGCCGTCTTTTTTTAGGTTGTCTACCACAAAACGATTATGAACAACCTCATGTCGAACGTAAATTGGTCTTCCATATTGTTGTAAAGCACGTTTTACAATCTCAATTGCCCGATCGACCCCGGCGCAAAAACCTCGCAACTTTGCGACATAAACTTTCATAGTATTATTCCAAGGAACAAGAAGAAGATTTTCCTCTACCTGCTCCCTCATCAGGGTTTTTAGAAAATATGAACATATCCACAATTACTAGACCTACTCCGATAGTAATAAACGAATCAGCAATATTAAAAGCTGGCCAATAAAAATCTTTAAAATGAAGGGATATAAAATCAACCACAGCACCATGTATTAATCTGTCGATCAAATTACCTAGTGCTCCCCCAATAACACAGATCAAAGCGATACAAAATACACTCTTATGTCGGTTTTTTGTAACCAAAAAAATAAGATACATTATTGCAATGATAGCAATAATAACTAAAAACCATCTTTGCCATCCGGATTGATCTGAGAGAAAGCTGAAAGCAGCACCAGTATTGTATGTAAGAAATAAGTCAAAGCCGGGGAAAATTAGAATAGCTTGATGAAGAGGTAACTCACGAATCGCCATGAATTTAGTCAATTGATCAATCAATAAAATTAAACAACAAACTACAATCATTCCGAGATTATTACGCATACCTTCTTTGCTCCACCTTTCCAGAGAGGCTATCGAAACACCTCTTACATATATCAAGGTGATCCTTAATAGATCCAACCTGATCGGAATGATGCCAACATCTCTGGCACTTGGGGTTGGTACTTTTACTGACTAGGACTCTAGTCCTGTCTAAACTTGTCCCCTTTTCAAGTTTAACTCTTGATGTAATGAAGACATACTTTAGATCAGCCTCCAACTTTTTAAGAACTGCAAATTGATCAGGAGGGGCTTTTACAACAACCTCTGCCTCTAAGGAGCTCCCGATTATCCCCCTTTCTCTCTCTTGCTCAATCGCTCTTTGTAATTCTGTTTTAACGTCTCTTATAATTTTCCAATCTAGACTACAATCTAAAACTTTTTTAGGAAATTTGTGCCAAGTATGAAAAAAAATACTATCTTTCTCGTTTTTACTCAAGGACAGCCAAGCCTCCTCAGCGGTGAAAGAAATCACCGGAGCAATTAACTTAATTAGACTCTTCGTAATTTGATATAGGGCGCTCTGTGCCGACCTTCGCTCGCCCGAGTCTCTGGGCAAGGTGTAAAGCCTATCTTTAAGAATGTCCAAATAAAACCCTCCCAGATCCTCTGAACAAAAATATTGGATCTTTTGAATGGCATAATGAAACTCGTATTTCTCAAAATCCAAAATTACCGAGTCTTGAAAATCTGCGGCCATTCTCAACGCGTATTTATCAATTTCTAAAAAATTTTCAAATGACACACAATCAGATTCCACTTCGAAGTCCTCTAAGTTCGAAATCAAAAATCTTAGTGTATTCCTTATACGCCTGTACGACTCCACTACCCTCTGTAAGATTTCATGAGATATAGTCAACTCTCCGGTATAATCAGTTGCTCCAACCCATAAACGCAGAATATCCGCCCCAAGGGTATCAACTATTTTTTGAGGTGAAACCACGTTACCCATTGACTTTGACATTTTCTTACCATCTCCATCAACCACAAAACCATGCGTCAATAAAGCTTTGTATGGGGAGTTGTTATTGATCGCACACCCCGTGAGAAGACTCGATTGAAACCAGCCTCTGTGCTGATCTGACCCCTCAAGATAAAGATCAGCCGGCTTGTCTAGATGACTATGCCCGTCCAGAACCGATAAGTGCGTGGTGCCTGAATCGAACCACACATCCATTGTGCTCGAAACCTTCTCGTACAGATCGGCTTCATCTCCAAGCAACTCTCGTTTGGATAATGAGAACCAAGCTTCAATGCCATTAGTCTCGACTTTTTTTGCTACTTGCTCCAGTATTTCGTCAGTACGTAAATGTAATTCTCCCGTCGTCTGGTGGACAAAAAATGGCATTGGCGTCCCCCAACTTCTTTGCCGAGAGACACACCAGTCAGGTCTACCACGAATCATACCCTCCAGGCGAGCCTTACCCCAAGCTGGAAAAAAATGGGTTTTACTGACTGCGTTTAACGCCTTCGCACGAATACTCTCCTTTTCTCCCCGATCCATTGATATAAACCATTGAGGGGTTGCTCTATAAATAACAATACATTTGTGACGCCAACAAACAGGATAACTGTGGTCGTAGTCTGCAAGCCGAATTAATCGTTGCCTTTTTATTAATTCATCAACAATAACCTTGTTTGCTTTTTGAAAAGGTAGGCCAGAAACAAGTGGAACATCACTCCGAAAAGTACACCCATCATCAAGCAACGAATCAACTTCTAGGCCATATTTAACACCAACTTCAAAGTCCTCAACTCCGTGGGAAGGAGCGGTGTGTACTAACCCTGTCCCGGCGTCGACTGAGACGTGATCACCCAAAACAACAGGAACTTTCTTAACAAATAAGGGGTGATTCAAAAGAATTCCTTCCAATTTCCTGCCTTCGAATTCCATTGCTACTGAGTAATTTTTTATCTGATAAGCCTCCATGCAGTTGTGAGCTAAGTCCTTGGCGACTAAAAAAAGACCACCCGTAAATCTCAAAAGGACGTATTTCAGACTGGAATTGACAGCGACCGCCTGATTGGCAGGCAGGGTCCATGGTGTGGTTGTCCATATTACGCAGAAAACCGGCTCATATATTTTACTGAGCCCTAGAGCCCCAGCTAACTGATTGAGATCTGCAACTTCAAAAGCCACATCAATGGCCTTCGATTTGTGATGAGCGTATTCAACCTCAGCCTCAGCAAGAGCGGATCGACACTCATTGCACCAAAAAACTGGTTTGAATCCCTCGCGAAGGTAACCCTTTTTTTGAATTTCTCCTAAAGCGCGAATAGTTAGGGCCTCTGTTTTAAAGTTCATAGTTTTGTAAGGATTATCCCAATCACCAAGAACTCCCAATCTCATAAAATCAGCTTTCTGGAGTTGAATTTGTTGCTCTGCATACTCTCGACAGAGTTTGCGAAATTCCGCCTTGGGCAAATTTTTTCCGTTAATTTTTTCTACCTGATGCTCAATCGGCAAGCCATGGCAATCCCATCCCGGAACGTATGGCGCGTCAAAACCAGAGAGTGTCTTTATTTTTACAATAACATCTTTCAATATCTTGTTGACAGCATGACCTATGTGAATCTTTCCATTAGCGTAGGGAGGTCCGTCATGAAGGATGAACTTTTGACGACCTTTGCATATATTTCTGAGCTCGCGGTACCTGCCAGAATCTAACCAACCTTGAATCCACTCTGGCTCTCGCTTGGCCAAGTTTGCACGCATCGGAAACTTGGTGTTAGGCATATTTAAAGTATCTCTATAATTCCCCATACCTTCTATACTGTCCTCTCTCCTTTGATTTATACCCCAACTCTGTACTCAGCAATTATTCTTTTTGCCTTCATTTTATCATCTCGCATTTGTAAGACCATCATATCTAGGGTTTTAAATTTTTTTTCATCCCTAATTTTAATCAAGAACTCAACTTTCAAAAATTTGCCGTAAATATCTTCGTTAAAATCAAATATATTCACTTCTAGGATTGGTTCACCATCATGTTTCACCGTAGGCCTAACTCCCAAACTGGCAACGCCCCATAAAACTCTTCGATCTAACAGTAACCTTACCGCGAAAATCCCGGTAAATGGTACTCGCACCCTGTTAACTTTGATATTTGCGGTTGGGAAACCTATAGTTCTGCCGAGCGCATCTCCATATCTAACCTTTCCACTCATTGAGTACTGCCTTCCGAGCAATTTTTCAGCTGTGTCCAGTTTACCATTCTTTAATGATTGTCTTACAGCTGTGCTAGAAATTCTCTGCCCTGAGTAATTGATACTCTCCATGGCCTCAACAGCAAATCCCAATCGTCTCGAGGTATTTTCTAACAAGGAAAACCCTCCTGCCCTATTAGCTCCAAACCGAAAGTCATCCCCTACAAGTAGCCATCTCAAACACAGACTTTTTACTAATATACTTTCAAGAAAGTATTCGGCTGTCATTTCACTAAAGGTCTGGTCAAATCTAACCACATAAACAGTCTCGATCTTCGTCTCCTTTAATATCTCAAGTTTTTCCCTCAAAGTAGTTAATCTCGCAGGCGCCGTTTTTTGGTGGAAAAATTCGCGGGGCTGCGGCTCAAATAGCATTAAAGATGGCATTAAGTCGAGTCTAGTCCCAGCTAGTAAGACCTGGTGAATCATTGATTGATGACCTAAGTGCACCCCATCAAAATTCCCAATGGTCAGCGCTGTA
>MDTD01065920.1_pt1 | contig 19941 bp, 23 predicted proteins | sample 811221 | NCBI WGS metagenome assembly MDTD01 (sample SAMN05326646, study PRJNA326480) | marine metagenome | isolation source: seawater | place: Pacific Ocean: South West | collected 2011
CCAAGTCTAGTAGATTTAGCTTGGGCAGGTAATAGTGGTATTGAAGAAACTTTTGATTTAAGCAAAGTTAGTTATGCCACATTTAGTTTTAGTAAATGTTTTGGTGTTCATTATCATAGAATTGGTTTAACTTTTAGTAAAGAGCCAATACCGACATTAGAATTAGAAAAAGGTTTTAATTATGTCAATTTAGTCAGTATGGAGTTGATGAAATTCATAATGAGCAGAATGTCTCCATCTTATTTGTATGATAAATATAAGGACTTAGCACATAAATTTTGCGTTGAAAATGATTTAGAACCGACTAAAAGTTTATGGATGGGATTAAAAGACGGAGATAGAAAATCTTTATTAGAATATTGGATGAATTATTTAAATGAGAACAGAAAACCAAGAGTTTCATAATTTACTTAAAACGGTAGACTTTGCTGACATATCTAATTTTTGGCAGCCACCATACAAAGAGATACTTGAAGAAGTAAAACAAATACCAGGCAATAAATGGCGTAAGCCATTTGACGCTGATTATAAGAGAGAAGGTCTTAATGACCTTGAAAGTAATATCTACTATCCAGGTTCTAAAGGCGATTTAATTCCTGCTAGAGGTTGGAGAAGTGTAACCGCTTTAAATGAAACAGGTGATTATAGAGATCAAATATCTAAATTTACTCCTATATTTAATTCTGAAAATGAATATAGAAGTAAAGTAAAAGAAGTTAGAGAAAAAAGTCAATGGACTGATATATCACATTATCTTCCAACATTACAAAAATTTTTTGAAGATAAGATATTTCCTTATATGTATGTTGGTCACATTTATGTTAGTGCTTTAGACGCTGGTGGTATTGTTACCGAACATAATGATATACCAGACGAATCAAGACCTATGTTAGAAAGTGATAGAGTTCATAGTTTCAATGTTCTTAATACATTTAATATGGTTTTAAATCACGTTAAATCTTGTTATTCTTGTTTTAACGGCAAAATATTACCTGCCTATGACGGTGCAATTAGATGGACTAATACAGGTAAACAGCATTGGGTAGTCAATATGAATAAGGAATCTCAATATCAAATTATATGGCAAGGTCTATATAAAAAATCATTTAGAAAATTAGTTAAGGAGAAATATAAATATAGTTATGGCAATAATAGACAATCATAAATCATTAAAAATAGACCAAGCATTTTCAGATAAACACGTTGAAATGTTTGCTTTCTTTGATAGCAAAGGTATAGATGTAGAGGTAAGTGATAACTTTAAAGATTTTCAACATTTCTTAACTCATTTATCAGCAGACGATTATCCATATTCATATGACCCTACATTTGAACCAGAGTATAATAATGATAAAACATTTGCTTTAATGTTGAAAAAAGGTGATGATATTATAGCTACATATGCAGGTAAGAGTATGCCTATGTCAACTTTTCATTTAGATTTTAAAGAGTGGTCTGCCGGCGAAGGTAGTACATATGAAACAATGGAAAATATAATTGATGATTCAGAAAAAGATTGTTATTATAGTTCTTGTCAATGGGTATCTAAAGACCATAGAGGTAAAAAATTTGGTATGATATTAGACCATTTAAAAAAGAATATTTGTTTTGATATTTTTGAAGCTGATATACAATATGCAATACATAAAGAATCTTTTAAAGATTATCATTTAAATGGTTTACATTATGATGAAAGTAAATGGATTGCTACTATACCAAAAGGTGATGTGGGTGGTGCAGGTGAAAAGAAAGATAAAGTATATCATATTACTTGGGTTACCAAAGAATCTTGGGCGAATAAATTAAATGATGTACGAAAACTTTATAATAGATGATTTTTTATCTGATAAAGAATTAAACTCTTTTACATATAATAATAAAGAAGTATTTGAATCATCAACAGGCAACTTAACTTTATATTATCAAAAGTTATTAACTTCAATTTCAATTAAGATAGCAAAACATATAGGAAACTTTTCTATAAGGGATGCTCATATTTACGATTTAAAACAACCTTATAGATTACATTGTGATAGTGGTAAAACAAAAACTTTTCATTATACTATAATTGTTCCTTTAGATAAGCAACCACAAGGTGGCATTTTTATAATGAATCAATGGGCAGATACAACATATAGTTTAGATGATTATTACACACAAGATTGGCAATCAGTATTATCTTTTGAAGAACGAAAAGAAAAAATAAAAGAGTTTGATTCAAATATATCTTTACCTGATAGTTTAGACTTTAAACATATAAAAGATAAAAGAGGATTTAGTGTTAAAGAATATTTTAAATATAATTATAATCAAGCAATTATGTTCCCTAGTAAGTTTTTTCATTGTAGTCAAAATGTAGAAAATTTTACAAACAAAAAATCATTAGCGATATTTACAGATGTTAAATAATTATACATTTACACCTACTGAATTACCTAAAAAGTATCGTATTCAAATTAATAATATTATAAAAGATATTGTTGATAGTAAGACTGATCCATATTGGAAAAATTATACAGATAAAGAGTTTAATATAGATGAACAAACTGCCATATCTGTAAGTTGTGATAAAGATGATGTGAAAGTAATATCAACAATATATCATAGAGAGTTTTTTGGTGAAGGTGTATATAGACTATGGAATAGATTTCTATATTCTAAAGATTTTAGAGAAACAGGTGGGTCTAAAAAGAGAGACGGAGTACATATAAATCATCCTGTATTAGAACAACAAATAGATTTTATAGAGAAACTTAATCCTAAATTTTACTTTATTAGTAGGCAAAGAACAAATACTAGATGGTTAAAGTATTATTTTGATAATTTTAATAAGGATTATGATAGAAATTTGATGGTAAGTGACCAACAATATTGGGTATGTAATGGGAATAAAGAGGGATGTGTTCAAACAATTATCTATCCTAAAGACAAAAATATACCATTTAAACTATATAAATATAACCAAGGAGAATAAATTATGGCAATTATTATTGACGGTAAAGAATATGACGAGAAGAAATTTAGTATAAAATTAAGAAATTATATCGTGTCCAGACAAGAAATTGAACAATCAAAAGTGAGACACGAAGTTGAAATTGAAAAGATTAATGTTTTAACTAATTATTACAATACTAAAATCTCCGAGTTAATAGAACAAGAAAAAGTAAAACCAGAACCAGTAAAAGAGAAGTAATAAATGGCAGCGATAGCTAATCTGATTATTGACCAAGGGGCTAGTTTCAGCTCTGACGTGACCGTGAGAGACGCAAATAACGAATTATTTAATCTGACAGGCTATACAGCTTCTGCCAAGATGGCATTAGGTTATTCATCTACACGAACAAGAACGACAATCACTAGTACAATAGCTTCAGACGCCTCAACAGGTGTCATAACTTTGTCTCTAACAGCGACAGAAACAGCAACATTAGAGGCGCCAGCTAGATATGTCTATGATGTAGAAATTACGCAGACTTCAACTGGTCAGGTTACTAGGGTGATTGAGGGAATAATAACAATTAGACCTAACGTTACCACATAATAAGTTTATAAATATACCAAAGAGAGAGAATAAATGGCAGATATCACAGCAAAAATTAATGCCCCTACTTCAAGTGGACCTCAAAAAGTATCGGTCACACTACCTAGTGGGTCAGCGCAACAAAATAGTTCACTCTCTTTAAAGTTGTTGGGTGATGTAGAAATGACAGGCGCAGGCGACGGAGCTATACTACAATTTAGAGCAAGTGATAGTAAGTTTGTGGCTAGAAATGAAATCAGTACAACAACAGGTACACTAACTTTTAATGGCGGGAGTTTCTAATAAGTTATGGCAACGGTAATACAGATAAAACGAAGTTCGGCGGCAACAGCACCATCAACATTAAAACTTGGTGAATTAGCCCTTACTTTTGGAACAGGCTCACAATCAAACAACGGCGATAGATTATTCATAGGTACTGGTGGCGTTGATTCAAACGGTGACGCTAATTCAATTGATGTTATAGGCGGTAAATATTTTGCTGACTTAACAGATCACGTACACGGAACATTAACTGCTAGTTCAGCACTCATAGCAGATTCAAACAAAGCAATAGACGAAATAGTTATCGGTAATGATAACACAAATGGCGGTCAAGTTAAATTAAACGAAGGTACTGCCAACGGAACAAATTTTATAGGAATTAAAGCTCCTAATGCAGTAACCACTAGTACAACTTTTAGGTTACCTGACGGAGACGGATCAGCAGGTCAGTTTTTAAAGACTGACGGTTCTGGTAATTTAGATTTTGCAACCGTAAATCAATTTATAAATTTAGCAGGTGATTCAGGAACAGATGTTTACAATACTGCTGAAACTTTAACATTTACTGGTGGTTCAGGTATAGATACAGCGGTTACTGATAATGTGGTTACGGTAACAGCAGCAGGTATTACAAACTCTAATTTATCAGGTAGCGCAGCTATCACAAATGCAAACATAGCAAATCCAAATGTAACCATAGGTTCAACGCAAGTTGATTTAGGTGCTACGGTAACAGGATTTGCAGGATTAACTTCATTAGCTGTTGACAATATTACAATTGATGGCAATGATATATCTACAACAAATTCAAATGGTGATTTAACAATAACACCAAACGGCACAGGTACGGTAACGGTACCTAGTGGTTATGAAGATAGAAGTGGTTTTGGCGATACATCTTTAGCAAACAAAGCTTATGTTGACCAAGTTGCTCAAGGTTTAGATACTAAACCATCTTGTAGAGTTGCTACAACAGCAAACTTATCAGCAACTTATAATAACGGTACTGCTGGTGTTGGTGCAACATTAACAGCAGGTTCAAATGGTGCAATATCAATTGATGGCGTATCACTATCTTTAAATGATAGAGTTTTAGTTAAAGATCAATCAACAGCTGCTCAAAACGGTATCTACATTGTATCAACGGTAGGTTCTGGTTCAGCTGCTTTTGTTTTAACAAGAGCAACACCTGAAGATCAGCCTGCTGAATTAACTGGTGGTTCATTCGTATTTGTTGAAGAAGGTTCAACTAACGGTGATAACGGTTATGTATTTACTCATACAGGTGCTCCAACTTTTGGCACAACTGCTTTAGATGTAGCACAATTTTCTGGTGCAGGTCAAGTCGTTGCCGGTGACGCATTATCAAAATCAGGTAATACTTTAAATGTTGAAGTTGATGACGCTTCAATAGAAGTAAGTTCAGACGCATTAAGAGTTAAAGCTTTAGGTATTCAAAATTCAATGATCGCTAATAATACGATTGCTACAACAAAATTAGCAAATCCTTTTATTAGAATTACAGATGAATCATCAACAACTGGTCAAGTTTCATTAGAAGAAAATTTAGATTTTTTAGCTGGCGAAGGTATCAATACCGTAGTAGATAATAATTCAATTACTATTGCTGGTGAGTTAGCTACAACATCAAATAAAGGTGTTGCCTCTTTCAGTTCTGATAACTTTACCGTTTCCTCTGGTGCTGTAACCGTTACCACAATTGATGGAGGATCATTCTAGTGGCTACCGTAATAAAATTAAAAAGATCAGAAACACCAAGTCAAATACCAGGTTCAGGAGCATTAGAAGCCGGCGAATTGGCAATGAATGTTACCGATGGTAAATTATATACTAAAACTACAGGTGGTGTTGTAAAAGAAGTTGGTGGTGCAGGTGCTGTTACCTTACAAGCGGTAACAACTTCTGGAAATTCATCAACAAACGATATTCAATTAAATAATGCTAATATTATTTTTGAGGGTTCTAGTTCAGACGCATACGAAACTACTTTAACGGTAACTAACCCTACAAGAGATAATACGATAACTTTTCCTAATCAGTCAGGAACGGTTGGTATGGATGGTGACGCTTTAGCGTACTCAATAGTATTTGGAGGATAATAAGTGGCGAGTACATTTAAAAATGCTGGAATGACCGTGGTAACAACGGATAACTCAAGCGCTAACTTATACTCAGCTGGCGGTTCAGTATATTCTGTTGTACACGCATTATACATTTCAAATAAGAGTTCAACAAATGAAGCAAATGTAGATGTCAAGGTTACTACTGATGGTGGCTCTACTTTTTATCATATAGGAAAATCATTAAGAGTTGCAGCTTCAAACACATTAGTTTTAGATAAACCTATAAATTTAGAACCAAATGATGTTTTAAGAGTTGTAGCCGAAGTAAACGCAGACTCATCATCACCAGATGTTGAGGCATATGCTAGTATATTGGAGATTAGTTAATGGCTGGGTTAGGTCACGTAGTTCCTTTAAGTCAACAAGGTGCTGAATCATTTCACGGATTAAGAAGAACGCAAGAAGGATTATTATATTACACAAAAGTTGATAAAGACAGCGCTGATATTATTGATCCAGAGGGCGGTGTTCCAACAGATAAAAATGGTGGAAAACAACTTCCTACAAAACAGGATTATACCGAAGAAGATTTTGATTTTCAATCAACTATTCAATACTTTGCTGGTGACGGATCAGCAACAACATTTACTTTAAGCCCAGCACCATTAGACATATCAAGATTTCAAGTTTATGTTAATAACATTAAATTAGAAAGAGATAGAGATTACACATATTCAAGTCCTACTTTAACTATTAAAATGAAACCAGCAAATGGGGCAATGATTTCAGTAGGATTACAAAATAAAAAATATAGAAACAACACAAATGACAAATTTGACCAGTATGTTTTTGAAGACGGAAACGCAGTATATTTTATAGATTCAGATGGTTATTTAGTCAAAAGGGAGAACGCAGATAGAGCTACAACAGCATTAGGTAGTGATGACTTTTCAACTGCTGAATCAAGTATATATTCAGTAGCGTCAACAACTTACCAAGACGCTGTTTAACCTTTATAAATAGTATTATTAATTAAGGTATACCAATGGCAGATTTTAAACTAGGACGAATTAAATTTAAATGGAGAGGCAACTGGGCGGTTTCAACTGCTTATTTGATTGATGATATAGTAAAGTATGGTGGTAATGTTTACACCGTAGTTGAAAATCACACCTCACAATCCTCATCAGCAAATTTTTATACAGATTTATCAGCAGGAAAATATCAACTTCATACTGAAGGATTATTTTTCAAAGGTAATTGGGCACAATCAACTCATTACAAATTAAATGACCTAGTTAAACACGGTGCTTTTCAATATAGAACAACAACTCAACACACTTCAGCGTCAACTTTTGATGTTTCAAAATTTGAAGTATATGCTGAGGGTTTACAATGGGAAGATACTTACGATCCTAGTACGGTTTATCAAGATGGTGATGTTGTAAATTACGGTGGTTACACTTATGTTTACATTAATAGTACAAATAGTTCAGGTCAAACACCAACAGATAATACTTATTGGGATGTAGTTACCACAGGTTTCAAAGCATTAGGTGAATATTCACACGGTACATCTTATAAAACAGGTGATACTATTCAATATGGTGGTAATAATTATGTTGCAACTGCTAATCATTCAAGTCAATATCCTGCCAATACAAATGGTTCAACAAACACAACTTATTGGACATTAAACCTAGAAGGATTTAATTACAGAGCGGCTTACGATAATTCAACAACATATAATATAGGTGATGTTGTAAGATTTACTTCATCAACTTATATAATGATTAAAGACCGACAGGTTAATGTAACCCCAGGTACAGACGGTACGGTTTGGCAATTAATTGCTCAAGGTTCTGAAACTGCCGTATTATCAACTAGAGGGGATATAATTGTACAAGACGCAACACAAGCTGCTAGATTACCAATTGGTACCGTAGGTTCAGTTTTAACAACAGACGGTTCTGATCCAATTTGGTCAAATGCTGAAGGTAAAAATGTAATTTACATTGCAAACTCAGGAGATGATTCAAATCCAGGTTCTCAATATTTACCTTACAAAACAATCAAAGCTGCTTTATTAACGGCGTCTTCAGGAGATATTGTTGATATTGATACGATAGCAGGTGGTACAGGTGGAACGCCATCAACTTATGATGTATCTCAATCTTCAACAACAGGATCAGGAACAGGATTTACGGCGAGGGTAACAACAGACGGTTCATCAACGCCAACAATTGTAATAACAGATGGTGGTAAAAATCACGCTGTAGGTAATACAATAACAATAAACGGATCACAATTAGGTAGTTCATCAAATTTAACTTTTAATGTTAAGTCTGCTTCAATTGGTGATGTTGTTTATGTTAAAAACGGTGTATATAGAGAAAGTTTACCTTTAGTTATTCCAGCAGGAGTAACCGTTCAAGGTGAATCTTTAAGAGGTACAGAAATTAGACCTGCTGCTTCAACAGGAACACAGGTTAAAACAATTAATAATATTTCAGGTGGTACAGGCGGAACACCAGGCACTTACTCACACAAACCTCAAACAGGTACAACTGGTTCAGGTGTTGGTATAGTTGTAAATGTAACCACAGACGGATCATCAACTCCTTCGGTTACAATTTATCACGGCGGTGCTCATCACGCTGTATCAGATACAATTACGGTACAAGGTTCATCAATAGGTGGTGCAAGTGATTTAACATTCCAAGTTGCTACATTAGAAAATAATGACGCTTCTAATATGTTCTTAATGAACAATAGTACAAACCTTGTACAAATGACAATGAAAGGTTTAACAGGAACACCAGGTGCTGGTGGTACTAGTAAGGCTGCTGTTGTATCATTAGATCCTTCAGGTTCAATAACAACTGCTTCACCATATGTTCAAAACTGCTCTTCAGTAAACTCTGGCGCAACAGGTATTCAAATTGATGGTAATTTACATAGTGCAGGTAACAAATCAATTCTTGCAAATGACTTTACACAAATTAACTCCGATGGTCGTGGTGTTCACACTATTGCAGGCGGTCGTGGAGAAATGGTATCAATCTTCACATATTATTGTGATAGATCATTCTTTGCAGAATCAGGTGGTTTTATTAGAGGATTAAATTGTTCATCTGCTTATGGGGAAAAAGGTGCAGTTGCAGATGGTTCATTAGCAAGTGAAACACCAGTAAATATTAAAGGTCGTGGAGAAATGCTGAAATACAACTCAGCAGGATTTGTTGGCGCTGCTACAGAATCAGATATACAAGATACCGTTTCAACTTCAGGAACACCAACAGCTGCTACGATTGCAGGTGCTAGTGCTACTGCTACAATTTATAGAACAAACGTATCAACAGACAAAATTTATATAGAGAATAGATCAGGTAATTTCGTACAAGGTGAAACGGTAACAATTACTAAAGATGATAGTTCACAATTCCAGGTAACACTTGACGCTTCTGAAGGAGATAGTACATCTGCTCAAACAGGTCAAAAAGGTGCCTTAATAGGTGTTAAAGCAGGTACAACTGCTCTTAATGCAACAAATGTTATAAAAGTAGGATCAAATATTAAATTTCAAAACGACTCAACTTTTTATAGAGTATCAGCTGTATCTGAAGAAAATACAACTACTCAAACAGCACTAGTTAGATTGACGGTAAATAAAACTGCCGAAGTTCAAAACAATGAAGAAATTTTGGTTACAAGAGACTTTTCTAACATACGATTAACAGGTCACGATTTCCTAAGCATTGGTACTGGTAGTTTTGCAGACACTAATTATCCTGGTGACGCAGCTCAACCTGCTGACCAATCAGATGAGGTTGACGAAACAAACGGTGGTCGTGTTTACTTTACATCAACTGACCAAGATGGTGACTTTAGAGTAGGTGATCTTTTCCGTATTCAACAGGCAACTGGTATTGCAACATTGAACGCAGACGCTTTTGACCTTTCAGGTTTAAGTGAATTACAACTTGGTTCAATCGGTGCAGAATTAGGTGCTACAATTAACGAATTTAGTACAGATGAAACTTTAGGTAACGATAGTAATACTGCCGTGCCAACAGAAAGAGCCGTAGTTGGTTTCTTAACTAGAGATAAAATGGGAACAGGTGCTTTTGTACCACCTACTGGTACAACTGCTGAAAGAACAACAGGCGATAATTTATTTACAGGTGCGTTAAGATTTAATACATCATTGGTAACTTGGGAAGGTTATAACGGTACACAATGGACAGGTATTGGCGGAGGTAATCCTTGGGTAACAAAAACAAATAGTGATTCTCCGGTCACCGTTGCTGCTAATGACAGAATGTTTATAGATACAACTGGAGGAGCGGTAACAGCAAATTTACCTGGCTCACCACTTGTAGGTGATGAAGTATCATTTGTTGACTTAGCAAGTACATTTGACACAGCAAATTTAACAATAGGTAGAAATGGTAATAAAATTATGAATCAAACAGCGGATATGACCGTATCTACTGAAGACGCAGGTATAAAATTAGTTTATACTGGCGCAACTTATGGATGGAAATTAGTACAAAACTTCTAATAAATAAAGATAAGGGATAAATAGGAATATGAGTGATTTAACAGACTTTACAGGAAAGAATAGAAAATTTACTGGTACTAACGGTATTGATCTACCTGAAGGTACAGAAGCTCAAAGAGTAAACGATCAAGGTAGGCTTAGATTTAATACTCAATCAGGTTTAGCGGAATATTATAATGGTACTATTTGGAAAGTTATTGACGCTCCACCTGCCGTACAATCTGTTTCCCCTACAGCAATAGCTACAGACGGTTCAACATTATTTACGGTGACCGTTACCGGAACAGGTTTTGACTCTGGTGGTATTACAGCAAAATTTATTGGTGCAGACGGAACAGAATACAATTCAGCTTCAAACAATATAGATTCTGCTACACAGGTAAGAATACAATCAACAGCAGCTATGAACGCTGCTAACGGTCCTTATGATATTAAGGTTACAAATACAGGATCAGGTCTTGCAGGAACATTAGTTGACGCAATAACAGGTGGTTCTGCTCCAACATTTACATCACCATCAGCTGCTTCAAGTTTAGGACAGGTTTATAATGGTTTAGTTGTAGGTCCAGGAGCATTAACTTCTATTGTCGCTTCTGATCCAGATGGTGGAACAGGTGTTACCTTTTCAATTTCATCTGGTTCATTACCAGCAGGTTTAAATTTATTTCAAGACGGTTCAGTTCAAGGAACGGTTACATCAAATAGTCCACAAACTCACAACTTTACGGTACAGATTTCAGACGGTGTAAACACAGCAACACGAGCCTTTACAATTGTAGAGGTAACCCCACCAACAATTGATGTCCTAGTAGTAGGCGGCGGTGGCGGAGGAGGCGGTGGAAACCGTGGTAACGACAACTACTCTGGAAACGGAGGCGGTGGTGCAGGTGGTTACCGAACAGGCGAATTTGCTATGGGCGCTAAAACTTACACAATCACGGTAGGTGGTGGTGGTTCAGGCGGACCAGGTGGTAATTCAGACGCAACTGGCGGATCAAATTCAGAAATTTCAGCACCAGGTGAAACAACTATTACATCTGCTGGCGGAGGCCGAGGTGGTAGAGAAACACAAGGTGGTGCTTCAGGAGGATCTGGAGGCGGAGGCGGTTCCAGAAACGGAGAAGGACCAGGTGCAGGATCAGGCGGATCAGGAAATACACCTTCAACATCTCCATCACAAGGAAATGGTGGTGGTAACGGAACAAATCAAAACGGTGCAGGTGGTGGCGGAGGTGCAAATGCTTCCGGTGCAAACGGAAACGCAGGTGGTAATGGCGCTGCTGGCGGTGCCGGTTCAGCAAATACAATCACAGGATCATCCGTGACCTATGCAGGTGGCGGTGGCGGAGGAATACACGGTCCTCCAGGAAACCAAGGCGCTGGCGGTTCAGGCGGAGGAGGATTAGGTGGTAGACACCCAGGTCCTCAAAATGGTACAAGTGGTACTGCTAATCTCGGTGGAGGTGGCGGTGGTTCAGGACCAAACGTAACTGGACAAGGATCTGGTGGTGGCGGTGGATCAGGAGTTGTTATTTTAAGAGTACCAACTGCTCAATATTCAGGCGCTTCAAGTACAGGTTCACCTACGATTACAACAGACGGTGATGATACGGTATTAAAATTTACAGGAAGCGGTACATATGTACACGCTACATAAGGGATAGTATGGCTCATTTTGCAAAAATAGGTTTAAACTCAAAAGTAATAGAAGTAGTTTCAGTTGCTGATGATGTATTAAAAGATTCTGAAGGTAACGAAACTGAATCTTTAGGTATAGATCATTTAAGATTACAAACAGGTTGGGCTATATGGGTACAAACTTCATATAACACAATTGAAAATACTCACGCACTTGGTGGAACACCTTTTAGAAAAAATTATGCAGGTGTTGGTTATACTTGGGATGAAGATAGAAATGCTTTTATTCCACCTCAACCACAAAATGACGGTAGTTGGGTATTAAACGAAACAACTTGTCGTTGGGAAAGACCTGTAGCTTTACCTGGAGACGCTGACGGTTTAAATTATGCTTGGAATGAAGATAATTACCAGGCAGATAATTCAACAGGTTGGGTTTCATCATCTGAAGGAAACACAAAAGCTTAAAAATATGACTCTTGATTTTATTATGTTATGTACGAACCACACGACTTAAACAAAAATAAAAACTTCATAGCAGGCTGGTTTATAAACCCTAAAGTATGTGATAATTTAATCACTTACTACGAAACGCAAAGTTTTAGGGCTAAAAAAGGTATGGTTTTTGACCATCAAACTGGTGATGGTTATGTTGACGCTGATACAAAAGACTCTTTTGATTTAGCTTGTAGTAGGGACACTCAGGAAGAAAATCAAATAAATTATTTACAAGAATTATCTAAAGTTTGTGATTTATATTTAAAAGAATATTTTTATGCAAATGAAACAGGTGATCGCTTTATATTAGAAAAATGCTGGAATGTTCAAAAATATAATCCTGGTCAGGCTTTTAAAATCTTTCACTTTGAAAGAGGTAATGCTTTAAATTCTAAAAGATACCTAGTTTTTATGACTTATTTAAATGATGTAAAAGATGGTGGTGGCACCGAGTTTTATTATCAAAATCAAATAGTTAAGGCACAAAAAGGATTAACAATTATATGGCCTTCAGAATGGACACACGTCCATAGAGGTCTTATAAGTAATAGTGAAACAAAATATATTGCAACAGGTTGGTATGGTTTTTATGAATAAAAAAGAGATTAATAAAATTGTTAATAATAATATTATTATTTTAGGTAATGATGTAAATAGTTTCTTAACTTCTTACGCTTTTAAACAAAAATTTCCAGAAAAAAATATTACACACTTAATTGTATCTGATAATAAAAATGTTATTTTAAATGATAATGTTTTTTTAGATGATGAGTTTATGCAAAAATTTGATTTACAAATACATAGTGAATCTAGTTTATATTCTATTCAAGGCTTTTATGATGATGATGATGAAGGTAGTATTAGTGATTTAAAATCTTATAATATAACTAAAAAAGATTTAATAAGAATATTAAAAGATAAATCAAAAGATTTAGGTGTTATTTTTTCTGAAGGTGTTATAAAAGATATTACTCAAACACAGGATCAACCAGATGACGGTTCTGTAAATTCAAAACAACATAGTAATTTATTTAATGATTTTTCTTACACTAGAATAAAATTTGACAATTATGGTTTTGCAGATAAACCTGAAATAAAAGATTATCACGCAGGATTTTTTATTGATTGTATGGGTAAAAAGTCTTTTTTCTTTGATGATGATTATTTTGATAAAACAAAACATTTCGCTAATACCGTTCAAGAACAACATAATTTTAAACATCAAGACGACTTTATGAGAAATAATGAATTAGTTGTTGGTGTTTCTAAAAACATTAATGAATTAGAAAACGGCACAATGTTTTATGCAAAACCTGATTATGTATTATATGAGTCAGTTTGTGATGATAAGGTATTTTATAGATTATATTATTATGAACATCATCAAGATAGACATAATATTAGTAAATTATTAAAAGACGAATATGGTTGCGATAAAACTTATTTTTTAGACAATATAAATTCTATTAGAAAAAAAGTAATAACAAAAAATGTTTTTGGTTTAGGAGAAACAATATCTCATATAGAACCAATTGTCATAGATGATTCAATTATAACTCAAAAATTATTGTTATATCTTGTTGAATTATTTAAACATAATCATATCAATATTTACAAAAGAAGACAATGGTCATTATTAGTTAATAAAATTTTAGAAGAAGTTTTACACGCAACATCTTTACATTATGCTTTAACAACAAGATGTGATAGTAAATATTGGGAAGATATGATGAATATATCTTTTAAAGCAGACATTAATAAACTAACAAAGTCAATGACAAAAATTAATTTAAGTAAAATATTGGAGTATAATAAATTAATATGAATTTAGATATTAGAGATTATGTTATTGAAGCACATAAAAATGCCGAGAGACAAGAGTTTGTAAAAACAATGATGTCTGGTGAAATTGATCCAGAATTGTATGCTACTTATCTATACAATCAATTACATTGTTATTCTGAATTAGAAAAATATGGATTACATAATGGTTTATTTAGAGATACACCTGGTCTTTTAAGAGCAGAAGCTCTAAACTATGACTACCAAAAATTATGGACTAGAGAAGAAAAACCAAAGGTAACTGAAAGCACAACAGAATATAAAAAACACATTAATACTATAATGGATGATCCTGAAAAATTGTATGCTCACATTTATGTTAGACATATGGGTGATTTATCAGGTGGTCAAATGTTAAAAAGAAAAACACCAGGATCAAATAGATATTATACATTTAAGCATAATGAGGTAACTGATTACAAAAGAATAGTTAAAGAAACAATTAATAATTATTTAAATGTTTATCAAAAAAATGTTGTACACGAAGCAAGATTATGTTTTGCTTATGCAACAGAATTATTTAAGGAGCTAAATGATTTGGCAAAGACTAATACAATTTAAAGAAGAAGCGTTAAGAGTATTAAATTATAACTTAACTGAATATAAAGAGCCAGGTATGGAAAGATTTAATAAACCTGGTTGGACTAATAGAACATTTAGTAATGATTTTATTAGAAGAGCACACATAGATATTGTTGACGCAAGAGAAACAAAAGGTTTATGGATGTTGCATTTGTGCGTTTTTCCACAACTTACAAATGGTGGACCAATTTATGGTTTTGATATAATAGCAGGTAAGAAAAAGGTTACTGGTGCTTTTCACGATTTTAGCCCTTTGTTAAAAAAAGAACACCCTTTAACTGAATGGTTTGTAGAAGAAGCTAGTAAATTTAAACCTAGTAAAGTTAGAGAATTACCTGATTGGGCAAAAGCGATATTTTCTCCAGGTATGATAGCTGCCGGAAATGTACAAGAAGAAAAAGAATTAAATGATATCTGTACTCTAGCCTTAAATAATTTAGTTGCATATATAGATAAAATTAGATATCATCATAATGACTCTGATAGAGAAGAAGTTATAAAAGCACAAAATTATTATTGCGATCACCAGCAACAAAACCCACATACACCAAGGGTTATGCAGTCTTTAGGTCTACCTGAAGAAGATATTGAGTTATTTTGTAGAGATAATCTCTTCCCTATCATTAAATAAATCTTATAAATAGTCCAAGAAAACATAAAGGGATTTAAGAATGGCAACTCCAAATACTAGAGAAACACTAAAACAATATGCTTTAAGGGCTCTAGGAAAACCAGTCATTGAGATAAATGTTGATGACGACCAGTTAGAAGATAGACTTGATGAAGCTCTACAATATTTTGCTCAATATCACTATGATGGTATAACAAGGGTTTATCTAAAATATAAACTCACGGCAGCTGATAAAACTAGACTAACTACTTTAAATTCTATATCAGAAAATGCGACAGATGGTGATGTTACCACTACCTGGAATGAAGATAAAAATTATCTAATTGTTCCAGAAAGTATTGTATCAATCATTAATATATTTCCTTTTTCAAACAAAGGTAATCTAAACTTATTTGATGTTAGATATCAATTAAGATTAAATGACTTGTATGATTTTTCATCAACTAGTGTTATAAACTATGATATTGTATTAAGGCATTTAGACTTTTTAGATCACGTTCTAGTAGGTGAAAAACCAATTAGATATAATCAACATCAAAATAGATTATATATTGATATGGATTGGTCAAATGATTTACAAACAGACGAGTATATAGTAATAGAGTGTTATAGAAAACTAGACCCTGCTACTCATACAGATGTTTTTAATGATATATTTTTAAAGAGATATGTGACCCAATTATTTAAAAAACAATGGGGAGCTAACTTATCTAAATTTAATGGCGTAGCAATGATAGGCGGAGTTACCTTAAATGGTCAACAAATTTATTCAGAAGCATTACAAGACATAGAAAAATTAGAACAAGAAATAAGATCAAGTTATGAATTAAATCCTGCTATGATGATGGGATAAAAAATGCCAGTTAATCATTACTTTCAAGGTGGAAACGGTATAGGCAATCAAAGTGAAAAAAGACTACACGAAGATTTAATTATAGAGGGTCTTAAAATTTATGGTACAGATGTCTATTATTTACCACGAACATTAGTCAATAGAGATTTAATTTTAGGCGAAGATACAACCTCTCGTTTTGATGACTCTTGGTTGATTGAAATGTATATGGAAACTACCGAGGGTTTTGCTGGTCAGCAAGAATTAATTAACAAATTTGGTTTAGAAATTAGAGAAGATACTACCTTTATGGTAGCAAAAAGAAGTTGGGACTATCACGTAGGTTTAAAAGATAGTTTAATAGCTGATGGCAGACCAAACGAAGGAGATTTAATATATTCTCCGTTAATGAATAGTTTTTTTGAGATTCAATTTGTAGAAGATCAAGAGCCATTCTTTCAATTAGGTAATTTACCTGTTTATAAATTAAGGGTAACTAGATTTGAATACTCAAGCGAAGAATTAAATACAGGCTTAACTACAATTGACCAAGCTGAAGATAAATTTACTTTAAATATATTAAATAATAAATTTGTTTTAGAATCAGGTCAAGCAGCATTAGATGGCGAAGGATCAATTAGACTAGAAACAGATTACTCAACAGGCGAGCCTGCTTTCTTAATGAACGAAGATTTTTCTGCTACAGCAGATAATATACAAACTCAATCGCCTTATGCTGATAATAAAGATTTAGATACTGAAGCTGGGTTTGATACAGCCTCAACTTTAGATGATATATTAGATTTTACAGAAAGAAACCCATTTGGTGAGGTAGACGCATAATGTTAGGAAATAGATTTTACAATCAAAGTTTTAGAAGACTAATAATTTCATTTGGTCAAATATTTAATAATATTGTTATTCAAAGAACAAATAGCTCTGGTGGTGTTACCAGTAGAATTAAAGTTCCGTTAGCATATGCACCAAAAGAAAAATTTTTAGTAAGATTAGATGAACAATCAAATTTAGATAATAGAGAATTTGCTACTTCATTACCTAGATTAGGTTTTGAATTATCAGGTCTTGCCTATGACGCTACTAGAAAGTTAACTAGAGTTAATAGGTATAGCAAGGTAAAATCAGGCGAAGATGGTAAGGTTTTAAATTTCAATTATACACCTGTTCCCTATAATATCAGTATGAACCTTTATGTTTTCACGGCAACTGCTGAAGATGGTTTACAAATAGTTGAACAAATATTACCTTTCTTTCAGCCTGATTATACCGTAACCATTAATATGGTGCCAGATTTAGATATTAAAAGGGATGTGCCGATTGTTTTAAACAATATTCAATATGAAGATACTTATGATGGTAGTTTTACACAAAGAAGAGCTGTAATTTATACTTTACAATTTACTGCTAAAACTTATCTATTCGGACCTATGAACAATAGTAAAGTTATTAAAACTGCTCAATCAGATATAGGTACTTCAACTGACTCGCCATTGACAAGAGAAGAAAGAATTGTTGTAGTGCCTAATCCTACTACAGCTGACGCTGATGATGATTTTGGATTTACAACTACCATAAGTTTCTTTAGCGATGGTAAGAGATATAATCCAGCGAGTGATACAGATGAGTAAACTAGAAGACAAAGTAAATGAAATTTTAGGTGTTGAAAATAAAGCACCTGTCATACAACAAGAGTTTAAAGCTCCTGTGCCTAGAGAAGAAGATAAAGATAAGGCTGATGTTGACAATGATTACAAATATAGTAGAGAAAACTATTACAACCTTGTTGAAAAAGGTCAAGAAGCAATACAAGGTATATTAGATATTGCAAAAGAAGGTCAACACCCTAGAGCATATGAGGTAGCAGGTCAACTAATTGGTCAAGTAGCACAAACGGTTGATAAACTTCAAGACTTACAAAAAAAATTAAAAGATTTAAAAGAATTACCAAAAACTGCTAACGCAAATATAAAAAATGCCCTATTCGTAGGCTCTACAGCTGAATTACAAAAAATGTTAAGTAAGAAAACCGTTGAAACAAATCAAGAAAGAGCAAAAGAAAATGAAAATTTTGAAGGCAAAGACATCACACCCAAAAAAGAAGACATATAAAATAAACGATCTTCATTACGAAAAAAGAATGCCACCTTTACAGGCTATTCTTGATGGCGAAGAAATGATTGACCCCATTGAATTAATGAAACACGAAGTTTTTGGTCAAGTTAGATACGGTGCTGGTGGGACAATATACAAAGAAAAAGAGTTAAGTGTGTGGCGTGGCAATCAAAGATTACAGGCAGCCATACAATTAGGTTTTACACACATAGAAGGCATATTGTTAAATGACTGACGCATATCTAGGTAACCCGAATCTAAAAAAAGTAAACACACCAATAGAGTTTACTAAAGAGAATATTCAAGAATATCATAAGTGTCAAAATGACCCTTTATATTTTATGGAAAACTATATTAAGATAGTATCTCTTGATGAGGGTCTTATACCTTTTAATATGTACCCTTTTCAAAGAAAAATTGTTGATACAATTCACAACAATAGATTTACCATCTGTAAACTACCAAGACAATCAGGTAAATCAACAACAACAATTTCTTATCTATTGCATTATGCTTTATTTAATCCTAATTCTAACATTGCTATACTTGCTAACAAAAGTTCAACTGCTAGAGATATATTAGGTAGATTACAACTTGCATATGAAAATTTACCAAAATGGTTACAACAAGGTGTTATAAACTGGAACAAAGGTAATATAGAATTAGAAAACAAGTCAACCATTGTGGCGGCTGCTACATCTTCAAGTGCTATCCGAGGTGGTTCATTTAATATTATATTTCTTGATGAGTTTGCTTTCGTGCCTACTAATATTGCTGAAATGTTTTTTAGTTCAGTTTATCCTACAATCTCAGCTGGTAAAAGTTCAAAAATGATAATCGTTTCTACACCTTATGGTATGAATCAATTTTACAAATTATGGACAGACGCAGAAAATAAAAAAAATGATTATGTTCCGATAGAAGTTCATTGGTCTGAAGTTCCTGGTAGAGACGAGAAATGGAAAGAAATGACCATTAGAAATACATCAGCGGAACAATTTCAACAAGAATTTGAATGTGAGTTTTTAGGTAGTGTAAACACACTTATAAGTCCTGCTAAAATTAAAACAACAGCTTATTTTGAACCTATATTAAGTTCAGGTAGTGTTGAACAATTTGAGAAACCAATTAAAGGTCATACTTATGTTTGTACGGTTGATGTCGCAAGAGGTGTTGATAAAGATTACTCAGCATTTATTGTATTAGATGTTACCACAATGCCATTTAAAGTAGTTGCATTATATAAAAATAATGAAGTTAAGCCATTTGTTTTCCCTAACATAATAAGTCAAGTTGCAAAAAATTATAATGAAGCTCATATATTAGTAGAAGTTA
>MDTD01065988.1_pt1 | contig 19933 bp, 15 predicted proteins | sample 811221 | NCBI WGS metagenome assembly MDTD01 (sample SAMN05326646, study PRJNA326480) | marine metagenome | isolation source: seawater | place: Pacific Ocean: South West | collected 2011
CGAATAAGTATTTTAAAGGATTCAATAGATGGTATAAGAGATTTTTTTTAGTCTGTCTGTTTCCATAAATTTTTTTTGAAAAATTAATTCATTATTTGAATTTATTAATTTTCTAACCTATATATTTTAGTAAAGCTGATGCCTCTTAAATTTGCGTCCTACATCCAAAGATGCTTTTGACTTTTAGCATTAATTAAATTTGGACATATTTAGCTCATGCTTTTCTATTGATCCTTTAATAAAGTTAAAATTGTCTAAAAACCATTGAACAGTCTTTTCTAAACCGTCATCTATGGATGTTGTTGTAGTGAAATTTAGTTGTTCCTTAGATTTTTTAGTTGACCCAAACCTTCTACCGGAATTATCCCAATCTCGTTTAGGTAAAAGATTTATATTTCCATCATTTTCAGTCAAAGAATTAATAATTTTTGCAATTTCAATTATTTTAGTCTCTTCTCCAGTTGCAAGATTGTATGCTTCTCCATCAACCCCTGATAAAGCACAGGAAATTAACCCTTCGGCTATATCTTCTACAAAAATAAAATCCCTAGATGATTCTCCCTCATTTTCAAGAGGAAGGGCTTCCTTATTTAAAGCCTTCCAAATAAAAGTAGGTATCACATTTCTCCAAACAGTATTAGGTGTTCCTCTCCATCGACCAGCCCCCAATAATTCTCCCGGTCCATAGACATTTTGAAATCTTGCTTTAACAAAAGGAAAACCATAACGATGAAAATAATAGTTACCATACATTTCCCCTATGAGCTTTGAAATAGAATAAGGACTGTCATGAAATAAAGAAACTGGTGCATTTTCTTCGGTAGCAGTTGGGTTGTCATAAGTTTTATCTGCAACGGCGCAACCAGCAGCTGAATAAACTACCTTTTTTAAATTTTTATTACTATGAAAAAAATCAAATAACATCAACGAAGTTAATGTATTGTTTTCATGATCTTGAATGGGAGAAGCAATAGAAGATTGATTACCATGGAAGCACGCTAAATGAAATATATAATCCAAAGCTGGATTAATTTTTTGTAAAATTTCTGTTTGTGAAATCGAACCAATAATAAGATTTATTCTTTTATCATTAGGAAGATTTTTTGTCTCAGATGACAACAAATTATCCACCACAATAATCTCTTTAGGGTTATATTTTTTTAAAATTAACTTAATTAAATTACTTCCGACAAATCCACATCCTCCAACTACAAGAAGAGTTTTTCCATCAAGTGAAAGACCAGAATTCATTTTTTTAAATGGCTATAGATTTCGTCAATTGAATTATTATCATACCATTTCAATTGTCTCTTAATTATTTGCTCAAAAGTAAACTTGGGTTTCCAACCAGCTTTGAAAGCCTCTTGTGGATCTAAAACAACCTCTTTAATATCGTCTTTATTAATTTCTCTTACCTCAATTGTTTTATCTTTGATATTAAAGTGATCACAAACTAATTCATAAATTTCTTTGATTGTATTTCCTCTACCTGTCGATAGGTTGAATATACCTTGAATATTTTTTTCAAAAATTAAATCAATGAAATCCATAAAATCCGAAAAATCTAAAAAATCTCTAATTGAATCTGTGCAAAAACATTTTTTTCCATCTTTTAGTCTCCCATAGAAAGTTGGAATCGGTCCTATAGAAAGTCTAGGCCCACAGATATTTCCTAATCTTAATGATACGTATGATAAATCTGAATTCATTAAATAAGCCTCTCCTGCCGTTTTAGAAATACCGTAACTTGTGAATGGTTTAAGATTACTATGAATAGAAATTGGGGTTGATTCAGGAACACCGTAGCAGAGAGCTGTCTGGAAATTAATAAACTTTTTTACTTTCATTTTATCTGCATGATTAACTAAATTTATCATCCCTAAAATATTTGTATTTATATCTTCATGAAAATCATTTGGATCTTTATATGAAGCTGCTGAATGAATGATAATTTCAGGGTTACTTTCCTCTATGGCATGCTTAAGAAGATCGATATCTGAAATTGAGCCCTCAAAAAAATTAATGCTTTTTTGATTAGCTATGTAATCTTCTGAACCAGTTGCAAAATTATCAATACCAGAAACTATATGTCCCATTTCAAGAAATCTATCAGCTAAGTTAGAACCTAAACATCCAGCTATTCCAGTAATAAATATGTTCACTTATTTTTTTTCTGAATCTATTCTTAGATGAGTGTATTCACCTAAAGTACCGAACTCTTCAAAATAATCTACAGCTTTTTGAACCGTTGTTTCTATTGGGGTGAATTCAATATCTCCGAAATCTTTAAAAGTCCTTTTGGGATCAAGTAAGATCGATTCGACATCATCTTCACTTAAATCCTTAATTTCAGGCTGAGGATACTCATTTAATCTCATTGATTTTACAACTTCATCATATAGCTCAAGAATTGCAACATCTTTGCCAGAAGAAAAGTGATAAGCGCCGTGGCCTTTTCCATGAATAGCTTTGATAACGCATTTTGCAAGATCCATGACATAAACAAAGTCTCTTCTCGCCTTGGTAACGAAACACTGTTGATTATTTTTGATGCGATTAAAAAAAATAGGTAATGGACCTGCTACATTTCTTGGTCCGACAACATTAGCCAGTCTAAAAGTTACATAATCAAGACCTGAAAGTTCTAAAAAAAGTTCATTTGTTGTTTTAGTGATAGCGTAACTACTCCCTTCAGGATTTCTAGGATGATCCAATGTTATGGGTTGTTCGTTGGGTTTCAATCCATAGCAGAGTGCTGTTTGAAAATAGATAAATCTTTTTACATTAAATTTCTTTGAGAGTTGAATTATATTTGATCCTCCAACGCAGTTTGTAAGAGTGTCGTTGTACCAATCATCGGGGTCCTTATATGACGCAGCCGTATGAACAACAACATCAGGCTTGAACTCCTCAAAAATTTCTTCCATTTTGATCAAATTTGAAATTGATTCAAATGATAAATTCAAGCGAGGGTTTTTACTTAGATGTTCTTGCCTACCTGTAGTTAAGTTATCGATTCCGTAAACTTCAATGTCTTGTTCTAAAAGCAATTCAACAACATGTGAGCCTATCTGGCCCAGAGCACCAGTTACTAAAACCTTCATTATTAATCCTTTATTAAAGCCTTAAATTGAGCAAAATTATCATGATAACTTTGATGCCATAATTCAAGTGACATTATAGCCCATGTTTTTCTTGAATATTTAGATTCAGAAGATTCAAAATCTTCTATATGGACCGTATTAAATATGTCTCTTTTTTTACTATTAATATCGCTAAACAGATCTTGCGTTAATCCTTTAAGGTCATTCGAGAACCAATCATGCAGTGGAACTGGAAAACCCATTTTATCTTTACGGGATAAAATTTCATGAGGAATGTTATTCTTAAAATTATGTTTGAGAAGGTGTTTCATTTGCCCATTTGGAAACTTTTTATCAGCTGGAACTGTTGCCAATAATTCGACAATTTCAGTATCAATAAAGGGCACTCTTGATTCTAAGCCATGAGCCATACTAACTCTATCTTCCACTTGCAATAATGCTGGCAGGAGGGTCTTAAAGTCAAAATGCGTCATTTTATCAAAATAAGCTTCTTTTCTTACATTATTTTGATTATTAAAAATTTTTTTGTAACGGTCCTCAACACTTTCTAAGTTAGTAAATTCCCAGTTAATTTCATTACCAAATTCTGTAGATTTATTTAATAAGAATAGATATCTCATATCCATTTCATCAAATAAACCCTTACTCCAGAATCTAGAAAGCAAAGGTTTATATTCCTTTAAGATTTGTAAATTAGGTACTATAGATTCTAGAGTGACCAAATAATTTCCATTAGACGCTGTGCCTTCAATTGATGCCTTAAGACATTGCTCAAGGTATGCAATAATATATCTTGCATATCCTCCAAAGATTTCATCTCCTCCTTGTCCACCAAGTAAAACTTTTAAATGTTTAGACGCTTCCATTGAAGTCATAAATTGAGGGAATGATCCTGGGCCTGCAACAGGATAGTCAAGAGAATAAATAACTTGCTTTATATAGCTCTCAAAATCTTTAGAGGATATATCTTTAATAACAAGGTCAGAACCGCAATGATCTGCAGCGCTTTGTGCATACTGACTTTCGTCAAAACCTGAAGGTTGTAAAAATCTTCCATTGAAACCTTTTATGCTTCGGTCTAATTCATTTGAAGCTAAATTTAGAACTAAACTTGAATCTATTCCTCCAGATACATATGCACCAACCTCTACATCACTAACAAGATGGTATTTAATTGAATCATTTATAGCAGAAGTGATCTGTTCATTAAAATCACTGGCAGAAGTATTCCAATCAATTTTATATTCAATGTCCCAATATGGTTGTATGTTTATTTTACTATTTTTAATTTCAAGAAAGTGACCTGGTTCTAGTTGAAAAATTTGATCAAAAAGAGTGTTATTTGAAATGCTGTATTGAAAAATTAAATATTCTGAAAAAGCCTCTTGGTTTGTATTTATTTCTTTCAGAAATGGAATCAAAGCCTTTGCTTCAGATGCAAAATAAAAATTATTATCGATATGAGTGTAATGAAAGGGTTTAATTCCAAAGCGATCTCTAGCACAAAAAAGAGAACCTTCTTTTTCATCCCAAATAGCAAATGAAAACATACCTCTTAAATCATGTATAAAATCTTTGCCGTAGATTTTATAACCAGCAATAATTACTTCGGTATCGGAATTTGTTGTAAAGGAAAATTTTGAAGAATATTTCTTCTTAAGCTCTTTATAATTATAGATTTCACCATTATAGGTAATTGAAATATTATCTCTTCGCATTGGCTGTGCAGCGCGATCTTCGAGATCAATAATAGATAATCTTCTATGACCAAAACCAACCGATTTATTGTCATTAAACCAAGCTCCCTCCCCATCTGGCCCTCTGTGTTCTTGCAAATAATTCATAGCTTGAATGTATTTGCTTAATCCTTTTTGGGGTTTATTGAGAAGATTGTAAACCCCTGATATTCCGCACATAGTCTAATTTTTTTATTTGATAAACTTCCTTAAGAAGTTTTTGATGAATAATAACACGGGGCTGTTTGAGTTAATTGCTTTGATGTAAAGATATTTTAATATGCTATTGGGTGCATACTTTATTTGAAAGGAATAAGGCTTTACTTCAGATGCTCCAAACTCTGAGAAAATTGCCTGTAAATTATCATCGAATATTTTAATAAAGTTTTTCAAAGTATATTCATCAGATTTAAAAAATAAATCAAAATTGTTTTGAATAATTTCTTTTACCAAATTTTTATCTTCTATACGGGATATTACCTCATCAAGATTGGAAAAATCCTTTTCCAAGCAAATGTAGTTTTTATTTGGTATTAAAATATTATTATATTTTCCAGGAAACATTATAGGACAAACATTCATTGCAGCCGCCTCAAAAATCCTTGGTGAAATGGTTCGGTAATGAATATTACCCTCATATCTTTCTAAGTGAGCAGAATATGCTTCACTTTCTGTCATCTCATCTTTGCTGATTGCATCAATAAAGGGTTTATAAATTTTTCCTGTAAAATCAAATATAGAAACTCCTGCTTCGGTTCCTAGTGTAAATCTTGAATTGCCTAAATATTTAAACCATTCTTTTCCATACATTCGATCAGATTCATCTGTAGAAATATTCAAGTTAAGATTACTAAACTCTTCTCGGCTTAGGAAATATTCTCCAATTTCATGTTTTTCTTGAGAACCTCTCCCCATATAAATAGGCAAATTTCTGGCTCTATAAAAAATATCAATAGTTCTCTCTGAAAATTCTTTTATATAAGGCTTATAAACTGAATAGTCGCCTACAAAGCCAGTCAAGGTTTGATGAACATCTACTCCTTTTAGATTGCTTTTGAATAAAAGATCATGAAATTCTTGATCAGCTAGAGTATAAATTTGTGAATATCCAATTTTTTTAATAATCTCTATTCTTTTATCATGATGTTGATGCTCATCTTGAAAAAAATAAATTTTGACTGCATCTTGCTTAGAGGTGAATTCTATAATCTCTTCTGAAAGGTAAAAAGGATAGGATCCAAAAATTGAATAATGAAAAATAATTACATCAAATTTTTGTCTAAAGAATGTAGAAGATGGTTTATAAAAAGTATTTAATTCTAGAAAGTTACCTTTTGAAAATTTATTAAATGATTTAAGGTGTTCACCAATAGTAGTTGCATTATCATTTGGAGATTGATGATATAGCAAAAGATTTTTTATCATTTATCCTAAAGATTAAAGTTTCTAAACAATCCAACTCTTAGAATCAACAATTTCATCAATTTATAAATGTTATTAAACGAAAACATTATTTCTAATCTTATGAATAAATCTAAAACAGATAATATTATCAAGCTATTATTTGATTGATTTTAGAAGAGAGATTAAGGGAAAGATGTTTTTGTTTACATCAAAAAACTTTTCTGCGAATTCTCTTGAATTGCTTGAAACTTTATTTCTATACACTTGATCTGTGATTAAGTTCCGAAGAACATCCTTAATATTAAATACATTTGCTTCAACTATTGGTAAGGATTTTATTTCAGGAAAATAATTGTGGAAATTCTTTATCCATGATTCTCTTAAATAACAGATTACAGGCTTGCCTAAAGACATAGTTTCTACTCCTGTAGAGCCCCACCATCCATATATAAGCTGTTCAACAACTATATCAGCTTGAACTTGATAATATTTCATTTCTTTTAAATGTTTATCTTGAATATATAAGTATTTAATTTTATATCCTTCGTTTTTAAGATCTTCGATGGCTTTAATCACATGAGCCGAACCTTTTATATTTTTTTTATCTTTTCCTCTATCTTCATCGAAATATGAATGTAGTATTAGAAGCTCATCCTCTTTTTTATCCAGTAAATGCTCTTGAGGAATAATTAGGTCTGGATGCCATAAATTTAAATCTAAACTCTTATATTTAATATGAGTTGATTTAAATTGACTTGATTCATTACTATCAATTCCAAGCAAAACATCAAGGTAGTTATTCATTAAATTGAAACGTTTCATATTCCTGCTGTCATTGCACTCCCAGTCCTTCCAAGCGCAATTATTACATACGTTTCCATCTTCTAACTTTGAAAAGTTATGTTGTGTTTCATAGTCCCTACAACCAGAAGGAATTAACAAAATTTTTATTCGAAATATTTTGCATAAAAATAAAAATAATGAAAAATCCTTTTTTTTAGTTAAGCGATTAATGAGCCTATCTATAAATGAATTAGTAAAAAATGTTATATCTGCGTAATAAAAGTGAAATTTGTACTGTCTAGCAATTTTAAAAAAGAAATTTATCTCAAGGAATAATCCCTTTAAGCGAGATAGAAATTTTCTTGATGGGTTGCGTTTAAAAAAAATAACATCGTTTTGATACAACAATCTTTTACTGTGGTTTTCTGCTGCAATTATTTCAGTTTTCCAACCAAGATCTCTGAATTTATCCCTTAAAATGAAAGAATTATGGTAATCGGGATTTATAAATAATATAGATTCTTGATTCATCTTTTAGACTACTGACGTTTGAAGTTCTTTATATGAGGATATAAATTTCTTTGCAAGAATTAAGGAGGAAATTGTAAAGGTAACAGATATAACAATAAAGTAGTTTGGAATCTGTTCATAGAATAAGCATAAGAATGAAATTGGATAAAAAATTAAGATCACCTGAAAAGCTTTAAAAAAGCTTAAATCCTTGATGGGGTTGTGTCTTTGAACAGACACATAAGCAGCAATAACCATAAACATATAGCATGCCAATGTTGATATAGCCGCTCCTTCTTTTCCAATTTTCTGAATTAAAAAGATATTTAGTATTATATTTAAACTAGCAGCAATAGTTTCAATAATTAACTGTAATGCTGTTTTATTTTTCATTAGTAAACCCATTAGAAAAATAATATATGGCCCTTTGAGTGCATATGCAAAAACCACGTAAGGAACCACACTATATGCATCATGAAAATCTTCTGGTGTAAGTAGCTCCAAAACTATGGGTGCAAATAAAGAAATAAATAGCACAAAAACTAATGATATGTATAAATAAGAATAAAATACCTTAGTACAAATTAATTGGCCTTCTCCATTCCTATTGTTACTGTAATAGAAAGGTGGCCAGGACAGTTGAAAACCATCTACTAAAATCATGATAAATAACGCACCCTGGTAACCTAAGTTATAAAGGCCAACCTCAGATAATGGTAGATAAATATTTAAAATATATCTATCAGATGAATCAATAAAGAAAAAAGCAAAAATTGCTATTGTTAATGGAAGGCTAAACTTAAGCTGTTTGCCCAAAATTTTATGACTAAAGGAAAACTTATAGTTTTTGAGAGATAGGAGATAAACAAAGGGTATCAATAGAACCTGGCTTATCAAGCCAGCCTCAATTATTCCAGTTAGTCCTCTTTCGAAAACTATTAAAAGAGTGAGGCTTGTAACAGTAGTAAAAAAAATTTGAATAATATTTATCTTTAAAACTTTATAAACCTTTTTCTCAAATACCAAGACAGCTATTCCTGTTGAATTGAAATTAGAGAAAAAAAGAGAAATGAGAGAAATAATAATTACATAAGAATAATCTTTAATCCCAAAAGCCAAAAGTGAAATTTCATCAGAAAACGAGATAAGAAATGAAAGTACTATGAACGATAAAACTATTATGAATATTAAGGGAGACCAAATTACTTCATCTTTAGTTACGTCCTCTTTATCAAAAAAATAAATATATCTGCTTATTCCATTGGTAAGAGCCAAAGTAGTAATTGTCATCAATATTGCACTAAAAATAGCAATAATAGATATGACTCCGTATCCCTCTGGAGTTATGTATCTTGTATAAATAGGTATCAAGATGACTGATAAATATTTGTTAATCGATGAACTAAAAGCAAGTATCAGAGTATCGCGACCAAAAGAAAAATTCGATTTCATGAGGGTTAAATCAAAAAAACGCTATAAATTAGGGATATCGATTGAATTATTTTGGTAAACATTTTCAAAGTATATTGAATAAAATGCTTGAAAGGATGTCAGCAACATAAGAACATTTAAATTATTACCAGTGAATTTTTTATTAGGTTCTTTAATATCGATAATATCTCTGAGTCGGTCTACATTAAGAAAATTGCTTAAAAGGTCAAGATTTAAATCATTTAAATATTTACCCCATATATTTTCATCTGATAACCAATCACCATAGGGAGAAGAAAATCCAATTTTTGGACGGTATACAAATTCTGAGTCAAAGTATCTTGTAGCAATTTTTTTTATATTTTTTTTTCCTATTGATTTGGAGTGAATATCATCATCGTCAAGAGAAAATCTTTTCTCTGCAAGCTTCTTTGTAAGAAAAGGTGGTCTGCCTTCTATACTCGCAGACATAAACATCTTATCGTGCCTTGACAAAAGTCCCTGAAGTCCATTTTTGATTAAAAGAACTGTTGCCATTTGTCTATCAGATAATCGATCAAAATCTTTTCCTAAAATTTCTAATATTTTGTTTTCTAATAACGGTGTTTTGCTATCTATGTCTAATAGTAATTTAGTTGTATCCTGCGATACAAAGCATTTTGCTAACGAGGATGTACTTTGATGAAAATTCCAATTATCAAAATAACCCAAAAAAATATCATCAACGCCTTCTCCAGTTAAAAGGACTGTAACATCACTATTTATTTTATTTGCTAGCAAGAAGTACATTGCCGTACTGGCGCCGTAAAGAGGCGCCTCAAAAAAATATATTGATTGAAGAAATGAATCACTTATTTCATTATTTGTAAAAGTATTTAAGTTGGTATCACAGTCATATAAAGACTTAACTTGATTAATATATTTTCTTTCTGACCTTGGATGCCAGTGCTTTATGTTTGTATCATCAAAATCTACAGAGTATGTTGAAATTTTTTGAGATTTATTTTGCTGTCTCAATAAGGCAACCATTAAACTTGAATCAACTCCTCCGCTTAATTGGACTCCTGTCATTCTATCAGTATCCCAGCATTGCAAAATTGATTCTAAGATAATTTTTTCAGTATCTTCTTTATGTATATCTTCGTTGAAGTTTCCAATTTCCCAGTATTCTCTCGATGATTTTTTAAAGGTTGAAAGATCAATTTCCATTAAAGTAGCAGGAGAAAAAACTTCAATTCCATCGAAGAAAGTTTTTGGATGGCATGTTGATTGAAAGAGAAGAAAATCATCAAAATTATTTTTATTTAACTTTAATTTAGTTCCTGGTGTTTTTAAGATGGGTTTAATTTCTGATGAAAAGATTATATTTTCTTTGTCTTCATAAACATATAACGGTTTTATGCCAAAGCTATCTCTAGCAATGAATACTTTATTTTTAACGCAATCCAAAATGATAAAAGCAAACATGCCCTCAAGGTAGTCAAGAATTTTAGATCCAAAGTGCACATAACCTTCAAGAATGACTTCAGTATCTGTTTCTGTTTTAAAAATAACTCCCCTTGATGTCAGTTGTTTTTTTATTTCTCTAAAATTGAAAATTGCGCCATTAAATATAATTTGGTAATTTCCATAACTACTTAAAAGAGGCTGATTACCCGCATCACTTAGGTCGTGAATCTTTAATCTTTTAGACCCTAAGGCAATAAAATCCTTTATGAAATAGCCTGTATTGTCAGGTCCTCGGTGCTCAAGAAAATTTAATGCATCTATAAAATGATTAGTTTGTATCTTATTTTTTTTAGAAATTTGGCAAAATATTCCACACATTAATTTTTGTAATTTTTATCCTTTTCTCTGGCTGGATTACCAAGGTATATTTTATCTTGTGGAACATCCCTTAGGACATTTGAGCCCATGCCAATCATCGAATTTTTTCCAATAGTTACGCCGTCTCTGACTGTACAGTTGGGGCCTATAATGACATTTGACTCAATTTTCACACTTCCACATACAACTGTTCCCATCCTTATTTGAACATTTTTATGGATCTCCACGTTTGCGCCAATGTAACATCCTTGACCAATATTCACATTATCTTCTATGCAAGTATCTGAAAGTACCCCTCTTGCAATATAGGTATTACCAAATATTTTGGTGTTCTTTCCTATAATTACGTTTCCTATATGAGGAAATTCATAGTCGTTCTTCAAATCTATATCATTGATAAAATTAAACCCATCATCTCCTATGTTGCAAAGGGAGCTAATCTCAGAACCCTCACCTACTTTAAGGTTTCTTAATACGCAGTTATCTCCAATTATCACAGATTTATCTATTGAGGAGCTTTGAATTAAAGTATTGATTCCGATCGAAACATTCTCTGCAAGCAAAACATCATCAGAAATGAATGATTTCGGGCTAATTTTGTTTTTACTATGCGAAACAAATAAATCTTTAGCAATTTTAGCTATTGTAAGCTTTGGATTTCTAACGCGGATTATAGTGGAGTTATCTGATAGACGTTTGGATTTGTTTTCATACGAAAGAATAAATACCTTTGCCAAGATATTCGGAAAATCTTTATCGAGGATGAATGAGTCACTCAGCCAAACTAGGCTATCATTTGAAGAATCGTCTGGAGAAGAAATATTTTTAAATACAAAATTTTTTTTTCCTTCGATCTCATAATCAACATCTAAAATTTTTTCTATATCTGATAGCTTGAAAATTTTCATCTCAGAAATTGTTAATGCTTTAGTTAATTTTTTTAATATCCATTATAAAGATTAAAATATTAGTAAATATTCTCTCTATTGAACTTCTCTAATAATTCATCGTAGCATTCTAGAATTCTATCTCTCCTGCCAGTTAAAGATCTTTCAACTCTTTCTCTAGGTTGCATCACCTTGTCTTGCCACCACCCAGGATGAGTGAGGATATGCAAGTTTTCATTTATATTATTTTTTATAAAATCTTTCAAACTATCATGTCTCCAGTAACCGTTTGAGTCTGAACAATATTTTGTGTCTTTCATTATTTGCTTGCTGTAGGTGTTAATTAGGCCTCCGTAAGAGGAAGAATTACAATTTAACAAGAATTCAGTCGGGTTATGAAAGCTAAATGCTTTCAATGAAAATGGGAAGAATTTTTCAACTATTGAGGCTTCCAGTCTGATTTTTTCATCAAGCTGATCTTCGGATCTTATATCATGAAAGTCTGAGTCAAAGTGAAGTCCAATATCATGACCAAGCTCATGTATTTTACTTACAAGAAGGAATTGGTCTTTTTCAAAAATATTATAGTAAGAGCAATGAGGATTTATGAAATAAGTACTTTTCAGTGAGAGATTGTTTTCAATCTTTGCAATTTTATAGGCTCTATTAATTGAAAGATCGCAATCATGCCTCAATAAGACAAATTTATTAAAATCTTTTATCTCATTGTAGAAAATAAAACTATGAGTATTCTTAAGTGATTCGAGCACTTCTTTGTAATAATTTAAATTAAAACTTGATGCGTGAGCTTTTATATCTTCTTTTTTTGCTGACATGTTGTTCTATGAGCTTTAGTTTCTATATCATTAAATCGTCATAAGGATCATTTTCGTTTCTATCTTCTCTCTCCATTTTTTAAGAGAACCTTTTTACCATCAACAAAAAAAGGCAGGATAATTGATAGGATGAAAGCTGTAATTTTATTATAAAGCTTTTCCAAGGAATCAGATAATGTAACTTAGATGTATCCCAAGAAATCATCGCAAAAAGTAAAATGCTCATTATGAGATTTTATGATAATTTATCCTCAATTTAATCTTTGTCACATATTTTTTAAATATACCTGTCATATTCCTGCCTCATGATCTAATACTTCAATACATCCATCTTTTGTTGTGAAGAAAGAAGTTTCATTCCTTTTAACTAACTTTCCTGGCAAAGCATCTTCAAATTTTTCTTTAGAAATTTTTGCTTTCCATATTCGTATTTTTTTCCCTTTAACAATTGTATATGCCCCAGGATAAGGCTTTGTTTGTGCTCTTATGAATCTTTCAATATATTCTGAGCTTTTATTCCAGTCTATTTCGCCATCAGAAGGTTTTCTTTGCGGATATATTGTTCTTTTTGAATGATCTTGATCCTTTAAAGTGACTTTTCCCTCATAAAACATTGGCAATGTCTCAGAAATTATTTCTAATGCAGAATTCTGTATTTTTTCATAGAGCGTTTGGATAGTGTCATTTGGGGATATTTCCACTTTTTTTTGTGAAACAATTTTTCCTGTATCTACTCCAGAATCCATTTCAAAAAATGATATACCAGTTTCCTTTTCATTATTTATCATTGCCCAGACCAGTGGAGCTCCTCCTGAGTACTTAGGAAGCAATGATGCATGAAGACCGTAACATTTAGCTAACTTTCTCCATTTTTTCGTAATCATATGATACCAACCCGCAACTATGATAATGTCTGGGTTAGATCTTTTACCAAAGTTAAATAATTCGTCATCATCCATTTTATTTTTCATCAAAGCAAAAGGTATCTTATTTTCATTTGAAAAGGCTTCGAAGTCATGAAATAAGAAATTTTTGACCTTCTTTTTACTATATGAAATACGGAAATTTTGGGGAGCACTTATTATCCCTACTAATTTAGCATTCTTATAATTAGAAATTTCTTGAATTACTTTAAAACCAAATTTTGAAGCCCCAAAAAATAAAATTCTTAAATCTGCCTTAACCATGCATTTACATTGAGCAAAGACCAAATGAAAAGCCTGCTATTTTTTTTTCCTGATAAGTGTTGATCTATGATTGAGTGTGTCTCCTTAATATCAATAAAATTAAAAATAGGAGCAGAAGAGTTGTAAATTTCCCTTTTAACAAAATCTATACTTTCTCCTTTGAACCAACTAGCATCTGGAGAAGAAAAACCTTGCTTTTCTGCTTTTACTATATTTTCTGGAACGTAGGAAGCCATCATATCTCTAAGAATTTGTTTGCCATCGCTAGTTTTTTTGAAATAATCCAATTTTTTTGATCCTGGATCATTTTCATTAATTCTCATCACATCTTTAAGATTGTTTAGCTTAAGATTTACTGGACATTTCATAGCAAAATCAACTAAATCATTATCCATAAAAGGGACTCGACTCTCTAAGCCATGAGCCATTGAAAGTTTATCCTCGACCATAAAAAGACCATGAAGGAAAGTTTTAGCCTCAAAATATAAAGAGTGATTGATATAGTCTTCAGCATAATTTAATTCATTTTGATGAGTTTTAAAGATATCTCTAAAGATATCTCTAGTCCAAACATCTTTGACTTCTGTTAATACTGGCTTAAAAAGTTTTTTCAGTTGTGAATTGCTAATAAGTCTTTGCCAATATAAATAATATTGATCAATAAATTCCTCAAAATTTTGTGATGAGGCAGCTCTATAGTATCTCCAAGGATAGCCTCCAAAAAGCTCATCACCACCGCTACCTGAAAGGACCACTTTGACAAATTTACTTGCTAGTTGAGCAGCATAGAAATTAGGATAAGATTGTCCAACTCTTGGTTCTTCAAGGTGCCACGCTAACTTAGGCAAACATCTCTCCATGTCTCCTGACTTTAAAACCATTTCATAGTGCTCGGTTTTAAATTTTGCTGACATTGCTGCTGCTTTGTCTCTTTCATCAAAACCCAGCTCTATGCCTGAGGCAGAGCTTAGATCAAAACCGCAAGTAAAAGTTTTAAAATTCCTAAATTGTTCACTTGAAATAGCCGTTATTGACCCTGAATCCATGCCGCCACTTAAGTAAGATCCAAGTTCTACATCGGAAACTAATTGTCTTTTGATAGATTGTCTAAATAATCTTTGTAATTCCTCAAGATATTCTTCCTTCTTTAAAGGATTATTAGGTTCTTCAAAATGATAATCCCAATATCTTCTAACTTTCTTTTCCTTAGAGAAAGAGGACAACTCCAAAAAACATCCGGGAGGTAAAATATTGATATCATTCATTAGAGTCTGATTTGTAAAAATATTTTGGAATGTAAAATATTCGTACAGAGCCTCGATGTTGATACTTCTCTTAAAATTAGGATTTATGAAAATAGACTTTTGCTCAGAAGCAAATGAAAAGAAATCATTTTGCTCAGAATAATATAGAGGTTTTATCCCAAATCTGTCCCTAGCGAGAAGGAGTTTCTTCAATTTTCTATCAAAAAAAGCTAAAGAAAACATCCCATTGAACTTGATCAATGCATCTGAACCCCATACAGAAAGAGAATTTAATACTACTTCGGTATCTGATTTACTATGAAATATAATATTTTGACTTTCTAGTTCATTTCTTAATTCTTTAAAATTATATATTTCACCATTGTAAGATAAAACATACCTTTGATCTTTGCTAATCATTGGTTGAGCAGCTAGGTTGGATAGATCAATGATAGATAGTCTCCTGTGACCTATTCCAATATTATCCTCATGCCAATGGCCTTCACCGTCTGGACCTCTATGGGATATTGCATCGGTAGCTTGTTTAAGAAGGCTTATATCAATTTTTGAGCCCTTAAAGTCAACAAAACCAGCTATTCCGCACATTAGATTGATGATTTTTTTATTTCTTCAATGATGTATTCTTGCTCTTCTTCTTTTAAACCATCAAATAAAGGAAAAGAAATACTGCAGTGATCTGCTATGAAAGCATTAGGAAAATCTTCCGGTTTTAAAGAGTATTTATTTTTGTAATACTCCAGCATATGAACAGCATGAGTTGCGGGTCTAGTAGATATTCCCCTTTCTAATAATGAGGTCATAAGTCTGTTCCTTGAATCGTTTATATTTAGTATGTTTTGCATATTAATCTTTTCAGGTTTGAAAAGAGCAGGGAAACTCTGATAACCATGGGAGTTATGTTTTTCAGTTACAGGTATTTCTAACCAATCTATACTTTTAAGGTGATTAAGGTACTTTTTAGCAATATTTTTCCTGGTCTTAACAATTGCTTGAGCTCTATTCATTTGCTCTGATCCAAGACTAGCTTGAATATCAGTCATCCTCTGATTGAATCCCGCATAAGGATGATCTGCTAATAAATAAGGTTTAGGTCCTTCATGCCTCTGGAGATCAGAAATAGATGCACCATGATCTCTAAGCTTTCTCATTTTTTCTGCCAAAGAATTATCATTAGTTGTAATCATCCCTCCTTCTCCTGTTGTAATTGCTTTCCTAGGATGAAAACTGAAACAACCTGAATTTCCCATAGCACCAACATGCTCACCATCAATTTCACTTCCAAAACCACATGCAGCATCTTCAATTACTGCAAGATTATATTTTTTAGAAATTTCCAATATTTTTTTCATTTCCGCTGGAAATCCAAAAAGATGAACAGGTAGTATTGCTTTAGTTTTATTTGAAATTTTTGACTCAATTTGCTCCACATCGATATTAAATGAATCCAGAGAGATATCACAAAATACAACTTTACCTCCTAAATGCTCAACAACATTTGCAGTAGAAATCCATGTAAAGGCAGGAACAATTGCTTCATCTCCAGGACCAAAGTCTAAAGCAGCAAGAGAAATATTAAGCCCAGCTGTACATGAGGTTACAGCAATGGAGTTCTTAGAACCGGTAAAATTTGACCATTTTTCTTCGAATTCTTTAACTTTAGGACCCTGAACTAACCATCCGCTTTTAAGTGGCTCTAAAACTGAGGATATCTCATCTTCTGTAAGATTAGTTCTCGCAATAGGGATTGAAAATTTCGACATTTGTCAATTAGTCCAAGCCCACAGCTTTTCTTCTAGAATCTACTTGAGCCTTATGATTATTTCGCCACTCTATAAGCCTTATAAGCCCTTCATTAAGATCAATTTGAAACTTATATCCTAGATGTTGAGCTGCAAGTTTTGGATCTCCTATCCTATTTTTAACCAATGTTGCTTGACTGCTAGGTTTGTACTGTATCGGCTTATCACAACCTGTTAGTTCAATTAACTTTTCAGCAAGTTCTTTAAGAGAAGTTCTTATCCCGGTGCCAACATTATAATTTTTATCCTGAGCTTCAGACTTCATTGCGCATACGTTGGCGTAAGCACAGTCCTCTACCGCAACAAAATCAAAAGCTTCGGATCCATCACCTAAAATGGTGGGACTTTCGCCTTTATCTATCGCATCAAGCATTTTCATTATTACTGCTATGTAAGCACCATGATAATCTTGTCTAGGTCCATAAACATTCATGTATCTCAGCCCTACATAATTAAGACCATATCTATGATGATATGCTCTCATCATAGCTTCAGCAGCAATTTTGGTGGCACCATAAAAATTCTTATTGTTATAGGGATGATCTTCATCCATTGGCTCTCTTTCAGCATCTCCATAAACACTTGCAGATGAAGAATAAACTAATCTTGATATATTATTTTTTACACATGCATCCATAACATTAAAAGTGCCTCTAACATTGACATCAAATGCACTTGCAGGATACTCGTGACATTGTAAAAGCCACAAAGCAGCAAAATGAAATACACCATCTATTCCTTCCATTGCAGAGTTTAAAATATCTGTTTGAAGAATATCTCCTCCGTTTTCATATATAGATACCCTAGGATCGTTCAATGCATCTTGAAGATTTTCTTCGCTGCCTCTAAAAAAATTATCGTAAACTACAACAGAACCAACATCTTCTTCAAGCAATTTATCTACAGCATGAGAACCAATTAAGCCTGCACCACCAATAACTAATAAATTTTTTCCTTTAATATCCAATCAAGCCTCAATATATTCTCTGCAAATAAATTTAGACATTTCAAAGGAGCATGTCCATGCAGGAGATATAGAATTAAGTATATGTAAGCTATTATCTCTTTTCACAGCAAGAAAGTCATTAACCAGCCTCCCTTTGCTTTTATCAAAAATTTGAGCCCTTATACCAGCTTTGTTTGATGGGATAAGCATGTTGTATTTCAAATTTGGAAGCATTTTTCTTGCTTCTTTTGCAAATCCAATTTTTGAAAGCCTTAAAATTTCTTTCAGAGCTAAATTTCTGAAACCATCATGATTTTTAATAAACTGCATCCCAGAATATTTCAAATTATTTAGAGCTTCTAATAAATTAATTCCCTTCATGCCTCTATAATGCTCTCTTCCAAAACCGAAAGATGCAGTTGGGCCGAGGTAGAGCTTTCCATCAATGGATGAAGTTGTGTGAATCCCCAAAAAGGGAAATCTAAGATCAGGAACAGGGTAAATTAGATGATTAACCTTTATTCCTGAATTTTTTGAAAGTTCCCAGTAAAGTCCCCTGAATGGAAGGATTGTATATTCTTGTCCAACATCAAATTTATTACTTATTACATCCGAGTAATTTCCAGAGGTATTAATAAGAAAACCATAGTTAAATTTTGATCCATCTTTCGAGGAAACCTGATTCGCACTAGATTTATCCTTAATCTCTGTATTTGTGAAAATTTTTATCTTCTTATCTATTAAAATTTTGTTGATTGTATCCATGACGGCTTTAGGAGCTCCCACAGAAGTTATAGGTACATAGATTCCTCTTCCCCCAACACTATTAACCTCTGGATCCATTTCTTTAAGCTTTTCACGATCGATCTCATATGCCTCAATCTTATTTTTTTTAGCTCTCTCAAGTAGAAGATCAATTTGATTAACTTGATTATGATTTGTGCAAACTAGGATTTTTCCAATTTTCTTTAAAGGCAAGTTATGTTCTTCGTGGAATTCAATCATCTTTTCAGCACCAATTTTGCAGACCCTTGCTTTCACTGAGTCAGGATCATAGTAAATACCACTGTGTATAACTCCGGAATTATTAGTGCTGCTATGACTTCCTAATTGATTTTCCTTCTCTAAAATAGCTATAGTACTTTCCGGATATCTCCTACGAAGTTCAAGTGAAATCGTAGCTCCTACTATCCCTCCACCGACGATTAGAAAATCAGAACTATACAATTTAATTAATGATGGCCTGAGTTATCTCTTCTATCTTTTCTTCGGATAAATAAGGATGCATAGGTAGGCTCATTACGGATTCCATTAAATAATGCGAGACATCCAAGCCTGATGAAACGCTTGGAAACTTTTTATATCCATCCTGAGTATCCAGAGTTTTTGGATAATAGATAACCGTAGGGATATTTTTTGATTGGAGTCTGTTCATCATTTCATCTCTATTCTGAACAATTAAAGTGTATTGTGCCCAAGCACTTTTTATATGGTCTAGTAACCTGGGAACCTTTAAATTGTTAAGATTCTCTAGCTTTTTTGAATATGCATTTGAAACTTCTTCTCTCAAGACAAGCTCTTCAGGAAAAATTTTAAGTTTTTCAATTAATATTGCTGCTTGAAGAGTATCTAGTCTTGAATTAATACCAATTCTTATATTGTCATACTTTTGATTTCCTTTTCCATGCAACCTAATTGAATCAATTTTGGAAGCTAACTCTTCATCATTGGTGAAGATAGCTCCACCATCTCCGTAACATCCGAGAGGCTTAGCGGGGAAAAAGCTTGTTGTCGTTATATCTCCCATTGATCCAACTCTTTTATTTTTGTATTCCCCGCCAAAGCTTTGAGCCCCATCAATGAGAATTTTAATATTCTCATCCGAGGAAATTTGCTTGATAAGATCAAAGTCTGAGGGGTAACCGAAAAGATCGACTGAAACAATAACAGATGGTCTTAAGTTCAAATTTTTAGCATCAATTATGGCTTGCTTAAGACTTTCAATATTAATATTAAAGTCATGTTCGTTAACATCAACAAAAAATGGAGTTGCGCCAAGCTGAGCAGGAGCTTCTGCTGAAGCAACATAGGTAAAAGCTGGAACAAAAACAGCATCGCCCGGACCAATATCCCAAGACATCAATGCAAGAGTTAAAGCATCAGTTCCATTTGCACAAGTTAACGCGAATTTAGATCTGGTAAATTTTTTTAAATCTGA
>MDTD01157229.1_pt1 | contig 19925 bp, 17 predicted proteins | sample 811221 | NCBI WGS metagenome assembly MDTD01 (sample SAMN05326646, study PRJNA326480) | marine metagenome | isolation source: seawater | place: Pacific Ocean: South West | collected 2011
AGATCATTTTCAAAGATTAATTAATTCATCAAAAATAATGCAGTTAGATTTTAAAATGCCTTATAAAAAATTTAAGTTAATTACCTATAAACTTATTAAAATAAATAAACTCAAAGATGGATATTTAAGGCCAATAGTTTTTAGATCTTCAAATTCAATGTCACCGGATACAAGCAAATGCAAAACTTTATTCGCAATGTCTTGTTGGAAGTGGCCAAATTTATTTAACCAAAAAAAAGGAATTTCATTAATTACATCTAAATGGCCAAAATTAAATAGTGATATTTATCCCATTCAGGCAAAATCCTCAGGCTCATACCAATGTTCTGTAATAGATAAAGTGAGATCTACAAAACTTGGATATGACGACTCGCTTATTTTGGATATAAATAAAAATGTAGCAGAAACTACCGCTTGTAATATTTTTTGGATAAAAAATAAAATAGTTTATACACCTTCAACTAAATCAATTCTTAATGGAGTTACAAGAAAAGCAGTCATCAAAATATGTAAACAATTAAAGATTAAAGTGATTGTTGGCGACTATTCATTAAAAAATATTATGAATTCTGATACTATTTTTTTGTCTGGCACAGCTGCTGAACTTCAGCAAATAAATAAAATAAACAAAAAAAAATTTAAATTGGAAAATCAATTATTTAATAAAATAAAAGAAAATTTTGAAATTCTCAAAAAAAGATCTCCAGATTATCTTTAAATTTAATTAACGTTCTTTGAGAATTGAGATAATGTTTTAATTGTAATTTTTCTTTTTTTATCTTTAGAAAATTTTTTCAAATTAAAAGAAAATTTTTTTTCTATTAAAGTCACAAGTGTCATAATTTCCAATGAATCTAAAATATTTATTTTTATTAAATCATCATTACTTTTGAATTTTAATTTTTTGGTTCTAGGAAATTGTTTGTTAATTAATTCTAGTATTTTATTTTTTTTCATATTTGCAGAAGTACAAGGTATTTTTTTTTATTTTTTGACTTCCTAGCTTATAATATGTATTTAAATTTATAAAAGAAAAGTTAATATCTTTAAAATTTTTTTTTTTAATATTTCCAGTTTTTCTCATATTTCTAACAAGTGTATGACTTTCAATAGTTTTTGGTTTTAATCTTCTAACATACATTTTTTCTGAAACTTTTTTTTTTAACGTCTTATTATAGCCGTTGAAAGTTTTAAAAAATCGATAAGGTACCTTATATTTTTCTTCTAAATGATGTATAACCATCCAGTTAAACTTTGATATATCAATATTAATAGCAACACCTATTGTTTCTTTTTCAATCAAATATTTTAATACAGAGTCCTCTCCCCATGCTGTAGTCTGTTTGCATTTAATAATATTTTGTTTATCAGGGCCAAGGACCGCATAATTATAAATAGGCCTTTGTGTCCTTTTAAATTTGAAGTTGTTTGTTAAATATTTATTTAAATAGCCTGTTGTAATATTATTATTTGAAAAATCTGTAAATTTAGTTTGCGGAAATAATAAATTGTAGGTTGGTAAAATTATATTCTTATTTTTTCTTTTTAATATTTTTATTAATTTTTCAATTTCTTTAACTGTAATTAAAAATTTTTTTTTATTTGTAATCTTAGATAAGTCTGAAAAAAATAAAAAATGCGAATTTTTTGCAAAGTATTGTTCCAATTTCATTTAAGAATAAAATTGTTTTAACCTATTTTCTTCTCCATCTAAAACCTCATATTCTTGGTAGCCTAACAAATAGTGACAATTATGACATGGTGAATTCTTATCAACTTTATGGTTTAAATGATCTAATCTTAACTTATTTGTACTTTTATTCCATATTTCGTCTATTGACTTGTCGTTTACGTTCCCGGATACTAATTTATGTGCCCAGTCCACACAGCAAGCTGTTAGATCTCCATTAAATAATATAGTTAATCTTGTGAAAGGTTGTGAACAAACTTTTTTTGTAATTAGTTTTTCTCCATGGACGCTTTTATTGGGATTTGTGTTTAGTGCAAAATCTTTTTCAGAACCTGACCAACCATGTAGATAATTAATTTTAATTGATGTTGTATAATTTTTAAAGGTATTTAAAAATTTATTCTCTTCATCTTTTGACAAATTTGTATTTACAATTTTTGTGTGTACATGAACTTTATTTGAATATTCCTGATTTATTTTCCAAAAGTTTTTTACATTTTCAACAATTTTATTAAATGACATTTTTTTTTGAACAATTTTTTCATATCCTTCGTCATTTACATGTTCAATTGAAAATCTTATTCTATCAAGTCCAGCCTCTATAAGTTCTCTGGATTTTTTTTCAGTTAACGCAGATCCATTTGTGGTCATTTCAATACAATCAGTGATTTTTGCTTTTTTTAAAATTTTCACCATTTCTACAAGATTTTTATTCAGGAGTGGTTCACCGTCTTTGTATAGACTTATTTGCAATGGTTTTTGAGAATACTTGTCCACCATTAACTTCAAATCGTCTATGATTTTATTGTATGTTTTCATATTCATCATACCTTTCGGTCTACCAACACTTCTAAGCAATTCATCATCTCCAGTGGGACAAAATACACACTTAAAATTACACATATTAGTAGGATCAATCCATATAAGCATTGGAACTTTTAGCGGCAGTATATCTTTTATAATTTGAGGCATAAGATCTAAAAATTAATTTTGTTACGACTATCCATAATAATTCTTGTTCTGTCAATCTTTCCATTTTTATTAAAATAAAATTTTTTATAAAAAATAATATCTTTTGGAATCATATAATTGGGTAAAATCTTGTTTAACCATTTATATATTCTATTAGAATTAAAATAACTACTTTCTAGAGCTGCAAAAATGTTATTAATCTGTCCTTTTTTAATAGAAAAAACTACGCAGTTTGTAATCGATTTATTTTTACGTAAGGCGCTCTCAATTTCTAATAATTCAACTCTATGTCCTCTAATTTTAATTAACTTGTCTCTCCTACCTTTAATAAAATAAATATTTTTTTTTTTAATAAATATATCACCAGTTCTGTAGTACCTTAAATTTCTTTTTACAAAAAATTTACTTTGGTTTGGAGAATTCAAATATCCATTTACAACGTTTTTGCCCCCTAAGATCAATTCTGATTTTCTTTTGTAAATTTTTACAAATTTATATGGCTTTCCAATTGGCACAATTCCTTGCAAATTTATTAATTTATTATGTTTGGGACTATATTTATAATAAAATACCCAAGGTGAAAGTTCTGTACTTCCATAGCAATTGAAAATTTTATTAGGGGAAAATTTATTTTTAATCGTTTTAATTATCGCTGGATAAAAAGGTTCTCCACACATAATAATTGTATCCAATTTCATTTTTTTATCTCTCTCAAAAACTGATAACTGGATTTGATTAATAAAAGATGGCAGTGTTATTAAAAAGTTAATTTTATTTTTTTTTAGAAAATTTATAGCATAAAGATTATCTGACGAATTTTTCATTGGTACTATTGCACTTTTGTAATAAATACATGGCAAAAGTATATTTAAAGAGATTACAAACGACGTATCATGCATGTCTGCAAAAAAATATTTTTTTTTCCTATCAAATAAATTAGTTAGTTGACCATATAAACTGGTTAAATAATTGATTTGACTAATGGGAACTCCTTTTGGCTCTCCGACTGATCCTGATGTAAAAAAGATCATAGCCAAATCATTATCTTTGTGAATTGGTTCATATTGAATTTCTTCATTTTTTATATTTATTTTTTTTAACGAAGATATTAAATCTTCTATAACAAATATTTTAATTCTATATTTTTGTTTTACGAATTTTTTTAAAAATGCAAGATTTTTCCTATCAACAAATATGATTTGTGGTTTTACAATTTTTATTATTTTTAAATTTCTTTCCAAAGGGTTTTTATTTGTTAGAGGTATCCATACATTATTTGATAGCAATATAGATATTATTAGAGAATAATGTTGGAAATTTTTTTCTGAGAGTATACAAATTTTTGACTGTTTTTGAATTTTGTATTTTATTATAAATTTCTTAAATATTATAAATATTTTTAAAACATCGCTATAAAAATATACTTCATTGAAGTATTTATAGAAAATTTCTTTCGAGTTTAAATTTTTAAAAATTTTTTTATAAAATTTTTTTATCAATTTTAGTATTTTTTATTCCCGAAAGCACCAGCAGAAAACATTGCTTTTTTATATGCATCTACAGCTTCATCACTAAAGTCTGATGTAGGTCTTTTTTCATCTATAAAATATGAGTTTTTTTCCCCACATACATGAACCGCACTATCTTGGCTTTCTTCTAAGTGTTTTGTATCAGAACTTATATATCTTAGAGCAAATCCAATTCTATAATTATTTGAATAATTTACGCCGCTTCCATGAACGGTGTTAACATGATGTATTGAGTAATCTCCGGGTTTTAGTTCAACAATTTCTGGATTATGTTTTTTTAAAAATTCATCCAAATTTTGTTTGTAAGATAGTAGATCACTTTCACTTGTAGTTTTTTCACCATTTAAATATGCTTTTCTTGGATTTTGTACATCTAATTTATTAATAATTCCAAAATTGTGAGAATTGGGAACAAGTTCAAGAGCTCCAGATTTCTTATCACTGTTTGTAAGAGCTATCCATACAGTTACAACCTTAGTTGTGCTCAATTGCCAATATGGATTATCTTGATGATAGCTCACGATTTTTCCTTCTCCTGGCGCTTTACAAAAAAATGCCGATGACCATAAATATAAATTATCACCAATTAATTCTTTAACATTTTTTATTATATCTTCAGAAAAAGCCAGATTATCAAAAAAGGTTGATAGCAAGTTAGGTTTTATACTTACATTTTTACCAAATCTAGCAGTAGCCGTTTTTTGAAAATCAAAATATTTTTGTTCTAAATAGTTTTCTTTATATTTATCGTGTAAAGCAATTGGCCAAGCTACTCCTGTTTTATTAAAATTTGAAATAGAATATTTCATTACGATTAAACATTATAAATTATTACTAAATTATGACAATATATATATTTATTCAAATATAAATTGAAAATTTTTCAAATATATTTTAAATAAGTGAAGTTTAACAATATAACAAATTGAAAAAAAATTTTTCCATAGGACTTTTTGCTTTTAATGCCAGCAGCGGTGTTACACTTACAAAACAACGGAATAGATGGAATCCAAATTTTGATTTAATAAAAAAAGTAGCAATAGTATGTGAAAAAAATAAATTTGATTTTCTCTTACCAATAGCAAGATGGAATGATTGGTCTGGAGATACAAACCCCCATAGAAATACTTATGAGACAATTAGTTTAATGTCATCTTTAGCATCAATTACTAAAAATATTAAAATATACTCAACTATTCATCTACCTTTTACAAATCCAATTTTTGCAGCCAGGGCTTCAGTAACAATGAACCACATATCCAATGGTAGATTTGGGTTAAATTTAGTATGTGGTTGGAATAAAGCAGAATTTGAAATGTTTAATGTTTCAACAAAAATTTCTTCAATAAACAGATATCAATACGCTGAAGAATGGCTACGTGCATATAAAAAGCTTATCTATTCAAATAAAAAAATAAATTTTAATGGTAAATTTATTAAATTTAAAAACGGTCAATGTTTTCCAAAGTTATTAAATGGAACTAAAATAAATTTTATTTCAGCTGCATTCTCAGACAATGGTAGAAAGTTTGCAACAAAAAACTGTGATATTTTGTTTACTATGTTTAGCAAATTAGAAACATTAAAAAAAAATAATAAAATATTAAGATTGGAAGCAAAAAAGCAAAATAAGAAAGTATTAATTTATAGTCCTATACATATAATTTGTAAAAAATCACGAATAGAAGCAGAGGATTTTTATCAAAAATATTCGAAAAAAAATGCAGATTTGAAGGCAGTAGATAATTTTATTTCAAATCTTGCTTGGGCAAAAAAAGACAAATTGAGTTTATATTTAAAACAAGTAAAACAAAAGGTAGCGGGATCCCTTGGGCATTATACAATAATTGGAAATTCAAATGATTGTATCGAACAACTCGAACAAATATATAAAAGTGATATAAATGGTATTGCATTAACATTTTATGACTGTCTAAACGATACAAAAAACTTTTGTAATAAAGTTCTTCCAAAAGTAAGAAAATTTTAATGTTTAGAATTATCAGAAATAAACTTTTTTATATTATCTTTGAATTGGCAGTTAAATTAAGATCAATAAAATTGACGTCATATTTAATTTTTATTTCACTTAGGCCTCTAACAGGTATTAAGAAAACTTACTCAAATAGAAAATTAATTATACTTGAAAAATCAATAGGCATTGATGATGTAAGATTATGTTACTCAAAAACAAAAATTAAGTTTCAACCATATGTTCTTCAAAGAAGATTACTTAAAATAATATTTGACCAATTTTTAAAAGGTGTACATGAACATTATTATATGAAAAATAATAAACAAACAGAGGGCAAAAAAAAGGATCTGAGATTACATTATACAAAAATTTTAAGAGAGTTAAAAAAAATTTTTAAAGTTGATATAATTATTAATTTTAATTGGTTGTATGGACCTGAAAGAGAGCTCCAATATGCATGCAAAAATAATAATATAAAATTTATCACCCATCAAAAAGAGAGCAATGTTCTTGATGGTGAAAAACCATTATATTACAAGTTATTTCTGAAAAACTTGGGTATATACAATGGTGATCTAATGCTCGTATATTCAAAGAGATATGCAGATTTTTTAATTGAATCAAAGGTGGTAAAAAAAAATCAAATTAAAGTAATTGGAGTCCCAAGAGCAGATAAATTATTTGATAAAAAAATAAATTTTAAACAGAAACATATTTTATTTTTTTTAATGCAAAGTCAAAGAGGTATATTTGCACCAGACAAAAAAGCATTAAAATTCTGGGAAGAAACTACTCTACTTGCAGTTAAAAGCACCCTTAAAATCGCTAAAAAATTTCCTGACGTTAAATTTATTTTTAAATCAAAAAATATTAATAGAGATGATATTAATAAACAAATTAAAATAATTAATGATTCTAATTTAAAAAATTGTGAAATAATTAAAGGAGGTCAAAGTTTTAATTATATTAAAGATAGCAAAGCAGTTATTGGATTTAATTCTATAAGTATATTAGAAGGAGTTGGATGCAGAAAAAAAACTATTGTACCTTATTTTAATTTAAACAACGAATTTAAAAAAAAAAATGTTATGAAGCTTTCTCAACCAGTACTTATGGCTAAAAATGTAAAACAATTTAAATACTATTTAGAAAAAATAATCAAAAGTAAGCCTTATAGAATAAATTTAGACCAGCAATCCAAAAATTTGCTCGAGTATCATATGGGTAATAGTGATGGAAAATCCTATAAAAGATTTGCAAATATAATCAATAATATTTAATTTAATCTAAAAATTGACATTATTAATTATTAGTAGATATCTACCAAATGATCTCAAAAATATTAAAGCTAGTTGAAGACAAACTTAGTGCGTTTAAACTTTTAGTATTTATATGTATTGGAGCAATAATTGAATTATTAAGTGTTGGTGCCCTGCTACCTGCAATTTTTTTAATTTCTAATCAATCAGATAATCCAATACTTAATTTTTTAAAAAAATTCTTCAATGAATTAAATCCAAACTTAGACGAAAATAATTTTGCGTATACAGTTTTGATTTTATTAATTTTCCTTTTTTTAACTAAACTTTTATACCTAACATTCTTAAGTTATTATCAAGCTACATTTGCACTTAATTTACAAGTAAAGTTGAGCAATTTTTTTTTAAAGAAATATCTTAAGGCAAAACACCAATTTCATATAAATAATAATAGCGCAATAATGATTAGAAACGTTATGAGTGAAGTAAATATTTTTTACAAGCATATATTTACCCCCCTAATGATTTCTATTTTAGAAATTATAATTGCTGCGTCTATGGTAATTTTTTTACTGTTTTATAATCCAACAACCACAATCATAATATTGGCTATTATGATTTCATTATTTTTATTATATTTTTTTTACTTTAAAAAAAAGTTTTTTGGGTGGGGCAAAGATCGTTTGTATCATGACGGCTTGAAGTTAAAGAATCTTAAAGAGTCTTTAGATTTTGTTAAATTAATTAAGTTCATGAAAAAAGAGGAATTTTTTTTAAAAAAATTTAAATTTCATAACATGTTTAGCGCTTTAGTTTCAAGAAAATTTTCTGTGATGTTTGTTTTTCCTAGATTATTTTTAGAATTTTTCTTAGTATTGATTGTTGCAAGTATTGGAGCTTTTTTTATATATAAAGGTGCTACCTTGACTTATTTTTTTGAAACTGCAACAGTATATATTACTATAGCCTATAGACTAATTCCATCTCTCACAAGATTATCAACTAATTTCCAAGCAATGTCTGGAAGCAAACCTTCTCTTGATACATTGATCAAAATTTATGATTCTAATGAACTAAAAGATGATCAAATAAATTTTAATCAAAATGAAGTCAAAAAAATAAATTTTAATAAAACAATTGAACTAGAAGATGTAAGCTTTAAATATGAAAACAAATCAGATGCAACTTTAGAAAATTTAAATTTTAAAATTAATAAAGGTGAATTCATTGGTATAATTGGAGATACTGGCTCAGGAAAAAGTACATTAGTAGATATATTATTGGGAATATTTAATCCAACAAAAGGTCAAATTAAAGTTGATGGTCATTTATTAGAAAAAAATTCATTTCTAAACTACGGGTATGTTCCCCAGGAAAGTTATATTTTGGATGAGACTATTACTAATAACATAGCATTTGGAGAAGAAAAAAAAGATATTGATCATAATTTAGTTGAAGAGGTAATTAAAATTTCAAGATTAGAAAAATTGATAAATAATTTACCTAAAGGCCTAGAAACAGTTTTAAGTGAAAGAGGTGAAAATCTTTCGGGCGGACAGGCTCAAAGAATAAATATTGCAAGAGCCCTTTACTTTAAGCCTGATATATTAATTTTAGACGAAGCAACAAGTGCTTTAGATTTAAAAACAGAGGGAGAATTTTTGAAAGATTTATTAAATATTAAGAAATATAAAACAATAATTTTAATCTCCCATAGAAAAGAGAGCATGATTTACTGTGATAATATATACGAGTTAAAAGATAAAAATATCATTTTAAGAAAATAGTGAAAAAAAATCTATATATAATAATGGAAATAGCAACCAGGGAACTAGATGCTAATTTAATTTTGATATTATTTTCGCTTAAGAAAAATTTTAATGTTTTTATTGGAGATTCATCCACTTACCGCTTTATGTTAGATAAAAAATTATTACAACCAGGTATTGTTTTAACAAAAAGTGTTACTCATGGAAAACTTAAATCAAGACTTCATGATTCTTTTAAAACACAAGGGTTTACATTAACTACACTTGATCACGAACATGGGATTTTAGACGATTTAGATTATAATAAGTTTTTTATAAAAAGTAGAATTGAAAAAAGAGAACTAGAAAAATTTGATGCCTTTTTTTGTTGGGGTACTTACGATTATAAAAAACTTCGAAAGTCTTTTCCTCATTATAAAAATAAATTCTTTTTAACAGGGTCAAATCGAGTAGATGCATGGAAAAATACACAAAAAGTAAATTTTATAGACAACAAATATAAAAAAAAAAATAGCAATTTTTACAAACTTTGCATTATCAAACAATAAACATGGAGAAAAAAAGTACTTTAAGCTTAAAGATAAAGCTGGATTTTATGTAAGATGTCCTGAATTATTTCATAAAGACAAATTATTTTTAAAATATCAAAAAAAAAATATAAAAAAATTTTTAGAACTGGTTAATTATTTACCCCAAGCTTATCCTGAATATTGTTTTTATTTGAAACCACATCCTGTTGAAAATAATATTTATTGGAAAGAAAAAATAATTAAAAGAGAAAACCTTAAAATTGTAAATCCTGAAAATTCAAGCAGTTTAATAAAATTTTGTGATTTAGTTATACAAACACGATGCACAACATCTATAGAGTCTTCGATTAATTCAATTAAAAATATAAATTTTATACCTGTTAAAAATGATCATGGATTTGGAAAGTTTGTTGATAAAATTTCTTATAATGCAAAAAATAAATTAGAAGTAATCAAACTTATAGATTATTTATTTAAAGTTAAAAAAAATAATATAAAAAAATTTAAAATTTTAAATTCTAGAGTTCTTTTTATGAAAAAAAAATCATCTAGTGAAAATATCACCTTAATTTTCGATAAACTTTCAAAAAAAATAAAACACGACTACTTTCGAAGTTTAAAGTATATTAAGTTTTACTTGTTTTTGCATGAAACATATAATCAATTAAAATCTGAATTATATAATTTAATATACAACTATAAAAATGTTAATGAATACAAATTTCCAATCATGAAAAAATCTCAAATAGGTGAAAAAATTTTAAGATACTCAAAAATTTACAAAATAAAAAATAACTTTAAAATTATTAAACTTGGTAAAAGATTTTGGTTATTTGAAAGTTTATAGATATTAAAAATATGAAAAGTTTATTTATAGTAGGATCTGGAAAATGTGGAGAAAGCTTTTTAAATAAATTATTTAAAAACCATAAAAACTTTGAATGCTATGACGAAAGCAGACCTCTTCTTCAATCATATTATAAATTTATTAAATATAATAATTTAAAAGTGGATGATGATCCTTTTTTTTCAACTATTAAAAGAGCAATAAATAATTCCAATAAACGAAAAAAAATTTATTTAGAAAGTTCATCTTTTTTGTCATTTCATATTTCAGATTTAGTTAAAAAATTTAACTCGAAAATAATAATATTAATTAGAAACCCAAATAATGTATCTCAAGATTTAATTGCCAGCGGATGGTATAAATCCAAATATCATAAGTCCGATAATAATTTTGCCTTAGGTTATCAAGGGCTAGCAACCAACGCACATAACAAACATCACAATTTTTCTAGAATAGCACCGAGAAACAAATATTTTAGCAAGTGGAATAAATTTCAACCCGTCATTAAAGCTAAATGGTACTGGGATGAAGTGAATAGAGATTTATTAATATCTAGTAAAAGAATTAATAAACTAAATTACAAAATTTTTAAAATAGAGGATTTTAAATATCAGAGCTATCTAGAAATTTGCGAATGGTTAAAAGTTAAGCCTATTTTGAGCAAAATTCAATTCTCTCTTTTAAATAATTTTCAAAGATTAAAAAATATTAAAATTAGAAAAAAAAATTTGATTTTACTAAAGAAATTTGAATCTAAGACAGAAAAACAATTTTACCCAGAAAATTTAAAAAAAAAGTGATATACGAAAGCAATAATCTTAAGGAAAAATTATATTTTATGTATTATAAAATTTATTAACTTTGAAAATTTAAAATAAATAAAAAATTATGAAAAAAAACTCATACTTAATAACCGGTGGTACAGGAAGTTTTGGAAAAGTATTTATAAAAAAACTAATACATCAGAATAAAAAAATATCTAGATTAATAATTTTTAGTAGAGATGAATTAAAACAATTTGAAATGTCCAAACAATACCCGCCAGACAAATATCCATTCATAAGATTTTTTTTAGGAGATATTAGAGATAAAGACCGCTTGTTATCGGCAACTGAGAATGTAGAAACGATTGTGCATGCGGCGGCTTTAAAACAAGTTCCTGCAACAGAATACAATCCATTTGAAGCGATTAAGACCAACATTATTGGTGCTAATAATTTAATTGAAGCAGCTCTTAAAAATAATATCAGGAATGTTTTAGCTCTTTCAACTGACAAAGCTTGTTCACCAATAAATTTATATGGTGCTACTAAGTTGTGTTCAGATAAATTATTTATATCAGCAAACAATATTAAAGGAAATAGAAATATAAAATTTTCTGTTGTTAGGTATGGAAACGTTTTAGGTAGCAGAGGTTCTGTTGTTCCTTTTTTCTTAAAAAACAAAAATAAAGGGTCATTACCAATAACTGATATTAATATGACAAGATTTAATATAACTTTAGAATACGCTGTTGAAATAGTTTTATGGTCATTAAAAAATCTTAGTGGAGGAGAATTATTAGTACCAAAATTACCAAGTTATAGATTAATAGATTTAGCTAAGGCGGTAGGTCCAAAGTGCAAAACACCAATAATAGGGATTAGACCAGGAGAAAAAATCCACGAAGAAATGATTTCATCTAGTGACAGTCAAAATACAATTGAGCTGAATAAATTCTATCTGATATTACCTAATCTTAATAAAAAAATATTAAATAATTATAAAAAAAAATTTAAATGTAAAAAAGTAAATAAAAATTTTATTTACAGTAGCAATACTAATAAAAAGTTTTTAAGCATCAATGAATTAAGAAAAATGATTAACAATTTATCAATTCAAAACTAGCCTTAGAAATTCAAGATAATGTTAAAAAAAAATTATAAAGATTTAAAACCATGTGTAATTGGCCTTGGTTATGTAGGCCTTCCTTTATTTTTAAATCTTGCAAGAAAATATAAAAGTTTAGGATATGATATTAATAAACAAAGAATTATTGATCTAAGAAAAGGAAAGGATATTTTTGGTGAATTCAAAAAAAAAGAATTAACTAATCAAAATCTTGATCTTACATTTAATGTTAAAAAAATTAGAGAATGCGATGTTTATATAGTTACAGTTCCAACTCCAGTTTTTAATAATAAAATTCCTGATTTAACGCATATAAAGGATGTTTGTACAAAACTATCAAAATTGATTAAACAAGGTGATATTATTATATTTGAGTCAACTGTTTATCCTGGATTAACAGAAAAATTTTGTATTCCAATTCTTGAAAGAAATAATTTATTTAAGAATGGAAAGGATTTCTTTGTTGGATATAGTCCTGAAAGAGTCAATCCAGGAGATAAAATCCATAAATTAAATAAAATTAATAAGATATTAGCTTATCCATATATTTTTAAACGAGAAAAGATAATCAAACTATACAAAAATTTAGGGAAAAAAATTATTTACTCAAAAAATATAATGGAAGCAGAAACTGCTAAGGTAATTGAAAATATACAACGAGATGTAAATATAGGCCTAATTAATGAAATTTATATGGCATGCGATGTATTAAATATAAATTTTAAAAATGTTTATAAATTAGCGTCTACAAAGTGGAATTTTTTAAAATTTAAACCAGGATTAGTTGGAGGTCATTGTTTACCAGTTGATCCGTACTATTTTTCACACATTTGTAATAATAATAATTTTTCAACTAAAATTACTTTAGCTGGACGCAGTATAAACGACACGATGATAAAAAATATTCAAAAAAAAATTGAAAAAATTCTTAGATCTAAAGATCCTTATCAAAAAAACAAAGCCTTATTGTGTGGCCTTACTTATAAAAAAAATGTTGCAGATTTGAGAAACTCCTTGTCATTAAAAATATTTAAAAATTTAAATAAAAAAAACAAATTAATTAAAGGTTTTGATCCAATAATAAATAATAATACAGCAAAAAAATTTGGAATTTTAAATTCTTCAATAGAGATAAATAATTTTGATATTTTTATTGTACTTACACCACACGATATATTAATGAAAAAAATAAATAAATTAAAAAATAAGCAAATATTCCAATTTTTTAAATAAATATTTCAATTCAAGAAAAAAAATGAAAGTTTTTTATATAGCAGACACATCTTTGACTAATAGAAGTGCTTATAGTCAACATGTAATTAAAATGTGTGATGCATTTGGACAAAATCAGGCTGACACAACCCTTTTAATTCCACATGAGAATGAAAAATTAGATTTTTCAAAGTTAAAAAATAAATTTATGTTAAATAGTAGGCGTCATTTTAAAATTGAAAGTATACTAAAATCAAAATTAACAAATTTTTTAGGTAGGCTAATTTTTGGTTTGAAAGTATCAATCTGGTTAAAGGATAGAAAAAAATCATTAATAATTACAAGGAGCCTACATGCAAGCATTTTTTTATCGATATTCAAAATTAATCATTTTCTAGAAATACATACTGAGCTTAAATCATTTACAAAATTTTTTTTATTAGGACTTAACTTTATTAATTCAAAATATATAATTAAAATTATATTTATCTCAAAAGCTCTTAAAAAATTGTACGGTATCAAAAATAATAAATTTATGATTTTGCATGATGGAACTGATCCAAAAAATTTTAAAAAAGGAAAGAAAATAAAAAAAATTAAAACAGCAGCTTATATAGGAAGTTTTTATAAAGGGAGAGGAATAGAATTAATTCTTAAACTTGCCAAACATTTTTACAAAATAAATTTTAGCTTATATGGAAAAAATGATGGAACAATTTTAAATAATATAAAAAATGTAAAAATTTTTAAACACATTGAATATAATAAAGTCCCTAATATTTTGTCAAAATCAGATATATTATTAATGCCTTATTCAAATGATGTATCTATTAATGCTAATAATCTAAATACAGCTAACTATTGTTCACCTTTAAAAATGTTTGATTATTTGGCCTCTGGAAGGATTATAATTTCCTCTAAATTAGATGGAATCTGTGAAGTATTAAAACATAAAAATAACTCAATTGTTGTAAATAAATACAATTATCAAAACTGGAAAAAAGCTATAAATGATTTATTGGAAAATAAATTTCATATAAGTAAAATTTGTAAAAATTCACTTTCTACATCAAAAAAATATAGTTGGAAAAACAGGGTTAATAAAATAATAAAAGAATATAAAAATTTTAATTCAAAATAATGAAAATTCTTATTACAGGATCTGCTGGATTTATAGGTTTTAATTTAGCAAAAAATCTTATCAAAAATAAAAAGTATTTTGTTACTGGTATTGATAACTTTGATAAATATTATGATGTAAATTTAAAAAAAAAGAGAAATAATCTACTTATTAAAAATAAAAATTTTAAATTTCATAAAATTAACATTTTAAATGAAAAACTTTTAGAAAAAATATTTAAAAAAAATAAATTTGATTTTGTATTTCACCTTGCTGCCCAAGCAGGTGTTAGATATTCAATTTCTTACCCAAAAAAGTACATGGATAGTAATTATGTTGGTTTTTTTAATATTATTCAGCTTGTGAAAAAGTATAAAGTTAAAAGACTATTTTACGCATCTTCAAGTTCAGTTTATGGAGATAACAAAAAATTTCCACTTAAAGAGAGTGAGAGAATATCTCCAAAAAACATTTATGCTCTGTCAAAAAAATCTAATGAAGAGATAAGCTCAGTTTATAGTAATTACTACAATGTAAATTGTACTGGATTAAGATTTTTTACTGTTTATGGAGAATGGGGCAGACCAGATATGATGATGATGAAGTTCATTAATAGTTATTACAAAAAAAAAATTTTTAAACTTTATAATTTTGGCAATCATACCAGAGACTTTACTTACATAGATGATGTAATAGAAATTTTAAGGAGACTTTTATTAAAAAATTCGAAATTACTTAAAAATGATATATTTAATATTTGTTCTAATAAACCTCAAAAGCTAGTTAAAATCATTGATTTTATGTTAAAAAATAAAATTAAACCAAAAATAAAAAAAATATCACTACAAAAAGCAGATATCATTAAAACACACGGAGATAACACAAAAATTTTAAAAATTACTAATTATAGAAGTTTTAAATCCTTTAAATTTGGATTAGAAAAAACGATTAATTGGTATAAGAAATATATGATTTAATATAGATTATTTTTATTTATTTTATTAAAAATTAAAAATATTCATCATTTTTTTAAATGCGAATTGGTTACATATTTAATTCTTCTTTACCTTCAAGTAATCCAGGTAGTCTTCAAGTTATTAAAACTTGTGAAGCTTTAATGAAGCACAATAACCAAGTCGATTTAATAACACCAAATACTGGCTTGAATTTAACAATAAAAAAATTTTATAATTTAAAAAAAATACCAACAGTTCATAAGTTAAAGTTTTTTAGGAAATTCCCAATTGGTGTAAATTATTATTTATTTTCTATTTTTGCGGCTCTTTACTCAATTAAATTTAAATTTGATATTATAATAACAAGAAACCCTTTCACTCTTCTCGTGCTATGTTTATTAAAAAAAAAGGTAATAATAGAATTTCATCATGATTTTTCAGTTGAAAGTAGAATCGTAAGATTTTTATTTTATAAATTTAAAATTTTAAAAAATAAAAATATAATTAAAATTGTTGCAATCACTGAAAATGTAAAGCAATTTTTAATAAAAGATTTTAAAATTGATAAAAATAGAATTGAGGTAATTGCCAGTGCAACCGATCTTGAATTTAAATTTGTTAAATTAAAAAAAAAAAAAAATCTAAATATTGGTTATTTTGGAAGTCTTGAACAAGGAAAAGGTGCCGATTTTGTATGTAAATTATCTAAGTTAGATACTAAAAATAATTATTTTGTTTACGGTGGATCAGTTGAAAAAGTAAAAAAGATAAAGAAAAATTTCAATAATATTAATTTAACAATAAACAGTTATAAACCTTATGGTGAACTTTCTAAATACATATCAGATATGGATATTCTTCTTATGCCTTCGAGTAAAAAAATTATTAAAGCCACAGGAGGTGTTGGTAATCTATCTAAATTTACATCACCTCTTAAACTTTTTGACTATTTAGCCTCTGGAAAATTAATTATTTCAAGTAAATTAAATGTACTTAATGATATTATTAAAAATAATGTAAACTGTATAATGATTGAAAACCTAAAACTAATAAATTGGTTAAAAGAAATAAATTACATCTTTTTAAACCTAAAAAAAATAAATCGATTAAAAAAAAGTGCTTTTGATTTGTCAAAAAAATATACTTACTATAAAAGGGCAGGTGCCATATTGAAAAATATTAAAGTAGATTGAAGTATAAATTAATTAGTTTATGAAAAAAATTTTTTATTGGTCGCCATGTTTAAATAGAGTGGGTACTTTATATTCAACAATAAATTCTGCCATATCGATAAAAAAGTATTCTAGAGGAAATTTTGAACCAATTATTATAAATTCTTGTGGTGAGTGGGATAATTATTCAAAAATTTTTAAAGATAATAATATAAAAATTATAAATTTTTATAAAATTAATTTCTTTAAGCATCTACCGAAAAAAGGATTTATTGGTAGCAGATTTTCCTATTTTATTATATTTGTTTTTTCATTCTTACCACTTTTGAGACTTACTATTAAAAATAAAAGTGATATTCTAATAGCTCATTTAATTACATCATTACCTTTAACATTGGCTTCAATTTTTAACATTAAAATAAAGTTAATTTTGAGAATATCGGGTTATCCAAAACTAAATTTTAGCAGGTATTGGTTTTGGAAGTTTTGTAGCAGAAAAATTTCGTATGTGACCTGCCCAACAATTTCTACACTTGAAAAAATAAATAGTATAAATTTATTTCCCAAAAATAAAATAGTTTATCTGCAAGATGCGATTATAAATATAGATAAGCTAAAATCTCAGTCGACGATAAATAAGGAAGTAGAAAAATATATTTTAGCAGTGGGAAGGCTTACAAAGCAAAAAAATTTCTTATATTTGTTAGAAGAATTTGAGCAATTTTTAAAAATTAGTAAAAAATATAAATTAATTATTTTAGGTGACGGGGATCAAAAAAAAGATCTCCAAAATTTTTGTAAATTAAAAAATATCGCAAATAATGTAGAATTTAAGGGAGAAGTAGACAATGTGTATTATTATATGAAAAGTGCAGAAATATTTGTGCTTAGTTCTTTATGGGAGGATCCAGGATTTGTGATAATTGAAGCAGGTTTTAGTAATTTATTTGTAATTTCGAGTGATTGTCCAAATGGACCAAAAGAGTTTTTAAAAAATAGCAATGCAGGTATATTATTTAAAAGTAATACAAAAAATGGCCTTACCAATTCTTTAATTAAATTTGAAAATACAAGTCATAATGAAAAAATGAAAAAAAAAATTGCCTTAAAAAAGACTGCAAAAAAATATTCAATTTTCCGTCATTATAAAGTTTTAAAAGATATATTAATTAAGTTAGATTAACTATTAACTTGTAATAAAATGTAAATACTTCTCTAAATTTTTTTTTTTTTCGAATCTATTAAGATTTTTCATTCCTATTTTTACCATTCTATTACATTTTTTTTTATTCTTCACATAATATAAAATTTTTTTATACAATTGAATATGATCACCAACGTTAAATAGAAGTCCACCTTTTCCATTTAAAAGAATTTCGTTTGGCCCTGTTCTACAATTACTTGATATAATCATTTTCTTAAGAACCAGTGCCTCAAGCAGTACATTTGGCAAACCTTCATACTTTGAGGATAATACGAACAAATCTGTCTCTTTAATGATTGGGTACGGATTATTTAAAAAATTTAATATGCACACATTTTTTTCTAAGTCATTTTCTTTAATAAAGTTTAATAAATTTTTTTTTTTCTATACCCTTTCCAACAATAATTGCTTCAAAATTAATTTTATTTTTTAAATAATTAAGTGATCTAAGAAGCGTAATTTGATCCTTTTGCTCCGTGAATCTTCCAATATTTAGAATTCTAAGTTTCTTTTTAGATTTAAAATATTTTTTATAATTTATTTTAGACATTTTATAAATTTCATTTTTATCTAAAGGATTATAGATACATTTTGCATTAACATTAAATTCCTTTTTAAGATCCTTCTTAAATTCCATAGAGTTGACTATAGTTTTATCAGCTTTTTTTAAAAAATATTTAAAGATTATTTTTTTTATTGAATTTTTTGACCATCCAATCGGTGCAGAGTTTGACCTGCTAATAACTCTTACAGAAAAGATTTTGCATATTATTATACAATATATATTTGCTTGAAAAGAAAATACAGTTACGTCTCTATCTAATGAAATTTCTCTTATTAGAAAGATTAAGGCTAAAAAATATTTGATACGTCTTCCAAGTTTATCCCAAGTTTCAGAACTTGGGGAAATAAATCTAATTGGTTTTTTAAATCTTTTTTTATATTTTTTTGAGATTGTTATTAATGATAATTTTTTGACTCTTGATGCAAGATAATTACTTATAATAAATAGGTTTTTTTCTACACCCCCTCCTTCAATAGATGGCATAAATATTATTACTTTTTTTTTCATTTAATCTTTATTATAAAATCAGAGAACTAATAAATTTGTATAACATTTAAATTAGATTAATATAATTAATAAATATGAAGACAAGAATATTTTTTAAATAATTAAAATCTTTATTAAATGAATATTTATAGGAAAATTTTTAGATGAGTTTAGTGAGTATTGTAATTCCATACTATAAAAAAAAAAACTATATTAATAAAACTATAAAATCCGCTCTGAATCAAAGCTATAAAAAAATAGAGATAATTATTGTATATGATGATGAGGACAAAAAAGAACTTAATATTTTAAAAAAAAATTATAATAAAATTAATAAAATAAAAATAATAGTAAATAGAAAAAATATTGGAGCTGGATTGTCAAGAAATAGTGGTATTGAAAATTCCAAAGGAAAATATATCGCTTTTCTTGATGCTGACGATTTATGGAAAAAAAACAAGTTGCGTAACCAAATAAATTTTATGAAAAAAAGAAAAGCATTGATTTCCCATACATCTTATGACTCTCTTAATATAAGAGGAAAAGTTGTAGGAAAAAGGATTGCAAGAAATTTTTATCAGGTAAAAGATTTATTAAAATCATGTGATATAGGTTTATCAACAGTGATTATAGATAAAAAAATATATGGATACGATTGTAATTTTTCAAATCTTAAGACTAAAGAAGATTTTGTCTTTTGGCTAAAAATACTTAAGAAAGGTTATTTTATATATGGTCTTGATCAAAAT